>Ga0302126_10001120_pt1 | contig 16157 bp, 9 predicted proteins | sample CB4_20m_MG_FD_203108 | JGI IMG/M metagenome (GOLD analysis project Ga0302126, IMG submission 203108) | Marine microbial communities from Western Arctic Ocean, Canada - CB4_20m | ecosystem: Environmental > Aquatic > Marine > Oceanic | place: Canada: Western Arctic Ocean | collected 2017-09-24 | reverse complement strand
TCTGTAGAAAGATTTCAGAGCATCCGACGGGTCGCGCACGAGTATGACATGGTGGAAACTATGTAACCAATCGTCCGAACATTTACCTTCATCGAAATAGCACGATAACTCTTTCGAGAAAAAATATAGCTTTTCTTGTCCAGAATAATCAGTACGCATGAGTTCCAAAACGGATTGATAAGAACAACCGCTCGACGCTAAATCTAAAGTCATTTGACCATTTTTGATTTTTTCATAGTTATCTTTTTTATTTTCCTTTAAATATGGCTCGGTCAAGAGCTCGTGCATCACCATGATTTCTGAATGTTGCGTGAACGAGCGTTCTAAAGCTGTAGACCGTCCTCGCGTAACACTCCAAACAATTAGTCGACCTCGTGATTTAATTTCTAAGCTTGAATCATAATATAAAGGATAGGAACAATTATCTTCTGTTTTCCAAGCATACATCCCGCCTTCTGCGTAGAAAACTTCCTCTGCGCCAAGTTTCTCGAGCATCGCTATGACAAAAGGCGCGCTCGAACAATTTGTTTTACCTCCTCCGCCAATAACAGCTATTGGCGCATTTACATCGACTCCACAGTTTTTAAATACTTCTGCATTAAAATCATTATCGTCGGGTTTTAATTTAAAATGTGGAATATTCAACGCGCTTGGAATATGACCAGCTCTATTATCGTCGGTTTCGCCACCCGACTCAACATTATCACCGTGAAAATATTCTTCCGCTCTTGTATCGATAACTTGAAGTCGTTGAGTCGTCAAATTTTGCAGTAAATCATAAACAGTTATTAATTTACTTTCGTAATCTTTCACCATTTGTTCTTGCTTTTTATCTTTTTTTTCATAATCTTCGTTGATTGTCTCGTTCGGTTGCGCTTCGAAAGACGAAGTATCGCGCGCGAGAAGTAAGACGGATATTTTACCTTTATGTCCTTCTTTTCTCAACATATGCGCGACGAAGAAGAGTGAAAATGTCATATCCATAGACTCCTCTTCGATCGCTTCAGTGCCATTGATGTACAAAACAATATGTTTCATTTTTGTTTCTGCGAATTTTGCATAGTCTTCCGATGAGGAATAAAATGTCTCCTGAAACGACGACGTCTTTTTCTTACCACTATATGAAACGATTAAATCATTAATCTCGACGATTCTTGCGCCATTTATTAGTGCATTAGCCATCCTTGGCTTCTTCTTTTTCCCCTCGTCGTCGTCGTCGTCGTCGCTATCAAAGTTATTATTATTATTATTATTATTATTGTTATTTGCGGAAGGTGGTACCTCTTCCAGCAGGCACTCCCGAGCACTTCCGATCATTTCAACGAAAAAGAATTCTTCGTTCTGTTGCTCATTTGCATTCTTTAAATGATCCAAGTCTTTATAGATGGTAACATTCATTTATAGATATGTGTATTCGAGCAATTAGAAAATAGTGCTCGCGTTTATTTTATTTATTTATTTATTTTTCGTTTGTTTGCTATAGCTATACGTAGCCGCGGGAGAACTGCCGAAAGAAAAGAGGTGAATTTCCGTATTCCGTCTTGATTTACTTAGACCCTTTGCTTTTTGGGGTCTAATCAAAAAAATTCTCTCCTCCCCCCGCTTCTTTAAGACCCGAATCGAGTCGGAACTCGAAGGCATCCGTACAGATCGCGATATCCTCGACGCGCATAAAAACGCGAATTAGTTATTGACATTATATTTATAACAAGCAATCGATAAGCAATTCGTTTATACGTTTTCTATATTTATATTCCAAATTTCTGATAATATCATCGTTCGTGTTGCTATTTTCTCATCTTGCCGGATTATTATACGGAAATAAAGAGATATAAAAACAACAGTTTTAGGTTATTTTGTTATTCTGTACTTTCAATTCTCTCTTATCTCAACCACGCACGATCTTTAATCAAGAAATCGCGACGATACGTACGTAGCTAGATATATGATGGTGATGATGCTTTCTCCTTCTAGTAGTTCTGGTATGAAGAAATCAGCGCGGATGCTTGTTTACCTTTGTTGCGTGATGATTTTCTTCGTCATAGATAGGTTTGAATGGTTGCCTTCAACGAATCCGTCGTCGTCGAGTAGTACGTATCTCGCCTTTGTCGATGCCGCACAACCGGCGATTTGCCAACACTTGGTATCAAAACGCCCTCAATGCTTTGATGAAGTTTTTGAATCAAGTCGAAATTCAGTCCCGATGGCCATTCAATCATTACTCGGTTTGCGTAATAAAATCACTTTGGAAGCCGTATGGTGGGAAACGCAAGCGATGCAGACGTTTGCGCTCGAGATTTTACTCAGAGAAAAGCTCGGATACGATGTTGAAATCACCGAATATACCGACTGGCTAGGCTGTATTGAGTTTGCTACGTACGCAGAGGATAATGGACTCTTGAAAGGCCCGTATCCAACCACGGCGCTGCAGTATATAAATCTTCTGCTCGGGAAGAAATCTTTCGACGTCGAATTGTGGACTCAATCGGGTAAATCTGCAAGAGACGAAATTACCGATGCGGTGACTTTATCGAATCCAGCCAAGGTTTCTTTTGATGGAAACCTCGGTCCTTCTGCAAGAAACGGCTGGTTTATCAACGCCGATGCTTTGAATGGAACGTATTTCGATACCTTATCGCTCATCAAGGCAAACGGTGGTTTTAATATATCAAGTCCTGTTTCTCTCATGCGATCGTCAGAGTTAAAGTTATCGTCAGACTTTCCGAAAGAGGTAGATCCCGGACCATGGAAAACTAATTTTTGCAAAGGTGAAAACCGTACGAGCTTTCAAGGTGGCACTTTAGACTGCGTCTTCTGGACTTGGGAGTCTCCAACCGCAAATTGCTGTACTCGACGCATGATGAATGAAAGCAAGTGCGAAGGTTTGGAAGAATGCTTTGCTCTTGTAGTTGAAAGTCCGGGATGGTTAACGGCAACAGAAAAAAACGAACTCAGAGTTATTGCTTCTGCAGCTCCGCTCGAAATCGTTTATGCTGGTCCGCTTGGAACAAAAAAAGTTGTGAAAATTGCCGAAGACGCTAATAAGCCAGTACTTTTCTATTGGTGGGAACCGGAACTATTCATCAAGCCCATCACTAATGCTTCTGGTGTTGTTGATAATTATCAATTTGCGCGCGTGAATATGCTTGACGAGATGTATTGTGCCAATAATCAGTTTGTTGAGTCTTCATATCGCTCGTCGTATTCCACGGCGTTTTCTCAGAATCATACAAGTTCTCCGTGTGATTTTGCAAAGGATGTTCTTGAGAAAGCTTCATATTTGCCGGATCGTCTGTATTTTCAAGATGCATTTTACTTATTTTCAAAATTTCATGTATCTTTTACAGAGGTCTGGAGCTTGGTCAATCAAACTCAAAATTCTTCGTTAATTGCCAAGCGAGATGCGATAAAAAACGAGTGGGTAGATGTTGGAGAGGATGCGCGAATTGATACGGATTTATCTTTACTCTATTCATTGGGTGCCTGTGAATGGTTGAAACAAAACGAACATATTTGGATCAACTATATCGAACCGAATACTTACATCTTCGATAGTATTGAAAAAATTATGATTGCTTTGTTTGTCTTCTTAGCATATGTAATCTTTCAAATGTGCTTGATTTACCGTCGTGGTCAATATTACGATGTCGAAGTGAAAAGATCGCTTGAGGTTATCGAAGCGCATGAAATGGAAGCATATACTGCTGGGAAACCAAAGATTCTCGAATCAATTAATATGAGCATGAAACCAGTGGCTGCGACTACCTTAAACTCTGTAGATTTTGTTGTGAAGGAAATTAGCTGTCGTTCGGATGAAAAATACGTCGAGTTCTCGATCACTTCCAAATGTGCTCTTTCGAAAGTGTACATGCAAGTCAAATCCGGTCCGCATCGATCCGATGTTCCAGGCACGTGGGGGACCGTTCCACACGCAAAGGTTGGTAAAGATTTTGCGCTTCCTTATTTCATGGACGGTCTAAAAGCTACAATCGCGATAGTTAATGAGAGTACTGTTAAGTTTCCTCTAAGTGCTGGTACTACAAAAATGAGAATACCGCTTTTGGAAATAAGTAAAGTATATAGTCCGATCAAGACGTTTCACTTGATCCTCCAGCCCGGAGGCGTTCACGAAACTCCAAACGACGCAAGTGAGCTTCAATCTTCGAAATCTCTCTCAAGATCTTTATCCACAACCTCTTCGAAATTTGAAAAGAAAAAATCAGATATTATATATGATGCGGATGCTGCCGTGTTTTCATCCTCTATTGGAGTCTTGGAGGTTTGCATTTATCCCAGTAGACCGTTCATGGATGGCTCGTTTTCAACCGGCCTCGATAAGCCAGGAAAAGGAATTTTCTGGGTGTATCAATCTCTTTTCGTATTGATCAAGAATTGCCTTTCTCTTGATTACATCTTATCTATGCAATTAAAATATCAGTTCGTGCAGGCCACTATCGCCTTCTTGGACACGTTTATGTGGGGCTTGCTCTTTCAACTTTTACTCGATGAAGGTTTGATCCTCAAAAAGTCAGATTATTGCATTTTTATTGGAATGGCCTACGCGTTCATTGAAGTTTACAAATTTCACGTTGGTTTGCATTACTTTCCGGGAAGTTATATGATAAAGACGCACTTTGAACAATTGTTGTTGCTTAAATATAACCTTTTGTCCACCAGCGATTTGACGCGAATCAAAGATTCTGAGCCATATTTCCGAGTGACCGTTTTTACTGACTGCGAAGCATTACGAGTCGAATTTTGGAGGCCCATAAATGAAATATGTGAGCAAATTTTCAGAATGATCGGTGCTTCTGCGTTTCTCGGCTTTCTATTTAGAGCAAATCTAGATATGCTTTTCATGAAGCTCATTTATGCGATTCCGTTTGGTTTCTTGGGACTCTCGACAATTTTCCTATTATTCAGGTGCACTCGCGGTTTGAAGATTGGCCTCGATGAAGATAAACTCGAAGTAATTGTGTTCTCTGGTGCACACGTAATATTGCATAATTCTCTTCTCCTTCGCGAATTGAAATCTGTCGTTGATTTTTGCTCACTTCAGTACGATAGGCTTTGGTTCCAGTTAAATGGTGGTATTTTTGAACGATGGTACCATTTGTATTACAACACTTGGATGATGAAGTCGTGTTTAGTTATCATTACCGCGGTCTTTTATGCTTTGCCCACAAAGTTTTTGAAAGATTACGCTGGTGATGAAGGAAAAGTGACCGTAGGGGAATATTTGGTTTCGTTCACCGCGATGATTCAACTTTTAACAGGTTGCGTCCAGATTTTTGTTTGCAGTTCATCCGTTCTTGAAGTTATATCTAAAGTTGAGCATATTGCAGATCTCTTGAACTTTAAATCTTCAGAAGAGAAGCGAATTGAAAACATACCTATGACAAAAGATGGAGCGCGCGATCATGAACGAGCTTTGGTTGTTAGCTCCGAAGTTGACTTTGTTATGGAGTTTGAAACCGTGTCGCTCGAATATAATACAAAAACCATCTTCAATGAGTGCAATATAATCGATCGATCAAACAAGAAAATCAGTCAAATTTCGAAAGGAGGGATAATTGGAGTTCTTCGAAACTCTACCGGTTCATCTAAAGGTCTCTTAAATCTCATATGTAAAGAAGACATCTCGTTAAGTGGAAAATTTGGTACCGTGCCAATGGTTTTTGTTGCTCGGGTGAACGCAGAGCGCAATACTTTAATTTCAAATGCAAGCTTGCGCTCTAATTTAATGTGTAAAGCCGAAGCAAGGTTGAGAGATTTCGCGGAACATTCTGAAGAATCTTTCGCATATATAGAGCTCCTAAGAAGTTACGACTCTCGCAAACTTTGGGAGATTTGTAATTTCGTTGGCTTGAGCTCGAGCGTCACCGGAGATTCGTTCGACTCGAAATGGACTGAAACTTGTCTTGATGATATTCAAAGCTTGTTGGATGATAACGATATCATCAAGATTAGGCTAGTGCGCGCATTGCTAGCTCTTCCTGAACTTCTCGTTCTTGATGAAGTCGGTGATGCTATGTCTCCAGTTGAGGTTGCACAAATCATCAAAGTTCTTCGTTTGTATTTAGATTTCTCAATACCTAATATTGATGATTCAAAAGCTTGCGCTTTAATGAAAAAGGTTAGACACACCCAAAGAACTATTGTCTGGTCTGGTTTTGAGCGAACGTTGCGACCGAATTTGGATGCCAAAGACCGAATGCTCGTTGTTCAGGACAGTTCAAAGATCACGCTTTCGACCCCAGAAACCGCAGCATGGTCATTGTAAACTTAAAAAATCAAAATCGCTCTGCTCTTCTTTAGTGAGGGCGTACGTAAATTAATGAAACAAACGCGAGAGTACTGATTACGGTAACGGTACTACATTTATAAGTTATATATATCGATAAAATACTTTTTGAAATAAACATGCACGCATGACAACAACTCTCTCTCGGGCGGAAACAACCTATTAGCAGCCATCCTATCTTATCTCTCTTCTCTGTTTATTTTCTGACCATATTCATTCATTGAAGATCAAATTCCTTTTCTCTCCGTCTTGTTTCCACATTTTCTTTAATCGCGATGTAACGCAGTGAAGTATGCAGCTCGCAAAATTGTTACGCCGACAAGAGCACAACCGCCAAGTATGAAAATACCAGAGACACGAAATAATCCAATTTGATATTTTGATACCGCAGTTGTAGTTGGTATTACAGAAGTACATTTCTTGTTTGCATATGAAGCCGTGATGTAATCGAGCGTCCCATCAGATTCCATGCTCATTAAAATTGAGTCGAGAATGAAATTTACATCCGAAAGACAGTTATCAAAACTGGTGATAAATCCTCCTCCAGCTTGAATCACTACGCCGGTGACTAGAACATCGCATACATCTGATTGCTGTGCAACAGTAGCGGCATCTGGTGCGGCTAAAATCACAGCATCTGAATCATATTTATCCAGCAAGCTACCAAAGTTTGTGCTACTCAAAATTTCACCACGAGGAACATCTGTCACAATCAACCAAGGGTTTTGCGATAATATTCGAGGCTTCAGTGGATCTCCATTAAACATGATTACTTTGCCTCCTGCATTCTGTAAATCACTCATCGTTTTTATTGTCCCAGAAGTATTTGCTTCTTCGATTAAAATTGATGTTAAACTCGCTCCGTACAGCGCGACAATTACTAGACGAACGAAACCAAAAGAAACTTGAACAATTTTCCCAGTATTTGATCTTTGATCACGACTATCACCCCCACAAGCAAAACGAGTCCAATTGTTCCACATTGATTGTACGAGGTTACCCCAGAAGTCACTAATAGTGCTCAAATCAAAGTCGTGATCGATCATCACAAACGCAGTTGAAACTAAGAGAAATACGCCCAACAATACTATCCATATATAACTCTGAAATGGTGCGAACAACATAAACAACGAGAAAGTTTCACGCCCTTCTATTTGCAATACGGTAAGCATCCTAGTCACATCCGTGTGATAATATCCGCACGAAATACCAATCGAACGTCTTCTCGCAGTATCGGACCACCAATTTCCGGATACGTCAAAGTCTCGCGTGAAATTCAAAGCCAGCTGTTCGTAAGTTTCTCCTCTGCTGTCATCAATATCTCCAAATATCGTCCAATTTGTCTTAAAATTCCCAGCTTTAGCCATTTTCTCGAAAACTTCGAAGTTATATCCACTCAGTTGACTCCCGCAATCAGTACAATACACGTCTGGGTAAACTTTCGTCCTCGCTGGTGCTACTCCGCCTTCGATGGAGACATAGCCTGGGTCCCACATTGCGGCGACTGATAAAGTCTTCCCAGCTAATCGCTCGTTTATAGGGTTCACGCCCAAAATTGATGATACGTTCACCCCATCTAACAAGTTCATTGAACACACGTCTAATCGTTCTGAGAATTGTTGTGTTAAATCTTCTTCCCCAAATGCTGAGGATAACAATAATAATAATAATAATAATACAGAATAATACAGAAAGATGAAAGATGATCGTTTCATGTTTCTTTTATTGTCAGGGAACAAAAATACATTATGAGGCATTTTGGTAGGTCCGGGTGCTCTGATCGGATATAAATATATATATATATATATATTATCAAAAGGAGGCGCGCGTTTTGTGCGGAAATGTGGCATTTGCTGCTACTTGCAAAATTTTCATCAGCACTTTGGATAAGTCAGCAGTCACAACTCCCATCAGCAGACGCACTTCTCAAAGGTGTGCTCCGCAAAAACATTCAAAAGCAATAAAATTCTATATACAATGTAGAAGTATATACATTAAAAGTCGTTCTTCGTTCAATATTTGTTGTGTGCTATCTCTACCTAACTAACTAAAAAGAACACATTTATGAGGATGACTCCGTGGCTACGTAATTTTTCAAGCGGTTTTTAAATGACACCTCGCTATTCCTCGATTCCCCGCGCGCCGGATTAGATTCCGAAAGTTTTCGTTCCTTTAAATAAAGCCACGCTGGAAATATGAACATTAATACACTTCCACCGATGATGACTAAATCTACAATAAAAATTGATTTTCTCGGAGAATCGAGAACAAATTGCATCGTTGGATATTGTAAAACAGCGGATGCAATGGCCCAAAAGCCGACGCCAATACCGTACATTTTCCCAAACGTTTCCGGTCCAAACAATTTTTGACAATATATCGTAATCGTCGTATAACACGTTGACCTGAATAAACCAAAGGCAATGAAACCAATGCATAGCGACCAATACGAGTTATTTAACATCAATAATACATACGCGACAATGCCTAAAACATTCACGACGGTGATACTGACTGCAAGTCCATACTTTTTCATAAAAAGCCCGATGTGCCAAAACAAAGGTATCGAAGTTAGAATAAGACCGTTGCAAATGATAACTAACGAATTTGCGTCGCTAATACCTCTCCCATTTTCATTATATACAAGTTGTTCGAATATTGATCCAAAGAAGAACATTGTACGATATATTATCGTGAATGACCAGAGTGCGAGCATGACGTATTCAGTCGTTCTGAGTTGTTCGAAAAATGTCATATCTCGTAAGCGTATCTCTGTTCCATCGTTTTGGATCGAAATCTTGTTATCGAAATAATCTGAAGAATTAAATCCAAGATTCTTAATGCTCGCAATTGATGATAACACTCTTTTTCCATTCACCGATGCCAATTTTTCGGGTGGTTCTAAATATTTACCCCAAACCCATTTATGCGACATGAATGCAAAGAATATTGCAGTTACCGCCAATGTGTAAAATAACAACCTCAGAGAGAAAATAGCACCATTAGCCGTGTTAAACAAATGGAAAATTGTAAAAGTAAGCGTTGAAGCATCATAAGCTGTATTCATGATAGAGTGCGAAATTTCAAAAAACTTAGTATCCTCCCAATGCATGCAATACGTATAATGCGTTAACGAAAATCCAGCCCCGCCGAAGGCAATTAAAACCGAAGCCGCTACGAACGCATCAAACTTTTCAGAATCAGATTCCGCGAACAAAACACACCCTCCGGCAATCATAAACAAACTGAACACCCTATTTCGTAAAACTCCAAAATAATCTATGCTTAATCCCCAACAGCCAATCGCTATTGGCGTCGTCAACGCCGCCGCTGTATAAATTTGAGAATATTTCAAATTCGCGGAGGCACATGTAATCACCCCTTTCGTTGATTCTAAATATGTTCGATCGTCTTCTTTGTTACATAGCTTTGAATATTGTCCATCTGTTCTCATTATTAAGAATAACGATGATGCGCCGTACATTATGCCACTTAATAACGTGCATTCGATCGCCGATAAGATCAATAAACACCATCGTCTTAAGTTACTGTTACGCGTCCATAACCACGGCTCTTCATAAATGGACTTCAAAAGTACGAGCATAGTATAGTATGGATGTACACACACACACACACACACACACACGAACACACACACTGTATGCTAATACTCTAATAATAATAATAATAATAATATAATAAATAGTTATGACTATTATTAAAAATATTTACTTTTTGGAGCGATGTCCGTGTCCGTAAAAAAAACAGAACGTCAGAAAGTGCGGAGTACAAAAAATTTATCGATGCCCCCCTTGCCCTTTTTGCTCTTTGCTGCTGCTGCAAAATAATGAAAGTAATAAAAGGAAATGACCAAAATAACGGGCCAGCAACCAAAATAAATCATGATCACAAAGGACGGTAATACCGTACAACTAAATAAACCCTATTCTGCCCCATCGCAGCAGAGCAGACAGCAGAGAAATATCAGAAAGATCAACGGCACAAAGCGGTAGTATATTCAATAAAAACTAAACAGTAATAAAAATGGTCAGACCAGCAAAGCAAATCACCCTCGTTTCATCGGTCCCAGAGGAAGAGAAGTTCGTCGTCTCCGAAGACGTTGCTAGGTACGTTCGTGATCGTGCTCTAATATTTTTTTGTTCTCGTTCTCGTACCTCGCGTTCAAAAATCGTCGATCTTGCGAGTTTCTTTCGGGACGATCACGTGTTGCGCGTTCGTTCTTCATAATAATCCGCACGCAAACACACCCGCACACACACAGACGAAAGAGAGAGAGAGAGAGAGAGATCGAATAAACTAACAAATCGTTATTACTCTTCTTCAATTCATATTTATGACAGAATGTCCGAAACGGTCGCCACCGCCATCCAAGGTACGCAAAGAAGCAAGATCGGTCTGAGTTTAGCTCGGCCATCGGTTGATATTTTTTTTAAATCTCCTTCTTTTTCGGAGGGAGAAAAGGGACCTAGACAGAGAGACAAGACTTTATTTACTATGCTTTGACGAGACGAGCAAGTCGTCACGACGACGAGTGACTATGATTAATCTCTCTCTCTCTCTCTCTCTCTCTCTCTCTCTCTCTCTCTTGAGTAATATATAACAACAATGAAAACAGTGATTGTAAACTAACGATTTCACCTCTCCTTTTATAATTATGATTAAACACAAAAACAACTACGTCAAAACAGACGGCGAGAAGGAGATTCCGTTACCGAACGTCGCAAAAGTGATTTTGAAGAAAGTCATCGATTATTGCGAATACCACGCGAAAAAGGAGACCGCAGACGGCAAAGAAAAGTCCGAGGACGATAAGAAGAACTTCGATGCAGATTTCGTCAAAGTTGACCAAGCGACGTTGTTTGAGCTTATTTTAGCCGCAAACTACATGAACATCAAGCAGTTGCTCGATTTGTGCTGCCAAACCGTCGCGAACATGATCAAGGGCAAGACGCCGGCGGAAATCAGAAAGACGTTCAACATCAAGAACGACTTTACGCCGGAAGAAGAAGAAGAAGTTCGCAAGGAAAACCAATGGGCGTTTGAATAGGCGCGGCTTGAATTTTACTTTCGTCGTGGAGAGAGTGAGAGAGCGAGAGCGAGAGAGACATATACATATACATATACATACACAAAGAAGAAATTAGTAAAATAGTAATAGTAGTAGCGATGATGAGGATGGAGAGGAGATATAAAGTCGCGCTTGTGGGCTAAATAATATGTATTTCGCTATTTTTCTCCCGTCCATCAGTGCTCGCTCCTGCCCCCTGTGCTTTTCCCAATACCTAAGATACTTTATTTTTAACGCGTAATAAGAGTGTTATTTAATGCGAACATCATCATCAACGAAAACGAAATTAACAGCAACAACTTCTCGTCATCGTATAGTAGAGAAAGAAAGAGATTCACGACTGCACGGACATAATCAAGAAGAGTACGAAAATCGCTTCATGTCACTCCAAGAGCAAATCACATCATCGTCGAGGAGAGATTATAATAATCAAAATGGTCCATCGTTTAGGCAAAAATACCTCGGACCTAGTTTACTCTTCATCGGTTCTATGAGTCTATTTACTTACATGTTGTTTAAATTTGGTCTGATAGATATACCGAACGAGCAAGAGCGTGGAACGAGCATAGCTTTGTTGGTTATTGGGTTCATAAGTTTTCTTCCAGGTGCGTACGCGACTGTGATCTTGATACAAGTGAGCAGAGGCGTTACTGGGTGGAATTATTCAATGCTTCCAGATTGAGATTGATAAATAGAGCTATATATATGTAGTCTGTTGTTTTGTATCATAGTGTAGTTTAGAGAGTATAGAATTTATAGAATTACATCAACTCTGCGATAAACACCGAGTCGCAAATACCTTTGGAATCATACGTTCTTGTAGAGCAAACCGCCGAACTGTTCTCGGAAGACTCCGCGATACAAGCAAACGACATCTTTCCATCATCATCACTATTTTTATGATGTACAAAAATTTTATCATCATTTCCGCATGGTAAGAACGTACACTCTTCGAGCAAGACTAACGATTCGCTTGATAAGCGCTTTAAATGTTCCGAATCAAATACGTTCACGAATTCGTTCGTAGTTTTGTCAAGCGTGAATCCTCTAACACGTAAGAAAGAGCGATTTTTGATTGACCATTTATTCGTTGCGTTTTCTTCTTTATCTAATGCTAAGATGTTATTTGCTCGAGGCGCACAAGCTTTTTTTCGCTCGCTCCAAAGTGTACACCCTTTTATATTCATCATGCTATTTTTTGTGTTCTCCTTCAAATGGAAATCTATGCGGCAGCGTTTCTCTGGACATTGTTGCAAACAAAATCTAATCGATGCATCTATTTCATGCATTGGAAAGTAAGTCATCCCAGAATCATAATCCATTGCACTGTTTTTCTCAAATCTCTTCTCAAATCTCTTCGGCCCCGCGCAGAAAGAACCCGACGCCTCGATCGTTCTCGCTCCAATACCCACAGTTCCGCTAAGAATTGAATACGGCAGATCTTCTGCATATTTCGTTCTCTCGTTCCATTCTGAACCACCACAACTTCCAAAACTCGCTTCTTCACCACATTCCGCAAAACTTCTCTTCGTTTCAACGCAAACGCTCAACGTTTTTTCATCCTCGCTTCGTTTTATTTTCGAAACGCATTTCGCATTCGTTTCCAAGTGCTCATCAGCAAAAGGCATTGATGATATAGGAACAACACCTACACCGTGCACGTATCTCAAAGGATTATCGAGCCCTGCCCATTCATGATCATCAGCTTTATAATCATACTCTCTCGTCACTGAACCAAATTCACCTAAGACGTTTGCCTCGAATTCATACCATACAGTACTGCCGATTTCGGTCGTCATCGTCGTCGTCGTCGTCGTCGTCGATGCTGTTGAACAATTAAGAACATTATTCTTTACTTTCTGTATCCTTCTCACGCAAATTGTTCTCGATATACTATTATTCTTATTATTCTTATTCTTATTATTAGATGATGTTGAAATCGATGATTGGTTACATGATGCGAGCTTGTTCATTTTTTTTGTAACGAACTTTTTCGGCGCGGGAAAAAGGTTGACTCGAGAACATCAATCACATTTAAATTGTACTCCTAGTAGTATATATACATACATACAAATTAAATATCAATAAAGACGAAAATACGCGTGAATAGAGATATCGATAAGCGAGAGTTTGGGTCGTTTCATGGCAGATGACGACAACGACGACGAAGAAGAAGAAGAAGAAGAACAAGAAGAACGACGACGAGCTGTGATTACAACGATGATAACACCTACACCTACTGCGACTGAAGAAGCTGCTTTTAATGTGATACATCCATCACAAATGAACGAAGAGATATTAAAAATACGATGGTGGAACAAACAGTTGAACATGATATTGTGTGCGACAGTTGGGTTATTATCGGGCGCATTGCTGTATGGAGTATTTCAGTATTTAGGCGTGTGATGATTATCGTTGTTTTTGTATACAACTGTATTGAATTTTGTATATGTAATTGATATGTGTTTGTATGTATTATGATAGATGAAAAAGAGCGCGCGCGCGCGCGCGCGTCGTTGTAGATCGTAGGTAAGTGAAGCATCATTATTGCCTGCTTGTATGAGCAGCAAAAATAATATTTATATACAACGACAACGATTATCTATCTTCTACTCGTGCCCAACTTTGCACGAAGCTGCTCATTTTCTTCGCGAAGATTTCGGATTATTTCTTCTTGTTTCCGCGAAGCAGTCATCATTTGCTCGCATAAAAGTTCGACTTCGGACGAATAGTTTACGCTGCCGCCGGAGCCACTAATTGGAGCTTCTTCCTCTTCGACGATGAAACGGCCTTTTTGTGTGACCTTTCTTTGAGTGCCTTGTTGCTGCTGCTGTTGTTGTTGCTGCTGCGTAGGCGCGTCGTCCGATATAGTGAATCTCCCTTTCTGTTCAGTCTTAAGAGATTGAGTATTGGCCCCGCCGCTATTGTCAGAAATAGCGTCATTTTCCTCTTCGATAATTTTGAACCTCGACCCTTTCTTTGGCAGAGTTTTATCGGCAATCTCTCCAGCTTCAGCTTTCAATTCATCGAGATTAAAATTCCACATGGAAACACCGTGTTTATACGCAGCTTGACTTTCCGCTTCTTCTTGTTCCGCCGTCTTTCCTATATCTTCGCCTTTCCGTTTCGCTTCTCTCCGTTTTGCGTCTCGTTCTAAAAGCTGCTTCGTGCGCTCACCTAAACTCGGTATATCCTTCAACAAAGTTTTGACGATATAATCTGACTTCTTCGCCTCTTTGAGGAAACGATGTTCGAGTAACTTTTCCGCCGTCGGTCGCTTTGAAGGGTCTTTTTGCAAACATAACCCAACAAACTCTTTCAAAGCTCTCGAAAAAGTTTTTTTCCCGTGACTGCCTTGACTGGATTCCAAAGTCGGCGGTGGATTTTGCAAAGTCATCAATAAAACCTTCATCGGTGGATACTTCGCAAACGGTGCGTGTCCATGACACAATTCCAACACAGTTATTCCTAAACTCCAAATATCCGCGTGAAAATCGTACCCGCTCACTTGCTCCATTACCTCGGGCGCCATCCAACACGGCGTTCCGACAAACGTCTGATGTGACCTTGGACGCCCTCCTGACCCCCAAGAACTAGCAGAAACCCCAAAATCTGCCAATTTAACGTCGCCATTCGCGTCTACTAATATATTCCCCGCCTTGACGTCTCTGTGTATGTTTCCGTTGCGATGGAAATAATCGAGCGCTTTCAAAGTCCCTTTCAAAATCGTCGCCACGGTCGTTTCATCTAACCCAACCGAGACTTGATTATTATCGTTATTGTTATTATTGCTGTTCTCTCCTCCAACATTGTTATTACTAGTACTAGTACCATCCGATTGATTAATAATATTCTCTCCACTATCGACCACGTGTTTCCACTTCATCAAGTTCAACACCGAACCGCCTTCTAAATAAGGCATCACGACCCATAAAGAGCTGCCCTCTATGAACGAACAGTAATACCTCACCAAGTTCGGATGCGACAACATCGACATCGTCTGCGCTTCTCTCCTAATCTCCTCTAAGTACGTCTGATCTTGATCTTCGAGATCGAGTACTTTAATTGCCACGATCTCGTTAGAGCGTTCCGGTATCAATCCTTTCCATACTGTCCCAGAGACGCCTCGCCCGATTTCATCAGTGATTACGTACGCACTCGCGTGTGTTGGGTAGCCCTGATCATTACTGTTATTATTTTGCTGCTGCTGCTGTGGTTCCATCCGTGATTGCGATGGTTCGGTTGCGGTCTTTCTTTTTTGTTTCGATTTGTTTTATTTATCGATCCACGCGCGCGTTCGCGTTTATTACTTATGAACTTCTGACTGACTGAGTAAATGCCCTAGACTTCTCCCAATTCTGTGATTTTCTTTTTCCGCACTTCAAATGTCATGTCCCAATGTCAAAGAGCGTCTTCTTTATTCTTTTTGCTTGTTCAGCATGGACAGACACTGACTGATGAGACAGAGGGAACGGCATCATCCGCAAAAGCACAATCAGCAAATAAAAAAGGACAGCATCGGCAGCATCAGAAAAAGAAAAAGGGGACATCACGACACGTATTCAGATTTGATATTATCTATGTAATAAGAAGAAACAAACAAACGTGAGGAGATGATAAAGAACGCGAGCTCGATTTTACTGAATACGTATTACGATACTGCTACTGCTACTGCTATTGCCGATACTCGTAAAAGAAAACATGGGAAGAGAAAGGGAGCGAGAAAACCGGGCCGACGGTCGTTAAGGACGATGATTGGGAAAA
>Ga0302126_10001109_pt1 | contig 16279 bp, 14 predicted proteins | sample CB4_20m_MG_FD_203108 | JGI IMG/M metagenome (GOLD analysis project Ga0302126, IMG submission 203108) | Marine microbial communities from Western Arctic Ocean, Canada - CB4_20m | ecosystem: Environmental > Aquatic > Marine > Oceanic | place: Canada: Western Arctic Ocean | collected 2017-09-24 | reverse complement strand
AGTCTCTGCAGTTGTCGTCTCAACGACTGTTCTTGTTCCAAAGCATCCTGGGCACTGATGATGGGCATTTTTATTGTTTTCGACTTTTGAGCGCGTTTTATGTGATAAATATGTAAATTTTCTCATTCAGTGTCATTACAAAAACAGAGGTCTAATGTTGATGTGAATGCGCAATTTAGGGTTTCACTATTTAGGATTTCAATTGAGTGAGCACCCATTAAGAAGCGGTTATATACTTCATATTAATAAATATTATACAGTGGTGCTTGAACAGATATCAATGATAGCGATCGAATTATTTAACAATCACGCGGCGTTTAAAAGAAGTTAATGCTAAAGATACGATATTACGATACACGATTCTATTTGGAGGCCATCCATCCAGTTTCGCCCCGCATTTAGTGAATCAAAACCGCGGATATACTATGAAACCGTTGTCCCCCTTCTTCTTCTTCCTCTTCTTCTTCGTGACTTCTTCTTCTTCTTCGCAGCGTTTATTGAATAATAAAGAAGACCCTTTTAAATCGCGTGCATGTGCGGACGCAGAACTCTATTGCAAAGAAGCAAATCGCGCGGTGATGGAGGAACCGCGTTTGATAAAGTATTTACTCGAAACTAGGAAAGCGGCGAAAGTTCTAGGAAACTGGTCCGAAGCCGTCGGTGATCATGAATCAATGAAGTTAGCCGAGGTTCTAGCGATCGGGTGTTGTTTATCGTTCGGGGAGTGTGCGAAAGATGATGTACGACTGTCTTCCCCTTCCCCTTCCTCTTCTTCCTCTTCCTCGAGCGATGAAAATGAAAACGATGAAGAAAATGATGATGATGATAATTTGAATGGGCCGCTGATGTTGAAAAAGTTCGCGGCGAAAATGTTCGAGAGAGTAGGAAATGATGATGAAATGGCGAAGAGGACGCCTGAGATTACGTTCTTGGCCGCGAACATGCACGTCTGTGCCGGTCCTTCCGAGAAGAGTAGTAGTAAAATCGAGCGGTCGTTCTGTTCTTCGAAGAGGGTGAAGATGTTTAGGAGAGCGGCGAGAAGAGGGTTTAATTCAGCGGCTTTGACGGCGGCGGAGATTTTAATTACGCGATTTGGGGGCGAGTTTACTGATAAGAACGGGTCCTGTGGTCGCGTTAGTAGTATCAGTAGTAATGATAATAATATTATCGAGTTTCCGGATGCGTACGATCCGACCGACGCAGTAGTCGCTAAGAGTTTATTGAAGCCTTTGTTGGCGACGAACGATTTGGACAGAAAGGCTAAAATGCGATTGAAAGAGCTGGAAAAAATTGAAGAGTATTTAATCATGAAAGGGAAACAGGAGCCAGACGTTGCGATGGAATTCGCGAGTTACGTAGTCGATTTAGGGATTCGGATCGCGACTATACTTTTTTTGATCATCTTACCAGCGTATCTATTCCGCGAGACAAAGATCATATCATCTGTTTTACAATTCGTTGCAAAAATTACTGGTATTTATTACGTGCGCAGATTTTTCATGTTTCTCAGAGGCGATTTTGAAGTAGATAAACAGCCGAGAGTCAACGCCGGCCGAGCCGGTAAAAGAGCCGACATTAGAAAAAAAGCGAAACAAATAGCGAAAGAAATGTATCATCACTCGAGTGAGCAAAAGAAAGAATAATATATATTAATAATAGTATTAGCGCTAGCATTACTTGTAAAAGTATATGTTCCTTCCTCATGTTTTGTTTTTTGTATTTATAGTTTTACATCTTCTTAAATTATGCCCTCTCTAATATTTATGATTCATCCGCAGTCATTAAACCTGCGGCGGTTAAAATCGATTCAAACGTATCATCGTCGTTTAAGAATACCTCTGGCACCATGTGATCGAAATGTCTCTCGATTTGATCTAAAATCAACTTTTCGTTATCGCCAAGTAACAAATTAAAAGCCGCGCCTTTCTTACCAAACCTACCGCTTCTCCCGATTCTGTGCAAATACGTTTCGAAATTCGGAATGTTTCGGTTGTTATATTCAACCGGCATGTCGTAATTAATCACCAAAGTCACAGTTGATACGTCTAAACCTCTACTCAAGACATCCGTGGCGATTAAAATCTTTGTCAAACCATCTCTGAACTCTTTAATCACTCGATCGCGATCTTCGTGTTGCATTTGACCTTCAATAGCCGTGCACTTGAAACCGTCACGTTGCATCGAAGCGTGTAACCTTCTTGCACCTTCTCTCGTTCTAACGAATATGATCGTTTGTCCAATCTTGTCGCACAACGGGAAAATCTTCTCTTTCAATAACATATCTTTTTGATCGTTCGACTGAACGTTTACGCGATATTGTTTAATGACGTCTAACGATAACTCGTGCGCGGGTAAAAAAATTTGATTTGCATTTGGGACAACTTTCGTCGCGAACGTTTTAACGGCTTCGTTGAATGTCGCGGAAAACAACAAAACTTGCCAATTTTTTGCGCTCATTTGTAAATGCTTCAAAATCTTCGTCGAATCTACGCGATGCCCGTCAGTGCCTAACATATTATCCGCCTCGTCGAATACTAAACAGTTCACGTTTTGACAATCCAACTGTTTCTCTCGCATCCATTTTAAAACTCTCCCAGGCGTCCCAATGACAACCTGCGCCATAATCTTCTCCTTGTTATACCCATCAAATTTCGGATCAGCCGTGCTCGCGATTGTAATATTTGTATACTTCCCCATCTTTTGCATCACCCCAACGTTCTGAATAACGAGCTCTCTCGTTGGACATATCATCAACCCTTGCGTAGTCCCATCTTGCGTATTCACCCTACTCAATATTCCGAGCGTAAAACAAGTCGTCTTCCCTGACCCGTTATGCGCTTGCGCTATTAAATTCCGATGCGGTGGCGTTAAAATCATCGGCAACGTCTCCGCCTGTATCTTAGAAGGTTTCTCGAATTTCATTTCTGTGTATAATCCTTGCAGAAGTTCTTGCGATAGGCCGAGCTCGTCGAACGTTTTAGCTGATTGGTACTTTGAATTTGGATCCGCTACTTTTATGATCGCTTCCGATTCAGCCTATATTTTATATCAAGCACAACACAATTATCATCAAGGTCAGTAAACACAAAAATCGATCGAAAGAAATCGATTGAAAACACAAAATCACGCACAAAATCACGCACGCACGCACTCTCCATCAAATTATTTACTAGCTACTCAGAACGTACCTCTTCGGCCCAATTCAATTTCCCGGTCTTTAAAGACAAATCTGGCGCATCGACTGCGTCCAATTTCGTGCTCGAAATCTGTTCTCCCTTTGCGAGCTTCAACGCTATTTCGGCGACTTGGTCGAGATGTGCGCCGGCTTTGACGTCCTCGAAACCGGGTGGAGGTGCCGGGGCGACCTCTTTCTCTGCCAACTGCTTCGACATTTTCGTGTGTACGTTTCGCGCGTTTCGTTTTATGCGTGGATTAATAATAATAATAGCGCATCGGCAAAAAGAAAAGGAAAGCACTATTTAGGGTTTCATCAGCGGGTTTAGGGTGTAGTATTTAGGGTTTAGGGTGTAGGAAAAAAATATCTTTTCAAGTAAGTTTAGGGTTTCAGTTATTTTGTTTGTTTACGTCACTGCTCTTCCCTCTCTTTCCATTTCGAGCGCTTTGATCCGCGCTTACGTAAATATACACAAACGTAATAATCTCGTACTCTGAAGCAGAGAACTCGGCTCTCTCTCCACGAAAACTACTACTACATCTTTTAACCTTCTCCGTTGCTATTAAATATCTTCAACTATGCACAGAGCACTTGCGCAACAACGACAACAATCGCACGAATTCCCCGCGAAGAAGAAGAGTTTGGAGAACTTCGCACAGAGAAGGACGAAGAACTGCAAGACTTCGATGAAGAAGTTCTCACAAACGATCACGACGAATCAAGCGATTAAAGAACCCGCTTCTGTTGTTTCTTCAGTCAATCGCAAGTTCACGAAAGATCTGAAAAGACCTGATGAGACCGGGAGATATGGCGGTGTCTATGGCGGGAAGTTCGTTCCAGAGACGTTAATACCGGCGCTGGAGAACCTGGAGCGCGAGTACGAGCTGCTTAAGAAAGACCCGGAGTTCAAGAAGGAGTTCGAGTCCGTGATGAAAGATTACGTTGGACGAGCGAACCCTTTGTATTTCGCGGAGAGGTTATCGGAAAGGTATAAGAGACCGGATGGGACCGGACCCCACGTCTATTTCAAGAGAGAGGATTTGAATCATACCGGAGCGCATAAGATCAATAACGCGATCGGGCAAGCGTTACTGGCGAAGAGAATGGGGAAGAAGAGGATCATCGCAGAGACTGGAGCTGGGCAGCACGGAGTTGCTACGGCGACTGTGTGCGCGAGGTATGGTCTAGAGTGCATTGTTTACATGGGTGCTGCTGATATGGAGAGGCAAAAGTTGAACGTGTTTCGTATGCGATTGTTAGGCGCTACGGTTTGTCCAGTGAGAACCGGAACGTCGACTTTGAAAGATGCGACTTCGCAAGCAATCAGAGATTGGGTGACGAATGTTGAGACGACGCATTATATTTTAGGCTCCGTTGCTGGGCCGCACCCATACCCAATGATGGTGAGAGATTTCCACTCCATAATTGGTAAAGAAGTTCGCGAACAAGCCATGGAGAAGTGGGGCGGTAAGCCGGATATTTTAATCGCCTGCGTCGGCGGAGGTTCAAACGCGATGGGTTTGTTCCACGAGTTCGTTAACGACGAAGACGTTCGTTTAATCGGCGTCGAAGCCGGAGGTGAAGGTATTAATCCTGGTCAAAAACACGCCGCGACTTTAACGCTCGGGAGACCTGGGGTCTTGCACGGATCGTTTTCGTACTTAATTCAAGACGACGAAGGGCAAATCATTGAGCCGCATTCAATCTCTGCAGGTTTAGATTACCCCGGTATTGGCCCAGAACACTCATTCTTGAAAGATTTCGGTCGCGCTGAGTATTACCCCGCGACGGATCAAGAAGCCTTGGACGCGTTCGTGTTCACTTCGCGTTTGGAAGGTATCATCCCAGCCCTCGAAACCTCTCACGCCTTGGCGTACCTCGAAAAGCTATGCCCAACTTTACCTGATAAGTGTAAAGTAGTGTTGAACTTTTCCGGTAGAGGTGATAAAGACGTCACGCAAGCTGCGAAGTTCTTGAACATCTCAGGCGAAGTTGATATTTAATGTCACAGCAAGTATATTTTTTATTTTGTGTTATCAAGAGAGGAAGATTTTTACTTATTCACGGTACTCGTAATACGGTAGTTATAGCGTTGACAAAAATAATAATAATAAATAATAATGCGTTTAATTGAAACAAGCAACGATATATATTGATTCAAAATCATGCGCTCATCGATACTAACAGCTCATCATCATCATCATCGTCATCATCAAGTTCTAATCCCTCAGATTAATCATCACAAAAGAGTATTACTATCGTCAAAAATATCATCAACAGATTCTTCTTCTTCTTCTTCGTCTTCCACGTCTTCCACGTCTTCTGAAGAAGAAGAAGAAGAAGAGTTCGAAGAATTATTGAAGAAGTGTTCAGTGAGAAGTCAAGTGAAACTAGACAGAAGGAATGGTTTACGAGGACTTTTCGCTACCGGGGCAGTCGGGTGGAAAGAGCCTTCGTTACTTCTCGAAGTACCAATAGATATTTGTATTTGTTCTCCAATCGGTGAAAGCACTGGTGAAGGTGTGCTAGAGAGCAACGATAAGACGGCGATGCGAATAGTCGAAAGTTTTGAGAAACGGAATAAGCGAAAGTTACCAAAATTTATTAAGAAGTTAGTGCAGGCGAAGACTTCTGAAAGACGCGAGGTAGGATTAGCTCTGTGGGTATTATGGGCTGTCGAGAACGGGGGCGATGTGTGGGAGACGTATAAAAAATGGTTACCGAAAAGATTTGACATGCCATCACTTCTGTTAGCTACGGATGCAGAGCTCGATATTTGTAGTAACGCGTTCGATTTCGAGTTGAAATCAGATGCTGCTGCTATAAAAAAGAAGATTTCTGAGATGTTTGTGAAGTATGAAGTTCAGTATAAAGATGAGGACGATGTTGGTTTAAAAGATTCGATTACAGTCGATGATTTGTTTTACGCGTTTTCGTTAGTGAGGTCGAGAGCGATCGCAGCCGAAGTTGGTCAAACTCCAGATTCGAACGTTGATAATACGCGAGTTGCCGTTTTAGCGCCAATATTAGATATGGCGAACCACGCATCGAATGCGCAAGTAAACGCGCTGAAGAAAATAGGCGCAAGTGATGGTGGTGGTATGCAAGGTAGTCTGTTTCGTTTAGTCCATGGTGGGTCTGTAGATGGCGGTGGCGGTTCCGTGATTCTCGAGACGAGGAGGAAAGTTTCTCAAGATGAAGAGATTACAATATCGTACGGACCTCAATTGTCGAATAAAGAGTTAATGCGCGCTTATGGATTCACTTTACTAGCGAATAAATTTGATAGATTAAGTATTGGGAACGATCGAGATGAAAATGAAACGAATAAACTAAACGCGAAGGCAATGCGCTTGATGTGCGAAGAATGCGAAATTGTATTTAAAGGAATAGACGCGCAGAGTTTATCGAGAGTTGACGCGGCCATTCGAAGCGCCTCACTCGATGAAAATTATTATGATGATAATGAAAATGAAAATGATGATGATGAAACTATTATTGAGATCGATATAGCATCAGAGCTACTTCGAGGCGAACAAATTCTTCAGCTGTGGAGCGGTCAACTTAATTCGATATTAGATACTCTGTCAGAAACTGATTTGGAAGATGAGTTACAATCGAAGATAGAAAATGCCGACAAAAATCTACAATTACGGAAGTCCACTGCATTCGAAGGCGCTAGTTATAGGTACATGCAAAGCCACATCCGCTTTCTCTCGAAAGCAATAGACGTTTTAGAAAACTACGTGTTATGGCTGCAACAATAAAAATCAAACGCTGCTCGCGCGAGCTATTAATTACCACCGACTAACCTCTTCATCGCTACGTCCGCTGCTGTCCTCAACATCATCACTCTTTCTTCTTTCTTAATCTTATCTCTCTCCATCTCAACAAAATTCTTATTCACGAAATCTAACTTCGCTGAACTCTCCGCTTGCAAGCGCATTAATTCGGCACTAACAGATACATATTTCTTCCTCTCGTCCTCTAATTTCTTCTCTCTCTCAATCGCATGAGCGAGCTGCGCTTTCGCTATTTCCAACGCGCTCTCATTCTTGGTCAATAACTCATCGTTTTCTTTGATTTCATGCTTAGTTTTATTCAAATTCTTATTTAATAACTCGCGCTCTTTCAGCTGTTGATGGAATCTTTCAGATATCATTTCGAGAGCTAATTGCTCTTGCGAAAGAGTTCGTTCTGCTAAGATTAAATCGTTAATCTCTTTGCGATAAATTATGCCAGTTCCTATAGCTGATGCAGTTAATGCGGTTGCGATGATCTTCGGTGCTATTGATGACATTTTTAATAATGTTATGACGAAAGAGATGAAAGAGAGTTGTTTTTTATGAGCGCCTTATTTTTTCTAAATCATCATCATCAAACACCTACTCGTAAAGTAAATAAAAATCTATTCTGATGCTCATTTCTGAAAGATGTCGCTCAAGGAAGATCCGTTATCATATTCGATCTTCCTTAAAGTTAACTTATTCTCAAACAATCTCGTCTCAAGAACATCGAACTCATCTTCCGTAACAACACTAATAGCCCTACATATACTAAAATCTTCCAACGAAGCCGAACTCGTACTCGCTTTCACGCTCTCGAAATATTCAATATCTTCGTCTTCGGTGAACCCGAAATTAAACACTACGACGTTCGCAGCGCACGGTTTCTCGGTTTTTCTAGGTAAGCACGCTTTCGTCGCAGCGAGTACGTTACCGATGTTTTTCACTTTAAAATCTTCCGCTGAGTACCCATCTCTTGTCATTTCTTGTAACATATCGTCGAACGGGCTATTGAATACTTGCAACTGTTGTATCGCGAGCGAGCGAGTGGTGTGAGTCTCTCTAACGTGCAACAATCGAATAAAATACGTACGTAAACTTACACACACACACACACACACACTAAAACAAACAAAACAAGATCAAAACACACAAATGACTCTCTCTCACGCGAACTAACTAAATTATCTAACGTACCTGTATCTCGCGTAACTTCTCCGGCTGGTCCGAATGCACATATATACAATTCGGAAACCCACCTGGTAAGAGCCCGGCCCTACCTTCGAGGGCTTGACGATCTCTCACACATAACAGAATCTTCAGAGCTCTTGTGCTTGATGCTATTCTCGTAAGATCGATCATTAATTGCTATTTTTGTTGTTTGAGAGTAGAGCAGTCATTTAAAATCAGAAAACGGTCAGTGCATAAAATTACATTCCCTAATAACCCCTAATAAATTTGAAATTGAATTTGAAATTGAAGGAAGAACACGTGCGCGTGTACATAAACGTTAAAGCGAATCGAGTATCGCACCTTTTTCCTTTCAACTGGACAACATATCGCGCAATGTTCTGTTGGTTTGTCGGCCCACATCCCTTTAATTAATTAATTAATTTATATTACTTTCAAAAGATAATAAAATGAGAAAAAATTTATTATACATTTTATTGATTTATTCGTGATGGGATCTTTAAATTGCAAATCACAAATCAGCAAATCACAAATCAATGTCAATATCGATATTAATATCAAAATAACAAAGACATGAGCGAAGAACGCACGGTGAGGCAAATTTTAGAACACTCGAAAAAAGGAACGAGTGAAAGTAATACGTCCTGCGAAGGAGCGGTGACTTTGCAATACACTGAACCGAAAGAAATAGCTTATTTCTCGAAAACGGCCAAGGGCGATTTTTATGATGCGAGGAACTTAAAGAGAGCTCGAGAACCGATTGGAAGACCGTTTGATTTAAATGAAGGCATAGCGAGTTTTCGAGATCGAGATCGAGAGAATAAGTACCCAGCTCCTTTGAATCCGTTGTTTGAAAGTTTAGCGAAAGGCGCGAAGGCGTTCGTGTTATCCGATGTCGACGTCATTTCGTGGCGTGGGAACGTTGCGAAGATTTTATGCATGCCTTTTGAGACGAACGCGAGAGAAGGATTTCGAGTTGAGTGCGAGTTAGTTCGGAGAAGAAGAGTTGACGAAAAAATTGACGAAAAAATTGACGATGAAGACGACGACGACGACGACGACGAAAATGAAGAAGAAGAAGAACGAAAAGAAGAAGAGACAACAAAGACATTGAAAAGAGCATCGAGCACGACGCTTAAAAGACAACGACGCGAGCAGGCTACTACGCTAGTACTGAACGTGCTGGAATCAGAGGAAAAATTGAATGAAGCGAAGGCTTTGATCGATGATAAAATAAAAAAAACGACGACGACGACGATGACGGATGAAGATAAGAGCCGAGCTTGGCGCGAACGTCAATCGTATTGGGGCTTCGCTTTCGAGGAGTTTTGTACAGCTGAAAAACCGCACGCGAATGCCGTCGATTGTAGAGAATCATTTTGTACGGTTATAAAATCTAAATTAGGTGCAAATACAAAGTTGTTATTAGGCGGTGAAGTCGATTGCTGGAACGGAGTAACCGAAGGTCTCGAGGGATATATCGAATTGAAAACGTCTAGAATAATTGAAACCGAGAGGCAGAAAATTAACTTCGAAAAATATAAGTTATTAAAATATTGGACGCAGTCGTTTTTAGTTGGGGTGAGGTCTATTTGCGTTGGGTTTAGAAATGATCAAGGAATGGTTACGAAAATGCAAAATCTTGATACATTGAAACTTCCTAGTTATGCGGTGCAGGCAGATAAAAACAAGTCGCCATATTGGCGACCCGAAGTATCGTTAAAGTTTGCCGAAAACACTCTTTTGTTTATTAAACAGTTTTTAAAAAAGTTTCCTGAAAACACCAGAGCTTTGGTCGAGTTTCTACCTGCCAGGACCAGAAATGAATCGAAGATTAGAATTACAATCAAAGACGATATAGAAGATTTCTTGCCCGAAATGGCGAGGGAGTTATTGCAGATTTCAGAGCGAGATTTATTTTCGAGAGATGAAGAAAAACGAAAACAAATTGCGAAATCCCAGGAACCTCCAGCGATTTCGTTTAGTGGCGCAGAATCAGAAAATAGTGCCGGGGGGTCCATTGACCAATCGCAGCACCACAATCACCACCACCACCACAAAAACTACGACAACGATTCTCCAGAAATTGCAGATTTGAACAATAACAATACTGATTTGATAAGTAACGGTGGCAATAATGATGGTACTACGAACGCACAGCAACAACAAAACAGATTCTCGCATCAAAAAATGCGAAAACGACCAGCTGTATCAAAAGAAAGGCACGAAAGATTAAAAAACGAACGCGCTAAAGCTCGTGCTTTGGAGAACACGCGCGAAAATCAACGATCTCACACAGATGCAACAATCACTAGAAGCTACGCGTTTGGTGCTACGTCGTACTTAGAGGAACTGGGTGGAAACGCAATATATTACGCAACCGGAAGAGACGTCTCTCGTATTATGCAACAATCTGGAGAACGCTTCATCGATCCGACCGCGAGCGGTTCGTATTCCGGAATCGGCATAGACCCATCTAAATACATCAAAGAGAACAACAACAACAACAACGCTACTACTACTACTACTACTACTACGACGACGACGACAACAAGCGTCGGCTCGCGTTAAGATGTAATAATAAAATATAGAAAAAGTGTACTACAAACGAACAAACACGTGCAGATTTCGTCGCTCTTATCATGTAAATCGGAAGACGGAAAATATCTAATTCATTTCATTCAAGAGGCATCGTCACGAGGTAGGCAACCATTCAGCAGCAGCACTAACCTTTTGCGGCAACAAATCGAGGCAGCAGCTATAGACAGATAGAGGGCTTTTCTTTAGCACAAAAACGGCACAAAAAACACGCGAATAATAATCTGGAACAAAAACTTACGACGATCGAAGAGAACGAAGAGAACAAAATGCCAATCGAAATCGAAGTCCTGCAAGACCTAGTCACCGCGCAAGCCGATCAAGTCCGAGCGCTAAAGGGCGCGCAAGAACCGAATTTAGAGGAAATCCAAAACGCGATTGGGGAACTTAAACAGCTGAAGATCGATTTAAACTCAGAAATCGATCGAAGAAAACGAGCAGGGGATTTACAGATCAAGTCCAAGGAAGATTTTCGACAGAAAGTTGCGATGAGTTTAGAGAGCAGGTTGTTCTATATTCCGAGTTTTAAGATTTATGGAGGCGTTGGAGGGTTGTTTGATTATGGTACGTTTTGTTTGCTAGTAAGGTTGTGTTTAGTAGAGTTTTGGATAGTTGTTGTTATGTTCGCTTGATTTTTTGTTCGTTGTTATAACGTGCGATGGGAATTCAAGGACGTGTAGGAGTTATCGAGCGCGTTGTGTACTGGCGTTAGTTCTCTCTCTTTCAGGTTTTGATGTAGAAGATGGATTAGACGACGATGGCGCGTTTGTGGTTTGTTTGCGTCTGTACAACTTTTTTTCTCTCCGTCGTTAATGATGATCAAATATGATCATATATATATATATATGATCATAAACATATTCATTGTTATTATGTTTGGCGTTGAATCATACTTACTGACACGATCTTTTTATAAAATATACATTTTAACAATAACAAATATATATGCAATAACAGGACCGCCCGGATGCGCAGTGAAGGCAAACGTGCAGAAAATATGGAGGCAGCATTTTGTGATTGAAGAATCGATGCTGGAGGTTGAGTGTCCGAGCGTGACTTTAGGGACGGTGTTAAAAGCAAGCGGACACGTGGATAGGTTTACGGATTTGATGGTAAGAGATGTGAAGACCGAGGAGTGCTATCGCGCGGATCATTTGTTGGGTGATAGGTTGGAAGAGTTGTTGAATGACCCAGCGATAAAGAGCAGCGAGAAGGAAGAGTTTGAGATGTTGAACGCGCGCCTCGATGAGTTGAAAGTAGACGAGATGGCTGTAGCGTTGAAGAGGTGCGAGTGCGTGGCGCCAGAGACGAAGAACGAGCTTTCGGAGCCGTACCCGTTCAACTTGATGTTTCCAACTTCAATCGGTCCGAGTGGGAATATTCAAGGTTATTTGAGACCGGAAACTGCGCAAGGTATGTTTGTGAACTTTCGCGAGTTGTTATATTTCAACGGTGGGAAACTTCCTTTCGCGTGCGCGCAAATTGGACAGTCCTTTCGTAACGAGATCGCACCGAGAGCTGGGTTGTTAAGAGTGAGAGAATTTACGCAAGCAGAGATTGAACACTTTTGTCATCCAACGAAGAAAGATCACCCGAGATTTAGCGAAGTTAAAGAAGTCGAGTTGAACTTGTTCTCTCGAGAAGCACAATTGCAAGCTGGGAAGAAAGAACCATTTTTAATGAAGACTGGAGAGGCGGTCGAGAAGGGAATAATCGCGAACGAAACTTTAGCGTATTTCGTCGCCAGAACTCATTTGTTTCTGAAAGAATTAGGCGTCGATATGACGAGAGTGCGCTTTAGACAACACTTAAGGCACGAAATGGCACATTACGCGCAAGATTGTTGGGATGCAGAGATTTTCTGTTCGTACGGATGGATCGAATGCGTCGGATTAGCAGATCGTTCGGCGTTTGATTTAGACGCGCATTCGAAAGCTTCCAAAGTTGATTTACAAGCGTACGAGTTATATGACGAACCTATTGAAGAGACGTTTTTTGAAGTAAAAATGAACAAACAAATCTTAGGAAAAGCTTTCAAGAAAGATCAAAAAGCCGTCATCGACGCTTTAACGTCTCTCGATGAATTATCGGCTGAAAAAATTGAAACCGATTTCGCAAAAGATGGGGAGACTAAAATGACCATTCCAAGCATTGGCGAAATATCAATCACGAAAGATATGGTTCTTGAAATGACCAAAAAGACGAGGAAGGTTTCTGGACGTAACTTCACACCTTCGGTGATCGAACCGTCGTTCGGAATCGGAAGAATTATGTATTGCTTATTCGAACACACGTTTTACGTCCGTGAAGGCGACGACGAAAACAAAGCCGTGTTTCGATTCCCTCCACAAGTCGCACCAATCAAATGCACGATCTTCCCTTTAGTGAACAACGAAGACATGAACAACGCATCGCACGAAATCTACAAATCTCTCACAAAAATCGGTGTGAGCGTAAAATTGGACACCACGGCGATCTCCATCGGGAAAAGATATTGCCGCACCGACGAGCTCGGCGTCCCGTTCGCAATCACAGTCGATCACAGAACGATCGGTCACACGACGACACCAAAAGATAACACCGTAACCGTCCGCGAGCGTGATTCGTGCCAACAGTTCCGCGTCAACATCGAAAATGTTGCGAAATTAATTGCCGATTTAAGCGACCAAAAACGCACTTGGGCCGAAGCGACGAAAGATCTCGAAGAAGTTCTAGGCGCCGCCTTGAAGGAGGATACTACTGAATAAATAATAAATAATAATAACAATAACAATAATAAATACTAGTAGTAATACTTTAAGATCCAATCAAAAAGAACAGCAATATATGTTTCTTACAGTACAGTATATCAAATGTAGTACTAGTACTGGTATCATACTCTCATTACGCATAGCGCTCTTGAATAATTCGATTAAATAAATATTGACAAACCTATTATGTACACTATATATAGCGCTACTTAAAATTCTATACACTGCGCATTGTGATATTTATATGTTGCTTATTTGATACAATTGGTAGTACCAGTACAACTTTTTAGTTTACTTTTTGTTGTATTTATGAATAAGACGAGATTGGAGTTGCCGTTCATCGCTCAAATTGTTCGTTCGCTCATTCATCGCTCATTTTCATTAATATTGTTATTATTATTTACATTATAGCGCAGCATCCTTTCGGTTCCTCGATTTTAACCAAGGCTGGATTCACGCGCGCCTCTATGACTTCGTCAAACACTAAACTCAAATTCGTCTGTACTAAACTCGAACACTCTACGTAACTCACGGCTTTGATCTTCCTCGCTAGAGCTTGGCCTTCTTTTTCGCTAATTACTTGATCCATTGCGTTCCCGGCGCGATCGTCATTGCCTATATCTCGCCCGAATTTGCTCCCAAAACCTGATCCACCGAATCTCCCAATTCCTCCATTATTATTATTATTACTACTCACTTGTTCTCTCAAATCTAACTTTGTACCGACGAGAACGATCGGCGTCTTCGAAGCCTGCGCCCTTAACTCTTGCGACCACTTCTGTTCTACGTTTTTAAAACTCTCTCTATCGATCAACGAAAACGCGATGACGAAGCAATCCGCCGCGCTATACGACAGCGGTCTAAAATCGGCGTACTCGTCTTGTCCAGCCGTATCCCATAAACCGAGTTCAACCACTCTCCCGTCATCGATGGTCACGTTCTTTGAATAGTTATCGAATATTGTCGGCATATGATCCGTAGGGAACGCGTTCGTCGTATAACACAGAAGCATTGATGTTTTCCCTACCGCTCCATCACCGACGACGACGCATTTCACGGTCATGATTCGTGGTTCCATCTCATCGAACGAGCGCTCGAGCTTGTTCATCGTTTTCCTATTTTTCCGTAATAACTATATGGAATTCGAAATTCTCGTTTAAACCTCTTCACCCTCTAACTTAGAATCGTATCGTATCGTATCTTAAGCACAACTTCTTTACACGTTGTTAATTAATTTCCCTACTAACTATGCGGAATTCGAAATTCTCGATGTAGTACGTGTGTACTAAATATCTATTTTTTACGCGCAGCACAGCACGCGCGTTGATTACTGATTATTTCACGCTCGATCATCATCCTCGATTTGCGCTCAATTTTGCACGCGGTCGTCGTTTAGTTTTTAACTGCGCTCTCGGCTCTTATTCAGCGCACTCGGTTCTTTTTGTCGAAAAAGTGCGGGAACGGGTTTCGACGTTTTTTTTCTAGCAAGCTGCATCAGGCACTATCCGGCATCGGGGATGTCGAAGTATTGGGGTTTAGGGTTTGAAACGCATAAAAATCGATTTCCACGACGCGTTTTATTAGACTAATAATACACCGTTCGCCTAAATGCGTCGAAAGAAAACAAAAAAAGCGCTCATTGAGATCACTATTCTTGCACTCCTTTGCTAATTTTACGTAGAATATCAGAAGAAAACAACGCGAAACCGCCTCTAACCATCAGTACGCGAGTACACCGCGCGTTCTTTGTTTTCGAAGATTTTTCACCTTTATTTAGTAACGCGGGCGGGGAGGGAAAAGCAAAGCTTTAAACAATTCAGTGAGTTTAGGGTTTTGTATGTTTTCGATCATATCTTCGCTTTCCGTTCGATTTAGGCCGTTACACATACATTTTCGGAAGCGTCTGATTAAGAGCTTTCGTTTGATCATAGTTAGAGAATCTGAATCATAGTATTATCATACTGGACTGTGGAATTTCGTAACTCGCGTTTGTCAGCCTCTCCATCTACACCATACAACTTTCTGCTGATGCTGATGGTAAAAAAAGACCGAAAAAGTGGCACGTCAATAATCAGCGCGCTTATTAAATAAATCGCCCTCCTCGTCGTCATCGTCATCAGCATCAGCACTTACGAGTAGTAAACAAAACCACTGAACGCATGATTTTTAAGGTTCTATGATAAGAATTAATTCAACAGAGAAACTCGACCTTACGATTTTAAGAATTATGTGTAAAGTTCGAATTACGAGGACATTGTTTAGGGTTTAGGGTTTAAGACCGCTTTCCAAAAAAGACCAAAAAGTGCAAATCTAAATCTAAAATCTAAAATCACAACTGAGATGCTGTCCGTCGCACTTTTCGAACACCTCGCGCTATTTATTGCACGCGTTTGAAGTGAAAATCAGTTATCCCATTTTCAAGGCGTGGAGTGAACAAAAAATGTCCCGCTCTGCTACGATCAGAAGTGATCCCATTCTTCTTCTTCTCCGTCTGCGTCGTAATCGTCCTCGATCATCATCATCTTTATCGATTTCTAGCACTACAACTACTCCTATTCGTCTTCTGAACACTTCTTCGAACGTTAAGGGCGTGGTTGAAAAGAACGATGAAAAAGTATCGTTCGCGTATTACGCGAAGAAGAAGAAGAGCAACAACGGCAAGAACAGGGTGTTACTTAGCTTAAAGGCGATTAAAGAACCGGAGGGAATGATTAGGAGTGATTTAGAGTTTAGTTCTTCTCTCTATGACGTCGATGTGATGAGTTCGTACGATGATTTGA
>Ga0302126_10001101_pt1 | contig 16342 bp, 12 predicted proteins | sample CB4_20m_MG_FD_203108 | JGI IMG/M metagenome (GOLD analysis project Ga0302126, IMG submission 203108) | Marine microbial communities from Western Arctic Ocean, Canada - CB4_20m | ecosystem: Environmental > Aquatic > Marine > Oceanic | place: Canada: Western Arctic Ocean | collected 2017-09-24 | reverse complement strand
CCGTCGTCATTTTCGTTGTATTTGAACTTGTTATCGTTCGAGAATAATTTCATCATCTTAATGTTTGTGTGCGCGCGTGTCCGTGCGCGTGTGAATTGTGTCGAGATTCGATTTCAGCCGAACGACGTCACTAAAACGGAACGTTTCGACCTTTCCGGACTTTGCGCCGCCATTTTTGCCGCAAAAAAAACATAATAAAATTGTATTTTTTTTACTCTGCTGCTGTTATTAATAAATTTGGGCGAAGGGCATCATCAGCTGATGAAGCGAAAACGCCTTTTCCGTTTTCGACTCGAAAACTTGATCAAAAAAACCATACTTTTTAAAACTTTATTCGAAGAGCATCAGTAGAGCGATTAAATAATAGTTTGTACATACACAAAATGGCGACGACGACAAAGACGACGACGACGACGACGAAAATGACTGCGACGACGACAACGTTTGACTCATCGACGACGAGGAACGAGATATCGACAAAAGAAAACCGAACGAAGTTTTTTAGTTTGACCGAAACAGAGCGTTTTCGTTGGCAACAATCAACTACGGACGTCGAGGTGTTCATGAAAATCCCACGAGATACGAAAAAGAGAGATATCGAAGTCGTTCTTAAGAACGATTACTTAAGCGTTAAGTTGAAAGGATCGAACTGGGGTAATCGCGAAACGCTTTGCGAGGGGTACCTGTTTAGAGGGATAAAGGCGAGCGAAAGCGTTTGGACTATCGACGACGACGAGTTCTACTTATGTTTATGCAAAGACAAAGATACTGTATGGGAGGTATTTTATATTCTCCTTTCTTCCGCTTATTTTAATTTACTATCCTCTTTCTTATACATACAGAACATAATCGAAGGAAACTATTCGACCGCAAAACGTAAAGACGAGATTTTACTCGACATGGTCAACGCCGACGAAGGCCATCGGAAGAAACCGTTCGACGATTTATCCCAAGAAGCCAAAGATTTAGTCATAGAGATGCGCGAGCGTCAAAAATTGCTCGCATCGTCGGAATTTTCAGCCGAAGAGCTCTTGAGCGAACCGTTCATTATTGGCGACTTGTATTAAAAAAAGTAGAGAGGCGGGAGAGCATTTTTGGCACGTTTTTCAAAAAACAAGCGCAAATAACAATTAGTATGAATAATAATAATAGTATGAATAATAATAATGTCATCGTAGACTTAGACTTAATAGAAGGCGAAGAAACAAAAACGCGCACGAAATCTCAATCTCAATCTCATTCATACGACGTAGGCGAAAAAATCACCGAAGTAATCTCCACTCGATACGGCGTAATCTCGTGTACGTACACAAAACTGCGCCACGAAGGGCAAAATAAATTCAAGCCATTGATTACTTACCACGACTGTTTCACGAACTCTCGAACGTGTTTCAGTTCGTTCTTTAGATCGGCAGGGAGCGAAGCAGAGATCGTGAAGAAGTTCTGCGTGTACGAAATCGATTGCCCAGGCTCGCAGGACGGCAGTGTACATGGTTGTCCAGAAGAAATGTATCCAATGAGTTTGGATAAATTAGCGGAACAAATCGAGGACGTCGTTACATATTTCGGTTTACAGAGAAGGGAAGTTTTTGCTTTAGCAGTTGGGTCTGGGGCGACCGTGATGTCGATATATGCGAATAGATTCGCGAGTCCGATTTGTGGGATGATATTAGTGTCTCCAATGTCTCGACAGGCGAGTTATTTAGAGTGGATGTTTGCGAAAGCGTTTCGGTTGAGATGTCGAGGGAGGAAAACTGTATCGGACTCGCAGGCTAATCATATGATGGAGAGGTTGTTTAGTAAAGCGAGCACGGATGGGTTTGCTGGGAAGTTTTCGAGCGATTTAGCGCTTGGGCATAGGAACGAATTGCAAGCGATGCGATTAGACGCGCTTCTCGCGTATTACGATGCGACAGTGAACAGATTGGATAATACGCACATCGTAAGTTCTTTAAAGTGTAGGACTTTAATACTGGCTGGATCGTCTTCTCCGTGGTATAACGATAGTTTGCACATGAATAGCGTGATGGATAAAACTATAACTTCTTGGGTAGATATGGAGAAGATTGGTGCAGCTTGTACGATGGAAAATCCAGCAGCGCTTTTATCGCCAATACATCTTTGGATTCAACGATTGAAATCAGAGGGTTATGTGTAAGTATAGGTCAAGGCAGTATTAAAAACGCGATGCAAAATTATAAAAGCCGGTATTACTTTATTATTACATGTCATACACTAACGAAGGATATGCCGACTCTGAAAACAACAACTGTCGTCGTTTCGCATCGGAAATCAAACTTCGGAGGTCACCTAACTCAAGAATTTCGCCTGATGCTTCAATGACGTCCGCGTTCAAAAGCACAATCAGCTTCGTCTTTGCTCGCGTCAAAGCTACGTTTAAACGTCTGCTGTCTTTCAAAAAACCAGCAGAGCTCGTACTAGTACGCACACAACTTAGAATTATAACATCAGCCTCACTTCCTTGGAATGAATCGACAGTACTCACAAAAACGTCGTTAATATTATGCAAGATTTTCTGTAACAATCTCACTTGAGCGTTATAGAACGTAATCACGCCAATCTTCAGACTTTTATTTTGTTTTCGTATTCGAAAAACTAAATCACCAGCGATTTCTGCCTCGCGAGCGTTACTCTTGGACATGTTTGCGTCAACGCTTTTGCCCGAGTGCACGTTTACTATGCCGTACGGCAAAGCCACAGGTTTACATACACTCTCTGCATTTTTCAATTTACCGCTATAAAATCTCCTGGATGGCCAAGCGCATATTTCTGGATGCATGCGATACTGCGTCTTGAGCATCGTACAAAATCGCTCACTACTTTCGTTGTTATAACATAACTTCAGCCGCTCCATTAAACTTTTATCATATCCCAATCGCTGGATTTCTTGGCTCATTACAGTTGGTGGTAGTTGTTTGTCGTCTCCGATCAACAAACATCGCTTGGGATTTCTCGCGAATGCTAAAAGCATCTCATTTTCGAGACATTGTCCAGCTTCATCAACGATTAAAATATCAGCATCGGGGGCACCTGAATGAAAAATGCCACCGCACGATCCCAATGTACAGAACGTGATTCTTGCATTTGCTAGAATTTGATTTGCCAGAATGCCCATGTTCCTTCGACGTTCGATTTTTGTCTTCCCTTCTATTTGCTCGATAAATGCTTCAACGGTGCCTGAGTTTAAATCAAATTCATTGATCATGAAAAGATTACTACCGTTTTTTAAAAGAAGCGAAACGATTCGTTTCATTTCGAGCTGAATTGAGTCTTTTTGCTGCTGCTGCTCTCTCGCACCAGTTTTAATCATTTCCTTCAATTTGTCGCACAAAGATGAGTGACGACGATGCACGAAAAAATTATCCATAGTTATCGAAGACGTTGCAGCGCTTTCCAGCGCTTCTTCAACACCATACAACGCAATGCAATCGAGAATTTCTATTTCTTCAGCTCTAATATTCTTAACGAACGCCTCTAACGCAACCATCGTTGCTTTATTCGAAGGCGCACAGAACAAAATACGAGCATTCGTCGAGCGCGCAAGCTCGGAAAGCAGAATTGCAGCAAAATAAGTCTTTCCCGTGCCTGGCGGTCCCTGACAAATTTTTAATCGAAAGCCAGGACTGTTGTCTTCTAGAAAATATTCCATCGCCTGACGCTGCGATGGATTCAAAATTCCATCTAAATCCGATTCATCGCTAACTTTCAAGCGAAATTCTTCTTTTACATTTTCAGTGCAATTTTCAACGTCGTCTTCGCTATCGCTATCGTCACTAGAGCTAAATCGAGTGTAACTTGCGCACTTAATGCCTAGAACTTGAGCTTCGAAAGAAAATTTTGGCTGCGTAATCGCTACCGCAACGATTCTTTTTTGTGTTAAAACGTTTCCGAGTGGAATCACTGAGACTTCTTTATTATTAAATTGTATCGCGTAAGGTGTCCTTTCATCGCAATGGAGCCTCGATATTTGAACATAAACGAGGCCATTTCGTTCGTTATCGTTCTTACTCAAAACGATACCAAGAGCTTCTTTTTTTCTCTCTTTAATTGTTCTTGTTGTTTCTAATGTTAAGAGAACTACGCTACCGCTTTTCGCCCAGTCTTCATCATTTTGCCCTGCTGCTGATTTTCCTCTGCGATTATTACCGAAAGATGGTTGAAGTTTCAATTGATGCGTTACATTATCTTGTTCTATAACTTTGCACATCTCAAATCCACCGAACGCTTTCTTCAATTTCCGCAATCCTTGCCGCAAAACAGCTTTTGCTTCTTCAAACGCGACTTCCGCTTGCGTCTCGAAATATTCGTTCATGTTCTTAAATCTAAGCGGTGCCTCGCGTGAATCAAGAAGCGTGCTCGAAAGCGATAGTGGTATTTTACCATCATATCGTCCAGCTTCTTTCAGCAATTCGAACGAGTATTCTAACACGCGTCTACAAAAATATTCGTTCCCGCTCTTGAACGTATTATTACACGCTCGAGTTTTACCTTTCTTGCGCTTTCTAATAAGACTAACACTTCTCCCGAAATATCGTTCGCGGTCTCGAAGCCGCTGCCGTTGATTCTCTGCATCTGAATCATTCGAATCATCTGAATCATCTGAATCATCTAAATCTAAACCTCCTTCCTCTTCTTCTTCTTCTTCTTCTAAAGCAACCACCTCTGCTGCAACATCATCTCCAAAACTCTTCTCTTCGTCGTCGTTCTTCTGACTCCTAAACGTCCTATCAAGCATCTCATCCACTTCGTCTTCGTATTCGAAACCGTAATCATACGCACGTTCCTCGTCACAATCTTCCTCTTCCTCTTCTTCTTCTTCTGGATATCCATAATCTTGCTCCATTAAATTCCCCTACACCAGCAGTTGCCATCAAAGAAAAAAATAAGGCAACGAAGCTTATTATTCCTATTTTTGGTCAAAGCCTCTCCCGAGAAATCCCTAATAAACTTCACAAATAAAAATGTCACCGGCACTCGCTAAGGCGTTCTTCATCGCGAAAAGAAGGCAGAAGAACGCAATTAAAATAATATACTTCGATAGTAGTAGTCGTGATATAACTACTACGACTACTACTACTACTAATAATAATCATTCGCTGATACGAACGAGTGATGAGCGAGAGAAGGTCAGGAAGTTATGCGAAGTCGCAGTGAGGGGTGGATTTTGTTTCCCTTACGACGATGAAGATGATGAGTGTAGGAGTACTGCTGGAGCTAAAGGCGGTGATAGGAAAACATCGTTCACGTTCGGGTTAACGGATCAAGATGGGAAGAGGTTTTATGGTTCAGTACTTAAAGTCGTCGTTGATGATGATGATGATGACTCTGTTTTCGCAGTTTTAAGTGAATTTAGGTATTTCGATACGTTCGAGAGAGCTATGAACGTGGTCAGGGAATATTATGTTAGTAAACATTTCATGAACGATGATGAAGGTTTTAAGTGTTTTGATGATGAGGAGTCTGATCTAGCAGTGTTTCTCGTAGCTTTGTTTGGATCGAGCTCGAGCTCTCGGATGCTTAGTCGTAAGACGACGAGTCGTAGAAGTAGCAGTAGTAGTACTGTGAAGAACCGAATTATTAGTAGAGCGAGTTTGGATAATAAAGAAAACGAAGAGGAAGAGGAGGTTATTATAGTACCTTCGCCGAACGCGGAACCGAGCTTACGCTTTCGAGTGCCAAAGAACGACGAAGTTGAAGATTTGAAGTGTTTCGACGCGTTGTTATTCGGCGACGACGACAATAATAAAAATGAAAATTTGGTACCAATAGATGGAATAGTCGCTCTTTTGATCGCGTTATTTTTTGAGAGACGAGTCGTGCTGACTTCGGCTTCGTTATCAAAGCTGTCTCGTGCAACGCACGCCGCGAATAGAATGGTTTTTCCGCTGAAATGGCAACATGTATTTTTGCCCGTGGTCCCAATAGGGTTGTTGGAGTATCTCACAGCGCCGATGCCGTTTCTCGTAGGTTTACCATTACAATCCATGAAAGCGTATGAAGAATTACCGAAAGAGGAAGTTTTTTTATTAAACTTGGACGATGGATCGTATACGTACTTTGCAGAAGATTTCGAGCTTGTACCGAAACGAATCGCTAATCGATTAAGAAAAACGTTAGAACACGAAAGGATGTTAGGAAGGCATCGCCAAAATAATAATACTCACAATAATAATAATAATATCACGGCGACAATGGAAGAGACAGTATCAAAGGCGTTTAGAAGTTTTGTATCGAGCGCTATTGGATCGTATCCTCGTTATGTTAAATCAATCGCCCTTGAAAAACCGCCACCGGAAGCTATAACGAACGACGGCTTGTGGCTCGATCAAGACGCGTTCGTTGAAGGCGCGCCGAACCATAAAACACGTTTGTTTCGCGTTTCACTCAGACACACGCAAATGTACGAAGTCTTCGTAAGAGATCGTCTCGCAGTCTGCGCACTCGCTGCTCGAAGTGGTAAAGCTCAATTCGGCTCTGACATAAAAGATGCCGATTTAGATGAAGAAAGCGCGTTTCAAGCGTTTGGTTCTGAATTCCAAAAAGAGGCGAAAAACGTCTACCGAGATGTTGCTGAGAAATCGCAACGGATGGCACAAATATCTGCTCGTAGTATGAAAAAGGGCGCAAAATTAGTAAAAGAAAAATTTTTCATGAGTTTTGATGCGTTTAAAGATAGGAAAACGACAAAAACGTTAAGTTCTTCATCGATCGAGGAAAATGGTGATTTTGACTGGAAAAAAAAAGTTGTTGTACTTGTAACAACAACCGAGGCTTTGGATATTAGTAGTAATAACAATAAGAACGATTTTGAAGAAGAAGATGATGACGATGATGATGATGCGACGAAACTCTCTGAACTGAAACGTGCGGAAGATAAAGCGAAAAGGCGGCAAAGGAACAATAAAGACAACAACAATCTAAATCTCATCGATTTTTTTGACGAGATACCTGTTGCTTCGTTGGCAAAGGAAACGCCTACAGACTCTTCCGACGAGGCCGCGCGAAATGTCTCTTCATTATTAGATTCGTAGTTAGAAAGAATAGTATTAATCATATAGTACGTAGATGGTTGTTAAATAGATATATATATACGCGTATATAGATAGAACCTAAATCGGTCACGCAATAAAATGAGTGCTGCCCGGCAGAAAATTCAAGTACTACAATTCTACGTACGGACATTTATAACTCGCTCTTCTATTCATTCTATGTACGCCGCAGGCATCTTCAACGTCTCCACAGTCCTCTTATCTCCATGTAACCGCCCAGCGACTGGCATGACTTCCCACCTGACAGTAAAATTAACCATCGCCCCCCTCAAATTATTCCCTTGATCTATGAATCTATACTTATTTCTCAAATTCGCAAAACTGAAAATAGCCTCTTCCTTCGTTTGCAAAATCCCATCCCAAATCGAAATCACGTTATGTTCATTCAATGAACTTTTATACTCACAATCTATGCTAACGAGTACTTGTTTCGTGTTCCAACTGAACACTTCGCGCATATCCGCCCTGAACTGTAAGAGAAATTGTGCTTCATCGTTTGCCCCTTGTTTTCTAAAGCGTTCGATTTGTTTCACGCGTATTAATAAATCGGGTTTCGCGACGTGGAAATAATCAGTTATTGAGGCCATTATTGCCACTAAGGCGAGCGAGGTAGAGGCGAACGTGAATAAGGAGTTTGCTCTGATCCATACAGTGTGGCCCATTATATATTATTATTATTATTTATGTGATTAGTATTTAATTTATCGTCGTAAAAGCAATTTTTTTATGAAGATGTTTTTTCTTTCTATACTCATTCTTCTTCTTCTCTCGTTCTTTGCTCAAGCTGTTAAGTGTGTATCAAAACAAATAATACGTAATAATAATAATAATAAACAATTCATATTTATATATATACATATACAACAACGACAAAAACATCAATAATTTTAACACTACCACATTTGAATAGCGATGAGAGAGAGAGAGAGAGAGAGAGAGAGAGAGAGAGAGAGAGATCGCATTATTAAAGTGCATCAAGCGGCTTTCGATGCTTTTTTCAGATTCATAGCCTCTATTTCCTCTTCGTTCTTTTCTCTAACTTCGTTCATCTTCGTCCTAACTACTGCCATCATCTCTGCATATAGATTTCCCTTCTGTTCGTCGTTCGTGCATTTCATGCACCTCCCTCGAAACTGTGATAAATCAATCGGTTCTCCGACCGTTATATGCACCCTATGTCCCCACCTGAAAATTGTCTTACAACCATCATACGGCTTCACTTTATCCATTCCAGAATGCCAAAACGGTAAAACTATCGGTTGTTCGCCACCCATTTCCTCGACGTCGCATAAAATTTTCCCCAATCCCCATTTCAAGCGTTCGTCGAACTTCTCTGAAGCCCTGTTCACTTTGCCTTCCGGGAAAATCTGTAACCATTCGCCTCGCGCGACTAACTCGGCCATGACCTTCATGCAAGGCTGATCGATTCCCCCGCCTCTATATATCGGTATCCCTTTCCCTGATAGAATGAACTGTTCAGTGAACTTATTCGCCGTAGCGACTTCAGCCGTACACAAAGTCCATCGGTTATGTTTATACAAAATTTCTTGTAAGAAATATCTCAAAGGCGTCATGTACGCTAGGACACCTGGATCGTCGAAGGTTGAGTGATGATTCGCGACCGTGATTAACCCTCTTTTAATGGGAAGTTTATTATCATCGATAGTAGTAGTGGTGGTAGTAGTATTAGTAGTAGAACGATCGTCATCATTATCAGTATCTTCTTCGTTGGAAGCCTTAAGTCTTCTCCGCACGTTCGATCTGTTCAAGCTCTTCAAAAATTCTTCGTGGTTCGATACAGTCGTCGTATTAAATATCCCTAACAAGGCTTTACTGAACATCGCTACGGCGCTTAAGACGAAAGTACGACCTACTATGCCCCAAGGAGAGTCCGTTTTAGGGGTCTTGATCTCGATCGACATCGTCGGTTGGTCTCGAGCGATGTTTGTCATTATTTTTCTATTCACAATGTTCGTTAAAAATAATGAGAATATTCTTTCCTACTGCTACTTACTCATCAAATGAAAATGTCGATGCTTTTGAGCGCGCTACGTTGAACTATCTTGCTAATCCTATTCTACTCTACCTACTTTTCTTCTCTATTCTCTCTCTCTCTCTCTTTTCTGCTAAACAGCAACAACAACAACAACTATAGTTATCGAATTTGCGTTCGATTGAGGTTCCAAACGGAATTTTCTTGCACGGCGCCTTGCGTGCGAGGTCTCGGGAACACGTTCCAAAATCTTAAAGTTTCATCTCCAGCGCCAGTAACGATCGTTTGCCCATCGGGGGAAATTGCGAGATATAACACGCGCATTGTGTGACCAGTTAACGTCGCGAGTTTGGACATTGTTGGGTAGCGCCAGACGACGATTTGGTTTTGTGAATACCCGTGCGTTGAGACGATTTCGTTTACGTTTTTGGACCATACTAAGTTACAGACTTGCGAACCAGTATCGATGCATTGTAAAGGCGTGTTTGTCGTCGTGTTCCAAAAACGTATGCATCGATCTGCGGTACCGCCACCAGATGCGAGCAAACCGTGTTGATGCGGAGACCAAGAAATCGCTTTAACCGCGGCTTGGTGTTGAGGTAAACGTAAAGAGGGACCGCCGCTCGTCGAGGCGGCGGACCAAATTAATAATTGGTTATCGTTACCACCGCTCGCTAATTCTCTGTCGTCGTAGGACCATTTTAATCCGCATACTTCTGATTTATGCCCAGCTAGACGTCCAGTGAAATCTTCCGAAGCTCTTATGTCCCGTTGCAGAATACTCCTATCGCGACTTCCTGAACTTAAAATATGCGTCGACCATGCTAACGTACCTACGCGAGAGCGATGACCAGCCATTGTTCGAATTCTCTTACACTTAGCAGCGTCCCATATCTGCACCTCTCCAGTATTCGTTCCTACGGCTAAATACGTCCCACGCTGTGTCCAAGCTACGGAACATACGGTATCGTTCGGTGCCAAGTCGCATAATTTCGTTACTCTCGAAGTACACGCGGACCATAAATAGACGCAAGTCCCTAATCCGACGGCTAAAACGTTATGCGACGACCAATCGACCAAGTTTAAGTAAAAATCGTCTTGCAACGCAGGCGCGTCTAAAACTTTAAACGGCGACCTGGCTATTTTCCTCGGCGTTCTCCTAGGCGCTTGCAACGTCGTCCCTAACGGTCCAGTTTTCCCAATCGGGCTAAGAGAATAAGGCGATTGCGAAAAAGTTGTCCCATTGTTGTTATCGTCGGCTGCAGTGTTGTTTGCGTTGAACTCTCTCACGATTCCTCCTCCTCCTCCTGCAGAATTATGATTATTATTACTACCCGTACCGTCGTTAAAATTAAACTCTACGTTCCCGGTGTAAGTATCATCGTCGTTATTATTATGCATTCTATTATGTTTCGTATGACTCGACGGAGGCGAATCAGTCTTAAACCTCAGAGTCTTCTTATTCGTCTTTAACTTACTCGGGCTCATCTCGTAAGAAATATTATTACTCGTATTAGTATCGAACAAAAATTGATCTTCCTTCGTCACGGGTAGCGCTAACTCGCTCCTTAACAATTGATGATACGCAGCGCTCGTGTCTTCTCGTTCCGTATTCGCCACGACCGTTCTCACTGATGACCCATTATTATTGTTATTATTATTATCCGCGTTATTATCGTTATTGTTATTATTGTTATTATTGTTATTATTGTTATTATTGTTATTATCGTTATCGTTCGTGCCACCACCGACTCCTTGATTCGCTCCACCGGGCAACACGTTCTGCGCGTGTGCGTTAAACATCATCTGCTCGCGCATGTGCGCGTGATGATTAACCATCATCACACCATCCACTACATTATTCTGTCTTTGATACTGCATGAACATCTCAAGGCGAGTACTGGTATCACCGTTGTAGTCTGCTGCACTCGCTACGAATCCAGTGCTCGTTAAATCGTTCCCTGTGCAGCGAAATTCTTCCTCTTCAAACGATGAGACGCAATCGGAGACGCGAGATGGGACGAAACGATCGGAATATATCACTCGCGTCTGGTTCGTCGTTTGATCGTACGCGTTACCGTTGTTCTTGTTCGACATCCGTCAGGACTTTTATTCCTTATTACTTTTTCTGAAGAAGAAATGCAATTTCGTGCATAATCACGCAATATAGGGTTTAGGGTTTACTCTATAGGGTTGGACACCCTAAATATACATTAAACCGCATTTTTATATGTAAACGAAATTCTATACGACGTGAGAAAACGTACTGGTACATATTTATCACGAATAAGCGGTTTTGGAACTCTCTCGATGACGAGACGTATTGCGCGTCGTAAAGAATAAAGAATGAAAAAGAACTCACGTTCGCGAAGATAGATCGAAGATGAGAGCATGATCGAAATCAGTGCGCGCGTTCCCGCGAGAATCGCGCGATTTTCTTCTCACAGTCCTCCGAAGCTTCGGAAACGTAACGATAATAATAATAATAATAACAATAATAATACGTCAAAATCATCGACATCGACATCGACGACGACGACGACGACGACGACGACGACGACGACGACGACGAACGGAACATTAAAATCAGAACCATCTTCTTCTTTACAAAAATATGAAACGTACATCGTCGGAACTAATCATAACTCGAAAGAAGATGCAGAGAGAGTGACTCGAGTGATTCGTGATTTGATAGAACCAGACGTTGTCGTCGTCGAGTTGGATTTTCTTCGACTGGAGACGATTTCTTTGTCAGCGAATGCGATGACGACGACGAAGAAAGCGGGGAATGAGCGACAGTTTTATGGGAAAGATTTATTAAACGCCGTGAAAGAGTCGATTCGTTTAAATAGTAATAATAAAGAAAAGAAGACAATAACGTTACTTGGAGATGTGAGATTAAAAGAGATCCCGATGAAAATGTTAATCTCTTCTCGTACGTTTCTCACAATAAAGGGAGGAGGAGAAAACTCTATACTATATTTTCTTAAAGCGTTTGAGAACGCGTTTGGAGCACTACCGACGGTATTAATTAGCGCGACGACGTGTGCGTGTGCTATAATAGATGATAATTTCATCGAAACATTCATATTTTTACTCATGTTTTCTTTAATCGTCAACGTAGTGCTCCAAGATAGAGATGCTAATTTAGCTAACAACGTCTTACGCGGATTAGAAATCGCGAAACGTTTAAGAGAGAATGAGTTGATTTATAAACAGTTTTCGTTTTCTACCACTGAAACTGCTGCCACTCAACATCATTTATCTAACGACGACGATGATGATTTATTGCTATTGCCAATTTTCACTTTGAAAAGGCCTTTTGAAAATGGTGATGAAATCAGACGACTGAATCTGTTCGAGCCTCGATGGTTGAAAATGTTAGATTTGATCGCTAAAAGAAACAACGGGTCATTAATTGGAGCGAAACTTGGCGTCGTTTATGCACAAAATCGTTTATATCTCTCCATGGAAGATGACGAAGAAAAAGATAAAGAAGAAGAAAATATGAGAGTAGCGAGAATAGTATTCGACCCGTTTGTGAAAAGAGCGACCGTAGTAGACGCAAATGAATCGCTGCGTCCAGTGACGGGAAACCGCATAGTCGAAGTATTCATCGCGCTCGATGAAGAGGCAAACGATGATTTTATTGGCGAATTTATTGAATCATCTGATCGGCGTGGTTTCTTATTGGCCGCTCGCAAGGAAGAAAATAGTAGTAGTAGTGATAGTAGCAACACAAAAGGCGTTGAAACAAACGCTAAGACGATAATCAAATGCGTCGTCGTGTGTGGATTACTCCACGTCCCAGGTGTCGTAGCAAAGCTCAAAGAAAAAGATTGCGATAATAATACCATAGTCTTGTTATGATTTAAAACAATTTGCAGTCTTTGAGATCTGAAATGAAAGTAAAAAACAGATCTTCACTATAATAAACACGCGACAACAACATATTAACACTTAGAACTCGCGTTAGCAAAAAATAATGAGCTCTTCTTAACGGGTTCGAACCGCTGACTTCGGGATTAACAGTCCCACACTCTACCAACTGAGTTAAAGAAGATGTTAGTAAAAGTGGCAATTTCTATGAAATTAATGCAAAATCATTCAAAATTAAGGATCAATAATTACTTGAATTCTATATCTCAACCGCACGCGTTTCATCGATTACTCCATCGAAAAAAAGAGCGCGATGACTATGCCAGGACTAGGACACGCGCGTGCCGATGACGATAATCTTCACTCGATCGCGTTACTTATTTTATTTAGTTTAAACCGCTTTACAGAGCAACGAGCGCTTCTCATACCGCGACGTTCCGATTTGTTTTCGAAAATCGTCAAAAACATCGGAAACAAACAAAACGAACAAACAAAACCTGAGCATCATCATAATAATAGTACAATAATAATAGTACCCATTATTTAATACACTAATACATGATTTGGAAGACGAATACGTACGGCAGTAGTAACAATAACAACAGCAATCGTCCATCTTCAGTTCGTTCGTTTCAGAAAAATAGTCGCAGAAAGAACGGACCGGTGTCGTTATCACGCAACAATACTAGTAATACTACTCGTCATAAAACTAATTCATCATCGTCGTCGTCGAATAATAATATAATCATCGAGAACGAGAGAATAATCGCATTCATAGCCAGCGTAGGCGCTCTCACGACGACATCGTGGGCAATAATGAACAAACAAGATTCAAAGAAAAAGGGAGCAAATAGTTATGATTCGATCGTAGCGGGCGCATTCGCGGGAGCGATCGCGCGCACGCTCGTCGCCCCATTGGACGTCGTGAAAATCCGACTACAGATACAGAAAGAAAACTATAAGGTTTCAAACGCGAAATATAAAGGAGCGGTTCAGGCCATGTTCCAAATCGCGAAAGAGGAAGGGATTAGGAAAGGATTATGGGCCGGGACAATACCCGCGTTGTGCCTATGGATACCGTACACTGGCATACAATTTGGGATGTTGGATAAATTAAATACTGGTTTAAATAGTACGAATACGAATAATAATCAGTTCGTGAACGGAGCTCTGGCGGGCGCGACGGCGACGATCATTACATATCCGTTCGACATCATTCGAACACAGTTAGCTTCGCAAGGGATACCGAGAATGTACAACGGTGTTTTCGATGCGTTTTTAGGATTATTAAAGAGAAATAAACTCTACGCTGGTTTAGGAATTACGCTCGTTGAAATCGTTCCAGCGACGGCTGTACAATTCGGGGCGTACGAATATTTAAAGAACTTGGAGATTTTAGAATCGAACCATTTTGCGAAAGGGTTCTTAGCCGGATCATGCGCGCGCATAGTAATTCATCCATTAGATGTCATGAAGAAACGTTTACAAGTGATAGGTTTAAAGCGAGCGGCTTCGTATGGCGCTGCGGAAACGGCGAACAAAGCTATTCCGCTAATCGTTTCGATTCTTAAAACCGAGGGCGTTCGAGGATTTTATAAAGGGTTATTACCGGCGCTTTGCAAATCAGCGCCGAGTTCTGCAATCACGTTTGGATGTTACGAGTTTGCAATGAACGTCTTAGAGAATAAATAAAAGTATTGAAATTATTAAAATTATTATTATTATTATTATTATTATTACTATTACATAATTCATTGATCAATCATCGCGGTTTACTCGTAATATTATTAGCGCTAGTACGCTCCAAAATCATCGTCTTGTTTTCTTCTCCCTTATCTTCTTCTATAACTTTTACCTCGTATGATGATTCGTTTCTCCCACCCGCGTCTCTTAAAATGCCCCAATATTCTCGATCTTTATCTTTATCCGCCGAAGCGTCTTCTACAGAACCTCTAAAGTTTACGTAAACTGGCGTTTCTAATAACTCTGGATGCTTATCGAACAAACTTCTCTCTGCATATCGCAACGTATCCAAAACTAACGGAAGCTTTTGTCGAAAAACAATCGCCCTAAGCGGTGCCGCCCAGCGTATCCACCAAGCGCCATCCGCCAATACTTGGCAAAACACGTGCAACCCGTCCTCTCTCCATTCCGCTAACACTTCGTCTCTTAATAGTTTCGTGTACCAAATCGATGTCTGCGTCTCGTTGAACTCTTTCGAGACGCTCAAAGTCAAATGTCTCGTCAGATCGTTATGCGTTAAAGTATACCTTCTTGGTTTCCTTAAATCCAACGCTGGAGAATCGTTCAACATCGAGTCTTCGCAGAACGAGACTGACACGCGCTCGGGGTTGAATTTTATCAACGGATCGAATATACTACCCGGACCATTACTACTGCCACTGGCATTGTTCACTCTCGTACCTATTTTTCTCTCGCACTCGTTATCTCGCACTCGTTTATTCCTCGTAAACGCGTTACTACTGTTATTATTATTTTTATTATTTTTTATGCTCTCGCCCATCGTCGTCACGAGTTCTCTTCTGCGCTGCGTACTGTATCTACGGCTTGACACAGTATTCATCGCAGTTCTCCTCTCTCGATCTTTAGCACGATGACCACGCGCATGACTACTCGTGCTACAAGTTTGCGATGACGATGATCTCATCGTGCGAGTGGAAGAACTGACGTCGCTATTCACAGTATTCATCTTCATCATCATAATCATCACCATATCTCCAATCAGACAACTATTACTTAAATGCGTTATCAGTCTATATCTATATCTATGTATACGTTCCGTGTGCCTCCCTGACTTTATATGCTCTCCCGTTCGATCGAAAAGAAAAAGAGGAAGAAGAAGCGATGCAGACTGTGGCAATATACTGTATCGATTATTATGGTATACAATATTACTAATAAATAAGCGCGTGTTTTTTCAACGTTGTTGATTTTTATATCGCAAATGAGAACAAAAACAAGGGCTGCTGTTTCCTTTTTTTTTGAGTTCACGTTTAGGGTGTCCAACCCTATTTGTCACACCCTAAACCCCAAGATTTTCCAGCTTTTCTAAAAGTGCACTCTCTTTCCACCTCACTTTGCCCTTCTGGTTTAACTTAGTGCGTTAAGTAATAGAGATAGTACGAGTACATATTACTACTACTATTGCTGGATCGAGAACATGATCGCGGTTATGAATCGCATGAATGCGTTACCTGGTCGCGGTATGAGTGTAACCACTGATCGAGGTAAGAGAGTGAATTCGTCTTCCTTTTCGTCGTCGTCGTCGTCGTGCTCGAGGTATTCGATCACGAGTCGTCGTCGTCATCAACACGGTTTCAACGATGAACGAACGAGGACGAGGGCTGTTACGACGAAGACAATAGAGGTGCGCATGAAT
>Ga0302126_10001100_pt1 | contig 16343 bp, 12 predicted proteins | sample CB4_20m_MG_FD_203108 | JGI IMG/M metagenome (GOLD analysis project Ga0302126, IMG submission 203108) | Marine microbial communities from Western Arctic Ocean, Canada - CB4_20m | ecosystem: Environmental > Aquatic > Marine > Oceanic | place: Canada: Western Arctic Ocean | collected 2017-09-24 | reverse complement strand
GTCATAGCTTTTTCGTCCGCCTCTTCTTCCGGTTTCGGCGGCGGCGTCTTCTTCAACAAGTCTTTCAAAGATCCGATGATGCCTTTCTTCTTCGTCGGAATATATATGCGTGTTGCGCTCGCGTGTTAGTTATTAGGTGATTTTGGATGATGCGAAAAGAATATTATTTTTTCTTTCATCAGCAAAAGCATGCATCTCTGCAGCAGGGAGTGCAGTAGGGAGCAGGCACTCCTCCATTCTCGTTGACGACAAAAAAGTTTATAAGTTTTGCTCAATAATATCTATCTATCTATCTATCTCACTACTATAAAAGAGAGAGAAAAATAATAGTAGTATAATAGAGATCGTGTGTAACGTATATATATATATATATATATTTATACATCATGTCCTGGCAAGAAATGATTGAAAACTTACAGAACGTAGCTTTACCAGATGGAACGCAGTTAGGCCTGTTATCAGCTTGCGCGATTTGCGATCTTCAAGGGAACTTATGGGGGCAATCTGAAGGCTTTCCCGGTATTGCAAGTGATGAGGCGGCGAAGTTAATGGAGATCTTTCAAGATCCGTTCAAGCATTGTGCGAGTGGGATTTTCATTGGTGGAACAAAGGTAGTATTAATTGTTTTATTTTATATATCGTTTGTTTGTTTCTTCGATCTCTCTCTGCTTCTAGCTAGCTCCTTCTTGAAAAAACTTCTTCTCCTATTATTTATGACTGACTACTCGCACATTATGACAACTTTCTTCTTTCTTTTTCTCAATCAATTGTTATCTATATATATGTTAGTATGTTTATTTAAATGGGTCAGACGAAGACGGAGGAGTCGTTCGAGGGAAGAGGGGTACGGAGTATGGTTTGGTAGTTAAGAAGTGCAAGACATGTTTCGTTATTGGCATTCACGGTAATAATTTGGAGACTAGACAATGTTCCGCTCACGTCGAAGGTTTCGGTGAATATTTAATGCAACAAGGCATGTAACCACAAGAAATTTTGATGATTGTTTTATTTTGAAAAAGATACACACAGAGAATAGCACTATGTTTCATCTCGCATCGCGCGAGCGTGAGCTAAATCAGCCGAAGAACTCGTTGTCGTTCCATCATTTTTAAGCGTTCCCTGGACTCCTTCTGCTCTCGTTAACTTTGGCATCTTTCGTAATTTATCCACATTTAATCTCCCGTTCAAATCTTTATCGAGCCCGCCTGCTGTCCAACGCTCTTTCTTCATACTCTTCTTCTTTTCAAAACGAAGTCGCTTCTCAGCTGCGTGAGCGCGAGATCCAGTGATTATTATTTCATCGTCATCTCCTACAATTTTTCTATGCGCCAAATCGTCGTACTCTTCATCTATTTCATTATCGTCATCTAAACTAGATTTTCTATTTTTTCTATTTTTCCTATCACTACTACTGGTCTCATCCTCATCCTCTTCATCCTCTTCATCCTCCTCTCCTTCATCGCTTTTCCGTTTTGTCGCATTCGCAGCTTTCTCGGCTTTGACTAATCTTTTCAAAACCTGCGCTCGAGCTTTATCTTTTTCTGCTTTATCTTCCGCTTGCTGCATGGCTAGCAGAGAGTTTTTAATCTTCGTCGCCATTTCCCTTTGAGCCGCAGATGCCGCCTCTGCCGTTTTCCTCAACTTCATTTCTTCCTTTAGCTCTTTCTCTAATGTGTTCAATTCCGTTCGTAACTCTTTCGTCATCGCGTTCAGGTCTAAATTATCATGCTTACATCGTTCCAATTTACTCTCTACTCTTGCTACTTCGCTCACTTTCGTCGTCGTCGTCTTCACTTCGTCGGACAAAGACGTTCGGTCTTGCGCGCATAAATCTAGTTTCTTCTGCAAACTCTCTTTCGCGTTTTCTAAATTAGAGTTTCGTCTTTCGAAATCTTTGAATTCTTTTTCCAGTTTCTGTGCTTTTTGCTCGGCTATCTTCGCATCTTGTTCGCGATTCGTTGCTTTCGTTGTTTGTTCGCGCAAAAGTCTTTCTAGTTTCATATTTTCTTTTGATATTTTATGAACTATTCGTTCTCGTTCGATTCTCTGTTCCTTAAACTTCTGCAACTCTAAATATGGTAAAAACGTCGTTAATAAACATATTATTATGATTACGTTTTGTACGAACGAAAGAACAGAGTGATGATATGAATTAGAATTGGAAAACTTTCCCATCACTGCTATTCTTCTACGTATTCTCTATTCTATCAGACCTTTATATGTGTATATGTACATAGAGAGAGAGAGAGTCGTAAAGGTTATTTGAAGCAGTAGATATGAAACTTACGAAAAAGATGAAATCCAGAAATCGCACCAAACCTGCTGCTGTCTGTCACGCATCATCATCAGATGCAGTACACACACACACACGCGCTGTATAATAATTGTATATATAAGTAATTTAATTACGTTAAAGATAACAATAAAACAATATTAATACGATCGCATAATAGCAAGAACATGTTTTCTATCACCACTCCTGCGTTCGTTCGAGTGACACAGTTCAAGACATGTTCCTCTTCCTCTTCCTCTTCCACAACGGTGACGCAGACGATGAAGGGAAGGACGACGACGTCGGCGTTTTTAAGAAACACTATCAGTAATACTATTATTAATAATAGTACTAAAAAGAAGAAGAAGATAGCGCTTGCGAGGATGATGATAAGAAGTGGGAACGATGACGATACGCTCTCGAATTTGTCCAAACTTTTACCGGACGAAGACGACAAAGTGCGAAAAGAGAAAGAACGAGAGCGCTTAGCTGAAGAAGCGTATAAGGAAAAGATTGAGAACAAACGGTTGCAAGATGATTTACAATCGGCGATTAAGAATCAACAAGAGAAGAAGAAGAAGAATGCAATGAGTAGTACTAGCGGTGAAGAAGGAGAGTATGATTTCTCTCAGAAATCTATCGCGGCTTTATGCTATATGTTACCGCTTTTGGATTCGTTGAAATATTCAAAATTTCTTTTAATTCAGTTCCCGCTCGCATCGCTTGCGTTATTACCGCTAAAACCAATTATTGAGTTATGGTTCGCGCTCGGCTTTTTACAAATAGCCGTATTCTTTGGCATGTATTTAGGTGTGATTCAAAACCAGAACATGTCGAGATTTGTTAGGTTCAACGCTCAACAAGCTATTTTGTTAGACATTTTGTTGATCCTTCCAGACGTTCTTACGAGACTTTTCGCTGGCATGGACGGGCAAGGACCAACCGATGGTTTGGGCTTACAAGCGGAAGTAATAATGTTCAATTCTGTATTTTTATTTACGTACATTAGTTGCTTAGTCGGCTCAGTTTCCGCGACGTCTGGCAAGACAGTTAGGCTTCCTCTTATTGGCGACGCGTCCGATCAGCAGACGCGCTGAGAGTGATAATTATAATAATCGCAACAATTCACATAAAAACAGCATAAAAACAAAATTGCATATTCATCAATAATAGTATTACATCTCAAGCATATCGCTTCTTTTTGATTTTGGACGTCTTGCGACATCTTTCCTTCTCTTTTTACCCGCAGACGCCTCTTGTCCAGCGTTATCTTTGATGAACGAGATCGTTCCCTTCTTTTCTCTGGCGGCGGGTTTTGGTCTTTTTGACGCTGGCGTCGGTTTCTTCTTTTTAGCAACAATCGCTTTTTTCTTCTTAGCGCGGATACTCGATTTACCGCCGCCAACAGGAGCAGCCGGCTTCTCTTTAATATCTCCGCGCACGTCTGCCAAAATTGATTCAAACGATAATCCGGCTTCTCCATACCCATCACTATCACTATCACCGCCGTCTTTTAAATCAGACTCTGATTCATCTTCATCTTCATCTTCTTCATCATCATCATCATCGCTTCCAAATTTGTCGAGCACTTTATCGTCTAAACCGGCTCCAGCTTCATCGTCATCAATTTCAACATCTTCAGATTCGGAAACTTCACCATCATTTGCATCATTTGCATCATCATCTGATTCCACTCTCTTTCGTTTTTTCTCAGTTTTTTCTTCCGCTATCTCTTCGTCGTCGTCATCATCATCCAACGCATCGTCATCATCATCTTCTTCGTCGCTTCCTTCAATTTCTACTTCCTCGATTTCATCGTCTCTCGCGTCTTCTGCATCGAACAAACCATTGGCGCGCGGGATTCTTCGGTTGACCTGTTTTGCCAACAACTCTCTCGCAGTTTGCGACATAGCTTCAGCGGCATCGCGTTCAGATTTCGGTGCATTTTCTGATATACCATTTTTTGCATTTTGCATCGCGGCGAGAACGTCTTCGTTCGGCGGAAGCGAGGGTGGTGGCGCAAAGTATGGGATCCGTCCGCGCTGCCAATCAAATAAAATAGATTTTGCAACAGAATTCAAGTCAGGTTCACCTCCTTTTAATAATTTTCCTTGGTTTCGCGCCACCTGCTCTAGAAAATGAGTAGGAGAAGTCCAAGAAGCGACTTTGTATGCTCTTCGCAAATACTCAGGCTTAACTCTCGCAACAACGTCTGGAATGTGATCAACAGCGTCATCCATTTTCTCTATTCTAACAACACCTTTCAGCACGGCATCTGTATCCGTATCTTCGGTATCATGATACACGACACCGGGACAATCGATGAGGAAAATGCGCTTCGTTAAGTTTACGTATTGCCAAACCTTTGTTTCTCCCGGAATCGGAGCCGTCACGCATACTCGTTTCGTTCGCAAAGCGTTAATTACGCTCGATTTACCTACGTTTGGATATCCAATGAAACCGACTGAAATGTTTTGTTTATCTGAACGCAATCGAGAAAATTGCCTCAAGACGGATAAAAGTGCACCCTTACCGAATGGATTCGTAACCGAAGCATGAAAAGCAATCGTTGGATACTCCTTCGATAAAGCGAATAACCATCGCTTGGTCACCCAGGCAGGGACTAAATCAACTTTATTCAGCAACAAAATTAAATGTTTATGTCTCTTCATGGCATCCGTTTTCAAGTGCTTCTCCAAATGTTCACATCGCGTTCCTAAAGGATCTCGAACGTCCAAAACTTGTATCAAAACATCCGAAGAGTCGACGACTTTGTAGAGTTCTCCCCAAATGCGCTTCGATTGTCCTTTTTGAAATAGCTCATCCCCACCTGCTTTTCGAACGCCATCATCTGTTGTTACTAAATCACGGTCATATATTGCGCCAGTTTCTATGCCTTCATCGTACGCCTCTCCAGCGAGCTCGGCCGTTTGTGCCATGGCCAAAATATCATCCATTTGTAAGTTTGGTTTCTTCCTAGTCTTCTTCGCTCCAAACACTGTAGAGAATGGCGTTTGGTTCAAAAGTTTCACCCTACGCGTTCTTCCTTTCTCCGGGTCAGCCAATAACGAAAGTGGAAGCTTTTTCTGTTTCAAAATGACTTGATATCCATTAGACGTCTTCTCGGCCATTTCGTTCCTAAACTCTGCTAATTGTTTTTGCCCAATAACTCTCGTATTACCGAACCATCTTCGGTCTGGGACGATCCTCGTACTCGGTAACTCTTTCGATTGTAATTCTTGCTTCAACACTTTCCCTTTCTTATCCCTAATCGGTCTCTGTTTATACATCTTTAATCTGCGCACTGTAGCCGCACTTCTTTGGGAGTTCCCATGTATTGAGCCGGTCGTCCTATTCGCGGTCGACATCGAGTGTTTCGGTTTACTCACACTGGCGCCTGACTGAGGGCCATTGTTGATCGATGACTTCTTCTCTCGCGCCTTTTTCACCATTTCTTCTCTGTTCTTATCTTATGCTATTCTTAAATACGTTACTATTATTATCAGTAGTAGTGTAGCAGTCGTCGTCGTCGTCGCGTTCTTTTTTATGGCAGTGAAACGAGGAAGTTTTCTGTAGCCGCCAGCAAAAAAAATTTTGATGAAAAAGAATAACAGAATAATAAGGCACTGATGCTGCTTATCAGCTGCTCATGCTTTATTGGGCACAATAATGCATAAAACAGCTTTTACGGCAGCAGCAGCATCATGCATGAAGAGGAACTTATTCCTTCTCCTCCTCCTTGTTCTGCTCATCATTAAAAGTAGTAGGTATCATCATCCATCGCTTCATCAAATAACGACGACGACGACGACGACATCGAGAATAAGTTAAGACGATGATGGACGAAAATCAGCATGGATTAACGTGTCACACGGCACCGGTAAGTTTTATTCATTGACTGTGTTCGCGTACTTTGTTCTCCTTTAACTCTGCTTTAGCTCGTTTGCGTGCGAGAAATCTTGCTCAAGTGCGCCGTGTGTCGGCGAACGTAAACGCGCGTCGTGTTATTTATATAATTAAAACATGATCTAATTCTATTCTATTCTCTCTTAACTTTAAAGGGTGTGATCTTTGAAGACACGGATGCTCTGAAACAACATTACCGCACGGATTGGCATAAATATAACTTAAAACGGGACACGAACGGCTTACCAGTCGTCGGTAAGGAACTCTTCGATAGAGTCGTAATGCAAGCAGAAGCCTCGAAGTCGGCTTCACAAAAAGTTGTCTCAAACGCACACTTGAAAAGAAAAGATAAAGTTCCAAGATCAGTCGCCAGAGCGAGAAGATTACAGGAGTGGTGCGAACATCATCAAGAAGAAATCGACGAAGCGGAACGGAAAATTGCAGCCGGGGAAGATTTATTTTCAGACGACGAAGATGGCAAAGACGGCGAAGATTCGGATTGGGAGTCCGTTGATGAAGCCGAAGCAGAGGCAGTTTTAGCGAGAATCGAAACGATGAACATCAAAGATAACGATGACGAAGACGATAGTGAAAGCGATGACGATGGATATTATTCGCAAAGTGGGGCGTGCGCGACCGTAACCCTCGCCGATAACGGCTTTGAGTTAATCATTCATACCCCAGATGGGAGAACAAAGAGAATAGGTCCACGCGAGCTCAAACGATATTACAAACAAAGACACAAACCGAAAGACACGAGAGAAGAAGATGAAATCGCAAATAGAGAAGTGTACGAGAGAATGGCAAAAGTTGTTCCAGAGAAGAAATTGGGAACGGTTAAAGGCGAACGAGGTAACGGTTTAGCGAAACAATGGGTGAAGATAAATCAATTGCAAAGGAAAGCCGAAAGAGGGCAGCAAAAGTATATGGCAAAATCGCATAACATCTTTGCCGGATCTGGAAACAAGAAATTCGACATGAATATGCAAAACGCAAAGACGAAGTTGCCAAAGTCTGTTCCGTATTAATCTATACGTAACAAATTGAACAATAGGAGACGTTATGTTCACAACGTAGAATCAATGCAAGAGTTGTTCAAGATTAGGAAAAGCTAAATTAATGAGTTTTCGGTTTTGTAAGAATGATTTCAATTTTGCACATCATCATATTTATCACGAACAACTGCTACAGTAAACTGCTACAGTACGGTACTCTCATCATCATCATCATCATCATCATCATCGTCAGCGTCATATAAATTAGCAATAATAATAATGAGCAATATTCACACGATTCACGATGCGTCTTCTTCTTCTCGGCAGCACAGAATGTCTCCTATTGGAGGAGGACAACCAATTTCAATCGGCACGCTCTTCGGGATTCCAATCACAATACATCCAATATTATTAGTTTATTTCTTAATCAGTGCCGTTCTTCCATGGGTATTCAATGCACAAACTATGACCATGATGATTTGGTTATACCTCGTAATCGTGAACATTCCTCTGTTGTTCGGGACGGTCTTATTGCACGAATTAGGACATTGCTGGGCGACTTTGAAGGTTGGAGGAGAGGTTCTAGGAATACTTCTATGGCCGTTGGGCGGTTTAGCATATATTGGTCATAGTGGTGATGCGAAAGATGATTTATTCGTATCAGTTGCAGGACCTTTAACGCATATTCCGCAAGCGTTGATTTGGCTAGGACTTTCGTATGTATCTCCAGAAGGTTCTTTCGTTGACATGATTTGCGTTCACGCGTTATGGTTAAACATCTCGCTAATGATGTTCAATTTATTCATTCCTTGCTACCCGCTCGATGGTGGTCGTATATTCGCTTCTTCATTGCAATTGATGAAAGTAAGAGTTGATATTGCTGCGAAGATTTGCGCGTTCGTCTCTTTAGCTTGTGCTTTTGGGATCGGTTTGTACGGCTTCTTCTATAACGAAATAATCGCGATGTTCATCGCGTTCTGGTGTGCGCAAGAATCGTATAACTTGTACTTGCACACGAAAGAGAACAGACTGGCCGAACATCAGCTGTTCAATAAATATGCTGTAGAAAGCGATGGACCGTATAGCCAAATTTAGTAATACAAGAGCAACAATAGCGAAAATTATAAACTTAACTGTAATGGTACAATATACAATAATCTTTCTACATGCCTTAACGCGCTCTTTCATACGGTGACTCGCTTGTTCGCGAATAGTTTTTAAAAACAATTGGGTCCAAAGCTTCTAAGCGTTTAATCTGCGCATCGGATAATTTGCCCTTTTCATGCGCTACTCTCTGATCTTCTATCCAAGCCTTTATGCTATTTGCTTGTGTGAGGCTAACGACTCTTTTCATTTTTACGTATTCTGACATTTCGGATAATTTTTTTAACCAAGCAGCCGAGATTGGCGTTAAATCGACTCCGATAATTTTCAATTTATTCATTTGTCCCTCAGTCAATTCTCCTCGTTCGGCCATTTCTCTCGTATTCATGAGCCAAACTGCGAGAGGACTTCCCAAAGGAGGCTCTGCGTATTGCCCTCGTTCGGCTAAAAATATTGCCATATCTGAAGTAGATTCATCAAAAGCAGTAAGTCCACCTCGGAAATTCATATTCACAACCGATACTTTACTCCTTCCTTCGTCTTCGTCAAGTTTCAAACCGAGCGTGCGCAATCGAAATTCGCGCTTCTTCGAAAGTCCGCCATCCTTATACAAAGCGCGCTGCGTTGCAACCCATTTTCCTAAGCCACCCTTTTCGCGGTCTGAATAACTCGGATCACAATTCCCGGTGATACATTGGAATCCCACCAACTCATCGAACCACCTTTCCCAAACAACGTTTGCTTGCGTTAACCTCGTTTCAGGCTCTAATGCATCGAAACCCACAATATCGAGTAAGTAGAGTTGCTCTTGAGCTAATCCCCCCGATTTTCTATCTGAGCGCGTGTTCAAAACCCATCCTCTTAAAGAATCTTGCTCTCTGGTCTTAACACCTATCGTTCTCGAGTAATACGAATCTTTTAGATTACCAGCCTCATCTCTCAAAGCCGGTCTTCCCGTACGTTCACGCATTCGAACTCTCCCTTCTGTCCCACCAGATTCAGATAATTGTCTCGCCGCGTATTCTAATAAACTATTATTCCATTTTGATAATAGTGGTGAAACCGCGAGGAGTTGCGGCGCCGCTCGCACAACCTCTCGAATTTCTTCTTCCGATAAGCCAATTCTTTCGAAAACTGAAATACAGTGGTGTATATTTTCAGCGATGAGTCTCATTCGCTTTCTATCGACTAATGCGCGACCTTGTGCGGTTATTCTCCACGCCGCTGCGGCAGAGAATGTCGCCACGGCTTCATCTTCTGTGAAACCGCAAACTTCAACGAGAAAATCTTCTACATAAGTTTGCAAGTTGCTCAATCGTTTCCTCGTCGACAAAGGTTCAATCACGCGTCGTTTCTGTTTCAAAGATGGGAAGATTTCTTCGCCCCAACCTTCTCCTTTCCTTTCGAGTTCCCAAATAACTTCGGTAGTGATTTGTTTTATTTGCGTATCTTTTGTTGTTGTTTTTGTTGTTTTTGTTTCTAGTTGTTTTGATGACGATGATGATGATGATGTTGTTAAAGTGTCTTTAGCAGTAGACTGCTCCTGTTTTATTCTTCCGCTGGTCGTCGTCGTCGATGTTTCAATCTTCGATGACCTTGCTCTCCGCTCTGTCATCATAACATCCATTATTTCATTATCATCATCGTTGTTATTAATAGTATCATTATTTAACGACACAGCATATAGTCTACTACTACTACTGCTTCTTATTCTTAATGTTGTTCGAATTTCGTCGATATCTCCTTCTTTCCATGTCGTTGTAGTCGAAGACCGTCGCTTTGTGTGACGTTGTTGTCGTCGTTGATCGATCATTGAAGCAAATCTTTGACACAGTGCACTAACACGCATGATCTTCTTCTTGATTGTAACGTAACGCTCTTATTCGATAATCATTTTCTCTTATGTGTATATATGCTCGTTTGTTCTGTCTGCGTCTTTAATCTTTTGAGGTTGAGGAAGATACGTTTTTTTGTTTCGCGCGTTTGCTTCCGAGATCTTTTTAAGGAAGCAGAATTCAGGGTTTAGCATCATCCTGTCATCTGCATCAGAGCATTATTATTCTTCCCATCATCATCATCATCATCATCACGATGAAAAAACTCCACTATCTATTAATACACTAATTGAAATTAATGGGACTCCGATCGTCCAAGCCGAAAGAAGGCTATACATCAGCACACGCGCAAAGCACAAATGGTGGACTTCGGGTGAGTAATATATACTCAATATTACATATTATAACAACGGCAACGACAGAGACAAACAAAACAAATTACTTTTTCTCGAAATCTTTCGATACTAATACGTGACTATTATTATTTATTCACTTCATTCTCTCTCTTCGTTCATCAAATAATAACAGGTCACTGGTAAATTATTGAGGAAACTCGAGAACTCAGACCGAGCGAATGGCTCGCAATTTGCTTCTTCTTCTTCTTCTTCTTCTTCTTCTCCTCCTCTCACTCCCACTTCTACTAATGTAACGACTACTAATAAAAACAACACACAGACGACGATGAGTGTGGACCAGTTTTTCTTACAAAAACATCCAGAGCTTACGCAATTATTACGAAGCGCATCGAAATATAACGACGCTCTGTTGAAACACGAACAAAACGAGATTGATAATTTAGCTAAATATATAAGTGAGATTGAACACGTAGAGAAGAATCCGTACGAGGAGAATCATGCGAACAAGGACAAACGCGATAAACTCGCAAAGTTAAAGAGCGAGTGCGAAACTCAAGCGAAACTAGTGAAGCAATGCTTTGAAAATAGTAATGGAGGAGTTGGATCTTTAGCGAGCAGGTGTAAAGGTGTCGTTCAGTCGTACGAAAAATGCGGACAAGTTGCGTTAGAAGCGTTCGTCGATAGCAGAGCGACTCTTACATAAGTCGGAATAGCAGGAAAAATTTAGCCAACTTATCTTCATCATTTCATCATCATCCATCAATGTTCTTCATTTTGTAAAATATCTTTTCTTTTTCGATGATAATAATAAACTAAAAAGGATGTACGAGTATAATAATTAAGAAAACATCCATCAATGTTCTTCATTTTGTAAAATATCTTTTCTTTTTCGATGATAATAATAAACTAAAAAGGATGTACGAGTATAATAATTAAGAAACTCTTAATAATAATGCAAAGAGATGCAGTCGTTGCAGTGTCATTTTTCGCGTTCTCCGTTCTCTGGTCTCACTGTATCAACCATCGAAGAAGAAGACGAAGGATTATTTTTGATTCTCGTTATGGAGCGACTTTATATAAACCATCACCTCAACGTAAGAGGAATAATGATGATGATGATAATAGTAAAATAAAAAGAACAGTATTTAGAAGAAGAAGGAGTAGAGGAAGGAGGAAATTAGAATACGATTATGACGATGACGATGATGATGACGATGAATTGTATTACGATGTTTTAGATTATAGCGTTTCCGATTTCGAGGAGGAGGAAAATGATGTAAGCTTTGATTCTGATTTCAACGACGACGACGACGACGAGGATTTCTTCGACACACGATCTCGGCTAACTTCAAGATCATTATCATCGATTGCTGCATCATCATCGGCGTCGAAAAGAGTAAAAAATCGAAGGGTGCTCGGCGAGTTACCGGACGAATCGATGTACAATTTTTGGTCTACGAACGCACTTCTTCATTCGTCTTGTTTACCTTATTGTACGTGGCGTCTCAACGACGATACAGATAAAGCTGGAAATGGTGGACGCGATATCTTACTCGTAAGAATGGGAGCAGCGAACTCTGAGCTTTCTCACGAGAATAAACAGAAAATGGACCAAGTCATGGTGAGCACCATTTATCACGGTATTAAGACGCGTTTGATAGATCGAGATTACCGAACTTGTCGAGGTCAAATCGATGTCCTTATTGACATGAAAGGGTGTAGTTTGACTAATCCGCCGCCATTTGATGTCATCGCGAGAGGATTATCTTCAATTGGAGGTTTATTCTACGAACGCGCTAAAGTGCATAGGATTGGAAATCCACCGCGCGGCACGCAAATTCTAATAAACGCGGTGATGATTTTAATCTCGAAAGACTTGCGCGATTCGGTTCAAATCGAGGTTTTAAGAAATAAAGAAAGCGACGATGCGATTCGGAACGCTTATGAAGCCCCTTGCTTAGTTTGTGATAGCATGAAGTAGATTTAGGTAAAGAAATAGCATATATATATATATATATATATAGTAAATAGAAGAATCGATAGGACTGATAAAAATATATAGTACGCGGGGTCAAAAGAGGCCATCACTAAATAAACAACAACATAAACACGCGCGCGTCCCCATAAACTTTAAAACATATATACAAAAATAATAATGATCATGCTTTCGAATACATCAAGAGGAAGAAGAACTTCTAAATCAACTTCTTTATTCTTTTCATTAAAAAACATTAACGTCGTTCTTTCCTTCATCATATCATTATCGTTATCGTTAACATTAAACGACTCAGGTGAAAACGCGCCTGAGATTTTTGTCTCGTGCTCTGGCCACGGGAACTCAGCGCTCTATCACGAATTGAAGAGGACGTACGGTTTCGGCGATAAAGAACCGGACGCAGTGCACGATAAACCGCCTGAACCAGAGATTAGAAAACCAGCGAATTTACACGACGTCGGTAAGGATTTAAATCACGAAAAGCTGAAGGAAGAGTTTGAGCTATTCCCAGACCATCATAAGATCGATAACGCAATACATTGGTCTGGCATAACTGCCTTAAAACAAGGTATAAAATTAGGGAATTTGACTTACGTGAAGACGACTTTAGAATTGGGCGCGAACGTAAACGCGACGTTGAAAGGGTCGAGACCGATTCATTTCAGTGCCGCGCATTGTCCATTTCGAGAGCAAGTCGACATTGCAAAGTTATTGGTTGAGAACGGCGCCTCAGTCACGGACTTGAACGTAGACGGATATCAAGCTATTCACTTCGCATCGAGATTATGGCAACCTTTGTGCACGCAGTTTGTCGAGTGGTTGTTATCAAACGAGAACGTTCACGTTGACCAAAGACGTACGATGGGGAACGAAACGACACCGTTACACGAGGCGGCTTTGCGTTCGTCGTTGAAAATGGTAGAGTTGTTAGTCGAGAAAGGAGCCGAGGTCGATGCGCTGGACACCGAGGGCGATACTCCCTTACATAAAGCCGTAAAAGGAGATCATTTGCCTGCGATGCATCATTTGTTGAAAAATGGTGCGAATCCGCACTTGAAAAACAAGCGAAACATATCACCGCTCGAGCTGGCTCAAAAAATGAAGAAGGACTACGACACGATGCAAGTTTTCAAAAAAGATTATGGTTTCTCCCATAGCAGTGGTGTCGCCACACATACAGAGCTTTGAAAAGTATTTATTGATTTGTTTTAATTTATATCAATACATATTTGTACTACTATTATTAACTAATAATGAAATTGCTACTCGTGTGCTAATTAAAATCTACCAATGTTCTTCGGCAGTTCAAATGCAAGATTCGGATGCGTAGAAGGAGTCGCGTCGGGATCTGGTTTATACATCTTAATCGTTTTATCCGCTTCGCACGAAATCAATCTCTCACCAGTCTTGTCAAAACTCAACGCATATATACCAGCCTCTGCTTCCATTGAACCTGGTTGGACTTGCGTTTGCATCGATTGGAAGCAATGTCCAGTTTTATAGTCCCAGAATCGCACACTACCGTTGTCACCCCCAGAAACCATAACGTCGTCTTCGTTGAGCGCCATAGCATTGACGATGGCGTTTTGTTTTGATAACATGTTATGCTTAAAATCACCATCGGGTAAATTAAATTTTTTAATATTATCCGCCGAGGCGGAACAAAATTCCCAGAATCTGCTATGCATTACCATTGCACGAACCCCTTTCTTGTGATGCGTCAAAGTCTTCATGCACTTACCTGCAGCTAAATCCCACGTTTTTATTGTCGAATCGTAACTCCCCGTGATGATTTGGGGATCTACATTTTCTGTAATGATGGATCCAACGGTAGACTCGTGACCAGATAAGACAAAAACTTGCGCTTTAGTGCGTATATCCCAAACTCTGCAGCACGAATCTCGACCGCCGGTCATCAAAATATCCAAATCAGGATGCAAAGAACATGAATACACGCCACTCAAGTGACCATGGTAGTTTCTAATGACCTTGTTATATTCCATGTCCCAACACTTCACCTTTTTATCCAAACCGACTGAAAACATGTACGGATTCTTTTCCGAGAGAGCCAATCCCATGACTTGCTCTATGTGACCAGTTAGCGTCAATTTCAAAGATCCCGTGGCTAAATCCCAAATTTTTATGCACCTATCTCCCGAACCCGTGGCAAAAAACTCGTTAGACTTATCAACGGCAACGGAGCGAACCCATCCTTGGTGTCCAGAAATAACTCTGTATAACTTCCAAGGCTTTCTCCATTCTGGCTTTGGCCATTTCGAAGCCAAGTTCGCGCTCACTAGAGCGTTTGATTTCATGTTTTCGTTCACGCCAAACACGGACGGTTTCGCGTTCTTCCCTTCGCCGCCGATATTATTGAATTGCACAATCGCGTTATTATTATTAGTTCCCTCTTGAGTTTTGAATTTCGCTAGGATACCTCCAGATATTTTCGCTTCCATCTCCTCGCGAACTGGTTCATCAATCGAATCAATTAAAGACGCTAAATCTGTCTTCATATCGACGTTGTTGTTGTTGTTGTTCTTTTCTGAAGATGACGTTAATTTTCTCTTGGCCGCATTTGCTTCGGCTAAACCGGGAAGAGCTCTTTCGTGGCGACGACCACTTGTACTTGGATCATAATCTACTACCGTTTTAGCCTTCTCCATGTTATTATTATTATTATTATTATTATTCTGTTGTTTATTACCGTTGATTTCAGGCGGTTGCATATATCTCACTTGCGCATAGTCATCCTTGATTTTCATGCTCATCTTCCTCTCGATCGATTTTCGGTGATGATGATGATGAGCAGTAGATTTAGTATTGTTGTCAGTATCATCTGCGTCATTGTTTGAGAATAAAGCTTTCGCGCGCTTCACGGAAAGTTCGGCTAGTTCACGCGCGTCCGGTCTTTGTACTGTTTTTGTCATTTTAATGAGAACAAGTTCGATGATACCTTTCTTTTGTTTATAGTCGCGAGTAGAAACGTGAAATAATCAATAAATGGCTGCTGCTGATGATGCTTGCCGCTCTCGCTATATACTGCATTTGGGCATTTTAACAAACGAACAAAAAGAGTATAATAATATGAAAAATATGTTTGATATGTTTAGCGTTTTACCAACTCACTATGACGTGCTATATTTAACTCTCTCTATGTACTATGTATGAACGAATAGACTCTCACTGACTCGATCTAATCATCGTCGTCTCTTACCATTCGTATTTTGCTCGCATTTCTGACCAACCATTGAGCGAATTCGGGCGATTGCGCTAACGACGTTAAGGCACTTTCAGTGCGTTGCAAAGCTTGTTCATCCGCTTCTTCGCTCGTTAAAAATCTGCCTTTCGAGGCACATGCCAAAGAACTTGGCGGCGATCGCACTTTTGTTTTTTTCTCAGCCGAAGATGATTTTGTTGCAGAAAACGGAGGCGGCGATTTCTTCTTTTTATTAATTTCGTCACTATTATTAGTTGCGCTCGTTGTGCGTTGAGGCGACGATAAAGATTTATCGTCAACATTTTTACTACTCTCTGCCCCACCATTTTTGGTATTATTATTAATAATATTATTATTAAACGGATTTAAACGTTTCACGAGAGAAAAAGGAGAGAGCGACAAACGCTCTTTCGCATTTTCATTTTCGTTCGTTTTTAGAGGCGTTTGAAATCGCGATGGTGCAACGCGCGGCTCTGGGTCCATCGAACTCGGTAACCTTCGAAGAAACTCTACTTCAGTTTCATCGTCCTCCTCGTCGTCGCTATGAATCTCATCGTCCATTTCTTTCTTTTTCAACAAATTAAACGTAAACGCATGAAAGGCGAGACGTAAAGTTCTTTTCAAGTCTTTAGCGAACGCGGCGGCGGGACCAACTATGA
>Ga0302126_10001095_pt1 | contig 16437 bp, 26 predicted proteins | sample CB4_20m_MG_FD_203108 | JGI IMG/M metagenome (GOLD analysis project Ga0302126, IMG submission 203108) | Marine microbial communities from Western Arctic Ocean, Canada - CB4_20m | ecosystem: Environmental > Aquatic > Marine > Oceanic | place: Canada: Western Arctic Ocean | collected 2017-09-24 | reverse complement strand
ATTATTTATCTACTGCATATCAAGAAACTTTTGGTTATACATTACGAGAAGCAATGTTATATGACTGCAGAATAGTAGCACCAAACGAATTATGCTATCCAGAAATGTTACCAGAAGAATGTCTTTACAACAGGAAAGATTTAGATACAATTAAAAAATATTTAACTACTGAATTTCAAATGCCGAGAGGTTATAAAGGTATGTATGATGAAAGTTTTAATAACATGATTAATTTATTAGTATGAGAGGAAAAGATTATTGGTACGGAAAAGAAGTAGAGGGTAGGTTGTATGGACTATATACTTTATTCAATAGAAACAAAGTTGGTGTAGTTACAAAAAATGTTCAACATTTATACTTTACAGTTGAGTTTTGGGAGTTAAAAAATGCAGCAGAACAAATAGAATTTTGGTTGTTAAAATATCCTATCTCGGTTGAAGTAACAAGCGAAACCTATAAACACCTAACCCCAAACATAAAAGTAAGAGCACATATTATTTACAGGGTTAAAGATAAAAATGTGTTTGATTTAAAAGAAACCGATAGTGTTTTTGTAGACGGAAATATGTTTAACGTATTATGCTTTACTAAACACAATGCACTTAAAGTAAATTATAATGATTATTCAAACGATACCTTATGAAGATAGAAAAAAAATATTACTTCTATGCAGGTCATAGAAACAAATCAGCAGGAGAGAAATGCGGCAGACCTCACGGACATACTTATGATGTAACTTGTACGTTTAGGTTTGGAACAATGGAGAACGGAATTACAATGTTGTTTTCTGATATTGACAAATTAGTTGAGCCAATTATAAAAGAGTACGACCATTATTTTTTATTATGTGAAGACGACCCATTGGTTGAAATTTTAAAATTAGCAGGAGAAGAATACAAAACAGTACCCTTTGAAACCTCTGCCGAGAATATGGCTATTTGGTTGTTCAACAGGATTAAGAATGAAGCAAAGCTACCAATAATAAAAATAGAGTTTGCAGAAACAAAAACAAGTAAAATAATATATGAAGAATAAATTAGCAATTAGTGAAGTGTTTTACTCAATGCAAGGCGAGGGTAAGACAGTAGGCATACCAAGTGTGTTTGTCCGATTAGGAGGTTGCAATTTAATGTGTGGTGGTATGGGAACTCAATTTGACGGAGAGTTACATAATGGTGCAGAATTTAGATGCGACACAGTTGAAGTTTGGATGAAGGCATTATCAAAACAGTATGAAGAAATACTACCAGACGATTGTATTGATGCAATTAAAAACAATGCACATATAATTCTAACAGGTGGAGAACCAATGATGCAGCAAGGTGGGTTAGAGGGTTTTATTAAATATGTAAAGCACAACATTAACGCTAATGCTTATTTTGAAGTTGAAACAAATGGAACAATAATGCCAAGTGAGTTTTTATTGTATCAAGTACACTTGTGGAATTGTAGTCCAAAGTTGAGAAATAGTGGTATGGATAATGCTATGACTTTTAAGCCTGATGTGATTAAAGAGTTAAATAAAAAGAATACAATTTTTAAATTTGTAGTTAATTCTGATAAAGAATGGATTGAAATAGAAAGAGATTATTTATCTATTGTAGACAGAGAAAAAATTTACTTGATGCCTGCAGGAGAAAATCAAGATTTATTAAATGAAAATAAATTACGAGTTATAGAATTGGCAAAAGAAAAATATTTAAACTTTACAACCAGATTGCATATTGATGTCTGGAATAAAAAAACAGGAGTATGATCAAAACAAATATAACTTGGGAACAAGTTTATCATAGGTTAAATGAAGTAATAAAAGATTTACCAAAAGACACAAAATATTACGGAGTGCCGAGAGGTGGGCAAGTGGTTGCAGGAATGACAGGAAACGCAGTTGATAACGTAGATGACGCTGATGTTATAATAGATGATTTAATTGATAGCGGCGCAACCGAGAAGCGATATAAAAAACATAACAAACCATTTCTTTCATTAATAGACAAGAGAAAAGAATTGCAAGGCGAGTGGTTAGTCTTTCCTTGGGAAACAAAAGAGGGAGATACAGATGAAACAGTAGAAGACAATGTATCAAGATTACTACAATATTTTGGAGAGGATGTAAATAGAGAGGGGTTACAAGAAACACCTAAAAGGTTTATTAAATTTTTTAAAGAGTTTTTAAACCCACCAGAATGGAACTGCACAAGTTTTGAGGGCGAGGGTTATGACGAAATGATTGTGCAAACAAACATACCATTCCATAGTTTATGCGAACATCACATAGCACCTTTCTTTGGCACAGGTACAATAGCTTACATACCAAACAAAAGAATAGTTGGGTTAAGTAAATTAGCAAGAACATTGGAAACCTATGCAAGAAGATTGCAGAATCAAGAAAGAATAACTACACAGGTTGCAGAATTTTTGTGGAATGAATTAGACCCAAAAGGAGTAGCGGTACAGATAACTGCGAAACATATGTGTATGGAAATGAGAGGAGTTAAGAAACACGATACGTGGACAACAACTACAAAACTATTGGGTGCTTTCAAAGATGATATAAACACAAAGAACGAATTTTTAAATAGTATTAGAAATGGTAAGTAGCGAACAAACCGAACACAATAAAAGAAATGTGCTTGATGCATTAGAAAAATCATTTGGCATTGTAACAACTGCTTGTAAAACTGTTGGTGTAAGTAGAACACAATTTTACCAATGGCTAAAAGATGATGCAGCGTTTAAGAAGCAAGTAGATGATTTGCAGAATGTAACTTTGGATATGGCAGAAAGCCAATTACACAAACAAATACTTGGTGGCAATACAACTGCAACTATATTCTATTTAAAAACAAAAGGTAAGAAAAGAGGATATGTTGAGCGACAAGAGATAACAGGAATTGAAGGAACTAAACTATTTGATATTGAAGTTGTAAGAACAATCAATGAAGACAAAGATACAGACTAATGTTGTTTACGAACACCTCCGAGATTCAAAAGAAAAAATTGTTGTAGAACAAGGTGGAACAAGGAGTGGTAAAACATATAACATTTTACTATTTATTATTTTTAAGTATTGCACAGACAACATAGGCAAGACAATAACAATCTGCCGAAAGACATTTCCTGCATTACGAGGAACTGTTATGCGTGATTTCTTTGATGTATTAAAATCGCAAGAATTATACAGAGAAGAATATCATTCTAAATCTACACATGAATATCACTTAAACGGAAACCTTATAGAATTTATCTCACTTGATCAACCACAAAAAATACGTGGTAGAAAAAGAGATTTCTTATTTTGCAATGAAGCAAATGAGTTGACTTTTGAAGATTGGCAACAGTTAATATTTAGAACAACAGAAAGAATAGTAATTGACTTTAATCCGTCAGACGAATTTCATTGGATATATGATAGGGTACTAACAAGGGAAGATACAGAGTTTTATCAAACATCATATTTAGACAATCCTTTTTTATCAGATACAATTATAAAAGAAATTGAAAGACTTAAATATATTGATGAGAACTATTGGAGAGTGTACGGACTTGGAGAACGTGGTAAGAGCCGTTCTCTTGTGTTTAATTTCTCAACCATACCCTTTGTTCCAGAAAATGCTAAACTCGTTGGACGAGGGCTTGATTTCGGTTTTACGAATGATCCTACTGCATTAGTAGAAACATATGTTGAGGGAGATAATATGTATGTTAAAGAACTACTTTACAGAACAGGTTTAACCAACCAAGACATTGGCAATGAATTAAAGCGATTACAATTAGATAGACGAGATGAAGTGTGGTGTGATAGTGCAGAGCCAAAGAGTATAGAAGAAATACACAGAATGGGTTGGAATACAAAAAAGACTTTTAAGGGAGATATTAATATTGGTATTGATATTATAAGACGATACAGATTATTTGCAACAGATGACAGTATTAACTTGATCAAGGAGTTAAAAAACTACAAATACATAGAAGACAAAAACGGACAACTAACAAACAAACCTATTGATGCTTTTAACCATACTCTTGATGCATTGAGATATAGTGTTGTGAATAGACTTTCCAAACCTAAATACGGAAAGTATTTTATCAGATAAACTCTCCTACACTTTTATTAGGTTTTATTAACAATTTTTAATATATTAAAGTATTATTAATTTTAAATATTAGAAATATGTTAGACACGTACAGTTTAGATTGCAGTTATTTTGAGAAAGAATGTGGTAGCCTTGCAGAACTTGTGAGTTATTGTAGCAGAAATGCTATGGACCCAAGTTATGAGATTACAAAAAATGGTATTGGAATAGGCGAGAAGCTTATTGATTTTATTGTATATTAATTTAAAAATAAAAATATGTTTGAGATAATTGGTTACGACCTCGAAGTATATTTCAGAGGTAAATATTATGGTAGTATCAGAATGCAAGACCCAGACCGAGAGGTAATGGGTTATTCTGGTAGGAGAGAATTAGTACTTGCAGATGATTGGCAGTACAAGAAAAAAAGGTTGAAAGCAGGTACTGTTGTGATGACAGAATGCGTTCCTCTTTGTGGAAAGTTACTTGGTAGCTTTAAAGACAAGATGAATGTTTTAGAAAACAGTAAAGTATATTATAATTATTAATTTAAAAAAACAAAATTATGAGACAATTAAAAAATAGTCAGATTATTGATATTGCAAATGTAAAATTAGAATGTGGTTGGTCAGAGAATCGTGTTTGCGATTGGGTATTTGAAGAATGCAATAATGATAAAAAAGCGTTGAAATTATTAGGTAAAATTTTAAATGCAGATAAAGTAATTACTAATTTATAAAAATGAAAGACAAAATTATGAATTATCCGAAAAAAATTAGAGTAGCATATTTTAAAGACGGTGTTGACAAAAGAGACAATTTCAATGAATGGTATGTTATACAAGAAAAAGTAAACAACCAGAATGAAGAGTCTACATTTTATGAAAGCCTTAATCACGAAGCTAACATAGAAATAACAATTTTTTAAATAACCATTAAAAGACAAAATTATGAGAACATTACCAAAGTACAAACAAAATTTAAGAATAGACGGAAGAAACGTTTGGAGTTATTCAACTATTGTGGCAAAGATTGAGGGAAACAATTTAAGGCAGTTAGGTTATTGGAGTATGACAACTCAAAAACATATTAACTATGCAGCGAATTATTTAAGTTTAACTTTAATTAAAGAATAATGAGAACACAAGCAGACACATTGAGAAGCGAAATAAAGTGTTTAGAGATACTTTTAACAAGTGCTACAAGACATAATGATATAGCATTAGAGAGAGACATATATCGTCGTTTAGACGTAGCGAAATCAACCTTAATAAATATAATGTAATGAAACATAGAATACTACAAACAGGTTTACATTCAATAGAAGTAAACGGAAGAATAAATATTTACACAGAAAAAGAATATGATCATTTTAGTTGGTGGTCAATAGTTAAACTTAAATACAATTTATAATGGACAAAGAATTTTTTATTTTAAAGACAGTAGAACTACATTCAACAAACGGAGTAGTACATTTACGAGCAATAGGATATGAGCCAGAAGATGGTTATATTGATATTGAGTGGGACGCACATTCTTTATTAGAAGATATACCCTCACTTTATAGAATGGCAAAACAAGCAGAAAAACAAGACCGCAAATATATGAAAGACAAGTACAAAGAATTTAAAAAAGACTTGTAAAATAATTAGGTTTATTAAAAATTTATTATTATATTGTAGTATAAATGTGATAGTTCAAGTAGTGAATATCAATAGATAAGGCTAAATGTTGAAAAAATACATAATTACCTTTGAAAGATAGTCCGATTGTGATAATGAAAAGACATCATTTTTATTTTAAAAAGTTACCTTTGCAGAAATGCAGAGGTTTTTTTTTGTATTTAATCAAAATAATTTAAAAATTTTAACCATTAATCGTTATAACTATATGAAAGTCGATGTTTACATACCACACAGATTGAGTGATATTACTTTAAGGGAGTACAAAGCCTATGATAAAATCATGCAATCAAATAAAGAAGATGAATACGCAGAGCGTTTTATTAATCTCAAAATGTTAGAAATTTTTTGTGGGGTTAACTATGAGAATGCAAAGAAAATGCCTTTAACAAAGTTCAATAGTATCGTACAACATTTGTATAAGATACTATCAATAAGTCCAGAACTTGTGCAAATATTTAAAATGGGAGATACAGAGTTTGGTTTTATTCCAAACCTTGAAGAAATTACTTTTGGAGAATACATAGATTTAGATACTTACTTAACTGATATGCAAAACATAGAAAAAGCAATGGCAGTTTTGTATAGACCTGTAACAGAAAAAATAAAAGACAAATATCAAATAATTGATTATGATGCAGAGCTATTTTCAGAAGCAATGTTAGATATGCCACTTGACGCAGTAATTGGTTCTATTGTTTTTTTTTGGAATTTAGGCATAGACTTATCGAAAGGTATGATGAGCTCTTTACAAGTGACGGAAGCACAACAGATGCAGTTTCTGGATTTGCAAACAAGTGGGGTTGGACTACATCAATCTATAAACTTGCTCAAAGCGACATTAGAAGATTTGAAGAAATAACCTCAATGAATGTAAATTTTTGCTTAACTATGTTAGCATTTGAAAAAGAAAAACAAGAAATAGAATCACATCAAATAAAAAGTAAATTCAAATAATGGCAAACCAAGATTTTATAGGCGCACAATCATACTTGTATGTGATCAAACAAATTAAAGATAATCTTTTAGAGGGCAAATTACCAGATAATTTTAAAAGAATTAACACAGTTACCACAGGAGATATTTCGGAGGTTGATTTATCCAAACAAACTATCTTTCCTTTAAGTCATATTATGATTAACAACGTACAGTTTGGAGAACATATACAGACGTTTAATGTTAGTATAATGCTAATGGATATCTTGTTTGAAGATAATACAACAGAGATACCTCTAATCTATAATGATGACAACGAACTGTTCTTATTGAATAAAATGTTATGGGTTGGGAATAAAATGGTTAAAGATTTTAATGTAGGAAATTTAAACAACGGAGACATTTACGTAGATATTAAGACAGTCAATGCAGAGCCTTTTAAAGATAGGTTTGAAAATTTATTAGTTGGTTGGGTATTTACTTTTGATGTTCAAGTAAGAAACAATGTTAACATATGTCTAAATTAAACTTTAAAGAATTAAATGCTATTGCAAATATTTTTGGTAGATATGTTATTAGTCAATCAAAACAAAATTTGGTCGCTGCAAAGAAAGGTGGTGGTAATTTGGAGAATGGTATTAATTATAGTGTTTCGCAAATTGAAGAAGGAATCAAGGTAACCTTTGCAATGCCAAAGTATGGGGAGTTTGTGGACAGGGGAGTAGACGGAGTTAAAGTAAAACATGGTGCAATAGCATATGACGGAAGAAGATTACAATACACAAACAAAATGCCACCACCAAGTAAGTTAGATAAATGGATTGTTAAGCGAGGTGGTAAAGGAGTAAGTTTAGCACCAAGAGATAGCAAGGGTAGGTTTACAAAAAGAAAAATAGATTCAATAGGTTTTCAAAAATCAATACAGTTCTTAATTGCAAGAAGTATTTTTTTCAAAGGAATAAGACCAAGTATGTTTTTTACCAAACCTTACAGGTCAGCAATAACAAAATACACTGATCAATTTAACGTTGCTTTTTTTAGTGATGTTAAAACATTTTTAAATACCAAAATATAATGAGTACAATAATTAACGCAAGGAGTCCATATCTCAAAAAATATACAAATACTACACAAGGATATTCCTTGTCTTCAATACAAGCTAAAATAACTGTTTGGAGTGGATTACTTTCAGCACAACCTGCAACCCCAACTTACACCATAACAAAAGGAAACATTGGTAGTGAGGAATTTACAAATTTAGAATTATCACAATTAATTAGAGATTTTTTAGATACAGAATATTATAGTGTAACACAAGGCATTGGTGGTACTGCTGATGATGCAGTATGGGTAAAAGTTGAGGTTGATTTATATGACGGTATTTCAAATTTTCAAAGTTACTCTGACACTTTTTTAGCATTTGACGGTTATGGATATTGGGATGAGGGTAGCAACCCAAGAACAAGTACAACAAGTTCAACTGTGCCACCTACAAACTTTACCCCAATGGTTTTAATGGACAATCGAACTGTTTATTTTAAGCGTGGGGAAGATATTAGAATACCTATATTTTCTGAATCTTGTGCTAACATAGTAACTGATATAGATTCTGTTTGGGAATTAACAGACGTTTATTGGGAACAAGCAACTCAAAATTGGAACTCAACTGCAGGAACTATTGTAGTTGTAGATAGTGATGACAGTGCAGATAAGATACAGTACGTAATTATTGATAGTGCACAAGCATTAACAGGCGATACTATTACAATTACAAGTACTTGTGGTTTAGCACAAACAGTAGTTATTACGCTGCAAGAGATTGAGTGTGGAAAGTTTGACGATTACAGAGTTATTTTTTATAACAAATACGGAGCATTGCAAGATTTCTACATGAATAAAAAGTCATCAAAGGACTTAAAAATAAAATCAGAAGATTACAATAGAAACATATTTAATAGAGATTTAAACCAATACAATATAGTTAAACATCAAAAATATACTTTTAACGTACAAGCTAATCAATCAATAACTTTAAACACAGAGTTTTTTCCAGAAGATTTTAATAAGTTAATGGAACAAATGTTTCTCACAGAACAGGCTTGGATATCATTAGCAAGTGTAGTTCAACCTGTTGTTATTGGTACTAAAACTTTAAAATATAAAACTCACATCAATGATAAACTTATCCAATATAAAGTAGATTTTGATTTTAGTAATTCTTATTTAAACAACGTTCTCTAATGTATACACTAGCATTATATATTGATGGGGTTAGGGTAGACCAATTTAAAGACGAAAGTGTAACAATAACTGATAGTATTCAGAACATTAGGGATATTGATAAAGTTTTTACTGCGTTTACAAAGACATTTAGTTTACCTGCTTCAAAAGTTAATAACCAGATATTCAAACATTATTATAGTTCAGAAATTGATAATGGTTTTGATGCAAGGAAAAAAGTTAATGCAGTATTAGAAATAAATTCTTTGCCTTTTAGAACAGGAAAAATAAAATTAGAAGGAGTTGATTTAAAAAATAGAAAAGCACATACGTATAGAGTTACATTTTTTGGAGACATTGCTAAATTAAAGGATCAGTTAGGTGGAGACAAATTAGCTGACATAGATTTTTCTCAATATGATGAAGATTATAGTTCGGCTAGTATAATATCGAAATTTGCTCAAACTAATATTTCTGATTCTACAAATATTGTAGCACCACTTATAACACACACACAAAGGCTGTTTTATGATAATTTAAAAAATGTAGATGATAGTGGTAATTTAAAGTATGGCACTGCCAATCAAGGAGTTAAATGGAATGAGTTAAAATATGCAATCCGAGTAAACACTATTTTACAACAATTAGAGTTACAATATAACATTGAATTTTCAACTGATTTTTTTAGAAATGTAGCTATCAAAGAAATGCACGGAATGTTTTTATGGCTGCATAGAAAATCTGGGCAAGTAGAAGATTTATCTGGTGCAAATACTGTTGAGACATTAGTAGACTGGAATTTTATAGCGTCAGAAGATTATTTTGAAATTTATAATACTACGTTTTGTTCTTATTATACCAATTCTGCAATTGATTTCTTGCGTCTTGTAGTTACTCCTAATAGTAATTATTTTCAAACTCTTTACGGAATAAGAATTGAAGAAAATGGGCAGGTAGTATATAATTCTGGAATAACAATAACAGGGTCTATAACAATAAATGCTTTAACAGAGTGGACTTATTTTGGTGGGTGTTATCAGGTTTATGTTATAACTGACTTGGATATGGAGTTCTCTGGTGTTGAATGGCAAGGTAGAGGGACAACTTTTGGCACTCCTTATTTTATTAATTATGATACGGGATTTTTTGCTGCTACTAATGTTTTTAAATTTAATGTATCAAAGCAGATTCCAGATATTAAAATTTTAGACTTCTTAACAGGACTGTTTAGAATATTTAATTTAACTGCTTATGCAAAAGACGGAAAAATAGTTGTTCAAACACTAGACGATTTTTATAGTGAAGGGCAAGGACATTTATTAGGAACAAAAGGAATAGACATTACAGAGTATGTAGATATTGAAGCGAATACAGTTGATGTTGCTTTACCTTTTAGAGAAATATTTTTTCAATTTGAAGACACAAAAACATTTTTAGCAAATAAGTTTGGAGAAATTACAGGAAGACCTTGGGGTCAGTTGAGTTATACTGCAGGAGAAGAAAATTTAGACGGTGGCACATATCGAATAAAAGCACCATTTGGACACTTACTATACGAAAGAATAAACGACGCAAGTAATGGTGCCTTAAAAGACATACAATGGGGTTATAATGTAAACAATAATCAGAGTGCTTATTTAGGAAAACCTCTTTTGTTTTATCCAATTAGGGTAAGTTCTGGTGCAATTAGTATAGTAGATGAGGTTGATGATGATAATGTAGCCGTATCACATATTTCCAGAAGCACTGTAATAATGCCTTTTAATACTGTTGTTTTAGACCCTGCTGTAAATAATTTTCAGTTAAACTATTTTGACGAAATTAATGAGTGGACACGAAACGAAAATGGGAATATTTTTACAGGTAATTTATTTACCAAATACTACACTAATTATATAACAAGTGTTTTTAATTCAAAACAAAGATTAGTTAAAGTTACTGCATATCTTCCTGTAAGTTTTTTATTAACTTATAAATTATCTGATAGACTTATAATCGCTGATCAACAGTATAAAATAAACTCAATAAAGACAAACTTAAAAACAGGTAAAAGTGATTTAGAACTTGTTATTGATAGATTTGTAACATTAAACACACCATAAATATGATAAAAAATATAATTGATAATCTGCCAAACGTAGAAGCAGATACAGAAAATTTAAAAATAGCAAAAGGAAAATACCAACTTGTAACAAGTATTAAACAAGCAATTAAAGTATTTAAAAACGAATTGAAATGGCAGAGCAGCAACAAGAAATAGAGTTTGTCTTAAAGACTAAAAACGCTCAAAAGAACGTAGGGGACTTAACTGAAAATTTAGAGATACAAAGAGGTGTATTAATAGATTTAGAAAAGCAACTTTATGAATTAGAAACTGCACAATCAAAAGTAGCTAAAACTAATTCAGCAGGTCAAAAGTTTTGGGGTGACCAAATAAAAGCAACCAAAGGAGAAATCAAAGGCGAGGAATTAGCTTTAAAAGATTTAAACAACCAAAAAAGAGTTGCAAGTTCAGAACTTAAAACCCTTGTAGGACAACAAAAACAAAGTGCAGTAGCAGGGTTGCAACAAAATAAAATATTTGTAGCAGTTAATAAAGCAACAGGTGGTTTAGCATTAAAGTCTTTAAAATATTATAAAGGTTTAAAAGCAGGTGCAAAGGCTATAAAAGGTTTTAACGCAGGTTTAAGCGGAATGAAAAAAGCACTTATTGCAACAGGTATAGGTGCATTAGTTGTAGCAGTAGGATTGTTGATTGCTTATTGGGATGATATTACAGGTGCTATTAATGGTGCATCATCTGAACAGAAACAACTTGCAGAAGATTCAGCTAAACTTACATTAGAAGCAGAAAACCAATTAGCAGCAACAGAAGCAAGTGAGAACACTTTAAAAATGCAGGGTAAATCTGAAAAAGAAATACTTGCATTAAAAATTGCTCAAACAGATGAGATAATTGCATCAACTGAAATTCAATTACAACAACAGAAAGACTTAAAGAAATCTCAAATAGATGCAGCAAAGAGAAATCAAAAAATTGCTGCAGGTGTTATTGCATTTTTAAGTGCGCCTATTACTATGTTATTGGCAGCAGTAGATGCTTTAACCTACGGACTTGCAAAAGTAGGAGTTTTGGATAAAGGAACTAACCTTGCAGAAGACTTTGCTATGGGTGCAGCCAAAATGATTGGTTTTGATCCAGAAGCAGTTGCAGAAGAAGGACAGAAAACAATAGACGAAACAGAAATAAAGTTACGAGATTTAAAAAACAAAAGAGACGGTTTTAAATTGCAACAAGACGCTGATGATAAGAAAGCATCAGACAAAAGAAAGAAAGATAAAGAAAAAGCAGACCAAGAAGAATTAGAAGCTGAAAAAGAAAAAGCAGCAGCACTTGAAAGAATTAGAAAAGGTTTAATTGATACAGAAGCAGAAGAAAGAGCAGAAAGATTAAGGGAGATAAAAGCTGACTATGACGAGCAAATAAAACTTGCAGAACTGTATTATGGTTTAGAAAGTGAAAAAGTAAAAGAATTAAAAGCAGCACAAAGGTTAGCATTAGCAGACCAACAAACAGAATTTGACGAAGAAGATAAAGAAAAAGAGGAAAAGGAATCGCAAGAAGCTGCTGATAAATTAGCGTTAGACGGAGAAACAGAAGCAATGACTTTTGAAGAACAAAGACTTCTAATAGACGAAAGAAGAAAATTGTTAGATGAAGACGAAACTATTAATGATGAAGATAGGTTAGATTTAAAGAAACAGTTTGACGATGCAGAAGAAGAATTAGAACAGAAAAAACGTGCAAGTAAGCAACAAACATTAAACAACTTAATTGCTATTGGTGGGGCAGAAACAGGTTTTGGTAGAGCAATGTTAGTAGCTAAACAACTAATCGCTGCAAAAGAATTAATACAAGATGCCAGAAAATCTATAACATTAGCAACCAATGCAGGTGCAAGAAGTACAGTTGCGGTAGCAGAGGGTGCAGGTCAAACTGCAAAAATTGGTTTTCCACAAAACATACCAATGTTAATAGGATATGCTGCCCAAGCTGCAGGAATTATAGGTGCGATTAAAAGTGCAGTATCAAAGACAAAAGGTGCAAGTGCAAGTTCTATGGCTGCACCAAGAGCAGGAAACAGTTCAGTACCAACTGCAGCATCTCAATCTCCTGCGTTTAATATTGTAGGAGATAGTGGAACAGATACTTTGTCCTCTGCTATTGCAGGTCAAAACCAACAACCTATCCAAACTTATGTAGTAGCAAATGATGTAACCACATCACAAAGTTTATCAAGAAACATTGTTGAGGGTGCATCTTTATAGTAAAAGCAAAATAAATTAATTTAATCGTTATAAGTATATGAGAATAGTAGAATTAGTTTTAGACGAAGAACAAGATAACTTTATAGAAGCAATTTCAGTTGTTGAACACCCTGCAATAGAATCAGATTTTGTTGCTTTAAAATCGCAAGAGTTTAAATTTGCAGAAGCAGATAAAGAAAGAAAAATATTGATTGGTCCTATATTGATCCCTAACAAACCTATTTTTAGAAAGAATGGAGATGAAGAATACTATATTTATTTTAGTAGGGAAACAGTAAGAAAGTCCTCACAGTTATACTTGAAACAAGGTAATCAAGGTAATTCCACTTTGGAACATAGTAATACATTAGACGGTTTAACTCTCGTTGAAAGTTGGCTAGTTGAGGATAAGAAAAATGACAAGTCAAATATGTATGGAATGGACTTACCATTGGGAACTTGGGTAGGCGCGATAAAAGTAGATAATGATAATCTTTGGAATGATTATGTAAAGACAGGAAAAGTAAAAGGTTTTAGTATTGAGGGTTATTTTGCTGACAAGGCAGAATTGTCTCAACAAAACAAAGACAACGTTCTTCTAACCAAACTTAAAGAACTTTTAACCAATGTTTAGATTTTTTAAAACACCAAGTAGAACAAGTCCAAAAAACAGTCGTAGAGCTTGTCTATGTGATGATAATACTTATTCAAGAAAATGTTGTGACGGAAGTTTACAAGCACAAGGAATAGGTAACATAACTGCATCGCCAGAGGAAACAGAAGAAGCTGAAACTGAATAATGCTTAAACGCAAAACTAATAAATAAAATCGTTAATTAATTAAACAAAGTAAATTATGAGTGCAACAAACACGCTGAACAAAGTTAAAACACTTTTAGGACTTGAAGTTGGTCTTGAACAGATGAAACTTGACAATGGTACAGTTTTAGAAGCAGAGTCTTTTGAAGCAGGGCAAGAAGTTTTTATTGTAACAGAGGATGAAAAAGTTGCTTTGCCAGTAGGCGAGTACACTTTGGAAGACGGAACTATGCTTGTGGTAACAGAAGAAGGACTAATTGCATCAATGGGAGAAGTTGAAACAGAAGCCGAAACAGAAGAAGAAGTTGTAGAGGAAGAAGTTGAAGCAGACGAAGAAATCATTGAAGAAGAAGTGACCGAAGAAGATTTAGGTTATGTTTCAAAAGAAGAATTTGGACAAGCTATTGACGAAATCAAAGCTATGATAGACGAGGTTAAGGCAGGTTATGACAAACCAAAAAAAGAAGAAGAAAAAGAAGAAGAAGTTGAAATGGCTGAACTTAAAGAAGAATTAAGCAAGCCTGCAACCGAAGCAATTAAACACGCACCAAAAGAAGAAAGCGTAACAAAAGGAAAATTTAATTTCAATAAAAACAAATCATTAACTGCATACGATAGAATCGTAGCTAAAATTTCAAACATTAAATAATAAAAAAATGGCAACAACAACTAACATTACAACTACTTACGCAGGACAGTTTGCAGGAGAATACATTGGAGCAGCTTTATTGAGTGGTAACACATTGGCAAATCAGTTAATTACTATTAAGCCAAACATCAAGTTAAAAGAAGTGATCAAAAAAGTAGATTACGCTTCTGCAATAGCAGTAGGAACTTGTAACTTTGACCCCCAAGGAACTGTTACTTTAACAGAACGTATTTTGCAACCAGACGAACTACAAGTAAACATTGAATTATGTAAGACACCATTCCAATCGGATTGGGAAGCAGAATCAATGGGCTACTCGGCTCACGACCAACTGCCACCTAAATTTTCTGATTTCTTCATTGCAAGAATATCAGCAGACGTAGCAGCAGGAACAGAGTCAAGAATTTGGGGAGCAAACGGCTTTACAGGTTTATTTTTAGATGCAGCTTTTGGAACAGCCGGAGGAACTACAATAGCACCTGCAGCAGTAACATCAAGCAACGTAATTGCTGAAATGGGTAAAGTAGTAGATGCAATACCTTCTGCACTTTATGGAAAAGAAGATTTACTTTTATATGTATCACAAAACGTAGCTCGTGCTTATGTAAGAGCGTTGGGTGGGTTTGGAACTTTCTTAAACGGAGAAGGAAATTCAGGTACAGATGCAAAAGGAACGCAATGGTATGACGGAGGACAAGGACTTACTTTTGACGGAGTAAAAGTTGTTGTAGCAAACGGTTTAGCAGACAACAGAATGGTAGCCGCTGAAAAGACTAACTTATTCTTTGGTACAGGTTTATTAAATGACTACAACCAAGTTAAAGTTTTGGATATGGCTGATTTAGACGGTTCTCAAAATGTTAGATTTGTAATGCGTTATACTGCAGGAGTTCAGTATGGTATTGCTTCTGACATTGTATTCTATGGAGCATAATAATTAATCAAATTTACCCTTGTCTTAATAACGAGGGTAAGTTTATAAAAACATAAAAATGAGTTGTACTATAAATAAAGGAAGACTAGAACCTTGTAAAGATAGCGTTGGTGGTATTCAAGCGGTTTATTTCGTAGATTACGGAACACTTGGAGATATCGAATATGAGAATGCTACTTCTAGTGAAATTAAAAATGTAGCAGGAGTGGCTGCAGTAGCACCAACTGCTTTTAAATATGTTCTTAAAGGCGCAAGTTCATTAGAGCAGACAGTAACATCAAGTAGAGAAAATGGAACAACATTTTATGACCAACTTGTAAACTTAACTTTCAAAAAATTATCTGTTCAATCACATGATGAAGTTGCTTTAATTGCAGTCGCAAGACCTCACGTTATTGTAGAAGATAACAATGGAAATGCTTTTTTAGTAGGTACAGAATGGGGTGCTGATGTAAACGGTGGAACAATCGTTACAGGTGCAGCAATGGGAGATTTGTCTGGATATACTTTAACACTTCAAGGAATGGAGAAAAAACCTGCCAACTTTTTAAGTGGCGGTGTTACAGGCGTAGGAATTACTATATCTACTACTAATATTACAGATATTTAATAGTAACTTACTAATTAAAATAATAGGGTAGCCATTTGGTTGCCCTTTTTTTTTATCTAAACTTTTGCAAATGTTTTTTATTTTCTCGTTATACCTATATGATAGTATTACAACCAATAAGCACAGAGCAAGTTGTAGGTGTTATACCAAGAGAAATACTTTTGGTTGATGACGTTTACTTAACTTTGACAGATAATACAACAGG
>Ga0302126_10001090_pt1 | contig 16478 bp, 14 predicted proteins | sample CB4_20m_MG_FD_203108 | JGI IMG/M metagenome (GOLD analysis project Ga0302126, IMG submission 203108) | Marine microbial communities from Western Arctic Ocean, Canada - CB4_20m | ecosystem: Environmental > Aquatic > Marine > Oceanic | place: Canada: Western Arctic Ocean | collected 2017-09-24 | reverse complement strand
AGAAAGAAGCCGAAAAGCTCGCGAAAGCGGCTGCGAAAGAAGCTTCAGCTGCTGCAACTATGTCGTAATTAATTATAGTCATAATAACGTATACTGTACAGTAGTGGTGTGATAAAAAACGTACTGGTATACAAAGAATATAATACAAATTACGTAGTACAACAAAATTATTAGATTTTACAGTCTCCTCCAGTCGCTTCTTCGCAAGTCTTCTCCTCAACGAGCATCCTTCTCGCTTTTAAGACATCCTTCAAACTCGGCCGCCCAGTGATTTCCAAACGATATTTAGCCCAAACGTCGTATACTTTATCCGCAATCGTCAACAAAACTGGAACCTTTGTAAAGCTATACACGAATCCTAAACCGACTAACGAATACGCCTTCTCAAATACTCTCACTCCAGTGAACACGTTCCCTTTGTTATCAATCCCATGTATGCTCTTCATGCCCTCCTCGAATGAAATATTCCCGTTCGCCTCAGGAGAGTACATTGGATCGGCTAAATCGACGAACATTATTAATCCTTTCTCGTTCCTCGTGTCTAAGAACTTCACCTCTTTCACACATAAAGGACAATCACCATCGAATAACAACTTCAACTCATATCTATCAGTCGCAGCAGTAGAAAATGAAGCATCACGGACGATCGCACGTTTCTTCTTCTTCTGATCGCTATACTTCGTTCTTCGTTCAGAGCATATTTCGTTCTCGCGATTACTTCGAAAAACACTAAACGCCATCGTCATCGTTCGTTTACTGTTTTTATTATTTTCATTAGTAGTAGTATCGATCATGAGTCTATGCGCTCTAAAAGAAGAACCGAAAGAACGAGTTGAAGATGCAACCCTCGATGATGCGCTCATTCTCACGATCGTTTGTCTACTCATCGGAAGCATTTGAAAATAGTTTATTGTTATTTATATTACTTGCGTCTCGCGTCAAAAATTTAGGGATTATACAATTTTGATATCTTTTGTGTTTTGCTCTCTTTACACTTATTACATGAGATTAAGAGAGGGAATAAGAATAAGATGCCAACACCATTAACAACAACAACAACAACGACGACGACGACGACGACGACGACGAAGATAGCAGAATTAAGACCAGAGTGGACCGGCGATTGCCTGTTTCGAGTAATAAACGAATGCGAAAGTGAACAAAACGACCAATCAAAAACCTCCTCCTCCACGGGAACCTTTCATCAAAGAGAGTTCTTAGTCGCAGACGAGACGGCGAAGATAAAGTTTAAGTGTATTGATAAGAAAGAAGGTGCGACTCGTTCTGTTTATTTACGTCCGTGCGTGCGTGTGCGTGTGTGCGTGCGTGTGATCTCTGTTCTTTGATCTCCTCGATTGCTTTCTTTGTTCATTGGTTTATTTCGTATGCGCTCTCTAGTCGTACGATGTGTGCATGAATAGGTTCGACGCAACGATATCAATAAATTTGAGAGCGAATGCGAGACCGCGAGAGAATTTTGATTCGAGTGACTCAATATATTTTCTATTGAAGTAATCTTGCGTAATATGTATATACATATATATGCATAATATGTATATTAAAAACATTTCATATGCATTGACGTTTAATTTTAACGAATAGGCGACGTATTACTGAAGAAAGGCGTGTTCGTATTACAAAATGGGAAAATAGAAATGATAAGAGGGCAAATGCGGTTAATGACCGATAGAGCGACGCAAGGAGATCGGTCTTTAGTTATCTCTAAGATGGACGATGATGGTAGTGATGAACCTGTTTGCGGGGATATGAAGTTAGACTTATCGGAGTTATACTTTGAGAAAATATCGTAACAATAGCGCGAGCGATTCGATTCGTAAAGAGAGAGAACTGCGTGTAAATCCGGAACATTGTTCTTCATGTATACTATTGCCGCGAGATAAAGAATGACAGCAAAATCATGATAAGAAATGCGCTATGGAAATTAATTTTCAACGTGTGAGATGAAATCTTCTAATCGGAGTATGCGTGTGCGTGTGTCGATTGAAATAAGAAATATCTTTTGATTTTAGTTTGTTATTCGTCATTGTTTAGAAAAACACAACGACTTCTTCATAAAATCAAATCAAAACGAATCGAATAGTAGAGCAATTACAATAACACCAAACGCGCGCGCACACACACACACACACACATTCGCATAAGAAATCCAAATGCTTGAGGCCGGTTCAATAGAGAGATACATTCCTGCAACCGTTCACCCGGAGCCGTTCTGTTTGGTTTTCGTAAAACATTCTTTCCCTATTCTATCGCATTCATTTACGCGCGTGGATCAAACGCATTGGACGCTCGCTCTCTCTCAATTCGTCGGTCGAGAATATGGGAACATTAAAGAGTGTTGTTTATGTGTCAATGGAGCAAACGGTACGTCGTCATCGCGCTCGCGATTACTCTCTCGCTCTCTCGCTCTCTCACAGAGCGTAAAAAAGGAAAAAGAAGAAGTTTCTAAATGTTTCGAATTAGGTGATTTTTGCCTTCTTGCCGCTGACATGTTTTCTTCTTCTCCTTTCTTCTCTCTTTTTGCTTCTATACTTCATGAAAAAAAAACAGTGCTAGATAACGCGACGGCTTTAGCTTTATACGTAAAAGGTGGAACGCAAGGTGTTTGGGAATATCGCGGATGCGTGACAGTGAACGAACCCTCGAATACGTTCTCGTTAACGTGGCCCGTAGACGAAAACGGCAACTCGTTTGAATTAGCGGAAATTGGAGTTTCTTTGGAACCGATTGAAGAATGCTTACAAAAAGATAATAAAATCAGTGGGAATAAAGAAATGTTCGCGCAAAGAGTCGCTTTAGATCTATGGAACTTCTTAAAATCGTTCACGACCGGTACCGAGACGCATTTAGTTGTTCCGAAGGACGTGTTCGATAGATGGTACGAGAAATTCCAAACAAAGTTTCGAAGGGATCCGGATTTTATCACACGACAAGTGAACGTGATTTAATAGATAATGATAGGCGTAGCATGAGTAGTAAATTAGTTCAATAGTAGTACATACATAGTATAAAGTGCGGTACATATACCATAGGTAGGTAAGTACTAGTAGGTACATTTTCACAAATACACACATACACACTTCACACTTCACACTACTTTAATAGACGTTAATAAATCATAAACACACACACACAGATATAATAATAATAATAATGTCAAAACCAAAAGCGATCATATCCCCATCTCTCTTAGCATGCGATTTCGCAAACATGCAATCTGAATCGGAGAAAGTCCTATCCTTAGGAGCGGATTGGCTACATTTAGATATAATGGACGGACACTTCGTCCCTAACTTATCCTTCGGTGCACCGGTGATCGAATCGTTACAAAAACATCTCCCCGAAGCATATTTCGATTGCCATTTGATGGTCACAAATCCTAAAGAGTACGTCGACTCGATGAAAAAAGCCGGCTGCGACATGTTCACGTTTCATATCGAAGCCTTGGAAACGAAAGAGGAGGCCGTTTTGTTATGCGAGCTGATTAAAACGCGCGAAATGAAAGTCGGCATCGCCTTGAAACCGAACACTCGAGCGGACGAAGTTTTTCAATTAATCGATGATAAGTGTGTCGATATGGTTCTCGTGATGACAGTTGAACCAGGGTTTGGTGGTCAAAAGTTTAACCCGACGATGATGCCGAAAGTGAAGCTGTTACGAGAGCGCTATCCTTCGATCGATATACAAGTCGACGGCGGTTTGAGCGCGGATACGATCGCTTTAGCCGCTGAAGCTGGGGCGAATGTTATCGTCGCCGGTAGTTCAGTGTTTGGTGCGAAGGATATTAAAGCCGCTATCGATGTCCTACGATCAGCCGTCGATTCGTGCGTCGCGTAATACGTAAAACACCTTCTTAGCTCTCATCATCATCCAATTGACTGAATAGCTTGTGCAGGTTACACGGCGGTAAAGAGACGTGCCTGGTTGACGGGTGTGACACAGGTGCTCGAGACAAAACAGGCTTGTGCATTGCACACGGCGGTGTAGAGAAGTGCACGGTCGACGGGTGTGACACAGGTGCTCGAGACAAAACAGGCTTGTGCAGTTTACAAGCAGTTATCATTTGTCTCGAGCACCTTTGTTCCACTCGTCGACCTTGCATCTCAATCCACCGCCTTGTTTACTGCACATGCCTGTTTTCTCTCGAGCACCCGTGTCACACCCGTCGACCGTGCACTTCTCTCCACCGCGGTGTAAACTGCAGCAGGCCAATAAAACAAGTTCATTCTTCATATTAACTAATCAAATTAATCAAAGCATAAATATATAATAGTAGTATAGTAATTATAGAACCGAAGAAGAAGAATGTTGAGACGGGCTTTGATTAAAGCCGCAGAGTCATCCTCAAAGAGATCATCGTTCTCAATAGCTCATAACAGTACTAACAATCTTAATACTATTCATTTTCGCGGTCCACTAATGCGCTCAAGAATTGGAAGTTGGAAAAACGCGTCGTCGACTAGAAATACGTCTACGAATAATCAGAATACTGCGCAAGAAGAGATGCCAGAACTAACGGCATTCGATGCAATCGGAGGATTAATAAAAGCATCGACTGGTGGAGCGTTAGTGTTTGGTTTAGGGGCCGTTGGGGTCATCGCCGTCGCCTCGTTTGCCGCGAATGTCTCGAAACAATTCATCGCAGTGAAGGCCGATGCGAAGAACGTAACGATGGTCGCGTCGGAGCCGTCGAAGAGAGATTTGTTAGAACGAGATTTAAGAGAGCTCGGGCAGAGGGAGGATAGTTGGGGGAATCGTAGGAAACAGAAAGCGATTAAGAACGAGCTGAAGAAGCTCGTGGATCAGCTGTGATTTTTTAGATATTATTACTATTTATCTACGCTCTACGTACGTCGGAAGGCGGAAGGCGCCTTATTATCATCATCATTCTTCGAAAGTTCTTTTTCATTACCTTTCGTCGCCTTTATCATCGTCGTCTTTCTTGTCTACAGCCGTTTTGATTAAATCATCCTTTTTCGCTGCTGCGATGGACTTCGCCTCGTTCGCTTTATTCTTCTCGAGGCTTTCGGAAACAATTTCTAGCAAATCTCGCAAATCTTTCGCTATTAAATCTGAATCATATTTACCAGCCAAGCCACATAAACATTCGCGCAAAGCATCGCAATCGGTTTTAACGTGACGTTCAACTGTACCACCGAAGTCTCTTCTTTCTTCCCAAACCGTTTTGAGCGAAGATGCTAACTTTGCATCGAATTCCAAAGCGACGACACCGAGGACGTTGTTTTGGTCATTCTCCTCAAACATGCCGCGAACGACTTTGGTCAGCGTGCCGAGCTCTTTAATTAAGCCACTGGCAAACTTTGAAGGTTCGTTGTTTTTACTTGAATCAAAATCTTCGATTGACTCGTTCTCCCAAGCCTTTGCAAGCTGAGGTAAATTTCCGCGATGATGTCGCAGGCGGTCACGAATAATATCAATGAGCTTCAAATGAATTCGCTCGCAATGCGTCTCGAAATCTCGTCCAACTTTATCCAAATTCGCAAACGATAACTTTCGTCTCGCATCGTCGTTGCTATTATTACTCGATGCAATGTTGTTTTCGAAGAGATTATCACCACTTATAGAACGTGCGGGCGTGATTTCTGAGAGTCTTGCTTTCAAAACCGGAGCGATTGATTGAAACAACCTGAGAGATTGTTGCGCAACCGATAGGTGTTTTGCCGTAATAGATCTTAAGTTTGCTCCCTGCATAGCTTGCGCCCCAAGTACTAACACGCACGTACCGTCGTTGAACGCTCCAAGTAATTCCGCGATGCGCCGTGCGACATCTGCTGATAAATCAGGTATACTTTCGACAATGTCACTATATTCATTCAGTATTTGAATGAGCATCAAAGCAGTCGTCGTCGCGACATGTTCTGTGTTGGTATTCTTAGCGACTATTTTTGTCGGCAAAGGTTTATTTTCATCATCGTCGTCTCGTGATGATTTCTTTGATGTCATAAGTGCTGCTGCTACTGCTGTGGAGTCTCCTGAAGGTAGTAATAGACGATCTAGGAGTTCTTGAAAGTGTGCTGGCACAGTCGCTTGCGACCAACTCTCTTGCTCTAACAACGTCTTCAATTTATCCAACTCTGCGGCATGTTTTACGTTTAAGAACAAACGCGCTTGAGAATGCACTTGAGAACGCAACGCTACGCATCGTTTTCCGTTATTTTTGTTTGAATTTTCTGCCATTTGAATGAAAGCATACGAAGCTTTCGTTATTTTCGTGAACGAACCCGCGTCGAGTTTTGCGTTGACGTGCTTGCGGCAGCTAAGAAATCTCGCAAAAATCATTGAACCACCATCAACGATCGAATTGGAAGCCTCGCGAATGCAGAGGAGAACATTTGATAAACTTTCGTTCGAGAAGCGCTCATTGGCATCTTTGCGAGCTTCTCTCTTGATGACATCTATGGAGAACTTTGGCGACTGTTGTTGTTGTCCAAGACGATGTGGACTAATAATCTCTACGTTATTCAAATCACTACCGCCAGCTTCAAACTCGAGAGAAAAAACAAACATCAAAATATCTCGAATGATTTCACTACGCGTGAAATGCAAACGCGACATTGTTTCACTCACGGCATCGAGCGTTTGGATATATTTTTCCGAAGAACATTTCTGAAGATCCAAATAAATATTGTCCATATTGCCGTCGTTATTGTTATTTTCACCATCTTTTGATTTCGACGCAGAGTCGCCGATATTGCTGCCGCTTCTATTACTACTACTACTACTACTACTAACGACGACGACTTTTTCGCATACTCTCTCGACGTCTCTTTTCAAGTCTCGCAAGATTTCTCGAAAAATTGCCTGAATAGCATCGACTGTTGGCATCGCGCTGCTCGATCTTAACAACCCGCGGAGAGCGGGCAAAATCGATTCACACACGCTGTCGTATTCATCTTTATCGTAGTTTCTACTACTACTACTATCGTTGTTGTTTTCATGGTTAGATTTGCCTTTCATAATCATACTTAGTACATCGTCTACTACGTTTGATTCAACGCGCGCTCGGAAACAGAGCTCTGCAGTAATTGCCCCCGTGCACTTTCTTTTCGCGAGCTCTAAATCCTTTGGAAGATGACTGAAACAAGAAAAGACGTTTGTATTATTTTTCGTTGTTGTTGCTATTGTTGCTGTTGTTGTTGTCGTCGTCGTCGTCGTATTGCTGAATTTGTTGTCGCTATTAATACTATTATTATTATTGCCTTTTTTATCATCGTTCCTCGATACAGTTGCGATAGCTTTTTGAAGACTTCTTTCGCATTCATTGATAGCTTCTAAACATTCTGAGTATTCACCCGATTCTAATAGCACGTCTACGTCCATTTTTGTTTGTCTTATGTTTTCAATCTCTTTCAATGTCTCGGCCAATCTTAAAACGTTATCTCTTCTTCTCGAGGCTTCTTTTACTTTTGCCGTCGCGTGCGAAGCTCGTCTGAAACTCCTACGATTATTTGTCCTCAAATCAATTACACTCTTCTTTGTCTCCTCGACAATTTCGTACAGTTTTTTCATTTTCATCATAGCGTCTAAGAACGCCTCGGCGCGGTCTCCCACGCGTTTCATGATAACACTTTCTACGAGATCTAAATATTGTCCAAGTTGTTCTTGCGCCAACACGGCGCTATTCGCGATATTTGTATCTTCGTCCTTACTATCACCACTATTATTACTAAAACTATGATCGTCGCCGCTTACTAAAGATGGTAAAATCTCCTCAAAAACCTCTCTAGATTGTAGATTAAAATCCTCGCGAAAGAAAATCGCCGGTACCGAACTTAACAACTGGTTCTGTCTATGCATTTGTTCCTCGTCATCATCGTAAAAATCATTGCTGTTCTTCTTCTTCTTCTTCTTCTTCTTCTTAGTAATAGTTTTATTAGTAGTAGTAGTAGTAGTACCATCATCATCATCTGCATCATCTGCATCATCTGCATATAAAGCTCCTCCTCCTTTCGCGACCGCTCTCGTCGCAACGAACCTAGCGTACGTACTCCTAATCGTCCTTAAATACTTCTCAAAATCACCAGGGTTCACTTCCGGTAAACGTTTCATCTTCACCCCATGTTTCTTCAATAACATTTGCTCTAATTTCCTCTCATCGATCGTGATTCCAATTTCGTTCTTGTTCGCCCAGTCTTCGGCGGCGGCGTTGGAAATCACGTAATAATCATCCTCCTCGTCCACTCGTACTGGAACGGTCTCGTTAGAGCCTTGCACGCTATAACTGAACAGGGAGTATATTTGATTCACTGCGTAATTGACACTATCGAAAATATCACCACTATCATCACTATTATTATTACCGTTACTATCTATACCATCACTATTAGTAGTAGTAGTAGTAGTAGTAGTAGTAGTACCACTAGGGGCGTTCAGGACTGCCGTTAAATACGAAGTCTCTTTTATTAAGTTTTCTATTCTCGTCACTTCATCCAAATCATCATCGGCTTCATCAGCGTTGGCTAAAGTTTGAGCAGTAGTAGTAGGACTCCTACTGCTACTACTTAAAGCCCAGTCTGTTCGATGAACTCCTGAAATCGCTCGATACTCCCTATTCTCGTCCGTTTCGCTTTCGTTCATCGTCTTTTTATCAGTCGCGGTTAGGATCTGTAATATGTACAGTTCAGGAGAAGAGAGAGTTTTAGAGGGAGAGTTTAGGGTTTTCATGCTTAGGGTTTAGGGTTTAAAAACAAAAAAAATAGCGAAATTCAACGTCTTTTAATGCGCTCAATATCTTCGTCAATAGTGATCCGATAAAGACGAAACTTTCTGAGAACAAAGAATACTGCACGATCTAAGCAGCAGTGAATTTTGAGCGCAAAAGAAGAAGAATTAAAGATGGGAGAGCTCCGCGTAGTGATCAAAACCCTAAACCATGAAGCTGAGAGAAAATAAAAGAACACACACACCTGCACTTTTGGACTCTTTGTTCCACCATCATCCCGGCACACTCCTTGGTAATCACGCAGCAGAGACTCTTTTGAAATTCATTAGCAAACGCACTGCGTAGTAATTTTATTACGCATCGAGCTCGGTTCCTTCTTCGACAACTTTCGCACTTCGAAGGAGCTCGGTTCGTTTTTAACAATTTTAAGACCGAGATTATTAAGAGAGATTAAGAGAGAGATCACTCTTTTATTGCTTGTTTAATTAATTAATTAATTAATTAATTACTGTACAGTAATTAGTACATCTATACATAGCACCATATTATATAAGAAAGATATACATACATAACACTAATCATGAGCGAGAGACACCAATCGATGATAATAAAAGACCCAGAGCTCGATGGGTGGGAGAAGACCGATTTCCCAGTCGTCTGCAAGGACTGTTTAGGACCGAACCCTTTCATAAGGATGCAGAGAGAGGACTACGGCGCCGAATGCGCAATATCTGGGAGACCGTTCACTGTGTTCAGATGGCGACCGGGGCACGATGCGAGATATAAGAGAACGGTCGTGTGTAAAGAAATCGCTTTAGCGAAGAACGTGTGTCAAGTATGTTTGTTAGATTTAGAGTACGGGATACCAGTGCAGGCGCGCGATGCGGCGCTAGGGGCGATTTCGGAAATGGCAATTCCGAAGTCGCAAGTGAACGTGGAGTACGTGACGAAGCAAATTGAGGAGAAACTTGAGAATGGGGATAACGACGTGCAAGGGATGCTTGGCGGTGTAGGTGCCAGTGATGGCGATGGCAAAGGGATCGGTGGGAAGCAACAGATTGTGAACGAGGCGATGGAACAATTGACGAGAATGGCGAGGAAGAAACCGTATTATCAAAAGAATAAGGCACCGATTTGTACGTTTTGGTTGAAAGATTCTTGTACGAGGGCGGATTGTCCGTTTAGACCGTGTAATGGAGATACGCATATGCCAGAGTTATCCGCGAATGCGAGTTTCAGGAAGCAAAATATTAAAGATCGATATTACGGAACGAACGACCCGGTCGCCGAGGCGATGTTGAAACGAGATTCGGAGAAGAAACCAAGCTGGACTGCACCGGAAGATCAGACTATTAAAACGTTCTACGTCAGTGGTGTTGATGCAGATTTAATTTCGGAACAGGATTTGCAAGATGCGTTTTATATGTATGGAACGTTGAAGAAAATCCAAGTATTGAAGGAGAAAAACTGCGCGTTTATAACTTTCTCGGAAAGAGACGCTGCCGAAAATTGCGCAAAAGAGAAATGTAGCGCGTTAGGTTTCGAAGTTAACGGGTGCAAATTACGATGTATGTGGGGGAAAAGTAAAGTTACTACTGGTAATAATAACAAAGTTAGAACAAACGGCGGTAACGATGAGAAGAAGAAGAAAGAGAAAGAGAACTTAACGGATTTGGAGAAACTCGAACAAATGCAGATGCCAGCGCCCGGTGGGTCGAAAATGAAATATCAAAGTATGGCTTCGGATGCCATGGGCACTACGGCAACAAAGCAGTAATTATGAATAGAAATTAGTAAACCACCTTGTAAGCTTATAATAATTAGAAAACAATTATATGAAATTATAAACCAGCCGCTTTTAAATCTTGAGTCAACTTGATCCATTCGTCTAATTTCTCACCGCCTTTACCTTTAGCGTGCGCCTCTCTACACATGGCAATGCCTTCCTCGACACTCGCAGCTTGTTCCGCGGCAGCCATTGCAACGCCGGCGTTCAAAATTAAAGTCTCAGCAACTGGTCCAGTTTCGCCTCCCAAGGCTTCTCGTAAAATTTTTGCGTTCAATTGCGCGTCGCCGCCGGCTAAGTCTTTTAATTCGCATTTTTTAATTCCAACTTTAGAAGGCTCAAACGTGTACGTCTTTACGCCAGATTTTGTGACTTCCATGACATCTGCAGGTCCACAGGGCGTTAATTCGTCCAAACCCATCGAGTGCACGATTAAAGCCTTCTTCATTCCCAAACGCATGAACGAATCGGCCATTAATCTTTGGATTCCAGTGGAATATACACCGACTAAGGCGTACTTAGAGTGCGCTGGATTTAACATTGGGCCTAATAAATTAAAAGCCGTTCGTACTTTTAGAGTTTTACGCACTGGAGAAACCTTCGCCATTGCTGGGTGAAATCTCGGCGCAAACATGAAACCCATGCCGACCTCTTTCACGCATCTTTCAATCGCTTCTGGTCCAATATCAACGGCAACGCCTAAAGCCTCGAGCACGTCTGCGGAACCACACAACGACGAGACTGACCTGGAACCATGTTTCGCAACTTTCGCACCAGCCGCTGCGGCGAGCACGCACGACCCAGTCGAAATGTTCACCGTCCCGGCTGAATCCCCGCCCGTTCCAACGATATCCAACACGTCATCACCGGCGTTCACTTGTAACGCTCTGGACTGCATGGCTCGGGCTAAACCGGCCATTTCCGCAGCCGTTTCCCCTTTCGCTCTCAATAAAACTAAAAACGCCGCAATTTGATTCTCCGAAGCGTCTAACAAAGCCTCCATGGCCATAAAAGCCTCGTCCTCCGATAAATCTTTCCTCTCGCATAAGTCCTCAATCACTTTTCTTAAATCGACTTGGTTTGTTATGTTATTTCCTGCCGCGCGTACTGAATATCCGTTTTTTGCACACGATCGCGCGCTCGAAGTGGTTACTCTCATCGTTCTCATCTGCGTTCTTCTCTGCGTTCTCTGCGTTTTTGCTTTGTTAGTATTATTACTATTATTATTATTACTACTATTACTGTTGTTCTCACGAATCGTGCTGGTCGCAGATATTGCGAACATATCTCGATTATCGATCCCACCTCGCGCGCTCTAGCCTGCTCTGATATATAAATATATTATATAAATAAGAACGAAGAAGATCGTTCTCTCTTAATCTCTCTCTCTATCGCTCTCGATGTTTACGAGTTGAAATTTCGAGCGCGTTTTCTGAAGAAGTCCGTATCTGCACGTTTTTGATATTTTTATTTTATCATCTTTGAAAAGCACAAAACGAGAGGCAAAACGAGGGAAATCCTTCCCAGCAGTTTTGACAATGCCTGACATTGCCTGATTGATGTTTCCACACAAAAAACGCACAAATAAATAGTTTGATCGTTGCACGTATCGCTCGCTAGTACGATTACTGATACTATTGATACTATTGATACTATTGATTCATTAACAGTGTGCGTGTGTGTGTGTGTGTTGAGAGTAGTGCGCTCTCTGTAGTACGATTTGAAGCACAGAGGTGATATAGGAAAGAAACAGTAGTATCGTTTGGACGCAGTTGGCAGCGCCCTAGTGCGAGTATAGATAATAATGTCGTTCGGTGGAGGCTTCGGAGGGGGTGGACAAATACAAACAGGCGTAGGAGGAGGAGGAGGAGGATTCGGGGCAGCGTCGGCTTTGAATAATCAACAACAGCAAGGACAACAAACACAAACACAATCGAATCCGAATAATGACTACTTAGTCCAATCATCACCTCAGGACGGCATAACGTCTTTGAAATGGTCACCGCAGGCGAATTTTTTAGTAGCCACTGGATGGGATAATAAAGTCCTATGTTACGACGTACAACCGAGTGGACAAGCACTACCGAAAGCAGCTATGGAAGCGCATGAAGCACCTGTGATGTGTTCCGTATGGTCGCCAGACGGATCGGCGGTGTTCAGCGGCGGGTGCGATAATCAAGCGAAAAAGTGGGATTTAGGATCGAATCAAACGACGCAAGTGGCGCAACATGATGCACCGATTAGGCACATGGCGTGGATACCGCAACATAATATTTTATGTACTGGGAGTTGGGATAAGACTTTGAAGTATTGGGATACGAGACAACCGAATCCGGTTTCAGTCGCGCAATTACCGGAACGATGTTACGCGTTGGACGTGTCCAATAATTTGTTAGTTTGTGGCACGGCGGAAAGGCATATCTTGGTATATAACATGCAAAATCCGACGCAACCATATAAGCAGTTATATTCTCCGCTGAAGTATCAAATTCGATGTTTAGCCGCGTTTCCAGATCAGTCCGGTTATTTGGTCGGATCGATCGAAGGCAGAGTTGCAGTGCAGCACGTGGAGGATAATATGAAAGCGGCGAATTTCACGTTCAAATGTCATCGAGAACAAAACGATATCTACGCCGTGAACGCTATAGCTTTCCATCCAACGTTTGGGACGTTCGTTACCGCGGGCGCCGACGGTAATTATAACTTTTGGGATAAAGACTCAAAGCAGAGATTAAAGGCAATGTCTAAAATAAGTTGTCCAATTTCGTGCGGCGAATTTAATCGAGACGGGACGATATACGCATACGCGGCGAGTTACGAGTGGAGCAAAGGTGGAGATAATCAAATGTCAAATCAGCCGAATAACATTTATTTGCATCCAGTGAACGAAACCGAGGTAAAGCCTAGACAAAAATCGCCTTCAGGATTATCGGGTAGACGTTAGAAAATTATTTTTTATGAGAAAAAATTGTTATTATTATATATTAAACACACATCACAAAGATACACACACACACACACACACACACACACACACACACATTACTACGTACACACTATTATTATTTTATCGATTTATATAACGCCATCGAATTTGTCCTCCGCACAACATAACTCTCCTCCAAAAGCGCACGCCTCGATGACCAAATGCTTTAAATTATCCAATGTCATCTCCATCGTTTCAATTTCGAAATAAGACGTCTGCAGTCTCAAATCTGTTTCATCATCGACGTCGACGTCTTCGTTATTGTCGTTTTGTCCATTTTGTCTCTTCGTGCTCGCTTTAGTAATCAAAAGTTCGAGTTCGCGCATGCGTTCGGTGAGCTCGTTTGAATTCGAAGCTTGTGGTCCAAACAACGCCTCCACGTGTCGCTCTAATGCACCTCTGGCCTCGGCAGATTGAATTCGTGCCGCTTGCGCGCGAACTTCTGGATCGAGCGATTCAATATACGCCTTAAATGAGTGCAGTTGCGGTTCAAGACATGTTCGAGTTCCAACCGTTTCATCGACGACACAAAATTCGTCGTTTTCAAAGTCATCAACCTTTCCGTGCGCGATGTCATTTTCGTGTTTACGTAAACGTGGCTTTGCGCGAAAATTGAGCGTTCTTTTCATGCCACTCGGAGCGAGTGATTCACTGGATAATTTTGTTTTTTTTTGTGATGGCATTCCTTGCATCGTCGTCGTCGTTGTCAAAATAGCGGTATTATTCGTCGTAGAGAATAATCGTTCGACGTTGTATCTCTTCTCCACGCGTCGTAAGAAGTAGCCATACGCGGCAGATCTTTGATATACGTGCGCCAAGACAACTTTTGGAATATATTTCTCAAAGTTTTCTGGATTCAACCCTCCATTTGTTGAGACATTGCTCAAAACACCTAAGAGATGTTTGTTCAGAATATCTTCCGAACCGGTAGGTAAGAATTGCGAAGATAATACTTGGCATCTCTTCACGAGACCTGATCTTCTTAATCGAACGTTTTCGAAATCATTTGTTAACTCAACACCTTTATTTGCATGTTTCATGGCTATGCATAAGTACAAAGCGTCTTCAACTTCGCGTTTTTTCATCAATTTTGCAAACGCTCGGTCAGAAAACAATTCGCGCGACGTCGTTGACGTTCGATCGATATCATCATCATCATCTATCTCCATCTTATCGTTCATCAAAGTATTAGTTTTTTTCGTTGTTGTCGTTTCTTCTTTTTGTTTTTCTTCTTCGTCAATTTGCCAAACTCTTACTTGTTCCTCCATGGCTTCCTCGAACGAGTTCGGGTCTGATTCGCAAATCGCCCTCAAACGAACGCCTACGGCCGACGAGGGTTCTAACGGCGATATCGAAAACACCTTTTTTGTACTCTCACCATCATCGCGTTCATGAAATTCATCTTCATTCGAGCGGGACATTCTTTCATCATAATTACTACTATTATCATTATTAGTATTAGTATTAGTCTTCGCAGGTGATGACGACGACGACGACGACGAAGCGTAAACTTTCGAGGCCGAGACGAGGCTTCGTTTGCCTTTTTTGCCGCCTTTAATCCTCCTCGTCATCATTATCCCATCAATCTTCCTAATCATCTCAGAAGAAGAACAGATCGTCGATCGTGTTTGACGAACAACAACAGCGCATGTCGTCTTCATCGCAGTCACAGTCATGGTCATCTTTATTTCTAGTATATTATTTATTATTTAATCTCTCTTTTACTGTTTATTAAACCTCCTGCTCGAACGATTTAATTAATTCTTCCCCTACGGCCAAAATTGGGATCCCCCAAATTGTAGATCTTAAACTATACAAAGTTCGTTCGTGTGTGTCGTGAGAACGAGAGAAAATAGAAAGAAATTAACAATAAATGAGTGAGAGAGAGAGAGAGAGGTTGTTTCTGTTCGTTCGTTTTTATTTCCAATCGTACGGTTCCGAAGCGCGCGCGCTGCGTTGAATATAAAGACAGCCTGATTGATTGTGAAACTTATTTATATACCCCTTCTAATTTTTTGCGGGAAATCTGTATTTAGGGTTTCATAATAGATTTAGGGTTTCAAAATTTCCAAAATTGCTGTTCGAGTAGATTTTGATTGATTATACGCGAGAAATATACATTTTTAAGGTTCATCAGCGAAGTATTAATAAAAACGGTTACTCTTATTACCAACACGCACTCTGTTCTCTGTACTTCTCGACGCAGTCAGTCACCGTTGCCTCGGGTCTCGCCAACAGTAGCAGCAACGCAAGCAGTGAGTCTCCGTATACTTTTACTCACGCTCTCTCCAGCACAAAAATGAAAACGAGCGCAATTAGTGCCAACTATTCACGCTTCAAAACGAGCGATGGAACGAATAGAACTAGAACAAACACTGCCACTACTGCTACTACTGCTGCCGCTGCTACGACTGTTTCGATCAGTAAACGACGATTTCGATCCCGATTGTACTCGAATACTGCTACTACTGCCGATACCGAAAAAGAAGATGAGATCGTGATTATAAATAATGACTGTCACGAGAAGGATAGCTTAAACGATAGTACTACGAGAAGGAAGGCAATGATGAAGATCGCTTTGACGAGCGCGACGGCGCTAGCAACGACTGTAAATATCAATAGTAATAATGATGATGATAGTAATAATAACAACGAAGCTCATGCGTTTGATTTTTCTTTCGTACCAAAGACTGGAAGCACGAGAGCGAACAAATCTTTACAGAACGTCATCGAACTTACACCGGAAAATTTCAAAGACTATATCAATACGACGCAAACGACGACGACGAAAGATAATAGTAATAACGCAGTAGTAGCAGAGAACGTGTTCGTGGAATTTTATGCACCGTGGTGCCCGTTTTGCCAGAAATTAGAACCGATATGGAACGATTTACCGAGCGAATTGAGGAAGTATGGGAACGAAACGACGATTGCGAGGATGAACGTGGATAAGTATACAGAGTACGCTCGCGCTTACGGAGTGAGCGGATTCCCGACTTTAATGC
>Ga0302126_10001089_pt1 | contig 16481 bp, 38 predicted proteins | sample CB4_20m_MG_FD_203108 | JGI IMG/M metagenome (GOLD analysis project Ga0302126, IMG submission 203108) | Marine microbial communities from Western Arctic Ocean, Canada - CB4_20m | ecosystem: Environmental > Aquatic > Marine > Oceanic | place: Canada: Western Arctic Ocean | collected 2017-09-24 | reverse complement strand
GTAATCAATGGGGTGGAAATGCTTTACAGTGGGGAGCATGTGCTGATAGTTTTGCATTAGGAATAGCTATAAATGAAGCTCTTTCAGATGCAGGCACTGGAATAAGCTTAGATAAAATACACTATAGATGGAAATATATTAATGGTTGTTTTAACGTAACTAAATCAGATGGTACTGAAGTATATTGTGATGCTGATATTTCAAGTCGACTTGATGAAAATATGAAACCTATAGGAGAATATGCTGACCAGCTAGATACATTGAATATTGTTGTTACTTTAACTGACGCTGCAGGAAATGTTGTAAAAACTAAAACTTATGATTATGATACGTGGTATAGTTGGTATGAAGAAAATGCTCATAGCTTAAATGAAGAAACTGAAGACGGATCTGTATGGCAAATAGAACAGGACTATATGGAGATATTTAATCATCTTACAGGATCTGGCACAATTTATACTCCAGCTCAATTGGGTGATATTACATTTGTTACTACAGCACAAGACAATGGACAATGGGAAGGATATTACGGACCGGTAGTAAAAGGTGGATCTATGTGGTTTACATATAGAAATAATCCATGCGATCTTGATACGCTTTATAATCCTACATGTCCAGGATATGCAGAAGTATATGTGAAATATCTCTATGATAAAGCGTGTGCTGCAAATGCTTTATACGACATTGGTTGCCCTGGTTATGCTCCTGCATATCTTATTCAACAATGTACTATTAGTAGTTTATATAGTGTTGAATGTCCGATGTATCAAATAGCTTATTTTAATCAACAATGCGACTTGGATGGACAATATGATATGGCTTGCCCAGGTTATATCGCTCCAGTTGAAGAATCCATTTCTGATCCAATTGCTGATATTATATCAATACCGAATTTACCAATTGCTCCAGCTATTATAGATATCACTATTCCAACAATAATACCACAGATTGAAATCCCTGTAGAAATTGTGATACCAGAAATTATAGTAGTTGTTGAGCCAGAGATAACAATAGCTTCATTAGAAGCAGAGCTAGAGGAGATTATTATAGATGAGCCAAGATCTGAAAGCATTACTGATGAACCAAATACCTCCGACTCAAACGGAGGAGATGGAGGAGATTCAGGAGAAGGAGAGTCTGGATCCGAGCCAGAGCAGGAGTCGGAGTCGGGATCATCGGAGCCAGAAGAGAATGACGGATCTGAACCCGATTCTGATGGAGAAAGTGAAGAACCATCCACTGATGAATCGAGCGAGTCCGAGAGTGATGACGGAAAAGAAGAAGACGCTGGGGAAGATACTAGCTCTGAAGATGATAATGGAAATGATAAAGAAGTAACTAAAAAATCTGAAGAAGAGTCTAAGCCAGAACCAACAGAAGAAGAAAAGAAAGACAGCCGGAAGAAAAAAATCAAGGCTTTGGTAGCATCTAAGATTGCGGGAATAAAAGAAAAAATTGATGATGCTGATACGATTGAAGATCAAATGAAAATGCAAGCACAATTATTAGCTTTAATAGCATTTGTGCCTGATTTTGACTATGGAGAAATGGAAGTGCCAGACACATATTTTTATCCACCAGAACCGACTGTTGATCATGCGTTTTCACGATGGTTCGTTAATGATCCTAATTTCGGTATAATGGAAAATTCACAATATCCCAGTTTAAGGTAATAAAAAAGGAATAGAAAAATGGCAGAGGTAGAATTTGGTGGATTAAAATTCACCGGTGGAAAAATGTTTGTTTTACTTACAGCGTTAAGTACATTAGGCGGTGCAGCTTGGGGAGGGTTTGAATTTTACAACGATTATAGAAATATGAAAGAACAGATTCAAGAATACGTTGCTCCAGATTTAAGTGCAATTACAGAAGAGTTAGCTGTTACTCGTGAAGAGCTTGAATCAACTCGAGCAATAGTAGAATCGTTTCAGAGTCAAATTAAAACAATTCGAGATAGTGTAACTCAAACTCAAGAAAATGTAAGTCAAACAACTGGCTCGCTTAGAAGTTCAATTATGAGAACTGAAGGTATGATCACCAGACTTGAAGCTAAAGTCAATGACACTATTGATAAAGTAGAGGGTATGATTGATAAAGGAAAAGATGATAATCGTAAATCAGTTGACTCAGCGTCTGACAGATTTGATGATAAAATTGATGCACTATTAAGCAAAGTTGATAGCAAAATTACAAATATGGAATCAGGTATTGATAAAGAACTAGGTAGATTAGAAAATGATCTGAATACTTTAGTTACAAAAGCATTAGATAATCCGCTTGCTAATCGATAGGTGTATCAATTAAAGGAGTGTTTTTATCAACTGATGCAGGTAGACAATAAACTGAAACTTGATCTAGAATTGACCAATGTCCCCAGCGTTTAGCTAACTCTTTCGCTGTGGCATTGCATACTTCAATTGATCTGAAATATAAAGTCTCGTCAATAGGTTTCCGATCTTCACCAATTCCCATAATAAGTACTAGCATAAAGACTTGAATCATATTACCACCAAGGCGGAGTTTGAACTACTCCAATAAAATAGACTCCTAAAAAAATAGAGCCTAATATTCCAAGTGAGAGTGCTACCATGATAGCACCATCAATAATAGCATGTTTAAATTCTTCAGCCGCATAAATTGTTTCTTCACGTTCTTTTTTAATAGATCTTCTTAATTCTAACATTTCATCCCAGGTCGATGGGCCGAATCTCATATTCAGCATAAAGGCTATTTCTTTTTCTTGCTCTTTCATTTTCTTCTTATGAGTAAGAATAGCAAATGCTTCTTCTTCTATAGAACCAGAACCCATTAACTTTGCATGAAGTGGTGGTCTTTTTCTCTGTTCTTCAGCTCTATTAATATCGTTTAAAGCGCCAAACCATTTACCTAATTGACTAGTGCAGTTTTCTAATTCCTGCCCTGCACTTACAATGGCATTTAATCCTTTATATGCAGCTGATGCCGCAGCAATAGCAGTGATTGGATCAATCATAACTTTTCTTTCTTAATTGTTATTAATCCATATTAAAAATCAAAAATGTTATGTATTTCGCTATATCTATTTATACATAAATGACTGTAATAAAAATGTAACACTTATATGCAATATACAAATAAAATGAAAAACATTGAAAATACTCCTTTACATTTACTCTAAAATATATTATATTAGTATCAACAGAAGGAGATATACTATGGAAAATACTTATTGGGCCAACAAAGGCAAGTACCAAACAGACTATGATCGTTTAGCTAATCTAATGCCAGCCATAGGTGATGCTGATAGTGTAGCAGGCGAAATGATCCGGAGTATTAGCCGCTTAGGTCATGAATTATACAATAACGGTATGGGAAATAACAGCTCAGGTGCTGTTAACTTTCTTCTTAATCACGATTGTATCGATGCTACTACTCATGAAATAATCTATCCATTTACACGTGGTCGTCTTTATGAAGGCAATTACAATGGTGATACATTTCAAAAAGCAGTTGAAAGCGCTATTGATCAAACTCTCTTTCACATCTTGCAAAATCCTGGTTTAGAAACAGAGCTTAATACCAAAAGCATGTTTGATGTTGAAGAGGAAGAACAGCACTTTTGCGAAGAGTGTGGAGACGAATTGGGCCAGTTCGATGGCCATATATGTGACTCTTGTGACGATCATATACATTTTTCAGATGAAGAAGAGGAAGATTATTGATGTATGAAGTTCGTTGTTATGACTGGATCGAGGGTGTTAAAACCCTCGTTGCATGGTCGTCTAATATAAATAAAACTATGGCCGTTAAATTTTGTAATGAGTATCACCGTGAAGGTCACGCTCTTATCGAAATGCAAAACTTAGAAAGTGTTAAATCATGAAAAAGTTAGATATATTTGATGTAGTATTATATGGTCTATGGCTCGGGAGTGCTATGATCGCTATTGATTATTTCTTAATTCCAGGAGGAATTTATTAATGGATATTGAAGATTTTTTTAATAGCTTTAAGCGGGGCGGCCCAGTTCCACATTCTGGTGCTGATGAACTATGTGTTCATGCTCTTTTAGCTGGCTATCATCAACCAAAATATGATCCAGAAAAAATTACTGATATGTTTATTGCTGATGCATATAGCGGTCACCTTGGACTTCTTGAAGAAGAAGAAGTTGAAATGGCTCTTCGACTTATAAAGGAATTAATAGACTCTGTAAAAACAAAAGATATAAACTTATAAATAGAATAAAATAACACAACAAAGGTAGATATAATATGATTAAAACTTTTAGTAAATTTACAGACGGGCTTGCTGTAAAAAAGGCAAAAGAATCAAATGACAAACAACAGAGTCCTACTAAGTTTTTGCAACCTATTATAAAAAGATTTCCAAAGCATGCCGCTGAGTTGAAAAATCATATTAATACTCATGTTGAATTAGATGGTCCTAGTGGTTATGCCAAACTCAGAAAAGATATTCATGCGACTTTAGATAAAATAGGAAAATAATCATGGAAGAGGAAGATAAAGGCTTTTATATTGATGACGACGGTGTAGCAGTTATCCTTGAACCTATCCATTTTAAATATCCATATGGTAGAGATGACGACGAAGATGAAGACATTTAAACAGTATTCAAAAGAAGAAGATAAAGGTTATTATATTAACAAGGATGGCGTAGCAGTCGTCCTTGAGCTCATTGGTAATCACAGGTCCAGAAATAATAAAAATGTTTCAGAAGAATTTGGACCAGAAATAGATGGTAAAAGGCACAATCTTCTATTCTTTCACCATAAGTATGATAAGCATAAACATGATCAAACCGCAGATGATATTCATAACGCACTAAAGCGTACATCACCAAAACTAAGTGATAAGACTATTAAAGCTATTAAAAAATATTCAAGTGGTTCTCATGAACTAAATAAAAACCTAATTGCAAAACACAATAATAAACCATTACCTCATCCAAAAGAAGATATGAGCGTTCATGACGAGATGATGAAAGGCTATCAAAAAGCTGGTACTAATTTTGTGGCATATGCTGGAGTAAGTGATAGGGTTCATAAAAATATGAAAGCTTCTTCTGATAAATTACATTCATCACCTACTCATATATCGGCTTCAGTTCATGCTGAAGGAGCTAAACAATTTGCAGAATTAAAGCAGAAATCTGATAACCCTCATGATGAGTTGCATTATGCTGCTTATCATATTGATAAAGATGATGAGGTGTGTCATGTTCATCCACATAGTCCTATGTATTCTGGTGGCGCCGGTGACGAACATGAAGTTACTATTAAACCACATAGCGTATGGAAACATGTAGGAACTACAACGCATTTAAGTAATACTGGTGGTTGGCATGTAGTAGATCATTTTAAAAGGCACAAATCATGAAGACGTTTAAACAGTATTCAAAAGAAGACAAAGGTTATTATATTGATGATAGCGGCGTTGCTGTATTCACTGATATTTTAGGCCACGGCGATAAGTCTAGAAGTAGCGATAAGCCTAAAAAAGTTGTTAAAGAAGATGCTTCTGCTGTCAAACATATGGCAAAAGAAAAAAGTTGGTTGAATTGGAGTCATGAATCGATTCATGATGGAAAAGAAATAGATAATGATGAACATATTGAAGAAAAGTCAGATCAATTATGGCAGCATCATGAAAGGCATCAGCAGAAAAATCCTTTAAGTAATGAACAGAAAAAAGCGATAAAATCATATTCAAATCATTCAGAAAGATTTAATAAACATTTAATCGAAAAGCACACATTAAAGTCTCGCAGAAAAGTTCCAGACCACCATTGGGATGGCATGAATGGAATTCCTGATGACAAGGAAAGAGCGAAGCATGATGAAATGCATAAACAGTTAAGTGCAGCTTATCATCCTATTGGTGGACATTTTAAACTATGGGCTGGAGTATCGTCTAGAGTTAGCAAAGCAGTAAAAAAATCAAAAGATGGTATAATTCATCCAGGTGGAGGTCACATATCTACTACGTATGATAAAGATGTTGCGCAGACCTTTGCAGCTACAAAGACTAAGAATGCTGAAGGAGTTGCACAACCATACGGTAAACATCATTACATGTGCATACACGCAAAACCGAAAGACAAAGTTCTTAGTACTGAACATAATAGCACATGGCAAGACGAGAGAGAAGTTTTAGTTAAAGATAAATTAAAACATATCGGCACTACAAAACACTATGTTAAACATTCCTTTAAAAAAGCTGATGGCAGCTATGATGAACATACTACAGAACATCACGTTGATCATTTCGAAATTCATCACGACGGGAGTAAATAATGGAAAGATTTGGATCATTCATAAAAGATGAAGGTTTTTATATGAGCAATGGTGTGGTTACCCTCAGCAAAGCTATAGGTGACAAAACTCATCAAACAAAAAGAATTAAAAGAGGTATATTTGAAGGATTTGATACTACCGGTTTTAAGCAAGCAAAAACAGAAAAACGGGATGATCATAATCATCATGAGAGCCGTAGTGACTTACATGATAATAAGAAGAGAACACATATTGATGATGTTCAAATGAATAAGAATATCTACAGTGAAACTGGTCATGAACTCAGCACAGCACATCGTGGATCTGACATAGAAGAAGTAGGCAGTTTATCAAGTAAACTTGAACAAAAAATGACACCAGCGCAACACAAAGCTTTTCGTCATTTTACAGCTGGAAAATCTGATACAGTTGGCGATGGTAAAAAATGGGCATCTAGCCATATAGCTCAACATTTTATAACTAAGCACAAACTTAAAACCGAAAATAAAAAGTTAGGTGAATACCATCCGCACTCAGTTGTTGGTCAAGATAAAGACACTGCAGAACATCTTAAAACCGCAGCTAAACCTCTTGGCCATAATGTACATCTTTATTCTGGTGTTCATCCTTCATTTGTAAAAGCTATTAAACATGCAAAAAAACATACCGATGGTGTTGTTCATTCTCCAGCTCATATTTCTACTACTCATGATGTGCACACCGCAGCTGGATTTGCAATTCATTCCGGACACGAGAATCATCATGTTAGACCTTTAAATAAAAATTTTGGCCAAAGCCTTACGGACGGGTCGGATAATCAATATGTAGGTAAAACAACAAAGGATATGATTCACGTTCACGCTAAAGCCAGTGATAAAGGTATTCATATGAGTGGCGTAGAAGGTAACAAACATGCTGCTGAAGCAGAAACTGTACTTCCACCTGGAACACACTTAAAATACTCGCATACTACGCACCATTATCACACAATGCCAGATCAGGGTGATGAGGATCATCACAGAATCGATGTACATCATTGTACGATCCATAAACAAAATTAAAAAAAATGCATAATATTGAAAATAATCCTTTACATTACTTGCAAAACAGTGTAGAATAAAAGTATCAAAGGAGAGATAAACATGTTTGATACAAATACCCCTCAGCCCCAGCTTAATCCGATATATTCTAACTTCCCTAGGGAAGCTATCTTTAATGAGCTTCAACGCATTCATGCATCAGACGTTCAAGGTGAACAGTCTCTTTCAATGGTTCAAGCTAAAGTAGTTGATCCTCGGTACGAACCACAAAATGGTGTATATGAAACTGAGTACAATGGTTTTGAAATTGCGGTTGGAGTTGAAACTCTGATCCGTAGCTTTGCAGGTTCCAATGCTTGACTTTTTCAAAATGTTTATAGATACTATTTCAGATACATTTAAATGTATTGTATGGATCTTAACCTTTTGCGCGTTGTCCAAATATCTAGAAATCTTTATGTATTCGGTGCCTTAATATGATTCGTAAATCAACCCGAGCTTCTGAAATAGTTATCGATCTTGATGGTCCTAACGGTAACGCGTTTTATCTATTAAAAATAGCAAAACAATATGCGCATTCAATGGGCATGAAAGCATCGCCCATTATGTCTGAAATGTGCGCAGGTACGGATTACTATGAATTAGTAAAAGTATTTGAAAAACATTTTGGTCATCTTGTCGTGCTAGAAACTAGTAACAAAGAATTATTGGAATATATAAGCTAATGATATTATCTATTACTGACACAGCTAAGGAATACATGACACAGCAATTAGTTATAGCTAATAAAAGTTATGTTCTTCTTGAAGTTAAAGGCGGTGGCTGTAGCGGATTTAAATATGATTGGTCGTACGTAGAAGATGATACTAAAGGAACTCTTATAGATAATCTATTAGTACTCGACGCAATGGCAGAAATGTTTGTGTTCGGATGCACAGTAGATTATATAAGAGAACTCGGAGGAAACTATTTAGTCGTAAATAATCCAAATGCTAAAGCAGCGTGTGGATGCGGTGAAAGTTTCGGAATATAATACGAAGGATAGAATATGGAATTTATTGATTTACTTGCGTTAGTTACTACTATTATTTACAGCTTTTCAGCTGGATATTTAGTAAGTGAAATGCAACAGCTTCGTAAGTACATTCAAAATGAATGTTTAAAATAATTCAGTTTGGTTTCTTAGCTCAACTGGATAGAGCAACTGCCTTCTAAGCAGTAGGTTATAGGTTCGAGTCCTATAGAGACCGCCAAGAAACTAACTATGAACTAAAGGGTGATTAGTTAGTGAAACCCTATAGATTTTGGAGGCCCCAATTTATAGGTCGGTACATTCGCTGATACCGCTAAACTCAGCCGGTTGCTGCATACGTAAAATGCAGATAGAAGAGAGCGCACCTAGGAAGGCGCTCTCTTCGATTAATAAATAATACTATAGTATTACTAATCAGCTTAAAATAGGCATTAGTAATATTATAGTATCATTTATTAAATATAAAGGATTAACGAGTTGTATAAATTAATGAGAAATAATAAGATAGTTCAACAAGTTGTAATGACTGGCGAACTAGGATATATGATATATAAAACACCTACTGTAGTTGACTTAACATTTGATAACGAAAATAAAGCACTTGAAGTTGCTGATCTAATAAATGCTAAAGTAGTAGAAGAATTCGCGAAAGTAGCTTAGTGGTTAAAGCCCCCCGCTCATAACGGGTTGATCGTAGGTTCAAATCCTACCTTTCGCACCAATATTAATAATACTAATAACGCTCTCATGGTGGAATAGGTAGACACGCCAGACTTAAAATCTGTTGGCCATAGGCCGTCCCGGTTCAAGTCCGGGTGAGAGCACCACGATAAGGAGGATTATAAATGGAAGTAAATGGCCCAGGTTTTTCACACCATTATGCTACTCAGCCTCTTGAGTTAATAGTGAAAACACAAGCCGCAAAAGATATTCAAATGAATGTTGTTGAAAACATTCGTAATAGAACAGCGCAGATGGTAAAAGCTCCGCAAGAAGCTTTAGGGCAATCATATGATGGCCATGCCGGAACATATGGATCTAATGGTAAAAAAACCCATATTCCGCAATTCTCACCACAAAAGGTAGATGTATCAGCATGAGTAAAACAATTAAACCGAACGACATCGTTCCACCAAAATACTATTCTGGTTGGGGACATGGAGAACATAATAAGCATGAACAAAGTCATATAGTAGATAGTTCTAGTGATATGGCTGATTATACTTTTGAAATTACTGGAAAATTTGCGTCGCCTATTAATATAGATATATCTGGTCCATTTAAATCTGCATTTGAAGCATCAACTGAAGGAGTTATTCGTCAAGAACTGATTACATATAAGATACGAGATGGGTTAATGATAAAAGAAGTTAATGTAAGAAAATATACAAAAAACGATTATATCGATTCAAAAGATGTAATTCCACTAGGGGAGATAGACAAGTGAAAGAACAATTAATTAAAGCATGCCGTATGCATGCTGAAGGAGAACTAGAAAGAGCTAAAACTAATTTTATGGTTTATTTAAATAATCCTACTGGTATTGGCGAACACAGCGATATTGTAGAGGCTATGCAAAAAGAGCTTAGCACTATGGGTCATGCAAGTGAACGGCTTGAGATGTTAAGTAAGCATTTTGAATAGAAGAATAGAATTATTTATTGCTTGGTATAAGCAATTAAGGGAAAGGAGACATGAGTTTCCTTTCCCTTTTTACCATCACACATCATATAATATTTGGAATTGTTTGCGTTGGGCATTATATAATTCAGCTAATAACGATATGGATGGTAACTATTTGTATAGATATTCTGAGTGTGGAAAATATAAAAAGAGGATAAGAAAGTGAATGATATTATTAAATTCCCTCAGCCATCAGAATTGGATAAACAATTTATGACAATAGAATCACAACAACAAATAATTAGAGATCAAGCTGCATTAATTAAAAAGCTTGAAGACGAGAAAAAAGCTCAAGCTGAGCTTCGTGAAGAAGGGGAGGTGATCAAAGGTGAAGCAGTCTTTCTAAGTGAGTAAATATATAAATAGTATTGTCTAAAAGAATACAAGGTAATACTATCATGCTACCAATTAAACAATTAAATTTTAAAAGCCGTAGTCTCTTATTTGCAAGATTATCATCAATTGCTTATCAGGATTATGATGTCGCCCGCGCTGAAGCAAGGAAACTTAATTTTAATACTATTGAGTTTTATAATATTAATGGTGCGCAGGCATATAGATTTATGAACAAACATGACTGTATTATAGCATGTCGAGGAACTCAACCAAATGAATTCAATGATATTAAAGCAGACTTAAAGTCAATTCCTGTAATGGCAGAAACTGTGTCTAGAGTTCATAAAGGATTTAAATCAGAAGTTGATGAATTGTGGCCGGCGATATACGAAGATTTAACTAGAAAACCAAATAGTAGCAAAACACTATGGTTTACTGGTCATTCACTTGGAGCAGGCATGGCTACTATTATGGCTTCAAGATGCTTACACAATTTATTTTTAAAAGATCCAGTTGAATTGTATACGTTCGGTTCTCCTCGTGTAGGCTTTAAAAAATACTGCAAATCTCTTGGTGTAGTCCACCATAGATTCGTAAATAATAATGATATAGTTACTCGAGTGCCTCTTGTAATGATGGGTTATAGACATCACGGAACAGAACATTATATGAATTCAAAAGGCCAAGTAGTAAAAATATCTGGATTTAAAAGATTTTGGGATAGATTAAAAGGCATGGCTGCTGGCGTCATGAAATTAAAAATAGATAACTTTAGCGATCACAGTATGGATTGCTACATAGAGAATATAAAAAATATGAAAGAGTAGTGGTTTAGGAAACTAATAATGCTCTTTCCTTCTTACTGGGTACATGATGACCCCTGTGATGATTGCACGCATTGGATATCTAAGCTATAAAATAAACTGTTTACTTTTTGTTAAAAATGTGTTAGAATCATATCTAGATGAAATGGAGATAAGTATGAAAAAAATAATACTAATATGCTCGGCTCTTGCGGTTCTAGCAACGTCTGGCAGTGCGGCCACTCGTCTAGCACATATTACACATGTAAAAGATAGCGGTTATCAATGTCAAAATTCTACTAATCTTTTGAGTTCAATACTTATGGGTGCAGCTCTTGGCCAAATTATAACTGGAAATGATAGAGGTGCAATTGTTGGTGCAGCTTTAGGATCAACAATAAATAACCAAAGATGTCAAAGAATTAGAACAGTGTTTTGGCAAGCTAAAAGCTATGGTAGACTATATAGAGGTCATACTATGGTAACAGGAAACCAATATATTGGATCAACAATTTATGTAGATGGATTACCATAATGAGTAATGAAGTAGAAAGAATGGCTGAAATAATCAACTATGTTAGTTGTAAATTAATGGATGATGGTAATTCGCCAGAATTAGTAGCTGGAGTATTAGCAGCATGTTCATTAAGTATTTACAAATCAATATTAAAAGATGATGATTATCAAGCTATGATTGATGAAATTAGTAAAAGTCGAGATGACGTGGGTCCATTTATTCGAACTGAAAAAGCTAGTATTGAAGATATAGTAATGGCTGCTCATAGTAAATATTTGCATTAAAGAGGTGATTGATATGGTACAGTTAACAGATGATACAGAAGCTGAACGATATCGAAAGATACTTTTGCAACAAGCAAATGAAATAGAAATGTTAAGAAAACAGATAAAAGAAGAAGTGAAAGAAAAGTATGGCTATATAAAAAGAATTAAGGAATTAACAAATGATTAAAAAAGTATTATTAGCGAGTGTGATATTCGTTATTGCCTCATGCACAGCAAGTATATCAGTTAAAGCAGATCCTGAATTGTATCTAGAACCTTTAACACCTAATATATTAGATGATAAAAAAGATAAAAACTTTGCTGCTCCACCTACAGAACTTCCAAGAAATCCAACTATGCAGGCAATGCGAATTCCATGCGATAATACAGGTTATACGATGAACTTGTTAGAAGGATATGGTGAGAAAAAACTATTTGATGCCACAGGTTTATTGCATATGATTCCTCCTGGTCGTCCTCCACAGTTTGCTCAACCATTTGCTGCTCCTGTATCTTTTTATTTGAATATAGATAATGGTAACTGGACAATGGTTGTAAGTCAAAGTGGTTACACATGTCTTATAACAAGTGGCACTGATTTTATTGCTGGTGGCAGAGACGATGGCTAATGGTATATGGATGCTATATTCGCTTTTTTTGCTTGTAGAGCCAAATGAGAGATTAGTCTTTGAAGGAACGCAATATCAAAGTAAAGCTCAATGTGTACAGATGACAACCCAAAATATTCTAAAATTATCTCAATCACTGGTAACAAAATTAAACAATACTTACGGCGAAAATACGTGGAAAGCATTGGAAATAGGATGTGTAGAAAAAGATGGTGATCCTATGAAAAGGGTTCCAATAATTAATAAAAACATAGAAAAGAAACTAGAAGGCGAAATGGTATGACCGAAGCTGAAATTGAAATTGAATTAAGCCGGCAAATGTCTGATTATTATCATATCGAACGATCAAAAAATTTCAGACGAAACATACATGAAGCACAACAAAGAAGTAAGCTAATGGATTTAAGTATTACACCAATCGAAAAACAAGAAAGCTATCACGCTTATATAGCTAGACGTTATAAAGAAATAGAGGAACAAACATGAGCGACATTTTCGATTTTGGATTTACGGCAGTTACAGAAGAAGAACTTGAAGCAGTTCAAGATGCTGTTCAATCTCAAGCAAGCATTGGAGAAAATTTAGAAGTATTACAAGAAAAAGTTGATAAGCTGTATAATTCAATGATTCCATTACTATCTAATCTAAAGAAAAATCCACAGAAAGATTACATTCATTGGCCAAATAGACTTGAAAAAGTAGAACAATTTGAAGATCTGCTTACTAAAATCTATAAAGGTTAATTGTGACAAATATGTTACACCTATAATTAAATGCATCTTCGGGTGCATTTTTTTGTTTACATTTACTCCTAAATGGTATAGACTATATCTAACAAAGGAGACTACATAATGCAAGAATATCGTGAAATTTCTAAGATGCTTCGCCAGTTAATTGTTAACACACAATCATCAGAAGATCCAATTCCAGCGGGTCACATCCTGGCTTTGTCAGAAGTCTTTGATGATAAGGCTGATGCTATTGAATTGGATATGATTGTAGAAATGCAAAGGAATGCAATATGATTTTTTATCGCCCTCACCAAAAGTCAGTAGTAGTTGACCTTAAAGAAAAAGGTTGGCATGGCGAACACATTATGAAGTTTCTTGACTATGTAAATAAGAAAGAAACTTTGATTGAAACTGGTCGTAAGAATGGTAAACATTCCCGGGACTCAGCTAAATCAAAAGTTTATAGCGCTGAGTTTAAGTACGAACGTACTTATGGATATGGTAAAAAGTTTAAAAATCTTAAAGAAGCTCAAAAATATTGTGACAAAGTTTTAGCTTCAAAGACTTGGAAAAAAATATCAACTGCCGGTGTAAGAAATATTGCTTTGGCTGAAATGACTGGTACCAGGACAATGGGGAGAGCATGGGATAATAATATTGATCTTAATCGTAAAAGCGGTTTAAATCAATATGTTCTTCTCCATGAGATGGCACACAGCGCAGGCAATATGCACCACGATGTACGGTTTCGTATTAATCTTCTTAAACTGGTTTCTCGTTTTATTGGCAGCGAACAAGCTGCTTATCTTAAAGCTTGCTTAAAAGAAAAGAAGTTGAAAGTTACTGAGTCATCAAATATCAAATCTCCAGAAGTCTGGAAAAAGGGATATGACCGATTAGCAGCTGCTCGTAAAGAAAAAATGCTAGCATGAAAATATGTCAACCAGCCTTATATGATTATCACGATTTAGAATTTATTTCTAAGCTGGTGGCAAAAAGGCTGGCTGACAACATCGATGACAAATTAATTATTAAAGAAGTAAAGAACAAAGTAGGATCAACCTACATGGAATATACCATGAAACAAATTGAGGTACAAAAATGTTCGAGCAATCAATTCTTGAAGGCATCTTCCTAGCATGTCTTCTTATAGCAACGTTAACATAGGATAAATATAATGGCATATGATAAACGTCATGGTGGTCCATACGATAGAGGAGCCGCCGATAGTTATTATAGAAGAGGTTTTAATCCTCATTATTTTGTTGAAGGTACATATAATAGTCCATGTATTAAAATGGAAGATATGATTCCAAAAGAAATTGTAGATTATACTAAAGGATTTAATGATAACGAAGAAGATGGTTGCTATAAAGAGTGGTAATATTAATGTGACAAATATGTTACACTTATAATTAAATGCATCTTCGGGTGCATTTTTTTGTTTACAATTGGCCAAAAATAGTATAGACTATATTTAACAAAGGAGAAACTAAATGGCATACACACTCTTAAATTACACACTCTTAAATCAAAACCAAACTTCTACAACTACTTTCAACACTATTCCTCAAATCATTTCTCATATCAAATCACTAAACCTTCCATCATCTACTTTACATGTGATTTTTCCACCTCATAATCCAACAACTTCTGTATTCTTTCTCTTAACTTTAAAACAACTTATTAAAACATTCAAAAATTCTCCTAACGAACTTAATTAAAAATATTATACAAAGGAGAAACTATATGATTCTTGATACATACAATAAACCCACAAAAATTTCAAACGAAGTTCTTGACTCGGTAGTTTCATATGCAAATGAAATGCTTATTCTTGAAGATCTTGAAGAACTTCAAATTATATTTAAAAGTAAAAATGGAGATAATTGTGGCTATTTTGACGGTATTGGCGATGAAGAAGATGGCGTTGCTGCTATCGAAATTAATAGTAAAAAATCAGTCGAAGAAATAATAAAAACAATTTTTCATGAACTTGTCCATGTTCAACAAGTCCTTCATGAAAAATTCTGTGATATCGAAAAGACTTGGTTTGGTGAAACATATGAAGGGATTGATTATGAAAATCTCCCTTGGGAAATAGATGCATTTGAAAAGGAAGAAATTCTTTGGAATTCTTTTCAAAATATTGAAAATAATCCTTTACATTCGCTTAAAAGTGTGATAGATTAGATTTAACAAAGGAGAATATTATGATTGCTAAAAACCTAAATGACCGTCTGGCAATAATTAAAGCAGTTGCTGAAAAGCAAAAAAACGAAAAGGCTCGCAAAGAGCGGTTGGCAACAATTCGCAAAAACACTGCTAAAGTTTGTATCGTTGCTCGTAAAAAGCGTACAGCAGATGATAAAAAGTTGGCTGATTTTACTGGTGGTCAAGATAATGTTAATCATTATACTGATGCATCTAAATATGCTAAAACATATTATGGCGAAACACTACATGAAACAACTCGTCACGATACAGATTGGGGAGACCACTAATGATTAAGCCATTATGGATCGCATTCACTCTATTTTTCGGTGGGCTTGGTATTTGTCTTATAATACTGGACTCGATTACAGGATACTTAATGTGCTATGGCGTACTAGTTTGGCTGTTTATAGCAAACAATACAGGTCAATTGTTTATTGAAGAAGAAGATGAAGAAGAGGATTACTAGTAATGGAAATTATGACATATGAATTGCTAGAAAGAATTAGCTTTGGTTTCCTTGTAGGTGTACTTATAGGAATTATGCTAATGCAAGCGTCCGCTTTAGTATGGATGTTCTGGGATATGTTTATACGTAAGGATATGTAATGGAAGACTGTAAAACATTTGCAAAAGCATTTTCATTTGCAGAACGTGCTCACGCCAATCAAAAACGTAAGTACACCGATGAAAAATATTTTTCGCATTGTGTAGCGGTTTCTGATATGATCGAAGAGTACTTGGATACGCACATAGTTGATGTTTCAACCACTGTGGCCATGTCTGTGGCGATTCTTCATGATGTTGTTGAAGATACATCATTTGATCATACGGACATTAAAGAGCGGTTTTCAGATGAGATTGCAATGGGTGTATGGTTTTTGACTGACACTGAATCGTTTGTTGGCAATCGTTCACTTCGAAAAAAGCTTGATCGTGATCGTTTGTCAAATGCA
>Ga0302126_10001084_pt1 | contig 16536 bp, 14 predicted proteins | sample CB4_20m_MG_FD_203108 | JGI IMG/M metagenome (GOLD analysis project Ga0302126, IMG submission 203108) | Marine microbial communities from Western Arctic Ocean, Canada - CB4_20m | ecosystem: Environmental > Aquatic > Marine > Oceanic | place: Canada: Western Arctic Ocean | collected 2017-09-24 | reverse complement strand
TGTTCTGTTCCGTTCGTTTTGTTTCATCCAGTGTCACGTTTTAATGATTCTTCTTCGCGGTGGTAATCCCGACGGTGCCGACGGCGCAAAAGAACGCGAATTCATTCAATTTCTCGCTAACTTTTAAAGAGGAGAGAACAAAGAGAGAGAGAAAGAGAGATTCGAATGGAGGAAAACGCGCGAAAAAACAGAGATCGATATTGTTTTGTGTAGTAGTAGATCGTCTTACTGACCAAGAGAGTGCTTTTATTATGTTAGGCTCGTAAACATGAGCAGCTGATGACGCGATCTTCTGCTTTGTTTAAGGAAACGTGGACGATGGAGCGAAAGAACGCGCTGCTTTCGTCTCAAACGATCGTAGGGAGAATACGATCGTACTCAAAAGATGTCATCGGTATAGATTTAGGGACAACGAATAGCTGCGTTGCGGTGATGGATGGGAAGACCGCGAAGGTTATTGAGAACGCGGAAGGGTCGAGGACGACGCCGTCGATGGTCGCGTTTACCGAGAAAGGCGAGAGGTTGATTGGACAACCGGCGAAGAGGCAAGCCGTGACGAATCCGTCGAATACTTTATACGCTATTAAGCGATTGATCGGAAGAAGGTTTGATGATCCGCACACGAAGAAAGAACAGGAGTTAGTGCCGTACGACATCGTAAAAGCGACAAACGGGGACGCGTGGGTGAAAGCGGGAGGGAAAGAGTATTCGCCATCACAAGTTGGCGCGTTCGTTTTGCAAAAAATGAAAGAAACCGCAGAGTCTTATTTAGGGAGATCCGTACAACAAGCCGTCGTAACCGTGCCGGCGTATTTTAACGACGCTCAAAGACAGGCCACTAAGGACGCCGGGAAAATTGCCGGATTGGACGTTTTGAGAATTATCAACGAACCGACTGCGGCGGCGTTGAGTTATGGCGTTGATAAGAAGGAAGGTATCGTTGCCGTGTATGATTTAGGTGGTGGTACGTTCGATGTGTCAATTCTTGAAATTTCTGGCGGTGTTTTTGAAGTCAAGGCGACAAATGGAGATACTTTCCTCGGCGGCGAAGATTTTGACACCGTCATCATGGCTGAGTTACAAAACGTGTTCAAGAAAGAATCTGGCATCGATCTCAAGGGCGATAAGTTAGCCGTGCAAAGATTAAGAGAAGCTGCAGAAAAAGCTAAAATTGAATTATCGAGCACGACGTCGACGGAGATTAACTTGCCATTCATCACCGCGGATGCTACTGGGCCGAAGCACTTGGCGATGACGATGACTCGAGCAAAGCTCGAAGAACTCGTTAGCGCTTTACTCGAAAGAACGAAGGCACCGTGCTTGAACGCGTTGAAAGATGCCGGTATTCAGCCGTCCGAGCTTTCGGAGGTCTTATTAGTTGGCGGTATGACGAGAATGCCAAAAGTGCACTCGATTGTGAAAGATTTGTTCAAGAGAGAGCCGAGTAAGGGCGTGAACCCGGATGAAGTCGTCGCCATGGGTGCGGCCATCCAAGGTGGTGTCTTAAGAGGTGACGTGAAAGACATTCTTTTGTTAGATGTCACACCGTTATCTTTAGGTATTGAAACTTTAGGAGGCGTTTTCACTCGCTTAATTAACAGAAACACGACGATTCCGACGAAAAAGTCTCAAGTCTTTTCCACCGCCGCCGATTCGCAGACGCAAGTCGGTATTAAAGTTCTCCAAGGCGAACGTGAAATGGCCGCAGATAACAAAATTCTCGGCAACTTCGATTTAATGGGAATCCCTCCGGCTCCAAGAGGCGTTCCACAAATCGAAGTCACGTTTGATATCGACGCAAACGGCATCGTGAACGTTTCGGCGAAAGATAAGGCGACTGGTAAAGAAAACTCCGTCGCGATTACATCATCAGGTGGTTTATCCGACGCACAAGTTGAACAAATGGTTAGAGACGCCGAGTCACATGCAGGCGAAGATAAGAAACGAAAAGAAATGATCGACGGAAGAAATGAAGCCGATACTTTATTATACTCAGCCGATAAAAATATTCAAGAACACGGCGCAAACTTGCCGCAAGAAATCAAAGACGAAATCCAAAACGCTCAAATGAATTTAAGAACTGCCATGGAAGGTGATAAAATCGATGAGTTGAAAGAAAAAGTCAGCGAATTACAAAAAGCAGTCATGAAAATCGGAGAAGCTTTAAATAAAGCTAAAGGTAACGACGCGCAATCCTCCGAAGGCACGACTACTGACGGCGAAGCCACCGAAGACGAAAAGAAAACCGACGCGAAATAAATAATAAACCACACCGTTGAAGAGAAAAGAACACACAACAAAAGGAAATCATTCATTTTTTAATAACACGCCGAATCGTTGTTTTTTATTACATCGCATACATCGCATAACTGACTATACTGTTCTATTTGCTTAATGCTGCAAACGCCTACACATTCTAACGATACCCCCTGTTCACATCGTTCATGTACTCATCTGACTTATAGAACTCATCAAACCCTACATCGCGCTCGCCGCGCGCTATCCCCTTCTTCTTCTCACCGTTCCTATTACTATCACTCGCGTTCCTCGTCATCGTTCGATACAGTTTCATGAAATACACAAAAACGGCCGAGCAGCATATGCATACCATCACGAACGTCACGTCGTCACCGAATCGCGCGGTGAACGCTTGAGACCTCGGTAAGCGCGTTCGATGGCGTATTGCATGGTTATTGCTTTCTCGTCTCTGTTGCATTTTCTCTCTACTGATGTGGAACAAAGACTCGCATGCGATGGTCCTCTTTTCAAAACTGAAAACAAAGAAGTTTCGAACGTCGAAGAAGAAGAAGAAGAGGAGGAAGAAGAAGAACTTACTTATTACGAGCAGAAGAAGAAGGAGAACTCTCAGTAGTAGAAGAGGAAGAAGGCGTGGCTCTTTAACCGCGGTATTTTTGTGATGATGGGGAAAAAGCGAAAAGTGTCCATCAGCACAAAATTTCAGAAAATCGAGAGAAGAAGAAGAAGAAGAAAACAAAGAAGAAGAAGAAGAAGATAGAAGAAGAAGAAGAAGAAGAACGTAAAAAGAGACGTGCTTTAATTAATACGAGTGAGCCTTAAATAATATATATATATACTCGATCAAAATAAGATTCTTATTCCAATCTGATAGATTCTGTTGAAACCCTAAATATATTCACAAAGAAGAAGAAGAAGAAGAAATTCGTGCTGCCATAAAAAAAGAACGAGAACACTACAAGTAATAAGTAAATAAAATAAAAGAAGATGGCGACTCCGGCACAGGTAGCGGCACAGGCCTTGTCGAACCTGGCGAGGATCGGCGCATTCGTCGGTGTCGGTGCAACCGTTCTATCGTCGGCTATATACGATGGTAAGTCGTTGAAGGAGTTCGTTACTACTCTTGGGAAACGTTTATTTTTTTTTTGACGACGTGCGACGATGTGATTTTGATGATGATTTTGATTGTGATTTTGATGTTTCGTTGATACGCGACGAATACGGATTCTTCATTCGCTCCTCTCGTTCTTCTTCTGCCCTCGTTCTTCCTTTGATTTTCTTGAATAACTGTTTGAAGGGTTTACTGATGTCACGAAAACGTTTTCTTTCCCTTATTACGCGATACTAATCACAAACAAAACAATTAAGTCGATGGAGGCGAAAGAGCGGTGATGTTCGACAGATTCAGGGGCGTCTTGAAAGAAACCGCAGCAGAGGGCACACATTTCATGATCCCAATAATACAGCAACCGACGATATACGATATTAGGACGAGACCGAAGAGCCTGTCGTCGGTGACGGGGACGAAGGATTTACAGCAAGTGAACTTAACGTTAAGGGTTCTGTGTCGCCCTAACGTGGAACAGTTATCGACGATACATTTGAATTTAGGACCGGATTACGACGATAGAGTTTTACCGAGTATCGGGAACGAGGTCTTGAAGGCGACCGTGGCGCAATATAACGCGGACGAGTTGTTAACGAGAAGACAGGAGGTTACTGAACAAATCGCGAAAGCTTTGAGGAAAAGAGCGGATGATTTTGGGATTTTGTTGGAAGATGTTGCTTTGACGCACTTATCGTTTTCGCAAGAGTATTCGCGAGCGATCGAGGCTAAACAAGTCGCGCAGCAAGACGCCGAGAGAGCGAAGTTCGAGGTCATGAAATCGGAACAAGAAATGCAAGCCGCGGTTATTAGAGCAGAGGGGGAATCAGAATCCGCGAGATTGATTTCGCAGGCTACTAGATCGGCTGGGCCGGCTTTGATTGAATTGAGAAGAATCGAAGCCGCGAGAGAAGTCGCAAAGACGTTGAGCGGATCGAAGAATATCGTTTATTTACCCGGTGGAAACGGATCGAATATGTTGATTGGCGTTAATCCATAAAAAAAGAAGAACAAAAAGAAGAAGAAGAAGAAGAAGAAGAAGAAGAAGAATGTGTACCTTTATAGCTTATAGTCAATCATTTATTTGAAACTGTTTCATGAACAAAACTTTCGCGAGAGCGTCGTACGATGCTTCGTTAATTGGAACTAACCTATCGTCACCGCCGGCCTCGTTCCTAATCGCCATCGATAAAGTCGAAGCTATCGGGACGTCCACTGTGCCATCCGCGACCAATTTTTTCGCTCGACTCACGTCCAAACGATCTTGATGTTCGCACCCAACGAATTCAACCTTGTTATTTTTGTCTTTTCTACCCGAAAAGCCGAAGAGTCTACACATAGCCGGTCTCTGTTCGTACACCGCGCACTTACCTTTCGAATACCCATCTTCTGAAATAGGTGTGAAAAAAACGCAACGTTTCATCGTCCTCGAACTCTCGAGCTTCCCAAAATAAAACTCTGCCAATCCATCCCCTTCCAATCTCTCGGCGACTAAACGCATCTCGCCCTCGCTCGCTTCTACGTTAGGTGAAGAACAGCATTTCCCACAATCCGTTGGACAGAGCAACGCGACGTTCTTCTGAAAACGTTCGATCTCGAGATCTGTCCTTTTTTTCGCTTCAACGAAAGAAAAGTGCTCATTTTTCTCCACAGACGACGCAGACGACGAAGAAGATGAAATGGAAGAACTGATTATCACCCTTCGCGGTGAACTATTTATTAATACGTTTTTTAACATTCATCACGCGTGTGCCTTATACGCGATAATAAAAGTCTTCCGAGAAGAAGAAGAAGATGGGCATCAATGAAATTTATTTTAATTAAAATAAGCAGCATATTAAAATTTTGAAACCCTAAACCATATTACTACCATTTACTACTAAAAGCGAGGGCATTAGCATTACTTTTATTACTTTTATTACTTCGTTGCTATCTCACAGAAACACGTCGTCTGCGTCTTTTCGTCCATCGCGTACTTTTAAACGATGAACGACGAAGCAAAGGAAGAAGAATTCACTTGTAGACTCGCGAACTACGCGAATTCGTTCGACGTGAACGAATGCGCGCACTTATTGAACGAATACTCAAAATCCGAGTTCGGTGCATCTAAAGATGTATCCGAGTTCTGTAAAAGGAATATCACGAAAGAGATGAGGAAGATGTGCGCGAATGATGTTTGTTTTTCAGTGCTCGCGATACAGAACAGGAGTGGGGCATGCGTTGGTTTAATTAATTGTTTCATGGCGTTTAGTACGTTTCAATGTCGACCGATCGTGAACGTGCACGATGTCTTTGTCGTACCGAACTGTAGAGGGATGAATATTACTGGGAAGATGATGAGAGTCGTCGAGGACGAGGCGTCGAGGAGGCGAGCGTGTAAGATAACTCTGGAGGTTTTAAGCGAGAACACGAGCGCGAAAAGGAGTTATCAGAAGTTCGGGTTTGAGCCGTATCAGTTAGATCCAAAACAAGGATTTGCAATGTTTTATGAGAAAAAGTTATCGGTGAACGCTAATAGTAGTAGCAACGGCGAGGACGTTAACCAGGAGGAGGAGGAGAGAGAGGTTACGATGAAGAAGTGTTCGGCGTGTTCAACGCCTGCAGAGAAACTGACAAAATCGACGATGATGGAAGGGTGGAATATATGTAATAATTGTGTCACAAAAGAACAATCGGCGAGCGCTTATGACGTACGTTATTCGAGATAAAAAAAATTATGTTCCATACCTATGTCTATATAACGGTTTCGTCTGCAAGTTCGACAAGACGTCAACCCATGGTCGTTCGACCAAAAGAGCTTTGCTTTTCCCAACGTTTCCGAAGAATAAACACGGGTCGTTTAAAATGACGGATCGAATCCCGCCAGGGAGTTCGACGCCGTCAACGTTTTGCGAGGCGCTTTTCTCCTTCAATTGACGTTCGCGTTGTCGACGTTTCTTTTTAGCCGATCCAGTGATGTTGTTGATTTTGCCGAGTTTCGAGATGACGCATTCGTCGGTAATTTTTGCGCGCAAGTTAACGCGTGCAATTGCGTTAGGCGTATGCGCAAATAAAACCATCTCTCCCGCTGGATTCGCTTCAGCGGATTCGGATTTATTTTTCACAGACGCTTTAGATTTTCTCTTTTTCGAAGCAGATGCCCCTTGTATTGTCTTAGTGTTATTCTTAGCATCTTCGTTAGAATTGTTCTTATTAGTATTAATATCGTCACCGTTACCAATTGCAAACGACAAGCCACAAATTTGTCCAGGCGTGTTATATAAAGCATCCGGGGCGTGCGCGTTTCTTTTCGCTAAATTCAAACTCCACGGTAAGGGTTCACCGTTCTCGACGTCAATCGCCCATAAAGAATTTGACGTGCCAAATGCGATTGCGAGAGCTCTTGTTTCATTAAACGCCATCGCGTGAACTGCTGGCCAAGTATCCATGTTTAATGGTGGAGGCAGTCTCGAATGAAGCTTCATGGCATCCATTGAATATATGAACACGCCGCCGACGTTTGTGTTTCCAAACGAGTTATCAGCCGATGCGTCGCCGACGTTTGGAGCGCGACAAGACGCAACTGCGAGCCATTGCGAATCACCACTGCAACAAATATTTGTTACAACAGGGCATCCAACCGTGTCTGAAGTGATAACGCCGCCGTCCTTCTTTTCATCTTCAGGAATGATGCTTAAATTCCGATTTCCGCGATTTTTCTCTTTCGCAAACGCTCGCTGCGTCGCAGTTTTCGTAGAAATATGCGAACGCAAAGTTCCAACAACTTCCCAATTTTCCAAATCGATAATTTTAATCGGCCCATTAATTGATACAATAATCAAACGTTTTGCATCTGCGGTGAACAAAAGATGCGCCGCCGGTCGCGATATTTCCTCTGGTAGATCAACCTTTTTCGCTCTCCATCCCGATTTTCGCTTCACATCCGTGGCCCCATCAAAGAAAGCTTCTTCGTCTTCGTCGTCACTATCCATATCTTGTTTTTCTTTCGTGTTCGGTTCGCGAATTGCAAATATTCGTGGAGGTGATATTGCATCGGAGAGTACGACCCAACACCCATCTGGAGAAATAGCAGAACAGAGAATAGATTGGCGACCGGATACGAAGAGGCGAAGAACGCATTCGGGAGCTGATCGCAATAGTTCCTTTCGTTTACCATTTCCTACCGTGTTTTTCTTTTTAGTATGATTATTATTAGCATCATTTGTCGATGTTTGTTGTTGTATTCCCAAAGCTTCTCCGAGTTTCCAAACGTCCACATATCTCCCATGTTCGCACATCGCTAAAGGTGGATCTGGAGATGTGAATCTTGCAGTAGTAGAAGACGGCTCACCGCTCACCATTTCTCCCCCGTTTGGCGTCGGTAATTGCATAGTCATCATGCTTCTATCATCGAACGTATGCATAAAAGTTGAAGTCACGGCGATTGGTGTTTTTCTCGGCACGGAAACGACTCGAACTGGATGTTTCTTTGCAAACGCATCCGCTCTGTGTGCCAATAACTGCGCGTCAACGCCGGCAGAGAGTAAAACGCCACCAGGGACTTTTGAATTCCTAACCATTTCTAAGCATTTCACATCGTGCGTATGCGGTCGTTTCATGGATGTTTGCACCCACTCGTTGAAACCTTTCTCGTTGCGATTGATATCGTCCAAGTTCTCAAAGGCGACTATTTTATGATCCACTCCAGACGCAAAGACTATTTTTCCGTTAGGAGATACGGCAAGTGCGACGACATCGGCGTCGTGCGAAGGAAATTCTTGAAGCACGGTGAAGAATCGCGCGTCCCAAAACGTAACCTTTCCATCCGAGTCAGCCGTGACTAGAGTATCGTCCGGAAGAAAGAGCATTTTCCAAACGCACGTTGGATCATTACTATTCGTAATTGCCGCCGACCCTTCTCGATTTCGCTTCTTTCTATTATTATTTTTATTATTTTTATTATAATTATTATTCGACGACGTCGATGATTTCTTTGGTTGTTGTCCAATCAAAATACGTTCAATCTCTTGCTTCGTCTCGACGTCGAAAATATGAATCCTCCCCTCGCTCGTGCCGGCCGCTATCCTCGTCCCTCGCTTATTCCAACACACGGACAATATCTTCCCCGATACCTTCGGAAACTGATCTTTATGTCTCACACCACCACCAACGGCGGTCTTGCTCACGGAAATAACTAACCTCACGCACCCGTCGTCGCAAGCGATCGCTAGCCTTTGCGGTTGCCCGATCGCTACGGCTTCGATCGGTTCGCTCGCGCAGTCCCAAATACTCCCACCATGCGACTCACACTGCGACCTCGGTTTCAGTTGATTCAAATCCCATTCCGTGATCGTTCCATCTAACGCTACTGAGATCAATCGTGCCACTGACGACGATAAATTATTATCCGACGATCTCGATAATTTATTCCCCTCCTCATCCTCATCCTCATCCTCATCATCCTCATCATCTTCCACGTCTTCGCCTTTGACTTCGAACGGCTTCAACCACGCTAATCGACTGACGGAATCCCCATCTCTCCCAGGCGCTCGAGTGACTAACCTCCACGTTATCGCGTCGTATACTTCGATATCCCCGTTTTCCCTCGCAATCGCGACTACTTGCCCGCCTGGCGCGGACGCAATCGCCGCCACTTGCGACGGTTGCCAGTGCACGAAACTCGCCCTATGCAATTCGAGCATTTTTATTTATACTTAATTATACTTAATTATACTTAATTATACAAAACTCTCATACGCTCTTACTCTTACTCTCTCTTTATATATATATCGAGAACGAACCGAAGTGAAAGCGCGCAATTAATAACTACGCGAACGTATTTACTCTCACTGTTATTAAATCTGAAATCTAAAATGCCCGCCTTAAACCCTAAACCCCTAAACCGCCCTCAAACCCTAAACCCTAAACCCCGCCCGCCTCTCCCGGAAAATATCAAAAATATCTCACCGAGCTCGTTAAACTAATCACGATTGTTTCACGGGCGGCACTTTTTCTACACTAAGAAGACTAAGAGCTAGCGCGAGAAAAGGGTAAGTAGCGATGAGACAGTTACGATCTTCTCCTTCTCCTTCTTCTTCTTCTTCTTCTTCGCTCGTGCGTTCGTTTCGTTCGTTAGCGCGTGCTCGTGGAACGAGGAAGATCCAGAACGCGTGGTTTGTCTCGGCCTTATTAACTGCGCATGGAAAGTTCGCGACGACCGCGAATCCGTTTTATGAATGCGATACTACGAAAGCGCAAAAAGAGATAGAGGAAGTGATTACGATCAAGGGAAGTCGAGGATCGCGAAAAGACGAAGAAAAAGTCTGCTCGGTAGGTGATGCCGCGAAGCAGTTGGAGAGAGCAGTCGTAGTCAAGAAAAACTGGGTCAGATTCGAGTTATCTACTGAAGACGAACGAACGAGAGCGCACGTCGACGTGAGCGTGATTAGGGAAACGAACGATACGTTTGAAGTCGAAATGAAACTCGCGTGCGACGCGATTTTGGAGAAACAGAAGTGTTTATTGCATTGGGGAATGATTGGGAAACGAGACGAGGATTGGAAGCAACCGAAACATTTTTTGAAGGATGTTCCCGCCAACGGACGAGAGCCGGATCAGCAATCGGAGGAGTCGAAGTTTTTAAAGTCCACGAGTGAGTTCGAGCACGTGTTTGAGTTTAAAGATGGGTATAAGGGTGAGCGCGTTGCGATGTTGATTAGGAGCGATGATTGCGCGACTTGGTTGAGAGATTCTAAGGCGAAAACGCACGTGACGTTAGATTTCGAGCACTTAGCCGTCGATGCGAGAGGAACTACTACTACTACTACTGCTACTACTACTACTAACGCTGCAACACCAGCTGTTGCTGTTAATGAAATTCAATCTCCAGTATCGCCTGCGCCAGAGCAACAACGTCAAGAAAAAAAGGATAAAGAAGATGAGCGTCATCATAATCGTAATCATAATAACAATAATAACAATGGAAATCAAAAACAACAACAGGAAGAAAATAGAGTTTTTCAAGCGGTTTCGAATTGGGTCGGTGACGACGTCGAACTCTCTAACAACAGAAAAGATCGTTCGAGTAGAGATCGAAATAAGTGGGATACGTCCAATTTACCATCATTTGCAGCTTCGCTCGTTTCAAACGATCAATCCTCATCTTCTTGGCGTCAAAAATTACAAAGCGTCGAGAAATTATTATGCGAAAACGATCAATCGGGTTCTATCGACTCTTTAGCGTTTGCGACGATTTATTTGTTCTGGATTTCAGTTGGCGCGATTGCGTGCGTTGAAGATGGGACGCACTATCGCCCGAATCATCACGCGGGATCGGCCGAACGCATGTTTGGAAAAATTGAATCCATCGAGTCCTCCGTAAACAGCAACGTTGAAACTTTAGCGGCAATTCGTAGATTACACCCTCGTCTGCCAGCATTTACGGCAGAATTCACGCAATCCGTACCGTTGACGCGTATTCGAGACATTGCGCATGGAAAAGGAGATGAAAACGGGAAATGTCGCGAGGTTAGACAAGAAATTAAACACACCATTCAAAACAAGTTGCACAGATGCGCCGGTCCAGAAGATTTAGTCGCATCAGAAAAAATGTTACAAAAACTTACCGCTCCAGGTACAGATTATCCGAAAGCGTTCGTGAACGAGTTCGAAATTTTTTATCGCGAATTGAAAGAATTTTTCAACGCCTCGGGCGTTGCCGAACGCTTGGAAAAGCTAGCCTCACAAGACGGAGGTTCTGCGAGCGCAAACGCGGCGAATGACTTTCTCAGGGCCAAATCAAACGCGGACGATTCTGACGCGAGTTTGAAAACACTTCTCGAAACTCTTCGGTTATTGCACGAATCAAGAAATGCTATTGTTAATATGCTCGAGAGTGGTACTATTGCAGACATGTCTGCGAGACAGCAATGGAGACTGGCAGAGATTTCCCTCGAAGATTACGCCTTTGTATTGCTTTCTCGATGTTCTAACCTTCTCGGAGCTGAAAACGAACCGCCGAGACAAAATTATTCCAGCGAAGAAGTCAGTCAGTGTTTAATTGCACTCGCCGTATCTTTCGATACGATGTATTTGAGCTGTAAGAGTGAAGAAATGCAAAGAATCGCCGATGACGCTCGAAAGTTGGCCTCCGAGTCGGCTTCTTTCCTTGCAACTAACGATGGAGGTTTGCGCGTTAACGCCATTGCCGAACGAGCTAAACGAGCGGCGGAAAATTTCTGCGAGGTTTTAGAGAAAGTTTTCACGAATCGTGCGCATCAACTTGGTCCAGCTTTAGGCATTGATACATACGCGGTTGACATATTTACCGAAGGTCAAATTCGAGCTTCGGTTGTTTTTCAATCGGCAAAGTTAGCTGGTGCGTTGAGTCGTGCTTCGAGAAATATCACCGGTGCGCAAGGCTGGGATTGCGTCGTGCAATCTAGCGATGATATCGTTTATCCATTGAGACGTTGTGGACATTTAGATCCGAATTGGTGTCGCGAGAACATCAAAGAACCTTCTATTTTACTCTGCGACTCCGCCGATGGCGACGAGGAAGTCTCTACGATGGGTCCAAACGTAAAGGGTATTATTTTATCGCACGCGCTGCCGCATCTATCGCACTTGGCTTTACGTGCGAGACAATCAGCCGTGCCTTTAGTTGCCGTAGAAGATGGTGCTCTCACGGAGACGATACGCTCGTATGAAGGTAAGAAAATTTTACTTCGCTCGAAACCTGGAGACGTGAAAATAGAGCTCACTGATAATTCGGTTACGACGGCTTCTACTTCTTCTTCTTCTGCAACGACGACACAACAAACTGCAGCGAGAAAAGTCTCCATTTCTGCAGATATTTCATATGCAAACGAACCGCTTTCGTTTGCAAAGCTTTCTGAGAACATCGATTTCGCAGTTTCCGTGGCAGGTTCAAAGTCTGCGTTTTGCGCAAAGCTCGAGAAACTTTCGAATGAGTCTAAATCATCCACGTATGCGTTCAGTGCACCAACTGGTGTTGCCGTGCCATTTGGTGCCATGGAAGTCGCCGCAGATATGAAAGGTAAAACTAAATACTTAAAAGATAGACTCGCTATTTTGGATGATGTATCTGTTTCTGACGACGTTATGGAAAGTGCGCGAATGGAAATATTCGAGCTCGTTGAAAACGAACTTCGTCCATCCGAAGAGGTGTACAAAAAAGTAATAAATGGAATGATGATGGCTAATAATAATAATAAAACGAAAGCATTCGTTCGAAGTTCTGCGAACGTTGAAGATTTAGCCGGCATGTCCGCCGCCGGTTTATACGATTCCATCCCAAACGTCGATTTGAGTTCGTACGAGCAATTCGCGTTGGCGGTTTCAAAAGTATGGGCAAGTTTATATACCGCACGCGCGGTCGCGTCCAGAAAAGCAGCAGGGGTTTCACAAAAAGATGCAAAGATGTGTGCTTTAGTTCAAGTCGCCCTCAGACCTGAATGTTCGTTTGTTTTACATACGAAACATCCGTTAACTGAAAGCGAGAACGATATGTACGTCGAAATGGCTCTTGGATTGGGCGAAACACTCGCAAGTGGCAACGTTCGCGGAACGCCCTGGCGCTTTGACGTTTCAAAAGAAACTAAAAAGGTAACCGTAAAGACGTTCTCATCGTTCGGGGAAATGTATGTCGCAGACGAATCCGCTAGCGACTCATCGGGAGCGCTTAAAATGAAACGAGTCTTTTGCGACGACTCGAATCATTGGTTAACGACTGACGAAGCTAGAAGAAACAAAGTCATCGGTGAACGACTTGGAAGCATTGGCATGTTTCTAGAAACCTCTCTTGGGAACAACAAAAACATCCCACAAGACGTCGAAGGATGCATATTATCCGATGGCACGATTAACATCGTCCAAGCGCGCCCGCAACCGTAGTACGTTTTTTATCACGCTACGCAGATGAGAGAAATATATACGAATACATTTCACGCACGCGCACGCAACGACGACGAACGACCTAAATCACTCACACACTCGCTCAATTATCTACTATTGCAATGAAATCTCTATCGCTATCTCTCTCGTTCTCGCGCAACCACTGCTCTTCCTCTTCGCTAACGCTCGCGCCCAATTTCCTCAACAGGAACAAGATCTCAAACTTCTCATCGACCGCTTTCGCTCCAAGTCGCCTGCCTAGCCTCGTCTCTCGCTCGATCTCGCTTAAGCGCTCTCGTAATCCATCCAAATCCTTCTTCGCGAATAATCCGAAAATTTCTCGAAACTCGCTTTCTTCTCGCTCGTCCTCGTCCCTCAAGCTCTGCCAATTCAGTTCGTTCTCATCTGCAGAGATCTTCATTTCACCCGAATCGATCTTCCTCGCGATCGTTCGTTCGTACATCTCAATCGATCGCTTCGTCATCTCTGTCATCTCCTGCAGCTGATCGTTATTTTCGAAATGCCTATGGAACCGAGCGTTCTCGCAGTCGTGCAGTTGCTGATGAAGACGGCAGATGTGCCGTTCCAATCGTAACAGGATGTTTCGGTCGAACTTGTTCATTTTCGGTACTGTTTTACTATCCATCGAGAGCGCGATTTACTTTATTAAATCATCTCTCGTTCTGAAAGCGAAGAACGACGAAGGCGTGATGAGGGATATTCGGAGGATCGTACTACTTAACGATTCGTTAGTCGCGCTTGTTTTCTTAAGCGTGTTCTTAAATAAACATAAGTGAAAATGTGTGCATTAAACCCTAAACCCTAAACGCATAAACCCTAAACCCCAAAACCTGCAGTAGGTAGAAAAGACCACATCTGCCCAACGAAACGCGCAGAACTCATCCACGGCATGCGCTCGATAACATCGAACGTAACTTCGCACACGCGCTGCGAGAAAAGAACGACCACACAGAAATTTCGGAGGAACGATCGATCCGTATTTGCTGTTCCAAATGGCGTCACTTTAGGTAAGCAACGAACAACAGAGTCCTCAACGTCCCCTACCTTTGATTGGGGACGATGAAAGATTATTGTGATTATGTTTTAAATATTAATAAACACGTTGGGCGTGATGAGAACTATTCTGCAGAAGACGAGAGCGTGAGTGTGGAAGTATTCATGTCGTGATCGCTTCGATTCCACAAGAGATTTCTGACCCTATGATGAATTAAAATTAATTAATTAATTCAATGTTTTTGTTCTTCTTTCGATTACTGGAAGCTTTTTAGGTATAGAACTGTTAACGCTGACAAAATGTTTACTACTTTTACGTCAAATATATAGATTACGATGAGCTCGATGCGAAATATATGCGACGCGCGATAGAACTAGCAAACACGGTCACGTATGAAACGACGCAGCCGAACCCGATTGTAGGATGCGTCATAGTCGACCCAATTACGAACGAAATCGTTGGCGAAGGCTATCACCCGAAAGCCGGAGAACCGCACGCCGAGGTCTTCGCGTTAAGGGCCGCAATGAAACGAGCGAAAGGAGCGACTGCGTATGTAACTTTAGAACCGTGTAATCACTTTGGACGTACACCAGCGTGCTCTCGCGCTTTAGTCGATGCTGGCGTGAAGCGCGTTGTCATTGGAGCTTTTGATACCGATCCGAGAGTATGCGGAGGAGGAATGAAGACGTTGTTAGATCGAGGGATTTCGGTCGTATGCGGGTGCGAAGAAAAAGAAGCGGTTTCGATGAATAAGCCGTTTTTCGATCGAATCGAACGCGAACGGCTCGATAGTAGTAGTATAGAATAGAACTTAGAACTTGTTTAGATTAATTGTACCACCATCATCAATCCCACGAGATACGAGAGCTGGCGAGAAACGAGAACTGAGCTACTTACTACATAAATTAAAACGACTACGCAATTCCTATTTTCCGCCGCGGAAGAATCGAAATCTCTCTGATTTAACACTCTCGAACTCGGTAATTCAAAACGCTCACGTCAGAGAGATTTCGATTCAGCCGCTTTTTGAAAACGTACAGACCTATTATTTATTATTATTACTTCGATTTTTAACCACTACTAATCGATTAAGAGCGTTCCTCGAAAGTAACGAGGTTATACAATTCTTACTTTTCATAGGCCTCGTCGAAAGCGGATACCGGGATCCATCGTCAGTACTTTACTCCCTACGCGGACTTTCTGTACGATTTCTAACTCCTCCTTCCACAGTGTAACAGGCTGCCGGCGCCTAAAAACAACGAGAACAGACCGGCCGAACCGACCGTCGTTCGTCCAACGTGTCTCACTTTCAACATCCCTGGAATCTGTTTACGGTTTCAAAAAGAACGAGCAGCGAACGCGAATGGGTCAGAAGGTTTAGATCTTAGATATGTTTTCTATAGGAAAAGAGCGAAACGAAACTACTGCTGCCGCGCTTGCTATTGAGATACGTTAAGAACAAAACCGTTCCCGTGATTTGAGCGGACTCACCTTATACGCGAACGCCTCGTATGTCCCGTAACACGCTCCAACCGCTCCTCCAACTGCGGCACCGAGCGCCGCGCCCGTCATCACGCGTTGCATGCAGCGAGATGATTCGCCCATGTTTTTTTATTACGAGCGCCTCGTGGACACGCGCGAGATATATTATTTTTATGATTGATGTGATGATGCAGGAATGGGAAAAATTGTGAATATATATATTTAGGGTTTCATTGGAAACAGAAATATATCCAAACGAATAATTAAAGATATACATATCCAAAGGAATAATTAAAAGATAGCATCTCATCAGTTTGTTTATTTGATCAGTGCATACATTTTATTTAAGCTCTCCTATTTATGAGCATACAATTAGCAAGAGCTATCAGTTTTACATAACACATAAATTTACTCGTCATTCTAAAAATATCTAGATTTCTAGATAGAACATCAGTTAAGCACTGGAGAAAAATGAGTGCGGTGTTAAGAAGTGTTATTCGTGGACGAATGAATAAAAGTGTCCAGCTGCTGAGAAAAGCGAGCGCTTGCACTGCCATTGTTCGTGATGCGATTACTCGTTACAGCGCGTTTGATGATCAGAACGATGCGAGCGCCTGTTTCGTGAGCGCGATTGCGAAAAGTTCTTTATCAGGAATCGATAGTAGGAGGAAGCGGCAGTTTTCTTCCTCGATTACTCCTCCTACTACGAATCAACGGCAGAAGCAGCAGAGGCAGGAGAAGAGGAATTGTAGTTATAGCACGACGACGGTCGATGATGATGATG
>Ga0302126_10001080_pt1 | contig 16547 bp, 9 predicted proteins | sample CB4_20m_MG_FD_203108 | JGI IMG/M metagenome (GOLD analysis project Ga0302126, IMG submission 203108) | Marine microbial communities from Western Arctic Ocean, Canada - CB4_20m | ecosystem: Environmental > Aquatic > Marine > Oceanic | place: Canada: Western Arctic Ocean | collected 2017-09-24 | reverse complement strand
CGTTGCCCACGGTGAACGTCCCGTTGAAATCTGTCCTTCCCTCGTGAATAACAGTTGGCGCTGTAAACTTGACTGTGCCGTTCACGACGTCGAGTTCCGAAACTAACCCGTCAGGCGTGTTTGCAACCCTCGCTGTCAGGTCGCCCCCCCCAAACTCGAATGCACCCCATATGCGAATCGTGCCGTTCGGTGCCTCAAAACTGACATCTCCGTTGCGGGACTGTATCGTGACGTCGTTGACCGCTGACACCACCGTGTTTTCATGGTCGTCAAAACGCAACACTGTGTCATTTCCCCTCTTCATCACCACTTGTTCGCCACCCACTAAGCTGTAAACACCGAAACTTTTCTTGTTGAACGCGGAAGAGGTCGACGCAGATGCGTCGTCGGTCGCGTTGTCGTCAAGCAGTCTGCGTCGCCCATTGACATCAACGCCTGAATCTAAGTCAGGGTCCGGACCCAGCTGTAATCCGACCGTCTGAACTCCCTGCGAATCGATCTTGACGAGCGAGGGCAAGTCGTTCCCACCAAAGCTCGCGTTTCCCCGCACCACGGCCTCTCCTGCGACATCGAGCAACGCGGTTGGTTGGTTTGTTCCTATACCGACGTCACCACCAGTCGGAGCTAGAGCTAATCTATTCCCGTTCGTCACAATCTCCAGGGTACCATCTCCTTCTGAGCGAAGTAAGCTCTTCGGAATGAACGTATCACCTCTGTATGTGCCGAACTCGAGGACCTCGTCTGCCCGAGTGGTGCCCTCCGTGTCTCCGCGGCTTCCGATGCGAACGTGCGCCTGTCGCGTGATCCCACCAGTCGTATCGAGCCAATCTACGTTCTGTTCGCCGAAAACTTCGAGCGCTTCGTTGACCTTCACGCTTTCCGAAGAGAGATCGACTCGATACAGAAAGCTGATGGCGAGGGTACTGGCCCAGATAATCAGCCCGCCGTGAATCACGATTAGGAAAACCATGCCAAAAAAGTGCGCCGTGAGCTGAGCAGCACTCTTATGCCGACGGCGGCTCCCAATCTTATCGCTTCCACCTCCCATGAACGTTGGGAGAATACCTCCTTTGCCACTCCGAAAGTTCATTTTCATCCGAGGGAGGAGCGGTACCTTCAGGCCGCGTTTCTGGCCCGCCGCGGCGCCATCCCGGGGACCCTTTCCAGGCCCAGGAGGTCCTTCCCGCCTGGGGTCTCTTTCTCTGTGTTTTTTGCTTCTATGCTCATCCCGAAGAGGTCTTGGATTGCCCCTGCGCATGACGAAAAGGCGTCAGAAATCGAACGAAAGTGCGAAGGCGTCCGTGATCGTGTTTGACATGTCGCACACGCTCCAGCGGTCGACAAATTGGACGTTGCCAGTGCGAAAACTCACCTCGGGGGACCTTCTCCTTGAGGTCGCATGGCACTCGCTGCTACCCGAATGTCGATGCGAGTGGATTGGTTGAGGAAGCCGGCCTCGTTTCTGCTATCAGAGCTATCAGAGTAATCCGAGGTGTCGTTCGGCGAGTACCTTGTGGTTCCTGGGACCGGCTATAAAATAACTCGTTTGGGCCGCAATTCGATTGCTTGCTAATCTGAATGGGTGCAAAAAAAAGGGCCAGGCCGCTCTGCCTCACGCGGGAGAAAGTCGGGAGCGGAAAAGTCGTGGAAACGGGTTAGGGTGCGCGTGGCCGACCGTGGTTAGGTGGCGCACGTACGTACACAGCGTCACTTGTTGACGTGTGTGTGGGGGTAGCCCTCGCCTCGTCCGCCTCTTACAGTCAAATTCTCGGACGCGGCCGAAACCAACGACGACACTGTTTTTTGAAATTGTTAATTTGGGAGTTGGAGGGACATCAGTCGTGTATGGGCAAACAGTGTTGGGATTTGGGAAATACTACGTACCGTGCCGAGTTTTTCTCGCCTTGCTCGAAAATCGTTTGGTCGATTTGGAGAATGCGAAGGTGCCTCACTTCATCGGGTCGTGCGGACCGAAGATGGCAGAGGGTGAGGTTCACACTGCCGCCGCCGCTGACATCGTGCCTGAAAGAGACAAGGAGGATGGTGTAGTCCGTGGTCAGACCGTGGAAACTCCTTGGAGAGCTGAGATACTCGCGGCGAAAGAAGAAGCGACGCGTCAGTTTGCGCAAATGCTCGCCCGCCCCGAAGATCTCGCCCGTCTCGGGGAGCTTCGGGAGGAAGTGGCAGCGAGACTACACAAATCTGAGCTTGATCTTGCAGCGGGTTTAGATGCTGCAGCAGATGACGTTCGTTTTGGACTCGAGGCTCTGCGTACCGCGCGAAAGGCAGTGGTGAAGACGCGCGAAAACTTCAACGAGATCGATTCGCTGTGTGAGGAAGAGAGTTCGGGCCTCGCCGACCACCACGACGTCATCAGAGACCTCGCGGTGATGCGAGCCAACCTCGCCAGGACAGTGACAGACGCTGAGGCTATTCTAGCGATACCGGCACAGGCGGCTGCAGCTCTTCAACTTCTCAAAGACGACGAGCGTAATCTCTTTGCGTGTTGGGAACAGCTCACTGAGCTCGCGATGCGTGCGCAACCAGCGCGAACAGCCCTTGAATTAGCACTCAGACGGGACGCAAACGCCAGTAGCTCAGGATCGGGACGGCAACCCGTGACAGAGCACTTTTCCGCTGTCGATGACGCGATGTCTAAGCTCGAAGACACAATCTGGTGTTCAATTCGAAACTCGGTGTTCGTCGGCGAGAAAGGCTGCCGAACGCTTGTTCGAGCGCTACGCGTGGTCGAGGAGCAGGAAACGCTCGACACCCTGCTCACGACAAAGGCTCGAGAACAGCATTCGAGATTCTTTGGAGACGACTCTCGCCGCCCATCCCCTGGAAAGGAATTCAAAAAGCGGGCTATTCGTGAAGTACGCAAGGCGATATCGGAGAAATTCGCCGAGTGCATAGAAGCGCTTAACCCTGACGAAGAAACGAGCGAAAGTTCCTCTACCCGAGATGTTCCCTCGATGCTTCGAAATCTTGAAACACTGATGCGGGTGCTCACTGAGGCATACGACTATGCGGTTCCGGCTTTTCCGCCAAAGTATCGCATTTTTGAAAGTGTTCTTGCGCCTTCATGGCATCGCCACGTCACAGTCGTGGTAAAGAAGTTGTTTCGCGTGTCTCGTGATTTGTCAAACGCGGATATCATCGAAATTCTTAACTGGTACCAGACGTACACAGAACAAATGGAAGCGATTGGCGTGGTGGTGGAGGCTGCGCCGAGCGAACTACCGGCGACGCCTTCCACGCCTCCAGCTCCAGTACCGATGATTCTACAAACTTCTCGTCGAACAGGTGCGCCACCACCAAGGACAACAAAAACCGTCGTGAGGCCAAGCGCCGAAGAGCAGAGCGGCTTTGGCAACGAGAGCGGCGACGACGTGCCATCGATGATGTCGCTGGATGCGTTTCTCGCCACGGCGCCTAAACCACACGTCACCGCCGTCGCGGGTAAAGAGAAACAAGTTAACACTGAAGATGTGGTAACTCCTTTGCAAACGAGATTCGGCAATACGGGACCCGGTGAAGAAAATATCGAGTTTGACGAAGATTCTGACATGGATGAAACAATTGCGTACCCGCAAGACCTAAACAAGCTGGTTGGCGTGTACACATCACGAATGTCCCAGACAGTACAAACGTGGTCGTTGAACATACAGAAAATGGCAGCTACGCAACCCCTGAGAGAGGCGGAAGATGGAACTCTTTGGACAACCAGCGACGTAGAATTCTTTCGGCTGCTGAACGAGCAACTCGAGGTGGCTTTGTCTGGCGGAAAGCAATGTGTCTCAGCCGCTGCGACTGTGATGTCCTCGTCGCTGTTAGAATTCGCCTCTCAGCAGCGCAAGCGATTGGGAGGCGATGCTGCAGCCTCAATCTCGACTTCCATGATGGCATCTCCGTCTCAATTTAGGCGAGTTCGAATTACAAAGGTGGAAAAATCTAGCGACGAGCAAACTGCTGTTGCGGCAGCAAAGGTTGTGGACTACAACGTGCTCCTGGCAGGGGTGAATGACGCAAATAGGTGTTACACTTTGGCAAAAGAGGTGGAAACCCTTCTCGTTGAGACGCTTGGCTCTGAGGATGCTTTAGAAAAACTTGCACACAAGGGGAATAGCAACCCTGACGCGGTTGAAAAGCGTGGAAACATCATGCGGCCAGCGCTTGACGCGTTTCTGAGGAATGCGGAACACAGTGCCTCTGCCGCTGCTGCTGCGGTGAGCAGCGATCCAAGTGTGGTTGACTTGTTCGGGCACCTCTTTGTTGTTGACAAAGCAGGCAGGGGTGATTGGATCGAGGGCGAGGTCACTGAGACACTCGCGGCGACGATAGCGGATTATCTTGAAGACGTGCAGCAGTACGTCACGCGCGAACATGTGGCCAAAGTGACGCAAGCCGTGCTGTCCCGCGTCATGAATTCCACGATCGAGGCCTGCATGCGGCAGCTCACGTCAATTCGACCAGGCACAGTGGAACGCATGGAAGCGGATGAAAATGCTTTGCGTGACTGTTTTGAAGACCACGTTCAGGAAAGCGTTTTGGAAGCAGCACTGCAACGCTTTTCGGCAATACGCGACCTGGCGTCGGCTGATGACGCTGAATCGTTTGTCCTCGCGTACGGACTTTTGGTGCGGTCTGCACCCGAGTTGGGCCTAGAACCCGCGGAGCGTCTGCTGGCAGCTCACGAAGACATTCCCCGCGCGGCACAGCGGGAAGTACTTGACCAGTGTCGCGAACTCGTTCGCTCAGTCACCATCCGTAGCAACCGGTAGTAGATGTAATTATTAATAGAAAGGAGTCGTGGTCGTGCCCTTGCTTTCGGCTCGCTGGCCTTCCAAGTCAAAAAACTGACTGGCTTTTCAAAAAAAAACAAATCTCGTCCGAAAAAAATCAAACATTGCGACCAACTCTCCTCGTCGTTCAGTTGTGAGCGGGCGAACCCCCTTCGAACAAGCGCTTGGGAACTGAGGTTTCCATCCGTGGTAAGTGGCTATCATTAGAAGAGACTCCTTGATACTTCACGTTCCTGTTGCTGTCGCCCTTCTACCTGAGTCAGGTGTTCCTCCTTGTCGTCTGCGAACAACCATGGAGTTCGCGTTTGACGTCCGAGGCCACGACGGTACCTACCGCTCGCTTCTGGAGAGAAAGCTAGACGAGGTTGGAAATACCCCCGACCTCAAGTACTCTAGCCTCACAGGAGGCACGGCGATGAGACATTCTGCTCGGAAGAAGGTCACCAGGACGGAGTTGACAGACAAGGGTCTGATGAAGCACGACCCGTCGTATTTCACTTCTGCAATTGCTCAAAGTAAAAAAGAAACTCGAAGCGTGCAAGACCAACTTGCGAAGATGGAAAGACGTGCGTCATTGGCTGAAGAACGCGCTAAGGAGGCGTCTATTATGGAAAGAAGATCGCGCGCTGCTCTGGATGCGAGAGACAAGCAAGTGTCTAGTATGCGTTTGTGGGTGCGTCACCGAACGAGGAAAAAAACAAACCCTTTTCGCCGTTTCAATCTCTCCAGCCCAACGAAAAAAAACAAACGCTGAACAACTTCCTGACCTCTTTTCTACATCCACAGCTGGACAAGATGTCCTTAGATGTGCAGGCTTCAGAAGGTAAAAGGACGGAGATGCAGGTATATGTCACAAAGCTCGAAAGGAAGTTAGCTTCGACCAGTGCGAAGAGAGGCGTTCTCACGACGCGAAACGCAACGCCGAGCAAAAAGGTTGAGAGGGAGTCTCTCCTTGATGCTATCGCCGAGCTTCAAGGAGAAAATGTGAGATTGCATCAGGCGCTCGAGGAGGTGGAGGAAGCCCTCGATGTCGAGGCTAAGCGATTGGATTTAGCAGACGGTGGAGCTTTGCTCGAATCCCTGAGGACGCGACGATTGTTGGAAACCGCAGAGCTGACGCTCAAGGTACGAAAAGGCCCTAAATGACACGAGATGCTTCCAGCCCGCGCTACATAGCAATCACAAAGGGAAACTGACACGAATCGACCTGTCGACGATCCCCATAACCCTCGCAGAAAGAAACCACGAACCGTCAGGACCTCGAGACGAAACTCAGGAAAGCTGTGGCTCACGCACAAGTTACAGAAGATGAACGAAACGATCGAGACAGGGCTGAGGCTTCACTGCTGGTACGATCCCCGACATTACAGCCCCGCTTTTGAATTATTACGCTTTCAACAGTCCAGCATCTGACTCATTCTTACGTTTTCACTCAAGGCGCGATGCGAAACGCAAGAGAGGGACAATCAAACACTGCTCGAATACATCGACGAGATGTCCACAGCTCGCGTGAGCCCGACGTCATCTAAGAACATGTCTGTAGAGCTGCGTGGGAGCATCAACAGCATAAGTCAGCCCGACAGTCCTGCGAACATCGTTGACAGCGGGCGATTTACTCCAGGTAGTGTGAGTAAACGTGCGCTTGCTCTTTCAGATGCGGGATCATCAGATGAGGAAACCGTGACCGCCAATTTTTCACCACGGCGCGCGTTTCCGCAGACGCCGCCTAGTCCCGAGAGACGCGTACATCAGGACGTTCATCGACTTGATCGCATTAGGCACTTGAAGAAGCAGCTCGAGCGCAGTGACAAAAAACACTAAGAATGTGGAAAATAATTCAAAATATTCAATATTAAAGCTCTATCACGCACAGAAACGCTTCTTTTCTAAGCGCGTTGAATCTTCTCTAGTGCAGCACGCAACTGACCCTTGGAAATGATTTGGATTCCGTTGTTCAACGCAAACGCTCCTTTTTTAGTCACGTTCCAATCCCTCTTCGCAAAGTCAACAACGAGTAATGACATCGGTCTAGGTATTTTACTTCACCCTATTATACCGCGCTCATACCAAAAACGCGGTCCACCGAGAACGAAACCGCCGGAATCGTCAGTTTTGAAGCGAGCAGTGAAGTTTCGATTTCGGACTATATTTATTCGATTCAGCACTTTAATTTGTTTGTCGTTTCTCGCGCTTGCTAGATAATCGTGCCTTCTACCTCTGAATCATTTTTGGCGTTCTTTCACGTATCGGAAAGCCTTCACAAAGGGGGTCGGGGGGTGACTGTTTGATTTATTTTTGTCTGATTTCTGTTTTGATTCTTTTGGCGATTTTTCTTTTTTGCGTTTTCTTTTTCAGGAGCTGCTCGTCAACGACATGGCGGTGGCGGACGCGCCGTTGACCGAGTGCTCAGAATATCATCGATCAAGCGGTGCGGTGGGTTTTGATGTTGATAGGTGTTTCTCGTGTTTTCCGCTGAACGACGCGATGTTTCTGAAGGTGCTCATTTTTCTTCTCCTGTTTCTCTTCTTTCTCCTCCTTCCACCTCTTCTTCTTCCTCTTCCTCCTCCTCCTCACCACCGCGCTCTTCATCCTAGTCTTCCTCCTCCTGTGCTCTCCTACCGAGACTACACCACGTCCAACTCCCCGGCGGGAGCGGCGAAGCCGCGAGCCGGGGTTCCGTCTTCCTAAAAGTTTCCGCTTGTCCCGAACCAGGGAACGCAGAGATCCCCTAACCGGATTCTTTTGCGGTTTTATTTTTTTTTGAGAAAGGTCTTGAGTTTTTTTTAGTTTGGCCGCTCTTCGTGAAATGTAGCACTCCTTCGCGCGTCATCGTCGCCGTCCTGTCTCTTTCTATTCTATATCGATTTGAATTTCAAAGTAAAGCTAACCACCCCTCCCGTCAATCACCCCTTTTAAAGCCGTTCTCGCATCCTGGGCAATTATGCAAGCGCTCGTGTATGTAAGCGTCGCACGGAAAGCAGAACACTTGCGTGCACTTGCCACAAACGGACGGAGCCTGGTCATCGTTGTCATTTCCCTGGTTTGCCCGGATGTCAAGTTTTCTTCTGCAAGCAAAGCAGCGCTCCGCTGCGCTTCCTCCTTCCCCTAAATCTTCGAAAGGTGCTACCGGAAACAGATGGTGATACGAGCGCGCTAAGTGCGGTGAAGATACAAGCGTGAGAGAACACACGTTGCACTGCGAAGGAAGCTCTTCGACTCTTGACGAACAGCGCGGGCAGACGTACTCACCTCCTCTGCCAGAGAAGAAAGCGCCTTGGTCTAGCGCTCGTTTTTGAGGGAATCCCATGTGCACTAGACTAGCCTTGGTCGCTTCTTCGTTTAGAGGAGGTGGTGGGGCGTGCGCCATGAGAAGTTCTTCCAGATGATGTTGTGAAGTTGAGACGCCGAACATCCCACCGGTTTCCTCGCTCATGCGACGACACAAGTACATTTCTGCAGCAACGGAGACGACACTCACCCTTATTTTCGCACTTTTTGCAGCGGCAATAGCGGTGTGTACGTTTCCTGGGTCGCACGTGGACAGACCAGAAACGACGAACAGAACTTCTCGGGATCCGTACAACGGAAGTTGAGCGAGCGAAATGTTCACCAGCTCGAGCGAGTTTTGAATCGACATATCTCCTGCAGCATCCAGGTGTTCCTTAAGCGCGGCGATGTGCGTCTCTGGATTGCCACTCAGCTCGGTGAGGCGCTCCGCGATCCCATTGCGGGTGACCACGAGACCAAGCTGACTGAGCGGGTTTTGGCTGAAGTATTCTCGGAAAAACTTGTACATCAGAGCAGAGATCACTGCAAGGCGTGACGGCCGCATGTCTTCCTCGTTTACGGCGTACGAGAGGTCGAGAACGACGTACAAGAAACGGATCATGCCTTTGCAGACGTGAGAGTTTGCAGCCACCTGCGCGATCTCTCGCCGCCGCTTCTCGCGATGCCCCTTGTCGCCCGTCGTCATTCTCAGACGCCCACTCTCGTCCTCTTCGAGATCCTCCCACGTGTTTTCATCTTGATAATGCTTCTCCCATGCCCGCAAAGACCTTGCCTGCTCCTCCGCGGCAAGGTCGTCGTCATCCGGCTCGTACATCGGGCGTGCGTGCCACCCGCGCCGCCGGGCGCGCGTGAACACTGAGGGAACTGGGAGATTTCGTAAAGTTGTTCGAGTTATTTTCTCGCCGCAGTTTTGAGGAGATTTGAGGAGGAGCGAGTTGACGGGAGTGAAGGTGAAAGGTGAGTCATTGGCTCTACGTTTTAGTCATTCAAACACATTAATCGTAGCGTTTTCACTCTCAAACACACACGGGTTGTCGACATTATCTATCGTCCTACAGCGGGGTCTTGCCGAAGCACGACACGAAGGGCGGTGATGACCCGGCGTTCCTGTTCTGAAAGGTCAGACAGTCCTTCGACCGCTGCCATTCCTCGGAGCTCGGAGTGATGCGCGCGCAAGCAGTCAAAGTTGGGATGGAAGTAATCCGTCATCTCCGTGGTGCTTGCCATAGCAATGTCTGTGGCAAATAAGCTTGGCTCGGATTCCAGGACCTCACTGCGGCGCAGGCGAAGGAAACAAGGTGGGATCAACGCAGTGCAGTGCGCACAAGGCGTCGGGAAGTTCACTTCAGACGAAACCGCCGTCCAACTGACACGCGCGCGGTCACTTTGAGACTGGCCAGCCGTACCCCTGCTACTTGTCTGAGTCAACCTAGTGACCACGCCCTGTTCTCTAGCATGCGCGCGCTGAAGTTCTGCGAGCCGTGCTTGAGATGCGACAACAGCCGCTTCAGCTTCTCTCGTTTGCCGCTGAATATCATCCACCTGTTCTTCGCGGCGTTGATTGCTGTCCGTTAACCCACGAAGCAAATCATTGGTAGCACGCAGTGAGTTCACCATCGCCCCTACGGGATCTGCCTGGTCCGAACCATCCACGGAGGCACCGAATCCTTCGCCTGCGGGGTTCCCGGGTTCGCTGGAAGGCGCGTCTGTACTAACACGCGTTACCCGCCGCCCGTGTGACTCAAGCAAGTGCTGCAAAGCGTTTACGTTTGCCGCGCCTGAAACACGGACGCTGCTGATTCCAGATCCACGACCGAAAACGTGCGCGAGCGCCGCGGACGCCGCAGCCATGCCACCCATGCCACCCATCATTCCGCTCCCAGGGGGTCCTGGGCCTGGGAAACCAGGTGGGAAACCGGGAGGTCCTGGGAAGGACGGTGGAGGTCGACGGGCGTCAGCAGCCCGTTTTGCCGCCTTGTCGCGCACTTCGCGCGCGCGTTCCCGACGAGCCTCCACGTCTTCAGGTGGAAGGTACGGCAACACGTAGTGATCCAGTAAGCCTTGGGCCATGACACACGGCGTGAGAGCCAGCGAGATTGGTAACGTAAGCCTGTGCCGGCAGATAGGACACTGACTTGACTGTGTCGTTAACCAGTGCGACACGCACTCGTGGCAAAACACGTGTCCACAGCCGTTAACGGCGTACGGATTGATGAAGACGTCGGTGCAAATGACGCAACGCATCTCGTCATCCAGCCATTGCGGCAACCCGGCGCTCGCTTCCGTCGAATCGACCGGGAGGATGGAGTCTCCACCTTCAAAACGCTGGAGCAGGGTATTGCGAAGCGCGAAACCAGTGCTCCAAGGTTTAGTTGACCCGCTCGTATCGTGGTCCTCGGAAAGCTGTTGAAGCCACGGGAGCGGCGCTACGCTCGTCTCCTCCCCGGCTGCCTTACCGTGAACAGACGGATCGTTCCGGGAAGTTGAAAACGTAGGAGTCCTCCACGCTCTCCAGTGCCCGCGGGACAACGGTCGACGTTCCGCGGCGCATCCCGTGACAAGTGGAAGCACCAGTTCGTAATCGTGACCGTTTGCGTCGACAACACGTGTGGTTTGCGACGAACACGACGGGGACGGGGAGGAACGCGACAGAATGACCGAGACTGTCGCACCCAAAGTCCCGTCCGAACCGTTTGTCTCGCAAGCGAGAGCCTTTGAAACGGCGTTCTCGCCGGCGGAGGAGAAAGCGTGTCCGCACAAGTTGAGCTCCTGGAGTGCGGTGTTGACAGAGAACTTCTCGTCGGTTTCATCCTTTTCCACGTTCCCACCGGGAACGCGTTTCATCGCTTTGGGCCGAAGCGCGTATGCGAACGCTTCAGCCACCGCGTCGTCCATACCGGGATTGTTTGAAACGTCCAGCGCGGAGAGCGAGGCGTTGAAAAACCACTTTCCAGTCTGTACGTTTTGATCGGGCCCCAACAGCCGCGCGATCGAGCGGCAACCTTCAGTTTCGAGGCGGTTACCGGACAAGTTCAAGGTCCTGAGACCCGAAGGAAAACACCGGTCGCCGTTATCGTTTGAAACCGGACGCAGCGCTCCCGCGAGCGCCGCGGCTCCCTTCGGTCCGATGCCGCATCCCGACAGATCCAACGCGGTGAGGTAAGTGTTGAACATCGTGGTGAATTGCCGCGTGCGCGATCCGTTGACCACGGGCTTGGGCTGTAAAGTCGTCGCGACGGCGGCGCAACCCCGGTCGCCGATTCGCGGATTGTTACCCAGCGATAAACCGAGCAAGCACTCGTTATACGCCCACACACCGTCGGTTTTTTGCCTGGGCGCGAGGACACTTTCCGCGAGAGCGGCGGCGCCTTCGGGTCCGACGTCGCACCCGGCGGCGTCGATTTCGCTAACCGACGCGGCGAAAACGCAGTCGTTCAACGCGAACCCGCTTTTCGTGATCCCCGGCCCAGGCTTCTTTTGCGACGCCCAGGCGACAGTTTCTTTGCCGTTTTCGTTTTGCGGCGCGTCGTCCCAGCCCAGCTGGGGTAACGGCCAAAGCGCGAGCGCCGCGGCTTCCGCGGCGACGTCTCCGCGCTTGAACTGCGCGCGCTGTTCCGCGGCGAGAAAGTTTTCAGAGTTCCAAACCGCGCTCGCGTTGCGAAGGTTCAGCGCAAAGGTAACGACACCCCCGGGAGACATGCGAAGCTCCAGCGCGTCGCGGCACGTTTTTCCTGCGAAATCCACCGCTGACAATTCAGATTCCAATCCCTTTGTCGGGGAGTCGCACGCGTACTCCTGCGTCGCTTGCGTCATCACGTTCATATCAACGTCGCTTCCGGAATTCTGCAAAGCGCCGGCGTTTCTGGAAAGCGCCTCTTGAATATTCGAAAACAAGTTCCCTTGGTCGGCGATGATGCCCTGCAGCACGTTTTCGTCGCTCGCGTGCAAGGGGATCACGCTTTCTCCAAGCGCGGTGCCCACTTCGCTCAGCGCTTGACTTAAAAAATGCACCGAACGCGACACCATCTTCGTCGCCACGCGGCGAGTAGTCACGACGTCGCGACGCGAAAGCTTCGTGACTGCCCTTCCGGTGGAGCGGTATCCCTCGGGCGCCAAACCCATGAACGCCGCAGGGTCTGGGGCGGTTCGCGCTGTTTGCTCAGACGCGTTCGTGTTTGTTGTTGGCTTGCCGCGCGATGAGGATTCCGGTCGTCCGCTGCTTTCCCCAACCCTCGCGCGTTTTGCAGGCGCCGCCGCCGCGTCCTGCTCCTCCGCGGCTGCCGCCGCTTCCGCCATCGCCTGATTTGTGGCTCTCCATTGTTCCGCGCTTTGGGGACATCGATACTTGAATCGGAAAGAATTTTTCAACGTCTTTTTATCCCTAAGAACGTTCGCGGGCCCGCCGAAGGCGACCACGTCGCCGTCCTTCAGCGCAACCGGTCCCGTGGGAATGAGATTTCCATTCAAGTAGGTCCCATTCAGCGTGTTCTTGTCCATGACGTAGTGGACGCCCTCGGCGTCGCAGTGAATTTCCGCGTGCTGGCGCGACAGCAAACTCGGGACACGCTGGCACTCGAGCATCACGTCGTTCTGATGCGCGTGACGACCGAAGGTCAAAGCGTTCAACGAACCTGGCTCAGGCAACGAGATCTCGTCAGGAAGTGACGGGGTGCTCGGCACTTCGGTGGATAAACGCTTGAGCTTGGCGTATGGTGGCGCCAACACGTCGTTTCCAGAGCCTGTGTTTGGTGAGTGCGATGCTGCCAACCCTCGACCAGCTTCAACTGAGCTTGGTGGCGGCATCCCGCCAGCTCGTGGGTTGTGCTCTGTCGGGGCTTCCGAGGTGCCAAGAAGTCGCGACGTCGCGCCCAGATCTCGCGAAGTACCGGCACGAACTCCTCCGGCGCTCGCTCTGCCGACGAAGGCGTCACCCTCGTGCGCGCCGCCGCCACTTCCCGTGGCTTCGCCGATATTCGCGGTCCCACCGGAACGCTTCCTTCCACCCATACCGAACGTGGCGCGCGCAACTATGCGGACCCCTAGCTAGGATATATTCGAAAACCAGGAAAAACTGAAAAGACGGGTGCCAACAAAATCGAAAACTAGTTTCACGTTTCAATCCTAAACATCTATCGCGTCTGATACGCACGACTCGCGCGTCTATTCACCGCCACAAAAGGCGGTGTTTTTCGTCATTTCGACCCACCTCCCCCACGATCTTCGATGTCAGCGATGATTGCTTCTTCCTCGCCAAGTTCGGCGTACCTCGACGACGCTGATTGGTTTTTCCGCTCGGGCGGCAGCGGATCGCCCGCCGCCGCGAACACCACGAGCCCGAGGGATACGATGATAAACGACGCGAAGAACGCCACCACGGCTCGTACATCCCCGAACCCCCCGAAAAACAACACTCGCGCGATGAACGCCCACACGTCGCTGCTCAGCATCCCGACGTTGAACGCCGCCGCGCCGCATCGTCGAAGCACTTCCGGAACCAGTGAGTACATGGCGAACAACGACACGGCGAAAACCACGAGCTCCGCGATACCCGCGACGCCCGCTGTGGCGTGAAGTCGCCCTAGGCTTTCTCGTTCGAGGATAATACACTGTATACCGCTGAAAACTGTGCCGAACCCGCCGACGTGCGCGAGAACCTCCACCGTCGACGCGCCGTCCAAAAGCGCCGCTTCTTGAAGCACGTTGGACGCCGCGTACCCGAACGCGGCGAGGAGAACCATGAAATCCCCCAAAGCGGGGTTGGACCCAGAGTCGTTCGCACCACGTACGTACGCGTCCGTCAGTACGAGTAACGCCAGACCCGCAACTGAGATAGAACCACCGAACACGTGTCTTCGCAAGTACGCCCCGCCGAGTGCGGCGCGAGACAACGCCATCGAAAACGGGATGGCCGCGCAGTCCAACAGCGTGACGCTGGTCAGCGAGGTGTATTGGAACGCCTTGACGATGAAATAGTTCGCCTGCGTGTCAATCAGCGCCAGCGCGGCGTATCGTGCCGTGGAACGGGTCACAGGAGTCTCCTGCCTTTTTCGCCACGGACGGAAGGACGCCGAAAAAGAAGATCTCGCAACCGCCGATGACGGTGCGTCGTCATCAAACTCCCCCGAGGTTGCACCCGACGCGAACGCCTCGGCGCGCGCGCGTCTGTCGTGGTCGCGCGCCAGCGCTCGCCAGTGCGATGGCACATAGAAAGCCGCGAGGAGGATGTATATGAAGAAGGACTGCCACGCGGGAAGGTTCGCGCCGCGCTCCACGAGCGCGGTGCTGGCCACCGCCGACGATGCGGAGAGCAATGCGGTGCCTTGGGCGAGGACGAAGCCTTGCGTCCACCTCGCGTCTGGAAGTCCCGAGGGGAACACCAGCTCGAAAAGACCCATCGCGAGGAGTCTGTCGCCCTTTACTTCGCCCGCCCTCGCAGGGCTAGCGCGCTTGGCCTCCTGACGACCCATGCCCGTTTTCGCCTCCTGTCGCCTCCCTCGGACCGCTCATCAACTAAATAAAACGTCGTTTGAACCCTCTTGCACATTTCGAAATTCTCGGAAGGGCATACTAGCGCGCGCGGGCGCGCACGTCGTCGCGACCTTCGACCAGGCGCGCGTCGTATATTTTGGTGGTCGGGGTGAACTCCCGCGGAGGGCGGGAGAGGGGTACCCGACATAGAGGGTCGGGTGCGTGGCGTGTTATCGGGAAGGGAAGATGAGTTGTCTTTTGGCTGCCGCCCCTCTTGGAAACCGGGTGGCATCCAGATCGCGGCTAGCCCCGAGAGCGACCCGAGGCAGGACTGGCGCGTTACCCTGGTCCACATGCGCGGTAACACGAGCCCGACGGGTCGTATCCCTGTGTGGAACTATGAAGACGGTGCGTGAACAACGTCAACCAGCCCCGGTCACCCCCGACCCGTACCAAACAACGACGTTTCGACCTAATCCCTTTTTTGCAACCAACGTCACTGACCTCGTCCCTGACGCGCGGCGATGCGATTCACCCACCACACACAGGTTCTCCGGGGGTCCGCGGTACACGGGGTTGTCGGGAGGTCTTTCCCTGCGTTTTACTCCCTCAGGCGACGCGGCGCGGGTACGCATCGCTCGCTGGGAGTCGTGGCGAAGATTTTCCAGCCTCGCGGCGGCGGGAAAGGGGGAGACAACCGGGGCGACGACGTGAACGGGGTGGTGAGCGGGTGGACTGGAAAATTCGGGGGGTTCGAACCTTTGTCGGACCGAAATCAAAAGGATAAGCGCAAGAGCGGCAAGGATGCCGCGCGAGACGAGGAGATGACCGGAGGGCCGCTCGATTCCGACGACTTTGACGCTTTCGAGAGCTTCGCCGAGGCGGAGGCTTTGAAGAACCGAACCGTCGAAGAAGCGCAGCTGGATGCGGTGATGGAAGACGACTGGCCGAGACTAACCGCTGAAGCGTTAGCGGGTGCTTGGCGCGAATGGCGTCGGTTCGTGCTACAGCGCATGGGCATTTACGCGTTGTGGCTGGGCGGCATCCTCTTCGCGTCCACCGGACTTTCACACTACGTTGGACGGCACTTCGTGAACAACGCGTTACCGTGGATGTCAGCCACGGTGTCTCAAGCTGCGAACCGGCCGATTCGCATCGGTCGGTGTAAAGGTCTTTGGCCCGCTGGACTGCTGGGCTGTGGATCTTTCCTGGACGTAGGGCCGCTCGTCATCGGACCCGCGGAATCCGAGCGAAGTATCGTGGAGGTGGCGAAGGTGCGACTCAGCCTGCGGCCGATTGCGTCGCTGCTTCAGTTCAAAATCGTCGTCTCCGCGCACCTGGAAGGGGTTCAGGCTACGCTTCGCCAAGGCGAAAATGGCTCTTGGCTGGGATACCCCGAAGATACGTTGCCGCTATCGGCGCGGCCGACGATTAGTATTCCAAAGCGGGGAGGCGCGGGCGTCGGCGACGACGCCGGGGGCGGCGCGAAACTCGCGCTCGAATCCGTGCGCATCGTGAACGGCACCGCGTCACTTCACCTTGCGGGCGATTCTGATCCTCGACTGCTGAAGCGCATGAACGGTACCGTGAACATTTCCCCCCGCGGTAGACTGGAGCTCGACATGCAGGTGAACCCGGTGAGCCGCGGGGTTTCACCCAGCGAGCGACCCGTGACGATGAAGAGCGACGTTTTGCCGCGGCATCTTCGCGCGGAGCGCACTTTGGCGGAAAAGCGGTCGCTGGCGAAAGAGCTGGCTCGAGGCGAGGACGGCGGTCACATTCGTTGTTTCCTAAGTCTTCTTCCCGCGAACAACACCGCGTCGGTGGGAACCGGCAAGGCGAAGAAAGCCGGCGCCGTTCGAGACGCGAGCCTGGCGGATTTGAAAGTTCGCGTGCAACTAAACAACACGAGCGCGGCGGTCGTGGAGCGCACGATCCCGGGTTTACCCATCGACATCACCACCGGCAGGGTCGACGGCGAACTGC
>Ga0302126_10001078_pt1 | contig 16562 bp, 17 predicted proteins | sample CB4_20m_MG_FD_203108 | JGI IMG/M metagenome (GOLD analysis project Ga0302126, IMG submission 203108) | Marine microbial communities from Western Arctic Ocean, Canada - CB4_20m | ecosystem: Environmental > Aquatic > Marine > Oceanic | place: Canada: Western Arctic Ocean | collected 2017-09-24 | reverse complement strand
CTACAGCATTGTCAATAACCTTATCCATCAGTTGTTCAATACGAAAATCTGAGACTAAGGCGTAAGCGGGTTTACGAGACCCCCTATAAGCGAAATTTATACCCGGGTGGCTCAGAGAACAGTTCGCCACGTAGCTTGAGAGTAGAATGTCTAAATCGATAATTTCTAACTCTTCGGCTTCGAGCGACTCCTCAAGATTCGCCGCATCTGCCAAGTTTTGCACAATAGAACCAATACGGTTAACGCCGCGCTGTGCACTTGCTAGATATTTGCTTTGATCTAGGCCGGGGTACTCTTGAGCAAGGTTCTGCAGCGAAGTGCTCAAAGTATTCAGCGGATTATTAATCTCATGACGTAGCGTTCGTGGCATGCTTTCGAGGAAATTATTGTGCTGATTCAACTTTTCTAACATATTAGATACGCTTCTAGCCAAATCACCTATTTCGTCGCCAGCGCGTATTTCACTGAGCAGTTGAGATTTTTTTAGTCGGCCGCGGGCGTCAATTGCAGAACTGGCCTCTCTGCGCAGATTACGTATGCGCCAAGCCAAGCGACCAGCAAATGCTATTAGCGCAACAAAAATAGCGAACAAACTGAGCAACGACAAAAGCAATACTTGCTCAAGTGCTGAGCGTTGAAAGCGCAAAATATCATCAATATTTTGTTCAACGATCACGGTACCAATAACTTCTTCCGAAGAAATAATAGGGTGCGCTGCTAGAATCAATTCTTGAGTTTCAGACACTCGATTGCGCAGAGCGATAGGTTCTCCGCTCAAGCTCACAGCAATAGCTTTATCCGCCGGGTTATCGGCGATACCGCCGGCAGTGCCAGCAATTGCGCCTCTCGACTGATCTAGAGATTCGCCCATAACCAACTGATGCAGCCAAGGGCGAATGTCGTCGAACCACCCGCTAACTACTGTTAACCAGCCTTCCTCCGTCTCGTCTGTGGAATCCGGTCGAATACTACCAGCTTCTGCGCGCACTCGCTGCTGGCTATCAATGACTAATATTCTCGCACCCGCATAACCAAGCCCCTGGACAATTTTACGCACTTCAGGGGTACGCAGCACAACTAAGTTGAAGTTTTGTTTTTCTGTCGGGGGGAGGGTTTGCGTACTTGCCACAACTTCTCGATCAACGACATCGTCAACATCGATAAAGGTCATACCAAAAAACGTCCTCGAACCCAGCAAATCTAAGGGCACACGGAACTCAGCAAAAAAACCATCTCCCTCAGGTGTAGGTTTTGATACTCCTTGTATGCGGTTATCTGCGTTACCTGTATCTGAATACCGCCACTGCTCATCCATAGAAAAGCCAGTAATAACGTTGGATTCTTGAAAAACTAGCGCGACTCTACCGTCGGCGCCATCGGTGCGAATAAAATTCAAACGAATATGATCAGCGTTATCTAAACGCAAATAATCAGAATCACGATAAACAATTGATTGGTCTTGAATGCGCATGTGTGCGTACAAATACTCTGCGCGCTCGCCAAGCAACAATGAAAAATCAGCGTCACTGTTGCCAAGAGTAGAACCAAATTGAAGGTAAGATTTTTGGGCATCATCACCCCAATCATCGGCGTCACCGTCCAACCTAATAGTGCTTTGCAGTGGCAGTGCGTAAAGCGGTTCAAAATCTTCAACGTTGACTGGCAGGTCATTAAATAGATCTTCGCGACCGTTGAATAAAGTGGAAATGCCCTGTGCCGTCAGTAACTGAGCCTGAGATTGGCCCTGAATCAAAAGTCGTTCCATTTCCACTAACTGCAAATAGCTGAACCAAGGAATAATCAAAAGCGCCAGACCCATCATCGCAAGCTTGGTGCCTAACCTTGGACCGCGAAATTTAAGTTTGAACGCCATCTATGCCACTAGCAACTTTATTGATCTAACCAGCGGTAACCGAAACCGTATTCACTCTTAATGCACGAAAACTTACTGTCAATTTTTTCAAATTTTTTGCGTATGTTGCGCATATGGGTATTTATGGTGTTGTTAGTTACCAAGCTTTGCATGGTGGCATTCATCAAGGTTTCGTAACTCACTGCGTGACCAGGCATGCGCACTAACTTCGCCAGCATGCGAAATTCTGTGCCAGAAAGGTCTATGCGTTCACCTCGCCAAGCGACCAGCAGAGCGTCTTGGTCCAACGCCAATTCGCCGATGTTTTTTTCAGAGGAACTTTCTTTACGATCTTGGTCGCTTCGAACTTCGTTGATACGCAGCAATGATGAAATTCGTTCTGCCAAGTAGTCTAAAGAAATAGGTTTGGGAAGATAATCCCAAGCTCCCAAACGTAAGCCTGAAATCTTGTCTATTTCGTTAATTCTCTCTGTGAGAAAAATAACCGGTAAATTCGGCGCGCGGGCCAGCAGTTCTCGGCAAAGTTGAAAACCTGCGTCCACTTCTTCACCCAGAATAATATCTAGAATTGCCAAGTCGGGCAGGGCCTCATCAAATCCTGCAAGGGCTTCTTCACGGCTACCAAATGCGCGAACGGTGTAGCCTTTTTTGGAAATTGCATCCATATAGTTTGATCGTTGATCAGGATCATCCTCAACAATGACGATACTCTTTGCCAAAATAGACACCTTTGATTTCATTTACTGCGATCATTCTAGCTGGTTTAGCGTCAATGGTGACAAGTTTCGTGCAATGGTCCGGGCATTATTCTAAGCAACCAAGCCTTGGTACAGCGCATATGTTACGCCGAATTTGAGATCCCATATTTCTTCATTATATTCACTCATATTTCGTGATTTTGTCGCATATCCCTTAAATGTCTTAATGCTTAATAGCCCCTGATTACAGAGTAAGCGGCAAATGAATACAGACCTAGATACGTCATCAAAGAGCTTTTCGCAAAAAAACTGCGCACAACAAGGCCAATCTCAACAAGCCAATTTAGCCTTTGTACCTTTTACCGAGGCTGTACTACGCAAACTGAGTGAAACTAGCCGGGACAATCAGCCCGCGCCAACCAGCTCGTGCCCCCAGTTGGTGCCGTTCGACTTAAAATACGAAACCTTTGAAATACTGGTAGAAAATCAGTGGGTGACGGTAGTAGCGGCCTAAGCAGCGGCCTAACTATAGCTTTCGGATGGATTGCGACATGTATATTGGCCACCTAGACCGTTTTGCGCCTGGGCTAATTGTATTTTACGGGCCTTTCTCAGCAACTTTTGCTACTTTGCATTCTTAGTAAATCTGTGTCTTATTCGGGCGCGCATATGTTACGGCTAAAGTTAGAGCAAAAGTTAGAGCAAAAGTTAAGGCTAAAGTGTTTTGCTAGATTACCTTCTAAATAACTGGTTAGAGTTGATTGGCGTGTTCAGCGGGCTACTTTGTGTATGGCTGTTGATCAAAGAAAACGTACTCAACTTCCCTGTTGGTCTAATTTACGCGCTCATCACAGTCATGGTGGTGGCCAGGGCCAATCTTTTTGCCGACGTATTACTCAATCTTTACTATGTATTAATGAATGCTTACGGCTGGTACTACTGGCTTTATGGCGGCAGTCAGCATCGACAGCAGGGTGTTCTCAAACCCATAAGAACTGTAATGCGCACTAATCTAAACTTATTAGCCCTCACTATGGCTGGCAGCATTTTAATGGGCTGGGCATTCTCTGAATTTTCTACAGCAGACTTAGCCTATGCAGATAGTTTCACAACCGTGGCCAGTGCTACGGCTATGTGGATGACTGCTAGGAAATATTTATATAGCTGGGTTGCGTGGTTTGTCATCGATGCAGTGCAGATTGCGTTGTATTTATTTAAGGGCCTTAACGGCGATTCAGGGCTTTTCCTTTACGCAGGTTTATATACGGTATATCTCGCTATGGCCGTCATCGGCTTCAGGTCTTGGCAAAAAAGCATGCAAGAAGCGTCGTGATTATTGTCATAACCGGCCCCGAGTCTTGTGGCAAAACTCAGCTGGCTGAGGAGTTGAGCGCGGAGCTGAGCTTACCCGTCATACACGAAAACGCGCGTACCTATATCCAATCTATTGAGTCTAGCCCGCACTATAAACCCTCTGATTTAGTTGAGCTTCTTAAACTTCAACTGATCTTAGAAGAGGGCGCTGACAACCGTATTTTAGATACAGATTTACTCACGCTCATTATTTGGTGGCGCGAAAAATACGGCCCCGTGCCGGCCATTTTTCAAGCGGCCATGAGGTCTCAGTCCCCGCGCCACTATTTACTTTGTGCGCCAGACATTGCTTGGCAACCAGACCCTCTGAGAGAAAATCCAAGTGATAGAGAACGATTGTTTGAGCTATATCAACACGAATTAGAGTTGAGGAATCTACCCTTTGATGTGGTGCACGGTATTGGCCAGAGCAGACTTGATTGTGCGTTGACCGTTCTAGAGAAAGGCCCTAGCAGGCGCGCGACGCGTTAGAGCTCCGACAATTTCGCCTGTGAAAGTTTGTGCTGTGAGATAATCTCTTCGCGTAAATTACCTGCTCGCATTTGAAAATCAGCCCAAGCCCATTCACGATACCAAAAGGTCTTTTGCACCCTAGATAACCTGTCAACATCGGTATGACCAATCAGCTGGGCGCTTAGGTTCACTAGTCCCGCGTCTGGTAGCTCCAAACCCTGATGCAGCGCGACTAAATCAAATAGAGGGTCGTTTAGACCAACAAACTCCCAATCAATTGTGCGCCACCCATGTTCTGTGACAATAATATTCCAAGGATTTAGGTCATTGTGACAGGCTTGATACATGTGCATAGAATCTTGCGAAGGCAGGCCAGCCGGGTCTACTGCATATAATGCTGCAAGCTCAAACATATTATATTCGCGCTCAACATTAGGCAGCACAAGATGCAAATTCTTGACGTAGTCTAGCAGCTCCCGTTCGCCAAAATGGTCATCATAAACCTCGGCCAAAATTTGCCCGTCTAACATTGGGGTTATCATAGCGCCAGATTTTACGTCCAAGGCGACTGGCTTCACCCCAACATTATCTGGCAACGTCAGATACCATTGTAATTCTAGGTCGCGATTTACAAACGGTTGCTGCACTTTGGGTAGCCTAAACACAAAATTTTCGGTGCCCTTATCAGAACTCATAGAAAAGCTATAGTTTTCGTTGCTATAGCCGCCAGAAAGGTACTTGAAATCCTTGATGACAGCATCCGTCCAACTAGGCATCAGCGCACAAATATGCTTTTTGAGGACGTCTATACCCTGGGGCGCAACTGTAAAAGCCATGTATTTATTGATCCAACGCGGCGGCGTATCGCTGATCAGGTTGCGCGCACATACGGAAATTGTCTGGCGTGCGACTTGTCCAACGATGAAATGCCCTGCGGAAATTTGAGGCTTCGGTGTAGCCAACCAACTCCGCTACTTCTTGAACGGACAAGGTAGTTGTGTGCAGGCAATCCTCGGCGAAGCGTTGCCTAACATCGTCTAAAAGCGCTTGGAAAGAAGTGTTCTCTTTAGCTAAATGCCTTCGCAAAGTGCGCTCACTGATATTGAGTAAACTGCATATGTCATTAGCACTATTCACCGATGTAAGCTGCTGTAATAGCAGCCGAGTCACATTGTGACTAAGGCCTTGAGCCCTGTCAGAAAAATCCAGCAAATCCTGGCAACGACGATCTAGCAGTTTGAGCATGTTATAATCTTTCGCTAACATAGGCAGATCTAACGCTTGAAGTGAAAATGCAAAAATGCAGCGCGGCGCATCAAAGCTTGGCAAACAGCTAAAAACCTTTTGATAACTTTGCCAATGACCTGTGTCGGCATAAGACAATTCAATCTTCTCGGCCAAAATTTCCTCGCCAGTGAGTTGGTAAACTACCCTCGGAAAAGTGGCCATCAATTCTTCCACTAGCAGAAAAAACACACTGTCATCGAGTAACGAGGCGTTCTCTAACACAACCTCATAAAGATCGTCTTTCACGGCAAAATTTACATTCAATAGTGGTGCAGCGGTTTGGTGGTATTTCGACGCAAGAAGCAGCGCTTGTGACACGGTTTGAGCGCTTTTCATGGCGTAACCTAAAATGCCGTATTCGCTGATCTGAAATTGTCGGCCAGCCAATAAGCAGAGGTCTTGAGGCACAACTTTTTCTTTCGTTAAAACATTCAACTCATGGTAACTCAATGATCGGTCAACCGAACCCATCTGTATCCAGCGTGCTTTTAATCCAGCGTCCTGATCACAGTGGCGATCAAATGCACGTTGCGCACGTTTTGAGACAAAATAGCCCTGTAAGCTTGCGTCCAAAAGTCTGACTACAACGACTGGAAACGCTGATACGCTTGTTGCATAACGGAACCTATTTGTTGCTGAATAACCAAATCTGCAATGCTATCCAACCCAGTTCCATCACGGTTTATGATCACCAACTTGGCACCTAGCTGTTTCGCATACTCTGGAAATCCCGCAGCCGGATAAACACTTAATGACGAACCCAAGACAACCATCAAATCACAGGCTTCCACCATAGTTGTGGCCCGTTGCATGGGTAATTCTGGCATAGATTGGCCGAACGAAATGGTGGCGATTTTAATTATTCCAACACAGTCAGAGCAGGGCGCGATACTTTGCGTGTTGTCAAATTGGACTTTTAGTTCACTCAACGCATAATGTTTTGCACAACTCAAACAAGATGCATAAGTTGCATTGCCGTGCAGCTCAACAATCTTTGCTTCCGGCAGTCCCGAGTATTGATGTAGGTTGTCAACATTTTGCGTGATCACACCAGAGCACTTGCCTAAAGCATTTAGCGCCACGATGGCCTTATGACCATCATTGGGCTGCGCAGTAAGCATGACCTGATCGCCGGAAAATTTGCGCTGCCAAGACTCAAAGCGCATGTCTTCGGAACTGACAAAGTCTTGAAATTGAATGGGCTGTATTTTGTTCCAAAGTCCAGTGCCAGGGCTGCGAAAATCCGGGATGCCCGATTCTGTGCTGATACCCGCACCAGTAAAAAACACAACCTGCTTAGAATTATTGAGTAGCCGGGCGAAAGTTTCTATTTCCTCGCTTGGTGGCTGATTTTGATCTTGCTTGTCGATTTCGCTGCTCCTAGTTGGGTCTATTTTTCGTCAAGACTTTGACAAACCTCTGATAGACCTCTGATGAGCCTCTAATAAAATTCTGATTAGTGAGTGGCCTAACATTGTCAAACCAACCCTCATGGAGGATACTAATTAAACAAATAGACTCTTTACCAGAGCTTACACAAAAAAGTTCGGTTGCAAACACAAAGCGAAAACTTTTTTATGTATAAACCAACGTATAAACGCGCAAAGCTGGCTGTATTAATGGTTATAATTTGCGTCGCTATACTGGGCTTAAGTGCGGCATTAGTAGCAATTAATAAATACTATAACTTATCTAAGGCCTGGGGTTTCGCTTGGCAGATCTTAGCGCAAGAAATCATTTTCACAAAAATCAACCCTAGCGTCATTACCAGCCAAACTTATTGGATGGGCGATATCGAAGACAAAGAACTCAATGAATCTAGTGGCCTGGCAAGCAGTAACTTGTCAGATGATGTCCTATGGTCTTTCAACGACAGCGGTGACTCAGCGCGTATTTTCGCTTTAAGCACGAGCGGGATTGCGTTAGGACAATGGCAAATTAATATCCCAGATCCCACCGACTGGGAAGCCATGGACAGTTTCGTGATAGACGGTAAAGCCTATCTTTTGCTCGCCGACACTGGCGATAATTTGCGCTGGCGGCCCGATGTTTCTGTAGTTGTTATAGCGGAACCAGCAATAGATAGCAGCAATGAAGTACTGTTAGAACCTATTTGGCGGACAAATTTTCGCTATCCATCTGGTCCCAGAGACTGCGAGGCGGTGGCAGTAGATATCAGCCGCGGAGAAATATTATTCCTCAGCAAACGCAATGTGCCTAATGAACTTTACCGCATACCGTTAAAGCAGCTTAAATCAGAGGCTGACACTATGTTAGTCGCTGAAAAAATCGCTGATATCCATTCCATACCGCGACTCAGTTCGGGTGAAGAAGTTTTGTTTGGAAAGGCCGCGCCCTACATGGGCATGCCTACCGGCATGAGCGTGAGCACCAATCGCCTATTAGTGACAACTCTCAAAAACGCCTACTTGTTAAATCTAGATGACCTAAACCAGCCTGCGTTAGAAATCCGCTTACCTTATATCGGTCAACGAGAGGCTATTACTTTTGCCCGAAACGCCAGTAACAGCGCCTATGTTTCCCGAGAACGAAACTCAGGCAAAGAAGTAGCGGATATCCTCAGAGTAGATTTTGCGCTGCCGAAAATGCGCTCGGTGGAGTAGTTAGTCTTGCTACGATAGATTCCGCCACCTCTCTGGGACTGGCTAAACTGGTGTCTACTTCAAGATCATAATTTAGGCCATGTTCATGCACTCGCTTGTAATGGGATACTGCAGTGCCAGGAAACCTTCCTGGGCGCAGGGCTTCTCTTGCCAACACCACATCCAATGAGCACTTAACGCCAATAAACCATGTCTTTTCAGGGTTCAAAATACTCACGTAGTCGTCCAGATAGGCACGCTTAAAAAGCAAATCGTCGATAATCACATTGCAACCTATTTCCGCAAACCCGGCAATAGAGCGACGCATTGCCTTCAACACCTGCTCGCCATAATCACCAAATTGAATTTGCGTAACCCACTCACCGTCTTGCAGAGCAGGTACAACGTTTAGTCCAGACGCACCTGGGTCTCCAGCAGGAGAATTCAAACCGCGCACGCGGCTTGGCATGCCGTCGCGGAACTGATCCAAAGCCATGTGTTGGTAGGGCTCTTCAAGCAATTGCTGCAACTTAATAGCAAGCGTTGTTTTGCCAGCGCTGGAGCAGCCGTTCAACAATATAATTTGACCCATCAAAAACTCTCAGTCCTGTAGCTGTGCAGCCATCTGTAAACCGCTACCTATAAACGGCACAGAAGGGTGTTGTCTGCAAAGCAGCAATATTACTAAAGAGCAGCAGCGGTTACTCGATTTTTTCACCTTTAATCCTTCTCCTCGCTTGATGCCAGCGCGCAAAACCCCACGGCTATTCGACGATCTAACCCTAGCCGGCTGTGTATACTTAGGCTCTAATTATTTGGGATTTTTAAAATTGCAGCGGGATTGTGAACATTCAGACTTAATGTCTCTAACCAATGGATTGCCCGATCTGAGCGGCACGGCTTTAGTCCTCGCGCCCATCGCAGACTATCGTGGGCAACTGTTTAGCGAGGAAAATTCAGCCTTAGAGTCGATGGCTGAGAAGCGCCAACAGGAATTTTCTAGCGGTCGCTATTGCGCGCATCGTTGCCAGGCACTACTTGCGTTAAACCCTGAACCCATACTTCGGGAAGGACGCTCACCCGTATGGCCCTCCACGGCCTACACTGGCAGCATAAGCCATTGCGATATTGCAGCTGTGGCCGCGATTACAACCAAACAAAAAAGCATCGGCATTGATATAGAACGTACCGACAGGGTTAAAGAAAAGCTCCTCAATGCGCTATTTACCCAAAAAGAACTCGCGGTTCTAGCTGAATTACCCAACATTGCACCCGCTGTCGCGTTTTCAGCCAAAGAGTCTGGTTACAAGGCAATATTTCCAAGAGGCGCACAGTTTATTGGCCTTCATGAGGCCGCCGTTAAGCTCGATTGGTCGGCGCAGACATTCACTATTGAATATCTCGGTACGCACAGCAAAAACAATGCCCTACATTCGGGCACCGGTTACTGGCAGGTTGAAGGAAATTACGTGTTAACAATTTTTGTGATTAATTAAAATGCAGGCAATTTGGGGAATCGTGCTGCTGCTCGGCAGCTGCTGGGCTTTTAGCGAAAACCGTACAGCGGTGTCTTGGCGATTTGTAGGCATTGGGCTATTTATCCAGTTCTTCCTGGCATTAATCTTATTGCGTGTTCCATGGATTACTGATTTGTTGCTTGGGCTGAATTATTTTATCAGCGCCATTGATCAAGCCACTCGGGCCGGAACGGAGTTTCTCTTTGGCTATTTGGGTGGCGGGGTGTTTCCGGTAAATCTAGATGGCAACACAGCACCTTATCTCTTTGCTTTTAGAGTGCTACCCCAAGTCATCGTTTTCTCAGTCATTGTCGCTTTGCTATGGCACTGGAAAGTGTTGCCGAGCATCGTGCGACTATTAAGTAAGGGGCTGCAAAAAACCCTCAAAGTCAGTGGTAGCGTTGCCACAGCAGGGGCTGCCAGTTTGTTCTTGGGCATGGTGGAAACCCCGCTGGTTATCCGCGCCTATCTAGCCACGCTCACCAGATCCGAGTTTTTCACTGTTATGACCTTGGGTATGTCTACCGTGGCTGGCAGCGTAATGGTGCTCTTTGCTTCTATTCTAGAGGGCGTTTTACCAGGCATCATTGGCCATATTTTGGGCGCGTCAATGATCAATATGATCGGCGCTATTTATATATCAAGACTGCTCATCCCAGAGACACAAGACACGGTAAGCGGCGACAGCAGTATAGATTTAACCTACTCGTCCTCAATGGATGCACTCAGTCAGGGGACAAAAGATGGCCTGTCACTGGCGGTCAACGTTGGCGCCATGCTGTTGGTACTGGTGAGTTTTGTTGCGCTGGCAAATATTCTGTTGAGTAACTTAGTTATCGACGGACAGAGCTTTTCTATTGAGCAAATTCTAGGCTGGTGTTTTGCTCCCATTGCTTGGCTGATTGGCATTCCTTGGAGTGAAGCCATGCCAGCCGGAGCATTACTAGGCACTAAACTGGTGCTCAACGAACTGATGGCCTTTATCCAATTGGCCCAAAACTCTGAGCAGTTTTCACCCCAAAGCCGCCTCATATTGCTCTACGCACTGTGCGGTTTTGCGAACATTGGTAGCTTGGGTATTTTGCTCGGCGGTTTGGCAGTATTAGTGCCTGAGCGCAAAGAAGAATATCTGAAAATTGCGCCGCGCTCAGTACTCAGCGGCACAGTGGTGACATTGGTCACAGGCGCAATAGTAGCTCTTGTAAGCCGTATTTAAAGCGGTTAACTGTCCCTGAAACTGCTAATGCGGTCGCAGAGTTTAGCTTCGGCATTGTCATCAATGTCGCGGTGAAAAACCCACCTTGGTCTACCTACCGTGATGCCGCTGTCCATTAACCAGAGCACTAATTTGTCATAGCTTACTGGCGGCAAATCAAGGTGAATCATGTTGGTTGCAAGACGCACTGTGTCTGCGCCAAATCTGCTCTCTAGCACGCTCGCCAAGCGCTCTGCGCGCTGATGATCAAGCACAAGATCGTTTACGTGATGGGTCAACGCGTACAGACCTCCAGCGGCGACAATGCCACCTTGGCGCATACCGCCGCCCAACACTTTACGCCACCTACGGGCGACCTTAATTAGCTCTGCGGTGCCCACCAATAAAGAACCTACCGGCGCTCCAAGGCCTTTAGATAAGCAAATAGAGACCGAGTCAAAGTGTTCAGCAATAGCCATGGGGCTGGCGTTTTGCGCCACTGCAGCATTAAATAATCGCGCGCCATCTAAATGCAGGGCTAAGCCAAATTCATCACAAAGCTGCCTAACCTGAAAAGAGTAATCAGCGGGCAACGGGGTTCCTGCATGGGTATTTTCAAGGCAGACTACTTTGCTACATGCAAAATGGATATCGTCCGGCTTAATTGCGCCGCGAATATCGTCCAAGCTCAAACAGCCTTGTTGATCCATTGGAACGCTATGTGGGGCAATGCTGCCCAAAACCGCGGCACCGCCACCTTCATAACGAAATGTATGGGCATTTGAGCCGACTATGTATTCATCGCCTCGCTGACAATGGGCCAGCAAGCCAAGTAAATTAGACTGGGTACCCGAGGGTGCAAATATCGCCGCTTCTTTATCTAGCAGGTTGGCCGCATAGGTCTCAAGGGCAATGATACTAGGGTCTTCTACATAAACGTCGTCTCCCACTGGGGCATCGCGCATAACGTCGCGCATTGCCAAAGAGGGTTGGGTCACAGTATCACTGCGCAGATCTATTGAGTTCATAAAGTCACGTCAAATTTGTTAATGAGCATAAGTTACAGACAAAAAAAAGACCGGTAAACCGGCCTTTTTAGCTTAGCCGAAGCAAACTTGCCTCAGCTATTGTTTGTTCAATCTCGGCTATTGCGCTGCCAAGGACACGTTATAAACGCCTGCCTGTCTCGCTGAGTCCATGATATGAATCATCAAATCAGTGGTTGAATCCGGGTGGGGCTGAATAATAACTGGCGCCTCAGGATTTTCTGCATGAAGGCGTTCAATATTTGCCCTAACTGCACGTCGATCGATATCACGCTTAGCAATTTGGATTCTATCGCGACTGGTAATTTTAACCACGATGCTCTTTTTATCTGGGTCTACTGTCTTTGGCTTATCTTCATCTGGCTGGTTTACATCTAAACCAACTTCTTTAACAAATGTTGCCGTTACGATAAAGAAAATCAACATGATAAATACTACGTCTAACATTGGCGTAAGATTAATCGCCTCTGTTCCTTCCTCGTCTCTTCCTCTACCAAAAGGTCTACGCATAATGCCCCTCAAAAATTCTAGCTTGCGTTAAAAACGCTATGGTATGTCATGCGAAGCGCCGATTCCATAGCGGTATGCAGCAAATTAACAGACTGGCGACCAAGATCAAAAAAGTAATTGGCCTATCGGCCAGATAACTTAGCTCTCCTGAGCTCAGCAAAAGTGCTCTACGCAAGTTCTCTTCAAACAAACCACTCATAATGAAACCCAAAAGCATAGGTGCTAAAGGAAAGCCGTAGGCTCTAAGTACCCCAGCAGCTAGGGCAAAACCGAGCATTAAGCCCAAATCAAAGACACTAAATGTGGTTAGAAATACACCAATCAGAGAGAATCCTATAACCAATGGCAGCAAAACCTTACTCGGCAAATTAATTAGCCTTGCAAGGTAGGGGATCAACGGCAGGTTAAGCAGGAGCAACATTAAATTGCCGACATACATCGAAATAATCACACCCCAAAAGATTTCAGGTTGCTCTACTATTAACGTCGGACCCGGCTGCAGACCGTAGGCGAGCATGACTCCGAGTAAAACCGCAGAGGTACCAGAGCCGGGGATACCTAAACTCAGCAGCGGCACAAATGATCCAGTAGAGGCGGCGTTGTTAGCGGCCTCAGGCGCAGTTAACTGTGCTTCTAAACTACCATCACCAATTTGTTTTTCTAAATCATAGGCAAAGAAACTGGCGAGAGTTGCCCCCGCTCCGGGCATAACACCGACAAAGAAGCCCAGTAAGGCGCTTCTTCCTGCTACCGGTGTGAGCTTGCGTACTTCAGACTTCGCCAGCTTTAAGTCGCTTAACGAGACTTTTTGCTCGGTTTGCGGTGACTGGGTCATAAACAATCTAAACGCTTCGGCCAACGCAAAGGTCGACATAACAAGCAAGACAAAGTGAATGCCATCGGCTAAATCAATTTGATTGAAGGTAAAGCGCTGCACGCCACCTAATTGATCTGTGCCTACAGTGCCGAGCATCAGGCCAAGCAAAAGCGTTACTGCACTGGGTACGCGCTTGCCCGGCTGGGCAAATACAACAATACTCGTCATAGCAAATAGTATTAGGGCTGCATATTCTGGGCTTTGAATTTGCAGAGCAAACAACGCCAGCGTTGAGGCAAAGAACAGCAGCATAATGGCGCCAAATGTACCGCCAAAGAAAGACGCATAGGCGGCAATGGCTAAAGCTTTGCCGGCTTTACCAGAACGGGCCAAGGGGTAGCCCGCAAAACTTGTGGCGACAGTGCTGGCAACGCCAGGTGCGTTGATCAAAATTGCCGAGGTAGAACCGCCAAAAACCGCGCCGTAATAGACGCCAGCCATCATAATTAGGCCACCGGCTGGGTCTAGAGAATAGGAGATCGGGATCATCAACGCGATTGCACTGATGGGCCCCAGTCCTGGAATCATGCCGATTAACGTGCCGGCAATGCAGCCAAATACCACCCAACTCAAATTGCTTAATGTTAATGCAGTAGCGATGCCTGTCATTATTCCATCAAGCATGACTAAAGTGGGATAACCATTTCGAGTAGTCGCTCAACTAAAGCCCAGCCGACCAGCGGGACACTCATAGATGCGCCGAACAAAATGTGCAGTCGTCGCTCACCCATGACGAGCATATTTAGCAGCAGTAGTACGCTCAATGACCACCACAACCCTAAGTAAGGCAACAAGATAATGAACGCGACAATAACAAGGCAAACCAACATCAGCGGTAATAATCGCTGCGAAAATGCCACTTCTTTGGGCTTTTGCCAAATCAAACTGAATGCGCAGAGCATTAACCCTGAGCCATATAAATAAGGCAGGGTGCGAGAATTGATCGTATCCATTTCACTCCACGGGTCCAGCATAATCTGCGAGGTCAGCAGTATGTAACCAGCGCCGATAGCGAACAGTGAAACTAGAATACTGCGATAAATCACGGCAACTCCTAACGCACCAAGCCCAATTGAATAAGCACATCGTTGAGCATGCTTTCTTGTTGCGCAAGATACTTAGAAAACTCATCGCCCGGCAGAAACAGCGGCTGCCAGCCATAGCGATTAAGCTGCTGCTGCCACTCATCACCTGCGACCGTGTTGGATAATTGAGTGATCCATTGCGCGCGTTGCGCAGGCGTGGTCGAGGAGGGCGCAAATAGACCACGCCAGTTGTAGAAAACCACGTCCACCTGCTGAGCCTTAAAGGTAGGCACCTCGGGAAAAGTTGGATTTGCTTGTTCTGCTGTCATACCCAGCAGCCTAATGCTGCCCGCTTTTTGCTGTGACAGTGTCTCACCCAGGCCACTAACTAAGATATCAACTTCGCCACTGAGCAGGGCCAACATGGCTTTACCGCCGCCGTCGTAGGGCAAGTAACGAACGCTTCGGGGTGCAATGTCCGCGTTATCTACCAGCAAAGACAAAATTATATGGTCAAGGCTGCCTTTAACCGAACCGCCGCCCACAAACAGCTTGCTTCGCCGATGCTTCATTGCCAACACCACATCGGCCCAGCTTTGATAGGGCGAATCTGCCCGCACCGCAATAATGCCTGGATCAGCAATAAGCCCTGCAAGGGGCGTTAAGTCTCGGTAGGAATGGGGGAACAAACCCTGCAGTGAGCGAATAAGTAGGGGGGTGGAGTTGACCAATAAGGTATCTGTTAGCGACTCATTAGATTCTACAAAGTAGGCCATAGCTTTGCCGCCACCGCCGCCGGTACGGTTTTCATAACTTACTCGAGCAATCTCTGCGTCGCTGACCAAAGCTCTGCCAATAGCCCTGGCTGTAGCGTCCAAACCACCGCCAGGGCCGGCGGGAATAACAATATGCAAACGTTCTTGGGCGACACCGCCCGCCAGCACAGAACTACCTGTAACCAAAAGGCAGAAAAAGCAGGATGCAAATGTGAGTTTGAGCATAACGAGGGCTTATTTATTGAGAAAATTTAAAGGTAGTCCGCCTACAGGCCAGTCCACTGCAACCAACTGACCCGTTGAGGACAAAGTAATGAAAGCGGTCTTTAAATCAGCGCCACCAAAGCAAATATTGGTGGTGATTCGGTCTGGCATGGGCAAAAATTGCGGTTCTCTTTGCACACCTTTTTGCCCACTTTTTAGCAAAGAGCTGCCGCTGTCACAGAGGGTGGTAATACCTCCATCCAACAGCGTTGCTACACAAACGTCGCCATTGGAATCAACGGCCAGAGAGTCGAACATGAAGTGGCCGCTACGCCCAGCGAGTAGGCGTTTGGAACTTTTGCCCGTTGCAAGCTCACCAGGACTCGCCAAATCAAATGCCCAAACCCTAGCAGTAGGCGTTTCGGCTACAAATACGGTAGCCTCGTCGGCAGAAAGACCGATGCCGTTTGGCGCCTCCAAGGGAAAAATCACTTCACTAATGGATGAACCATCTGGCTGGGCATAAAACACCCCGGTCCTGTCTTTATCTCGAGGCCTTGTTTTGCCATGATCGGTGAACCAAAAGCCGCCAGTGCGATCGAATACGATGTCATTAGGACCGCGTAAAGGCAGACCATTGCACTGCGTATAAAGCGTGGTCACCTTGCCGCTGACTAAATCAACGCGTTCAATTCTGCCGCCACTATAGTTTTCGGGCTGCTCACCGGGATAAGTTTTATCGCCTGCTCTAATCCACTCAAAGCCGCCGTTATTACAAATGTAACACGCCCCATCGGGGCCTATTGCTGCGCCGTTAGGCCCACCGCCCAGTTCTGCAAGCACTTCTATTTGCCCGTTTTGAACTCTAGAGAGCGTGCCGCGTTGAATCTCAACAACCAAGACACTGCCATCTGGCATAGCAATTGGGCCCTCTGGAAATTGCAGGTTTGTTGCAAGAATATTCAGTTCTGGTTGCATTTTAATCTCTTCGTGATTCAATCTCGCATTCTAACCGGGTCTATGGATAAGGATATAGCTATGCGTACTGTTCGTTTGCTCTGCACGTGGGCGTTATTGAGTTTTTTAGTCGGCTGTCAGGCCTATACCGACGGATCAAAAAGAAC
>Ga0302126_10001065_pt1 | contig 16722 bp, 4 predicted proteins | sample CB4_20m_MG_FD_203108 | JGI IMG/M metagenome (GOLD analysis project Ga0302126, IMG submission 203108) | Marine microbial communities from Western Arctic Ocean, Canada - CB4_20m | ecosystem: Environmental > Aquatic > Marine > Oceanic | place: Canada: Western Arctic Ocean | collected 2017-09-24 | reverse complement strand
GAAGTTTTCGCGCCGGTGACGAATTTTTGACGCCCTTCTTCCTCTTTCTTTGTTCTGAAAGAGACAAAGAAGGCTGCAGCGACTACACACATACACGCGGCGGCGACAATGACAGTCGTCGTTGAAGTTTCAGGGCGGAGGAATGAAACCGTTTCTTGTTGTTGTTCGTTTGAGAGACCGAGTTTGGCCGAAGCGGCTGAGCATTCGATTGGGGCGGACGAACACGAAGTTTCGCAGTTACCCCATACGTAGTCAAAAGTTTCTCCGTCGAAAACGCGATTATAGAACAAAGCTCCTGTGCCGTAGTCAACCTCTGGGGCGCACTTAGCTCCAGCAAGAGGCGCAGGAATGGATTGAATGGGGCATTTATCCCCGGCAACGTTTTTGCACCCAATATCTTTCGCTGGATACGAAGAACCATCTTTTGGAAAGACGAAGAAACCGAATTCCTCACCCGCTTTTGGTTTCGCATTGATTTCATAAACGCCGCAAGAAACTTCAGTCATTTCTAAAGCATTTTTAAAATCAAAGTCTTCTGACATAGATTTCGTGACCAACTTGGCACCGATTTCTTTCGGCGAAACGACGTCTCCGACAAAAGATTTAAATGGAGAGCCGCATCCGAGCCTTAAGACCAAATTACCATTAGTCGGTAGAGCGACTTCATCGGCGGAAGAGGAGGTGCATAATTCGTAATACAACGTATTAATGCCATAGCCACTCTCGCCGTTCGACAAAGCGTAATTAGCGACATTTCTAGAATTCCAGTGTGCGTTAATTTGATCCTCGCCAGTGCACGTCGAGGCTGAATACGGTGAGCGTGCGTAACCCGAAGAGATTGGTTTATACATACATTGACCGTTCTCTTCCTTTACTGAAAAATTAATCATCTTACACCAATTATCGGTCGACTGATATGCAGTTATGTATGTACCATCGTTTGATGCAACAATAGAGTGCGACATTTGATTACCGATCCAAGATCCTTGATACTTAATCTTTTCCGGCTTAAAATCGGATGCACTCTTACACGCGCCCATGGAGACGTAATCACTCGGTGAACCGGCGAGTTCTAAGCCACTTGCGCAAGTCGCTGGCTCTTCGATCACGGCCACGTTTGTCGTCGGAGCCGCTTTTTCAATCGCGCAAACCTCGTAATAAAGAGTTTTTATGCCATAACCGCCTGCAGATGCAGTCGTTGCGAGCGCAGTCGTACCAGTCGGACTGTTGAAGTTATTGATAACTTCATTCTGCGTTAAGCAAATTGAGTTTGAAAGAGGCGATGTTTTGTATTTTGCGTCTAAAGGCTTATATGAGCATTTCTTGGTCGTACTATCGAGAGTGATCTCGAAACGGATCATTTTGCACCAATTGTCATGGGACTGATGCGCCATAATGTATTCAATTTTGTCAGTGCTTGATGAATACGTGAAGAATCTTCCGCTCGTTGGATTTCTCGGCCAAAACCAAGATCCTTGTAATTGCGCTTGTTCAATGTCAATGTCCGTGACGTATTCGCACGATCCCAACTCGACCGATTTAGTCGGATCCGACGCTGCGATTGATTTTGATTCGCACGTATCGTTAACGCCAGAAGCTGTCGAAGCATCAGTCGCTGGGCAAATTTCGTACGTGAACGATTGCAAGCCGTATCCGCCCGCGCTCGCCGACGAAGCCACGGTCGTTTTCGTACCCGTCAACCAACCAGGGTAAATTTTCTCACGCGTAGATAAAATACACGATGAACCTCCGTTAATATCGTCGGTCGATTTGAAATATCTCGCCTAAAGCGGTTTGAAATAGCAGTTACCTTGTTCGGCTTTAATATCAAACTGGACCATTTTGCACCAGTTATCCGTGGATTGATATGCCGCGAGGTACTTATACGATGATTCCGTTTGCGTCGAAACGTCGTCGCCGAACACGAACGAGTGAACGCCATCGGGGCTGATGGCACCTATTTATTTATAGAAATAAGAAGAAGATTGTGAATAAACTCTATACAATACAACACAGTGTTTAGCACGTATTTACACGGGCAACTCCTACCCGCGGCTCCGATCTCGAAAACGCGGCGCACAAACATATGTATTAAGAACATAAACACTTGAAACAAAACGAAACAAAAGCAACTGTGTAGAATAATAATCAAATACATACCTCCCATAAATTGCGTCGCAATCGGCTGTATATCTTGCGCGGATTCACACGCGCCAAGTAAAGTGTAGGAACTGATCGAGGGCATGTTAAGAGTCTTTTGTTCGCAAGAATCATTCGCTTGAACGAGTTTGAACAACGAGAGGAGTAAAATTGCTTTGGTGGATTTAGTGATCATCGCTGTCTTATTAGTGTTTTGTTTGTTTGCGCGTTTTGGTTTAATCGCAATCATATTCGTCGTTGATATTCTGATATTGTGTGAAGATACTCGTATGACTGTGTTGTGAGGGAATTTGGATTTTTTTACTGATGCTTTTTTGATCTGCCGTGATCAAATCGAAGGTGCATAACTAAACAAGGTATCATTTAGGATCTTTCGAAGGTTGCCCTTGCTTGCGCTTGGTTCCTCCGAACATGAATGATTATTATCATACCGTAGTATTTATTTATAAAATGACGATGATTTTTGTGTAACATATATTTTTACAAATAATTAATTAATTAAGCTTCTTCTTCTTCTTCTTCGTGAATGAGAACGGAATCGGCGTCGATTTTTTTCTTCTTCGCTTCGACTTCTTCGTTGTCTTCTTCGTTGTCTTCTGAAACTTTCTCTTCAGAATCGTTTCTCTCAGTGCGATCGCCTTCGCTAGTCGTCGAAGTTTTGTTGTTATTATTTTGCAATAGAAGTTCGTCATCATCATCGTGAGTTGGATAATGAGGCGTCTTTGGTTGTTGTTGTTGTTGTTCGTTATTATTTTCATCACCGCGCGTGATTGCAAAGTCGTCATTATCATGTTTATCGAGAGATAACAAATCGCGTAAGGGCGTTGGATCTAGATGATGATGATGATGATGATTCCCTTCGTCTTCTGTCTCTTCTTCTTCTTTTTCTACTATTGGATTAGGATTGAATAAACCTAAATCTGAAATCATGTCTGCAGTAGTTTCATCTCCACCAAACTTCATGCCCACATCATCATCGACTGCGGTGTTGTCTTTTCCTTCGTCGTCAGAAACAACGTCTGGATCATCCAAACGATCGCACTGTACGCCCTTTACTTGAAAAACATCTTCAGTCATGAACGAACAGTTTGCAATTTGATTATCGAAATCGTCGTCGTAGCCGAACATCGCAATTGTCTCCGGATCTTTTGGATCAATAATTTCGAGATGTTTCCCACCAGCTACAGTTAAAAACGATTTCAACGTTTCGAGCTCTTCTAATAACACGACGCGCTCGCGCTCAGTGATGATAGTACTTCTAATGTCGCCACTTGCGTTAAAGCGATCATTACGTAACTGTTTCCTTAAAGTTTTTGAAGCCGCGATAGCAAGAGGCGCAACGCGGTCTTTCAACGCATCGAACTGTTGCCCCAAACGAGCGAGTCTCGCAGCCGAAGAGTTCTCGTTCATATCAAAAGGCATCATCATCGTCGAGTTGTTATTGTTTCCTCTATTTTTTTGTTGAGCTGCTACTGTTGATGTTGTTGACGTTCCTTTTCTTCCACCGCCGCCGTAAAATGAAGATGCTCTCAACAGTTGTTGTTTCTTTTTCAAATTTAGTTCTTCTTGTCGTTCGGCGTGCTTCTCTCGAATTTCTGCAAAACCATCAGCCTTTTTCATCACGCGTTTTTTGAGCTTCTCCGTAAAGCTCTTCTCCGCCGACTCTTTCGCTTTTTTCACTGCAAACTCAAACGCTTTAGACGGTTTCGCCTTTTCTAAGAGATTAAAAAACGGGCGATACGGCACGAGATCCGCTCGCGAGCATCTTGCAGACGAATCGTCAAAGAAAGAAATGTTTCGACTTGAAGATGGCATGTTCACGTCCGCCGCGCTTTTTCCTTTGCACACGCCTGGCCACCAACCATGACCTTTCACGCGTCCCCAAACGTATTGACCAGCTCTTGGCCAACTTTCTGGAAGTTGGGACGAAACGTACTCTGCAACTTTCCCTGGAGCCGGTAAAGATATTCTAGGTACAATTTTCACTGCCGCTGTTGGTGTTATCGTTGTTGTTGTCGTTTCTTTTGAATCATCATCATCTTTGTTTCTATTCATATTTGCATTCGTCGTCATCGTCTTTTCATCCACCCATGTGAGTTTATCGTTTTCAACATTAATGAAATCTAACATTTCTTCATCTAAAAATTCTTCTTTGTTGTTTTCGTTTTGATCTTTTGTCGCTTCTTCGTACTTCACGCGGTGCCTTTTAATGACCTCATCGTATTTAACAATTAAACCTCTATGAAATTCTTGTTCTCCGTGCCAGAACACGTCAACTTTCCTCCCAACAAAGGCGTTTTTTACTTTCAAATCCTCCATATCATTCAGTTCTTCTTTCGTTGGGCCAGCGGCGGGAGCAACAGATTGTTGTTGTTGTTGTTGAAAAAGATTATTATTATTTCTACTAGAAGAATTGTTCTTATTTATTAGTAAAGTTGTATTATTTTCGTTGTCGTTTTTGTTGTTATTCGTAAGATGATGATGATGATGATGATGATGATGATTTCTTTGCTTTTTCCTCCGTGCGTTATAAGGTTTCGGATACGTCGGCCCGCAATTATAATCATCGGCGTCGTCGAACAAAACCTTCGGCTTCGCCGATCTCTTCGATTTCCTCACTCCGTTCTCATCGATCTCTACCGCTGCGACGCTCGTTTTATTATTATCGTTATCATTATTCTTATCATCATCATCCTCTGACACTTTCTTCTGTTGTTCTCGATCGTTATTATTCGCTCTTTCAATCTCCAATTTCCGTTTCCCAAGATGCTGCGAATACGTCTCCGCGTTCTTCTTCGTCAGTTCTCGATTTTCTGCGCTCTCGATTTTCTCGCCAGGTGCCGTCCGATGCTGCTCTGCAGAAGCGGTCGCATTCAATGCCGCTGCGACCATTCTATGACGTCGATTCTCAGCCGCTGAAATCAATCAAAAACGAACGAACGCGCTATAAGTTTCTTCTTCTCGGATATTTTAACAGAAAAGATCTGATCCGATCCAATCTACTCTCTCTCTCGCTCTTCCTAAAACGAAGTCGTTCTTGATTGGCACGCGTTGTTCGTTTTGTCGAAAAGATGCCCTTTGCTGCTTTCTTGTGACGATGATCAGATAAAGAGGGAAAAGTTTGGCAAAGAGAAGAAATATATACGCGCTCCTTATTTTAAGGCGAAGGAATTATATCTCGACTGTTTTACGCGCGTACACACGCACACGCGCACGCACTGAAGAGCGAACTTTTGTTGTATTTTATGTCCTTAGCAACGCGCGCGAGCGTGAAAATTGATTTTGAGGATCGAACGAAATCCTCTTTGGAAATTAACAACAAAAACATGCAAAACCCTAAACCCTAAACCGAAATGGAGTGTACTACTTACTCGTTTCGTTTTCTACTCATCATCAGCATAGAAAACGACATAGGAACGAGAGAGTTAACGAACGGAACGAAGGATGATTGATTGATTTTGAGTAAAGTTTTTGAATAATAATACTAATAATAATAACAATACTAATGAGTGCTGTAAGAAACAGTAGGAGTAGGAGTAGTACTAGTAACAAACATATCTTTAAAACAGCACAAGTTAAGAGACTTTGCAGAGAGAGGCCTCGTTGATTACACAGTTTTCAAATAACAATACTACTGATACTAATAATAATGAGTACTGTAAGAAACAGTAGGAGTAGGTGTAGCAATAGTAGGAAGGTCCTCGCTGGATTGCTATATGACAAGCGCACGAAGTTCACATCATCGGCAACAACAGCTTCAGAAGCGACGACTACGACGACGGCTAACGAAAGTACGCAGCAGCAGACGAAAGTAGTGCCACAGTTTAAGAACGCACAGGAGTACATGAGATATAACGAACTAGGGAAACCGAAACCGGAGAACGTATGGTGGTGCTTCAAATATTTCTTCGAACGAGTTCCAGTGAGAAGAGTATTGAACGCGAGTACCAGCGACGGCGGTAAAAATAACGCGTCGATGACTGATTACGTTCTTCAGAAACAAAAGACGGCGTTCCCGGAGAGTTCGTATTTCACAGAGAACGTGTACAAGTTCTGGTCTGGATATAAAGGAGAACTGCCAAAGAAAGAGTTCTTCGATAGTAGTAGTAGTAGTAGTATGGTGGGTACTACTACTACTACTACTACTACTACTACTACTACTACTAATAATAATAATAATAATGTAACGAATTTTCCATGGATGTGGATGTGGTTGAGGAACGTAACGAGTGGGTTTCCGATGATGAACAACTGGTTCCCAACTGAAATACCAGTTCTAGCGCACGTCGTTGGAGAACCGCCGGATGTTAAACGAAAACAACCCATATATACTGGGTCGCCGAAGAAAATAACGCCCTATTATTACTTAAAAAGTAAACAACAAATGGAAATGACCGTGAAAGGGAACGCAATGTTTGATTATATAAGCGCAAACGCGTGTATGTTCTATTCTTCGAATTCAGGGAACGATTGGGTGTCGCGTGGGAAGACATTTTTGAACTTTATCACCAAGCCTCGGAGGCAAATGTGGATTACTATTTGCGGATTACCGGAAGAGGAAAGTTTATTAGCGCACGAAATGTTAAAAGCAAAGTTCATCGATAACGATATAAAATTTATTTGCAAAACTGATTGGACTGGCCAAAATGGACTAAAATATTTCCAATCCGAAAAAGTGGATAGAGGATACAACAGGTGGATAAAGGATAAACATGTGACGACCAGGGCAAAGAAGGACGATCTTCTGGTTTTTTCTGATCAACCAGTTAATTTACTTACCCCGCACGTGCTCGCGCCGATGTCATTTCCGTTGTTATATCACAATGGCTCGGTGAAAAATCATCCTTTAGTTTTAGCAATCGTTTTTCCATCGCAGCAGACAAACGAGAAAGCTAGAGAAGAGTTGGCGGGAATTTTTGCGTATTCGAGAGATACAAACGTCGACTTGGCAGTTTGTGGTCTAGAAGTGGCATCACTTAAACCAAATAATATGACGTATTCTGATCAATGGAAAAGATTACAAAATGAAACCATGCAGTTGACTTCGGAAGCGTGCGCGATTGAATTCGAAGAAAGAGTGCAGAGAGAATACTCCAGACAGGAGCGAGAATTTATATCCGAGCATTTATATGAAATAGAGCCATATATGAGCGGGTTACGAAATGAAATGTGTACGTCTTCTCAAGCAAAGGTAATGTTTGGAGATATCGCGTGGACGTTTACGAATGATGTTGAAAAAAACGATGGATATCTCGCTCGCATTAATCGGCTTTTGATACAGCGGGGATACGAACAACGACAGTCTTCTTCGGTCGCGAGTAATACTAATAAAGACGACCATGATCTAGATCATTTTGGCAATCGAGCAAAACTAACGATAGTGGACACTATGAAATGCTTAAATGGAGAGATGACTGAGCAAGAACTGACTGAGCGCGAGAACGAGATGAATTCGTTTGTGGAGAACTCGTATCCCCCTTTGTATAAAGTTCAAGGCGTATTGCGCAGTTTTCGCAAAGAATATTTCATAGCAAACGCGAAAGAGTCCATCGTGGCGAAATACGAATTTGATGATATTATGATGAAAGCGAATAAGCTGAATGCTGAATCAATATCGAGGGAACTCCCTGTCGGAATGATGTCATTAAAGAAAGAGCAATACTTGAAATCAGTCGCGGATTTAGACAAAGTTGGCGCATCGAAAAGTGATAATTTTTATGTACAATTATTAGCAGCCGTTAGTCGAGTCGAGGAAGCAATCGCATTGGAAGAGGACACTTTAAAAGCGTTCGAACGAGCGGTTGCAACAATCATGCGTTTATGCGACGATGAGCAAACTCCGATGCTTTTCGTGCAAAAAGGCGAAGAGGAAGCCGATATCGATAATTTGGTTCACGATTTGATTGAAGCAAGAAAAAAAGCCTTGAGTTATTATAATATTATCGAAGAGAAAGATAACTTGCTTCTCGATGAGAAGAAGGTGTATCCCATTTCGTTCATCGAGGCGACGGTGGAAGAAATTAAGACGCGACACGAAAAGTTCGGAAAGGCCATGGAGAAGATCGAAGTTCGATACAAAAAACTCAGCGCGGATAAACAGCTTTTTCAAGCGATGAAAAGCAATGACCATTTCGCCTTGAGAGTTAAGATTGACGAAGCAAAAGCGCAATCTTCTGCGAGTGATAATTTAATTGCGATGGCCGAAACACGATTTGAAGAAGGGCAAAAGGCTTACTCGCAATATCTTAAAGACACATTTGTGAAGAGAGGTATGACTGCGTTGCGGCAACATTATCCATCCGACCCAAATGTAGTTTATGTAAACGCTGGGAAATCGATTTGGTACGACAAAAATGCAGTTTTAGGTAAAGGTTCTCAAGGCGTCGTTGTTTATGAAGGAAAATTTGATAAAAAACATGCGACAAAAGACGAAATCGAAACCTTCACGGCGGCAATCAAAAGGATTCCTCTAGGAGCAGATAGCGAAGAGGCTGAAAAGAAGAAGCGATTGATTAAAAGAGAGTGCGAGATTCATCAAAAAGTTCGTTCGAATAGGGTAATAAATTTCATAGGCTCTGAGCTGTACGCGCACGATGATGATGATGCGAGAGATGATCGAGCTGCGTACGTCGCAACTGAGCTGTGCGGCGAAACGCTTTCTTCGTGGTTAAAAGATGCCGAGAATGTGAAAAATAATATTCGCTGGGAGGAGCGCGTGAATGTCATCTCTCAAATCTCGCAAGCAGTTCGGGAAATGCACGACTCTGGAGTTGCGCACAACGATATAAAAGCAGATAATTGTTTACGAAGTATGAACGACAAGCATTTCAAACTTTCAGATTTTGGTCTCGCCATTCAGTTTGACGATAGATTAAAATCGTACGATGCCATGGAAAAAGACAGTCATGACGGGAAAAAGGTCAATGCCTCGTCTTATAACTTCCAATCCGTTTTAGGAACGGATCAAATGCAAAATTCTTTATCCACACCTCCCGAACTTCTTGGCCCTGCGACGAAGCTGACGCCGAAACGAGACGTGTGGAATCTTGGATGTTTAGCTTTTCAAATTCTCACTGGAGCGTGGTCGCCGTATTCGATTAAAGAAATCAAAATCACGGATTCTAACCAATTCGAAATCGACGAATCGTTAAAGAAGTTTAATAATAAGAAACGTAACGGTGAACATTCTATGCGCGAGGCTTTAGAGACGGCTTCGTTGCCTCGACACGTTCAAGTCTCCGCGAAATGGCTCATCGAGAAAACGCTCGATCCGAATCCAGATAATCGGCCTTCGTCTTCAGAGTTTCATGCAATGGTGAATTTATGGGATCCCAATAAGTCGATGGATGTAATCTTAAAGGTATACGATGAGCGAAGTAATTATAGTCTCCAAAATAAAACGACTGAGGAATTAGTTGCGAAAGCTTGGGGAAAACGCTACAAAGGCAGTCAGAAAAAAGTTACCGAGAATGTTGAAAATTGGAAAAAAGATGTCATTCCAGAACTTTTGGCAAGGTCTGAAAAGCGCAGATTAATAGATGGCGGTGGTGGTGACAACATCGCGAGGCAGAAAAGCGGCGGCAGCGGCGGTGATGGTGGTAAGCAGCCGAGAGGAGGAAAAAGAAAATCGAACCGCGGCGGTGCGGAGAAATTATTGTCATCCACATCGCCTACGAAGGAAGACGAAGGAATTGAGCGAACAATCGTCGAAAATACTGATGATTTGCTCGAGAAAACTCCAACAACTGCTACTGCTACTACTCGAGTCTTCGTTGATGAAGAATTTTCATCATCTTTATCATCTTCTTCTTCTTCTTCAAACACTGGTGGAGCGTACTCCTCCGATTTCGCGGGTTTAATCCACTTCATCAGAAACGTGAGTACACATCCACCTTACGTCGGTTCGCTCGAGTACAGGAAAATGATCGAGTACCTTAAAAATACCGGTTTCCCGCACGTTAAGCGCGATGACGAAGACGTACACAAAGAAGGCAAACGTCTCGTGACTATGTATTTAGTCACGCAATTCCCGGATGCGGCGATTATCGCGTATTCGCTCGCTCATCCACCATCTTCGAGGTAACTCTCTCTACTCAATAAAATCATCAAATCGCGCAATCGCGCAGTGTATCATACAGTATATCACATAGTTATATTTATAGAGAGAATATTAGTTTAGAATATATAGACCATTTGTAGCACACATTTTTAGTCACGAAGAGTGCAAATCTCTAAGCACTACTGTACTAAACCTGTAAAGCTCCTAAGCAAAAGGGGGGATGACTTTTTCTGCAAACGACTTATTTCTCGCTCCATTAATTCACGCACAAAAATAAACAAAACACGCACGGACATGGACATGGACATGGACGAACAAAAAAAAAGTTAAATCGATTAACTCTCAAACGATCGCTCCAAACAATCGCTGTTCAAACTGACCGAGTTCCGTTCAAATAAGCGTCGTAGTTCGTTTTTGGAAATTTCATAGCAACGACAACGATCGGAAGGTGCCGACAATAAATAAATAAATAATAAAGAAATAAATAAAATGGAACTATTGAGTCCATCGAAGTCCGCTTTAGAGCACGAGATAGCGGAACAAATGAACGAAGATTGCTCTAAAGATTATGATAATCGTGATATGACAGTTTTATGCGCTTCGCCGCAGTTCTTCTCGCCAGATTTAGTTTTGAAAGAGACGAGGAGACGGTCGGTAGGAGCCATTGGATCGAAGAGAAGAAGATCGTTAGAGTTCGACGAACAAAAGAAAGTCGATGATGCGTCGACTACGGCGACGAAGAAGGTTTCGATTTTGTTGAAGAATAGTACTGATGATGACGATTGTGATGATGTAGAAGAGAAAGTCGTTGTCGTTAAACACAAATCGATTCTTAAATGTTTACCACCGATCGACTCGCCGTCCTTGACGAATAACAAAGCGCAACGACAACAAAGTACTACTAGTATCGATATCGCGTTACACTCGTTACAGCTTCCGGAGTCGTTTTTGAGGTATTTGAACAAGAAAGGGATTAAGAAGTTATATGAGTGGCAATCTGATGCTTTGAACATGCCTGGGGTTTTAACGCATGGGCAGAACATCGTCTATTGCGCGCCAACGAGCGGTGGGAAATCCTTAGTCGCCGATATTCTCTTATCGAGGAGATTACAAAACAATAAGGGGTGCGTATGCATGGTCGTTTTGCCGTTCGTGTCGTTATGTTTAGAACGTGCGAGAGATTTGGAGAGCATATTTTCGAGCATTCATAGATTACGTGTATTGAGGCATTTCGGTGGTAGTGGAGGTGGCATTCCGAAAAGTGGAACTGGACAGACGTATTTAGTCGTATGCACTCCAGAAAAAGCAAACGCGCTCGTGACGAAAATGATCGAACAACAAAGGTTGAAAGATTTAAAATGCGTCGTCGTAGATGAGTTACATATGGTGCAAGAACAAGGCCGAGGGGCGACTTTGGAGTGTTTGTTAACGAAGTTAGTCTATGCGACGGAAGAAACCGGCAACGGTGGCGGTTCGTTAATGAATAACGTTTTATTAGACGGTTCGCAAACGTCCGGAGGCCACGAGTCGATATCGCCTCCGTCCTACGGTGCAAGAAACGAGGCGGCTACTAAATTAAATAACACAAGACCGATTCAAATCGTTGGTATGTCTGCAACGTTACCAAACGTGCACGCTTTAGCTGATTGGCTCGACGCTTCGTGTTCGGAAAGTACGTTTAGACCAGTTCAATTGAAAGTTTTCGTAAAATCTAGAAACGACGTGATCGATAGCGTTTCTGGTGAAGTCATTCGTAAGCTAGATAATGGGAACGATTTACTGCACGTCGGTAAGCTATGTACGGAGACTTTAATGGAGAACGGGCACGTTCTCGTGTTTTGTGGTACGCGAGGCAAATGCTCCTCCGTCGCTAAAGCTTTGACGCAAATGAAAGTGGACGTAAATTTAGGTATTGGAAATTCCATCGAAGCTCGAACGCGCTTCGCGCACGACTCGTTATCGAAAAACGATAAAGACGGCTCACTTTCTGAAGTCGCAAAATGTCTCATAGCTGGTATTGCATACCATCACGCTGGGTTAAAAGATGACGAACGAACTGCAATTGAAACTGCATATAGGAAAGGTTTAGTTCGGATCTTGTGCTGCACTTCAACGTTAGCGGCTGGTGTAAATCTCCCAGCGAGAAGAGTCATTGTTCGCGATTTGACAGTTGGGCAAAATCAAAAGTTAGAAGCTAGAAACTTGCAGCAAATGATCGGTCGTGCGGGGAGAGCTGGGTTAGACGATACCGGGTCCGCGTACGTCTTTGTCGACGCTGAAGTACCGGAGAAATTAGTCAAGAAGAAAATTGAAGAAGTGCGCGAATTGCTTGATGGGCCATTGCCAGAGTTAAAATCATCACTAGCTTCAGCCGGTATGCGAAGAGTGATGCTGGAGGGATGCGCTTCTGGATTAGTCAAACACGCACGCGAAGTTAAAAGATATACACAGAAGACGCTTTTATCCGCGCTGAACGATTTTGATGATTGCGTACAGTCCATAGCCGTCGACGCCCTCCGTTGGCTTCAAGGCGAAGACTTACTGTCTTGGTGTCGCAAAACACACACGTGGGCCGCGACGCCTCTTGGTGTAGCAGCTGCTCAGTCTGGGATGATTAGAGTCGAGTCTATTCGACGCGTTCAGCAAGATTTAAAACTTGCTCGAGAGGCGTTGGTCCTCGCAACGCCTTTGCATTTGTTGTTTTTAATAACGCCAACGCCGGATTGGACAGAAAAAGTTACCGAGAAAGATGGTGTCGTCATCGAGAAAGTTTTGCTTCCTCCGAACCCGTTACCGTCGTTGGACCAAAAAGACTTCATGAATTTATATTCCAAGTTGAATCATTTACAAATATCTGTGTTGGAGAAGGTAGGTATCGATCGTCGATATATTGAAACTCGCATCGCGCAAGGTAAAATGGATAACCCGTCAAATATTCAACACATTCAGCAAAGATTGTTATGTATAAGATACATGAACGCGATGATATTGCACGATATCGTTCAAGAACATCCAATCGTTGATATTTGCGAAAAGTATAAAATATCTCATCAATGGCTGAAGAAGTTACAAGACGAAGCAGTACGATTAGGCTTCACGGTTAGCTCGTGTTGTTGGCAATTGAAATGGCAAGATTTAGGGGATCTCGTCAATCGCTCGGCGGAAATGCTCACAGTTGGAGGCCGGGAGGATATCCTCCCACTCACAAATATCGGCGATTGCATTGACGTAACGCGCGCGCGTGCATTATTTGATGCCGGCATGAAGACACCGAAAGAACTGGTCTCCCTTGGCGTCATTCGCGTTCAAAAAGCGATTAAACATTTGAAATCGGTGAAAAATTCTGCGCATGTCGCAAACGCAATCTTTCGCGCCGCAGAAAAGTTTATCGCCGAAGAAGCTAAAGCTGCGAGAGAAGAGGCCGAGCAACGCATGCGTGAGCTTAGAGAGGAAGAAAAGCTCTTCTGTTTAGAAGATGACATGATCACGACGAATTCCTCAGATACTGAAGACGAAGATAATGAAACCACCACGAACATAGTAAAAGAAAGCAAACGAGACAACAAAAAACAAGAAGAAAAAATAAAAAGAGAAGCTCAATATATGCACGACGAAAACGAAGTTGATAAAACGCCCGGTATTGTATTTTGCCGAGATGTAGAATCTGTAGCAGCGCTGGTGAAGAAATGGCGAGCGGCGAAGAAGTATGCGATAGTCTTTGAGCCCGATCCAATGGAGCCGTTTACGCTTCCGCCAATTGGCGTCTTCTTAGCATTCAACGATGAGTGCGTATATTTTATGCGGTTGCGTGCGAAATCTCGCGACGGAGTAGATGTAATCGATGGCGATGAAGACGATATAAAACCAGCGTGCGAGATTTCTACCGCTATTGAAATTTTACGAGATGAAAAATCGAAGAAGATGACGATTGACTTGAAGCCGCAACTCAGAAGTTTGATGAGTGCAGAAACATTCGAAGATCGCGAATCACGATTAAAGCTTTCTGCAATGCTTCCATCATCATCATCATCATCATTAAGAAAGGATTGTGTTGTGAATTCGCTCACGCATTATTTTTCTTTCTGCGGTGAAAACGTTTTCGATCTCCGAATCATGGCGTGGTTGTTACGTTCAGACGTTCAAACGACGCCTTGCGTTTCTAGTGCGAATGCCTGGGGTTCTTCAAGGATGTTGCGCCCGTCTGGCGGTTTAAATGACAGCGATATATCAAATCGAAACAAAATTATATTGAATTCTTCTTCGACTTCTTTACAATTTTACGAAACATCGTTGTGCGATGCCATATTGAGAACGTTCATAACAGATCTTTCGGATACTTTGAACGTGTCACAAATCGAAAAGCAATCGGCATACGATCCGCGTGCGAAGATGAACCGCCACAGAAACAAAATGTCGACGATTCGATTAGATTTAGCAAAAGCAGTCGCGACAATATGGCACGTCTCTGATAGTTTTGAAGAAATGTGCAAGCAGAACGGCGTGTATGGAGCTTTGCTAACGCTAGAAATGCCTTTCGCGCGAGTTTTAGCTGATATTGAAAATATTGGCGTTCCAATCAATGCGAGTGCTTTGAAACCGCAAATTTTACGAGCAAAGGCTAGGAAAGAAGAGATTGAAGGTATTTGTGCGCAATGGATTTCTTCTCCTGATTCAAATGCCGCGGCGGTAAACTTGAACTCATCCACGGACGTATCCGTTTTATTGTTTGAAACCTTAAAATTGACGCCTCCGGAAGATGCCGTAATACCAGATCGAGGTTCGAAATTAAAACGACGACAACGATTCAGAGTAGATGCGAGTTGCTTAGAACAGTTGACGCACCCGATCGCGGCTTTAATTTCTGAACACAGAGGTTTAGGCAAGTACATTGCAACGTCTGAGGAGCTTTTAATGGTAGCCTCAAGAGCTTTGAATTCTTCTTCGACGAATTCGATCGAGTCCGAACACGACGCGTTCGCTGCAGAAAATACGGACGATGTTAAAGATCGCATTTACGCATTCGCGAATCAAACTGATACTGAAACTGGACGAACGACGTCGGTGAATCCAAACTTGTATTCTATCCCGCACGCGAAGACAATGATGAAGCCGACTGTGTCGAAAGATGGCGGTAGCGTTTCAGGGGTGCCCACATCGTTGCGCAAGGTATTTGAAGCGCCAAAAGGACGAGTTTTGATCGCATGCGATTACGCACAACTCGAACTGCGTTTAGTAGCACATTGTTCGGAAGATCCAGTGCTCATGGACGCCTTAAGCGTGAATCCGTTCATTCCGGATACGAACGGTGATCCGTTCACTAGAATCTCCGCGCAATGGATGAAAATTCCTTACGACGAAGTTACGGAAGAACAGAGAAGACGCTGTAAAGCTCTCGTATATGGAGCAATTTACGGTTCTGGAGCAAAACCATTCGCGAGAACGTTAAATATCACCGAAGAAGAAGCTATGGAAATGCTAAACTCGTTCAAGAGCACGATCGCGGGCGTCGAAAAGTGGAAAGAGCAAACTATTCGACTCGAAAAATTGAAAGATATCCCTCGAGCGCGCACGTTATCCGGCCGTTTCCGAAACATGCCCGATTTAAAATCAGACAACTTCACAGACGTAAGCGCGGCTGAACGTGTATTCATAAACACTTTAATGCAAGGATCATCCGTCGATATCATCAAAAAGGCTGCGTTGCACGCGTTGGAAACGCTTCGAAAAAAGTCGCTCCTGAAAAAGACCGATTTGATCTTAACCATCCACGACGAGTTATTGTTCGAATGTGATGAGAAAATTGCAAGGCTCGTTGGGCGCGAAGCGAAAAAATGCATGGAAGACGTCGGTGTCTTTTTTGACTTGAAAGTCCCTTTGTTCGCCGATTTGCGCTTAGGAAAGACTTGGCACGACTTAGTTCGCGTGAATACGTTGTAGTCGTGCCGCAGTGTGTACCCGCTGCAGCAAAACTAGTATACTACTTATTCTGTGCACTGTACTTCTCAACAACAGGGAACGTACAGTTTCAAGCTTAGAGAGAATAAATTTAGAGGCACAAAACTTCATTAGAATGTAGAAGAACGGAATCTTAACACGATTTATTAGCTTATTTCCTGCTGCAGCAAAAGTACTCGTTTAGGTGTTCGGGCAGTAAGTAGGCACAAAACTTATCTATCTCATTACCACGACTTATTAGCTCATTGTTACCATTTTTAGTGCAAAAGTGCGGTAGTATAGTACTCGTCGTGTGCATAAAAAGCTATCCTCGCGCGAGAACGATTCGTATCATAAAGCATACTTCATTAAAACGCAGTACATACTACATACATGTAGTGTATTAGTGATGAATTATATGTAAAGATCGAATTGAACGAAATTCAGGAACTGATGATATGACGATGATAAGATGATATGATGATGCAGCAGTGAACGCAGAAAAGAAAAAATGAGAATCAAGGGCACACCGAAGCGATGCGCGAGATCGACCGTGACGGGAAACGATC
>Ga0302126_10001052_pt1 | contig 16832 bp, 7 predicted proteins | sample CB4_20m_MG_FD_203108 | JGI IMG/M metagenome (GOLD analysis project Ga0302126, IMG submission 203108) | Marine microbial communities from Western Arctic Ocean, Canada - CB4_20m | ecosystem: Environmental > Aquatic > Marine > Oceanic | place: Canada: Western Arctic Ocean | collected 2017-09-24 | reverse complement strand
TCATTCGATGAGCGCGTTCGAACGACATGTTTTTCGTGTCGAAACGTGACGTTTTGTGTTTAGGGTGTGATGACCCCCTAGAGAGACTTTGCAAAAAAAAACGGCAAAACTTGTTTTTTACATTTTCTGCATAAGAAGGGAGAAAAAAGTAACTCGTGCCAGGCAAAGTAAAAATAAACATGAATAAAATCGATCAAACAAACACTCAAGAAGAGCGCAGGACTACAACAACTACTACTACTACTACTGATAACGATGATGATGATGATGATGATGTCACTGTAGATGATGATTACGCACCGGCGAAGAGTTCACCGACGAAGAACTTTGAAGATGATGGTTATGATGATTATGATATTAATAAAGAAGTTAACCGTGTGATCTCACCAGTGCTAATAGCCACAGAGAAAAATGATCGAAGAGAAATCGATTCGGATGACGAGGATGTTTTCGAGGATGCGAATAACGGCGATATCGTGGATGATTCTTCTTCTTCTTCTTCTTCTTCTTTTTCGCTGCAACGACAGCGATTGAATACGGATAACAAGTCTTTGCTGATGAGTAGTGGAAACGATCGTACGAACGATGACGTTGAACGAGAACAATCTTCTGAGGACGGTGCGGCGTCGGATATGAATTCGGAGAGGGCGCGCGAGGAGGATTTCTCGGAAATGTTAAGGTACGTGAAACAGGCCGTGAACGATGAAGATCCGTTAAAGTATGAGAGGCTCGGCACGACTTTATGGCAGTTATCGAACGACGCTTTAGAGCAGTTGGCGAATAGGGAGGAGATGGAACAAATGTCTTCGCAACAAGGGACTCCGAATTCGGATTCGATTTTTAGTTTGACGAACAATAATAATAATAATAATAATAATAACGGAGGTCAGAACGATGCGAACAGTAGCATCGATAAGAGTAAAGAAGATGGGTTGAATTTAAAGGATTTGCCGAGATGCGTGCAATTAGCAGCGCAAGAGCTACCAGTATTTGCGAAGGCGTTGACGATCGATCCAGGAAGTGCTTATAGACCTGGAAGTTCGAAAACTCGAGTGTATACGAAAGAAACGACGATGCCGGCTATTGGAAGTCACAGAGTTGGAGCCGCGGAGATTATTGCGATGATGTTACAGCTCGGATGTATAGAGATCGATGAGAAAATTGCGCATTTGAAATTGGAAGAATCCATGGACGAGAAGAAACCGATGACTTTGGAAACGTTGGCGATTATGTTGTTTGATCATCCATGGTCATCGGCGTTTCATGCCGCTTCGTCTAGGGCAATTTTAGCCGCTCTATCATCGCCGCACGAACAGCTTTGGATGCCTTTAGTCGTATGCAGGGCAGATCGCGGGGAGAAAGACGTGTATAAAAACTGTTTACCGACTAAAGTGGCGGAAACGATGGAGGAAGCGTTATTATGCGAACGCGTTTCTAGGCGTAAAGGTAACGTTGGATCTGCAGTTGTTCTAGCAAATGCGTTGAGAGAATTTGGCGAAGCAATTGATGAAGAAAGAATTGAAATGCGGAAGCATTTACAGAAAAATTTGAAATGGGTAGAAGCGAATAAAGACGGCGGAAGCTTAGATCGTTTGAACAAGGAACAAATAGGTGGTTTATGCGGTCCAAAACCAAGTCGCCAACCACAATTTTTAGAGACTAACGGGGGGGGTAACGTGATTAGTAGTCACGAGTTGTTGAGAATGCTACAGCACATTTCATTAGGCGGTGGAGGAGGAGGTGGAGGAGGACAGTAAATATAGATATATATTTAAAAACTGTTGTTGTTGTATATCCTATCTAGTAGCTACTCGTATTAACTTTAACGAAATCCCATGAGAGGGGACTTATTATTAGTACTATTCAGTTTCTTTGCGCCGTGTAACTCTTTAGCCGCTCTCGGCGAGAAGAAACCTACGGCCATAGTTGGAATTGTATCGCACGACTGATCATCTTCTCCATGACCGAATTTATTGGTAATTTTCCTCAAAGGCGTATGTTCTTCCGCTCTTAACAAATCGAGCAAATCACGTTCGTACCCTTCCGGGTCGTCTATTGGCGTTTCGAAATTTCTAACCGTATCGAATCTTCGTTTCTTGTTTGTTGAGATGACGTATTTTGTCATCGTCTGATTTAAACGAGAATTCGTTTGCGGAGTCTTTGCAACCTCGTTCTTCTTCTCTATTGTCGCCGCTGGTGCTGCTGGTAGTGGCGATGCCGAAGCATGATGCGTCGTCGTCGCAAAGGCGTTTACGAAAAAGTTTCCAATCGGCGTCAACACGCGTTTAACCGCACTATCCGGCGGTTGAATCACGACACGCATTATTTCGTTTACAACTCTTGAACGTTTCTTTCCCGGAGTTGTGTGCGTGGGCGTTGCTATTACATCATCATCGTTTTCAACATCTTCTTCTATTTTTTGTCCTTCTTCTTCAGGACGCGTTCTCTTCTTTGTCTTTTTAATGCCGCTGCTCTTCGTCGTCTTCGTCGTAATAATAGTAGTAGAAGTAATAGCTTTCATCTTCTCCCGAATTTCACTAAATCGTCTCATGAAACTATCAGCACATTTAATACTTTGCAACGCGTCTCTAATCGCTAAAACCATCGATTCGCAATCATCGTCTTCGCGATTTTCGTTCGCGTCGTTATTCAAATCGACGAAACTCAAACAAGTCAACGCGAACACACATAACATCCCATCACTTACCAAGAACAGTTCGTCCCAAATAACCTTCACGATAGCATCTGGCAAAACGCCTACGAACATACATATGAACCATTTCGGACACACGTGATGGACGCTCATGCCGCACTTACTAAGTCTCTCGTATAACTCCTTAAACATCTTCTCGCACGCGACGTCGAGAAAATCTAAATCCTTCTTCAACGCGCTCAACTGCAAATCGAAATACTTCTCCCCTATAACCTCATCTATCACGTGTTTCACTACTAAATAGCACGACTCTTCGACTACTTCACCCTTACTCCGCCGTTCGACGACGCTTAATCCATATTCTCCCCGGTCCTCAAAATCACCAAAATCTTCATCCTCCTCTGCGCAACATTTCATGACAAACGCGCATAAATAATTCCAGCCCTGCGCGTACCCGCACTCAAAATCCGCACTCAAAACCAACAAACACTCTCGCAACATTTCCGTCATCGCTCCTTCCGGTTGAAACCTTAAATCATTCGGGAACGTACGAAATATATCTTTTCCGATTTGTTCGGAATTCTTGTTCGTTTTTTCGCATTCTTTGGAAACTCGCACTTCTTCCGCGATTACTTTCGTTTTTTTTTCGGCGTACGAAGGTAACGATCGTCCGCGCTTTTTCTGCGCGCAGAACAGCCAGTGTTTGAAGTTTCTCGCGTTTTCGTTCGTTGTTTCGTTCATTAATTAATTAATTAATTAGTATGTAGTTTTTCTTTTTTCACTCGCGTTATAAAATGGAGAAATGTTCGTTTTGGAAAAAGTACCCCTTTTGCCGATTTACAGGTGGTATTTAGGGTGTTGGTATTTAGGGTGTTGGTATTTAGAAAATGCGGTATAAGATGAAAATTAATAAGCTTTTAATTCAAATAACTAATCAAGAAGTGTGTTGTGAAACAACGTCTCACGTGTTATGGTCCTTAATCTCTGCGTTTTAAGTGCACGATTTTTCGTGAACTTTGATGCGTCGTGAACTCGATTGCATTTGGATTGCATTTCTTGTCAAGATTGGCAGAAAATCGAAGTAGTTTTTCGATATTGTTGGACAATGAAACCTCGTAATATACCTCTCTTATTCGTAACAGAACAAAGTACCTTCACACCGTGAATATATTACAGAAACGAGAGAAAACCCCGCTAATGAGTGCTTACATCAGTAACGAAAACGCGCGATTGATGATACTTTGTCGCTAGTATTTGGTTGTTTCGTCTGCTGCCGTTGCTGCTGCTGCGTCGTTGATTAGTACTCCCCAACCTAAGGACGAGGCGTTGATGTTTTTGTTCCCGTTGTTCATCGTCTGCGTCGTACTACTGCTACTGCTACTGCTACGGCTGTTTGCGTTTAACAAAAGCGAGTTCGTGACGACGGCGACTGAGCTAAAAGCCATCATGGCGCCAGAGAAACTCGGGTTTAAGCTAATACCGTACTCTGGTAAGAACGCACCCGCGGCTAACGGGATTCCGATTGCGTTGTAGGCTAACGCCCATGCTAGGTTTTGTCTTATTTTCGATAACGCGGCGCGGCCGAGTTCGATCGCGTCGCAGGACGTTGATATTTCGTTTTTATCCGAGACGAGGACGACTCCGGCAGCGGCGGCGGCGGCATCGAGACCACCCGATGCCGCGATCCCAACATCTGCGGCGACTAAACCCATCGCATCGTTTATACCATCGCCAATCATTGCGACCGTTTTACCGCTTTTTTTGAGACTTTCGATTATTTCGGCTTTATCCGCCGGCGAAAGATTACCTCGAGCGCTCGTGAAAATATTATTATCGTTGTCGTTGTTTGAAGAAGAAGTACGACTGTTACTCTCGTGTGATGAAATGTACTGCACGGCCGCATCGACGGCGAGCTGACGATCACCGGATAACACGTGCACTTCGCAATTCAAATCGTTTTTAAATCGCTTAATAGTCTCAATAGCATCTGGTCGCATTTCGTCGTTCAGTTGGAATAGAGCCAAGATCCCTTTGGATTCTGTACCAACACAAGCGAACGAAGCGGTTGAAGATTGCACATCTTCCTCATACGATTGAGAACTAAATTTATTGTTATCGCTCGTTTTGGATTGAACCCATTCAGGTGTACCAACGAAACATCTTTCACCGTCGAGTAAAGCGGATACCCCAAAACCTGGCGCCGTCTTTTCTTCCGATTTCTTCCCAAAAGATATCGAAGCGTCGTCTTTATTCACGCCCATCTTTTTTAGTTCTTCACCACAAAACATGCGAATAGCTTTAGCGAGAGGATGCGCGCTTTCGGATTCAACCGCCAATGCAACGCGCAAAGCCTCGAGTCCATTATTTTCAAATACTTTCATTTCTGTAACTTTCGGTTTACCGATTGTTAACGTTCCAGTCTTATCAAAGACGACACAATCGACTTTTGCCATTCGTTCTAAAACGTCTCCGCCTCTTAATAAAATACCTCTTCGCGCTGCTAAACTTGTTGCTACTAACACCGCCGTCGGTGTTGCTAAACCTAAAGCGCATGGACATGCGACGACTAAAACATTCGTTGCTAATTTTGTAGGCGCTAACCACCATGGAATCCCTGCGGCATTCGATCCAACCGCTTCCATGAGCGCTCCTGGAAACATGGCATCACCGAATCCGGCCCAAAATACAAAAGTTGCTAACGAAATACCCATGACTGAATATACAAACGGTCCCGCAATAGCATCGGCAATTCGTTGCGTTGGCGCCGGCCTGCTTTGCGCTTCTTCAACAGTTTTCTGAATTCCGGCCACGATCGATTCGTCGCCATTCTTCAAGGCCATGATCGACAAAGGGCCTTCGTGGACGATGCAGCCGGCTGAAACTTTTGATCGCTTAAATTTTGGAACGAAAATCGGTTCGCCAGTTAACGAGGCTTCGTCTACTGAAGCCGCGCCGGAGACGACGACGCCGTCGCATGGAATCGTTTCACCAGGGAATACGCGGACGACGTCGCCTGGCGTAATCGATTCTCGGTCGATCGATGCGTACATTAATTGCTTTGCTCTATTACTTTTCACTTCTTCTTTTCCTTCTTCTTCTTCATCATTTATCATTCCATCAAAATTGCCGTTTTCTTCGTTAAATTTTAATAAATACGCCTCCAAATCTAATTTCTTCGAATCGACTTGTGATATTTGCAATCTCGCCTCTGTTGGCAACAAACTCGATAAAGATGCTAAATCTGCCCCAGCTCTCGCTCTCGCGCTCGCTTCCAACGCTCTTCCGAGTAAAATAAACGCCAACAACAAAACAGGTTCTTCAAAAAAATCATTCGTTCGCATACCGTATTCGTTCAAAACCGGGTGCATCGCGTTCGCGCCGCTCAAAGCAAACGCGGCTAACGCTCCTATACCGACTAAAGAATTCATCGTCGGCGATCCGTTTTTAAACGCAAGCAACCCGTCTTTCAAAATCTGCCGTCCTGGACCTAACAACGCCATCGTCGCCAACGTAGCGCCAATCCAAGGGTTTGCCAAGTGCGTTAAAACATCTCCGTGCGCGTATTCATGTAACCCGAGCTGATGCAAATGATGCGACACGTGCGTTCCTAAGCACAAAACAGTCAACCCCCACGCTTTATACAAATCGTTCGTCGACTTTTTCTTTTCCATCTCTCTCAATTTTTGCGCTTCTAAAGCCATTTGAACGCCCGCTTTACCTTTTTCCCTCCTGCGCATCTCGAATCCTTTTTTGGCTACGACATCAATCGCAATTTTCTCATACATCTCTTTCAAATAATCGTCATTAGCATTATCCTTATCATTACTATCATCATCACGCACTCCACTCCTATTCTTCGCCATCATCTTCCGTACATCATCATCGCGGTCAAAATTAAAACCCTTCTTCCCCTGCAAATCATACGTAACCGCGGCCGTATTCGTGACCAAATTAACGCACGCGGCGCTCACAAAGATCTCATCATTCAACGCCTTCGCGACGTTCGCTGAGCACCCTCCACATCGCATTCCTTTAACGTCATACAAAACCGTCACCGCGTTCTCGCGTGCGACGCAGTCAGTACGCGTTCGAGAGGAGGAAAGAGCCGAACTCGATACAAAAAATCGCTTCGCGCTATATTGCGCATGATGACACCCTAAACAATCCTTCGACCACCAAGCTCTTTGTACACTTTGACGAAGATGGAGAACGGTCGCTACTACTGCTCGTCGCTGACTCGATTCTGTCGCGAAGGTGCCTAAACTTCTGTTATTCGATGCGCAAAAGCGCGTGCTGGCATAACTTAACACGCGATGACTAGGATTCGATCCATATCTAAATCTAAACACATCATGTTTCCTGCGCTGCAAAAGGCCTATTGCGATCGATCGATGCGCAGATGATCGAATGCGAGCATGCAACGAGCGAAAGGTTAGATGAGCATTTCGCGCGTGCGTATTCGTGAGGATCGAGCGAACTGTCGAATGCGTCTTTGATTGATTTAAGCGCAACATTTTTGTTTTGATGGAGTGCGTTTTTTATCCACAACGATATTAAAAATTGCTATGCTTTTAACTTTAAGAGTTAAAAAAGCTACTAAATGTTCCGCAGAAGGCGTGCTCTTTTAAAGCTGTTTCCGTGATCGTTAGAACCAGTTTTTGTGCGCTCTTTGCAGACCCAGTCCTCTTGCTCTTCGAGAGAGAGAGAAAGAGACTTATTTCGAGTCTTTTCTGAGGAAACGTCGGTTTGAGAGAGCGCGCCGCGACTCCTGGATTGCGCGCGACGCTCTTTTCGCTTTCGTCTTTCGCGCGTTCTCGAACGGTGGACTAACCCGTTGTACGACACCGTTCGAGAACGCAGGGAAGACGGAAGAGAACAGAGTGTCGTACGCAATTTAGTTGGCCTGGTCTCACAAACCTCGGATCGATGTTTCCTCAGAAAAGACTTAAATAAAGTCTCTCTCGAAGAGGAGAAGGACGTTTTACTGCTACTGAATAATCTTTCTTACGCAAGGACGCGGTGCTGCGGTACGTAATTGCTATGTTGATTCTTTAGTTGTTGTTGTTATCATCGTCGTCATAATAATAATATTGGTAGGAGGAGGAGGAGGAGGAGAAGGAGCACATTAAACGCGTCGCCGTCGTCTCTACTAATTAGTATTACGATGTTCAAAGAAGCCGACGATTTGATCCGCGACGGCCCAAGTAATCGCTTGACCGGGCGGTATTCTCATTAAACGAGGCAATAAACCTTTCCACATCGCGAATAAACCTTCCTCTCGAAAAATGACCACGCCGGCATGCAGGAATCCTTTATATTTCTGTTCCGTTCCGGCCGGCGCTTTCGCTTGAGCCATTAAACGCGTTTTCATGACATCGAACGGCCCAGTAGCGATCGGGCCAAACGTAGCCGCTAAGCCGCCTGAGATTAAAGACTGTGTTGGATGTAAAACTGTACCATCGCCATCTAACTTCCCCCACAAAGTTTTATCCACTTGCGCTTTCGCCGTGAATAAACACATTTGATTCGTCCCGTTCCTCGCAATCGTCGGTCCAACTCCTGACCATAACCCTCTCACGCCTTCCTCTGCAATAATCGTCTTCGCACAATGCAATGTCCCTTTATACTTCATCTTCGATTGATCTAACCCTTTCTGCTGTTGCAACCGAATCTTCACAACCTCAAACGGCGTCACTATGATCACGGCCTCGCATACTCCGGCGCCGAACCCGGCCAACATCCGCTTCTGCGTCGTTAAATACCCTTTCTCGTCCCTCAACATCGCCTGAAACGTCGCATTCGTGCCCATTCTCAACATATACTTGAAGCATAAATGCGTCGCGAACGGCGTTAACCCTTTCCATAACGCCTTCGTGCCTTCGTCGCGCTGGATCTGCCTAAAGCAATCCTGGATGCCCTTATACTGCCCTTGCTTATCTAATTGCAACCGCGTCTTCACGACATCGACTGGCTGTAAACAACACGCCTCGATTATGCCCCCGAACGATCCAGATATCGCTTTTATCGCCGGTGATGCGCCTTTCGCTATTGCCGCTGATTCGTTCGTTTTTCCATTCTCCGATCCTGCAAATCCAGTGAACTCATTCGCGGCAGATACAGACGAGCTATTGAATGATCCATTCCGCATCTCTCTTACTCTGGCTCTCCGCTCGCTCGTTTAGAAAGCGTGGAACGATTGTGCTATTTAATATCGTATTCGTTATATGATTAGCTTATTAAACGGCAAAAGCTTCCTCTGTTGTCTGTGTATGTATTTAGGGTTTCAGTGCAAACATGTATTATCTAGGGTTTCAAAACTTATTCTTATTCGTTCTATAGATCATAATTAGGTTAATAATCTTGAGTTTTTTTATTCGATCGAGTGGTATACGTTTTATTTAAACTCTGATACTTATTGATATAAAGTCAGCGAGAACTATCAGTTTTACACGTTTTCTTCGTTTTTGAAACCACGCGCGCGCGGTTCTGTCTCGTGTTTTGAACGTTTGAAGTATTCTTTTTAAGACGATGTTTAAGAGACGAGTACGTGGTATTAGCACACCGCGGGAAACAGAGCATCGGAAAAAAGAACGAAGAACGCAATGTTTTAACGTTTTACTCGTTCACGCGCGGCCGCGTGTGAATATTTTCAGCGTTAACGAAAGTGAAAAGAGCGAACCGTTAATTATTACTGATGTCGATATTTTTGTTAACTAAAGTTTGACCAAAATCGCGCGAAGAGAAAGACTAGGGCTTAAAAATAGAGAGAGATCGGGAAGAGAACGAAGAAGAAGAACCGGTTGATGCGTGTTTTAGCTCTCGGAAGATTGGAGACCGACGCGAGAGGTATGGACAGTTCGTGAGGCGAATGTTGAGTCGTCGGTGTTTGTTAATCCTTCTGTTTCGAGTTTTTGAGATCTTGCGAAATTCGAAATTAAATGGTTCTGATCTGAGTTTGAAGTTTTTTGTACGAAGCGAATGCGGAGAGTCGTATTATTACGATTAGAAGGGCAAAGAGATTGGTAGTTCTTAGAGGAACACGACGCGATTTCTGTTCTTTTCGTTGCTTTTTTTTATGTATTTTAGTGCACCGATAGCGCGTCCATTAAATGATCACGAAGTCAACGCTCGAAAGACGTCCTCCAAAACGTTAACACTTCCACACGCTTGCGCCGCGCTCCAATGCACGTAATAACTCCTCACGTACGACAAATGAAATAACGAAACTAACACCAAACAAAAGCCTGCTTCATCTGCTCCACTGCGATCGTTCGTATTGAGTGAGATAGCAGTCATTCAAGTCTCGCGTTTTAAGCAAAATCGTATTCTGTGCTTCCTTCCTTTGAAATTCAAAAATCTCTGCCGTGCTCCATTTCTTAAAACCAAGCGACGTCGCCCTCGATTAAAGTTCGCACTCGAATTAATTCGAGAGAGAAACAGAAGCAGTAGCAGTTGCAGCTCTGCTCTCTCGCTCTCTCTCTCTTGCTTTCTTGCTCTCTATCACTCGTTGTTTATTCTCTCAAATCGATTTCGAATTCGATTCCATCAAACATTAGTTTATGATTAAGAAAAGATGATGATGCAGAAGAAGAGCGCTCGAGCAATCGCGAGAGAGATCAGAGAAAACCTCGCGAAGCTTCAACAACAGACGAATAATAATACTTCCAAGGAAGCAGAAGAAGAAGAAGAAAGAAAAAGAAGGATTGAGATAGTCGCGAGAGAGTTGTTATCGGAATTAATCGATTTATGTTTCAAAGGTAATTCGTGTGTTTCTCGTTTCGTTTTGAATTTCGTTTAAGGAAAAGGTCGCAGCTGGGAGTGGATTTTCGGTGTCTAAACGCTCGACTTTGAATGACGATAGGATCGAGAGACGACGAGCGTATGTACAACTTGAAGCGGATGATTCAGGCTTTCTTGTTGTTTTTGTTCTTTTATAACCGTTCTTCTTCTTCTTCCGTTTGCGTAAATGTTTACGTTATTTAGGGGGTGGATATCAAAGTGTGACGGAGGAGGACGTAGTCGAAGCGCTATCAATAATTATAGATACACTCAAACAGAAACCGCAGATATTTAGTAGCAGTGCGTATAGCAATGGTGAGAGTGAGAGTGCTGTGTCTGCAGTGGTAGTTTTCGTGAAAGTGTTCAAGACGACGATCTCGGAATTCGTCGAGACGAGGAAATTTGCGTTTCAAGCGGTCGGGCAGTTGATGCAATACGCTGCCGCGCATGATAGAGTTGGGTGGATGAGTTTGGTGTTAGGGGCGACGAGGGCTGTCGAGGATGCTAGGGAGGTGTTTGTGTTTCGAGAGAGGGATGAGGATGAGGATGATTTGTGTAATAATCATAGAGCGATTAACGAGTTTATAGTTTCGTCTTTTGGGACGATTGCGGAACATTTCGCGAATGTCGCTTTAGAGTCAAGAAAGGAGAATTTCATTGTTACTGATCGTAATACTAATACTAATAAGAAATTAAAAACGATGACAATGACTGGATCGAAAAAATCAAATTCTACTACAAATCATAATCATAATCGAACCATAGCGATAACGGAAAAAGAAGACGATATAAATGAATTCTTAGTAGGTTTGAAACGCGCGGCGTGCATATCGTTAGACCGGAGAGGTAATTCCGCGATTCTTTTCGCGAACGCAGCTTTACAAACAGTAGCACGAGCCGTTTCAGCATCTCCGCAAATTGCTAGCACGATGATTACGCCGCAAACCATAGATGCAATAATAGATCTGAGTAGTTATTCAAAGTCATACGAAGTTCGATTAAACGCTTTGAAATGCGCAAAGGCTATCGATGCCGACTTTTCCAATAACGTAGGTCGCGCAGATTTCGCTATTCAAGCGACGTTAAACGCTTTGCAATATTTTGAAAATGATGTCGATCATACTGGTAACAATAGCGAGTTTGCTAGGATATGTTTACAAACTTTGCAACAGCAGTGCGGTAGTAGTACTAACGGCGAAGGAAAGAAACTACCGTCATCGTCGTCGACGACTTCGATAATTGTTGACAACGCCGAAAGACTCGTGGAAGCGTTCGCGAAAAGTGCAAGTAAGTGTGTCTCAAGAGTGATCAGAGAAATGCTACTCGATGCGCTTTTGCTCGTGGCATCGTATACAGAAAAGGAAGAGCAACGCATGATAAGGCAATTCAGAAAGTCGATGAGATATAGTAGCAAAAGACGGGAAAATCAAAGATTAAAACAGAATTTTGTTGGTCGGTTATCATCGAATACTAGTATTGGAGTGCTTTGTTCGCGCGCTTGCGCGTCTTTAATGCATTGTGCGGTCACTCCAGAGAGTTCTCAGGCTTTCTCTGAAATATTAGTAATTGCTATGCGCGCGCCTACTATGCACACAACAATACGAAGAAGAAGAAAAGACAAAAAATCAGCGGCGAGAGAGTTTAGCGATGAAGATGATGATGATGCTGATTTTGAGGATCTAGCAATACCGTCTCCTTCTGATTATGATTTAGAAGATGATGATGATGGAGTAGTATTAGTAGAAGATAGAACTACTTTAGAAGTTGACGACGAGGAAAAGCAAAACCTATTGGCAACAGCTAAATGGACCGAATCTTGCGTAATATCGATGCTCGAACAACTCGGGTTGCCGCGAAAGAATACAGATCCAGATTCCTTAAATGCTTGGATATCAGAGACGAGTACTATTAACGATAGTAGTGGTGAATTAAGGACGCTGGAGAAGATTGGTGCCATTGTGACTCTTGCCAAAGCTTCGGCGAAATGCTATTCGGCCGACGATGCGCAAGCGAGCGCCGAGAAATTCGTTTCAACATGGCTGCAATGGTTCGGTAAAAATAAGAACGCGGCAGCTGCATCAATACCTAAAGATAGTAAAAACTCTATCAAAAACTCCGGTACAGCATACACAGAAGCTGTAGACATCAATGCTGTAATTGTTAGTAGGGAAAAATTTTGTGCGTTTGCGATGCTCTGCGACGCAGCGACTGCTTTGCTCCTTGCTGGAGCAAAAAAAAAGAGAAGAAACGAAGAAGATAAACTCAATCGACAAATGGATATTGATGCGAATCGAGGCGGAGCAAACGATGATTTCTCGCTTCTCAACGTTCACGATGTTACTCCAGAAGTCGTACTTTGGCCGTTTACTAGATACGGGAAAGATGCGCAAGTGTGCTGGCTTCTCGATAACGCAAGCAAATTTACCGACAACAGCAACGAACGCCAGCACGCAAAGAAGCTCCTCGAAAGTACAATAAAGTCTAAAATTGCATCCGTAATGCTCGCAACGACTTTTATTGCAACGACTGAAAAGTCGAGCGGGACCATCGTCTCCGCCGAACTCGCAAAACGCGTCTTACAACGTGCGATAGCGGACGAAGATGAACGCGTGAGAACCATAGTCGTCATGGCTTTACCGTTTGCAAAATTTTTCGCGCAGAAATTTTCAGCGTCTAGTCAAACTTTGGGAGAGTTGGCAAAAAAAGGCATCGGCATGGTGCGCAACTTTGCAGGTAATAATAATAACGATACGACGAGTACAAGTAATGTGACAGATACTGGCGAGCAAACGGAAGCTTTGGCAGCAAGAGCTATTACGGCTTTGGCGATTGGAGTTAATTACGATCTTGGATGCCTCACGGTCGCTTTGTCATTAAGTGACACTTTGACAAACACTAATAATTCTACCGCGCCAGCTAGAGCAAAGGAAAGCTATGAAGTCGTCCTCGAGCGTTTGAGTAAATCTCTTACATCGAAAGCTATTACTGCTATTCGCTTAGCTGCGGAGAAAAAATACGAAGATTTAGAAACTCTTTGTGAATCTATACACGTAGTGGTAAATAAAAATCTGTCGAGCGCATCGGAAACGCGGCGAAAAATCGCTAACGCACTGTTCTCGCGAGTGACAAAAGAACGGGGAACAGCTGGCGACAATCTCTTGCAAAACAACGTTTTTCGTATAGCGACGGATACTGCTGACCAAAAGAAAGAAAAGGCGAGCGGAAAACCTTCTAGAGGTCAAACATCGCGCGCAAAAGAAATGAATGAAATTGAAGAGCAAAAAAAGCCACTCATTTGCGAAGAGCTTGCAAAACTGTGCGTTCAAGAATACGGCGAGATTTTTGAAAAGCTTCTCGTTTGCGAGGACTGTCCAGAGGTCACAGAAATTGTTTCTAAAGCAAATGGAAGCGCCGAAAAAGCTGAGACGGCGAGAAAGCAACGTGGAGCATCGTGGAAGAATAACAACGGTGCTAGGCAATCTGAGGCCGCCGCGATTAAGCTCGCAATTTCATCTTTCAGAAGAATTTTAGACACGTCAATTACTTGCGGCCCAGATTTTCTCGATATACGAAATCGAAACGGAAAAGAAGCGTTTGCTTTATTTGGGGCGAACGAACTGATTGGATACGTGTGGCGATTAGCGCATCACGAAAGCTCTGGTGTTCGAAAAGCTGTCTTGGAAGCGGCGCGCATATTTTCGAGACGTGAAATTTTGCTTGAAAGTGCTCTTAAGAGTGGCCAAATTAATCTGTCGGCGTTTTCCTTTCGCCAATTTAAAGCAACGATGGATAACCTTAACACGCTGAATCTGCGAAGGCAATCAAGCTTAAACGTCGCATCGCTTTGGGGTGGTGCACCAACGTCCAGTCATCAGCATCAAACTTACGATATTGAAATTGAGGCTTCTTTGAAATTACTGAGGTATCTCAAAATTGTCGTAGATGAGGCGCCGACCGATACAGCTCGAGAGCTTTCTTTGCGCGTGTTTTCAATCGCTGCTTCAACTGTGCCTGCAAAGCGAGACGCGCTCACAATTGAAGCAATGTTTTGTGTGAAACATATAGTTCCAAACGCTGGCGAAAATTTGCTAACTGCGTCAACTGCTGCGCTTCTCTTACATTCGCTTGCAAAAAAGCGCGATATTCGCCCGAAAGAGCTTTTATTGGGAGACGCTCAAATCGCTGATGGTATAGGACAAATAATTCCAAACAACAAAGAAATGTTACGAACACTCTGCGAAGCAGTCATTGAATGCTCTGAACGTGAGTTGCTAGACGCGCTCTTGCCTGCCGCTATATCAACACTCGTGCGGAAGAGAGATATCACAACTTTAGCTGCATACGCGAAGGAGTTTGGAGGAAGGACAACTGTTAAGTCAATCGTAAATGACTTTGCATATGTCGTTATTGCTGATTTTCTTTCATCAAAAGATAACGAAACGCACAGAAAAAACGCTATTGAATTTCTTCAAGAGCAAACAGAATGTGAAATACAAACGCTGATTGCAGATAACGCGTTATATCTCGTCAGGTGTTTAATCAAATCCGCTGGTGCGAACGATAAGATTCCAGAACCAGTGATTTGTGCGAAGGAATTGAAACCCATGCTTAACGATATTGGTGAGTTAGCATTAGGAGACGCTCATTTCACTACATTACCAGACTTCCTCCGCGCGCACTTTACCGCCGTGGAAATGCTCATGTATGAATCGGATGAGAAGAGGAACGTAGTGACGCATCGAAGGTTTTTAAAATCACTCACAATCATGGTCATTTTGATACAAGACCATTTACCACAGTTTGCGCCGAAAGTTATGGCGCACTTCTCGGCAGCACTTGAACGAACTGGCTTACGGAGAGATGCTCTCAGAGCGTGGTTCATATTCGTGCAAGTAATTGCAAAGCATAGTAGCGAATATTTATCGAGAATCGCCGGTCAAATTGTGGTCACTTTGTTACCATATCTCCAAAACAACGATCAGCAAGTCGAAGACAATTCTGATATTGATGAAATATATGGTGGAGATGTAACGAAGAATATTAGTGTTATTGCTGCGACGGAAGCAAATTTAGCTGTAGCCGTCATCGACGAACTCGTGTTGAAGGCTGTTCTTCCGAAACCAATCTTAGCTTCGCTTCCACTTTTACCGAGACTCGAAAGTCTTCGCGAATCGAATGCTAAGCTCGACGATGCGAGGAAGTCAAATTTGCTCGAGGATAGTTTGGAAATGCGTTTGCAAGCATTGACCAATTCTCTGTCGCAAAATGAAAGCGCAGCTGTTCGAGAAACAGCGTTGGCTGAAATATATCGAGCACTGAGCGATCGAGCAAATGCAAATGAGTTGAACTCTCTTGTTAAAGGCTCGAACGAAGGTGCAACCGCGGATCCCACCATTGGAAATTTAGGATTTGCTTTACTTAAATCTTTTTCGCACGATTACTCATCGACGGGTAGCGCTAAAAACGAGCAAGCAAGATTACGATCACAAAGATTAGCGGCAAAGTGTCTCGGCGAGCTCGGAGCAATCGATCCAGGTCGATTAGGTCTAACTACAGAATCCGTGGACTTACATTTAGCCGTATCACCTCAAGAAATTGCGCAAACTTTACTCGTTAACCATTTATCTCGAATGGTTCGCGGCGCAACAGATGCGCACATGCTCGATGCAACTGCATTCAGTGCGCAAAAAGTACTCATAACGAGCGAGTGTCGACCGGAAGGAATTAACGAAGACGATGTTACGGCATTTTTATACAATAGGCGCGAGAATGATATGGATGCAACATTATTACCAGAGGGGTCAACTAATGACGGAGCTAAGTTTTGGTCAGAATTACCCGAAGAGGCAAGGACAACTTTGGCGCCGTATTTGACGACGATTTATACCTCAAACAGTAATAAACAGCTCCCATCCATGCGACCGATATACGGAACATCATCCTCTGTCAATTCATTTTCAAAATGGATCCAACAATGGTGCCGCGTGTTAGCCATTGAGGCACGAGGTCCGTGTGCTGATTTGTTTGAGAATTGTTTGGGCGTATTCCGACACGATACTCGTTTGACGTTATTTTTGCTTCCTCACATGGTTCTAGATGCTTTGACTGGTCAAAAGAAAACAGAATACGCCAGCACGAACGTAAATAATCCCATAATCATCGATAACGATGAGGGTGACGAAAGTGCACGAATACGAAGGCTTTCTGTCGAGCTCGAGATTTTAGCCGTTTTGAGAGATGCAGCCGGTATCATACTTCCAGACAACGAACTGCAAGTGATGAATACGAATAGAGCAGAAATATCTCCCAACGATGTCGTTGCGTTTTCAGCAATGCGTTCGCAGCGAGGAAAAGAAAGCGCTCTTGGTGGTAACACATCCGCTTCTGGGGGATCTGGTGG
>Ga0302126_10001050_pt1 | contig 16857 bp, 8 predicted proteins | sample CB4_20m_MG_FD_203108 | JGI IMG/M metagenome (GOLD analysis project Ga0302126, IMG submission 203108) | Marine microbial communities from Western Arctic Ocean, Canada - CB4_20m | ecosystem: Environmental > Aquatic > Marine > Oceanic | place: Canada: Western Arctic Ocean | collected 2017-09-24 | reverse complement strand
ATTTTACTACATCAAAATAATTAGATCTTCTAGCGACATACGCGAACGACTCCGTCATCTGAAAGCACTACGAAAAGGTGCGAACGTGGGAGAATTTGAATTGCTATGGTATTATTTTTATCGTGGTCGATGGGTCTCGTTTCTAGTTTTACGGCATCATCTTCGGTAGCATCGACGTCAACGTCAATTATGCCAATTCCTTGCGAGTTCGTAGCAACGAAACAACTCTTTCCAATCACATCGAAATCATTTATAGAATAGCTCGGTACTCTATTTTTAAAACTTTTTGACATTTGGGTGTCATCAATGTAATATGATCGAATTTGCATCGCTGAACGTTCAATCTTCCGAGAATCCCAGATCTTCACCGTTCCATCAATTGAACTCGTAATGAACTGCTGAGTCTTTTCAATGCATCGGACGCGCGTGCACTTGTCGTCGTGCGCCTTGAAATTTAAGAACGATGATTTGCAAGTTCTTACGTCAATTGCGGTAACCGAACCATTTCCATAAGAGCAGAAAATATTATTCGCTTCAACTTCAATTGAACGAGTTCCTCTAACGTCATCATCAGCAAGAGTATGCGATCTGACATAAGCACCTGATTCACAATCAGTAATTGTGATTGAACCCCTTAAGGTTCCAGCGACGAGATAGTTCAAATTTGAATCATGAGCGAGACACGAAAAGCCATCTCGCCTCGCCGTCAGCGTTTTGTCTCTCGAGCGCCACATCGTCCGCACGTTTTCAGCAACATCGTTCGTTACAATCTCGTCGTCGTCGCTAAAGTCGTTTTCGTCTTCAAAATCATCGAATAAGGAGTCACCAACAGTATTCGATGAAAATTTCGCTTGCCACACTCGTAAATAACCAGCATCGTCAGCCGTCGCAATCGTTTCTCCTCTTGGATCTAAAAAACACCCAGCGCGGATATTCGCATCCGGCTCGTGAATCGCAAAAGGTGCACGAAATTGTGTATAAGAAGACTCCGATACTTTTGGTGAATTACTTATACGCCACACACGAATTGACGTGCCTCGTCGCAATCCGCTTCTATAATGCGCTCCACACGTTAATACGCGCGTTTCTGCCTCCGAAACGCGCAACGAACTGTTCCCATCAAAAAATTCTTGTGTATTATTATGAGTGTTTGCGTCATCTACAAGTGTAGAACGCGAATACATCTTCACGTTTGCTGGCATATCAATCGACGATTTCCGCGCATCTACACCGAAGCCTCTCGAATGCGCTCTCCATTTTGCTAAAGTCTCGAGACGAACGACCCAAGGACTTTCGTCGCGAAAGTACCCGTCTTTACTAGCAGGTTGTACGACGTCCACCGGAAGAAAGCGCCAGGGTCCTTTAATCCACGTATTTTTAATACTTGCATCGAGCTCTTTTTGATCGAGTGAATTTTCATCATTAACATCACCTGTTGCGTTAGAAACGTATCGCTCCAAGGAAAGAAGTGCTATTTCTCTCGAGTCTTTGCGTTTAATCTTTTTAATATCATTTTTTTGCGAATCTCTCGTCGAAGCGGCGGAAGAATAAAACTGGCTTTGTCGAGCAATGTCAAGATGCGCAGGAATTCGCCGAGCAACTCGAATCATTTCTATTGCTTGTTTCGCTCGAGCAGCTTTATCGCTGTTGCGATTACAGCTTATAATCATAATCAATGGCGCAATAACTAATCGAAGTAAAACAGCCATACTGAGTCGCATAACGATGCGCTCTAATACGAGAAGAGACGCATTCAGCTCTTCATCGTTGACATCTTCTCTTGAAGACGCTACAATCGTTAGAAGCGAAGGGATCATCTTATCATCGAAATCGAAATCAGAGCCAACAGCGGATGCAATCGAACTCGCGACGGTCTGATGTAACAATTCTCTTCTAAAGCTCGGGCCTTCTTCGTTTATTCTTTGGAAATATTCTTTCGCCGAAACGGGATGATTCACGTCATCTGAAATTTCTTCATTCGCGCCTAATTCTAAACTCTCGCAGTATTGCTTGAGCAAAACATACTTCGCTAAATGCGCCGGCTTTTGAAGAATGCTCGTAACTATATAGCTAGATTTAGAAGCATTGAACTTCTGCAAATTAAGTGCGCTTAAATAATCCGCGCAGCTTTGAAATAACGCTGAAGACGCCATAGCTCTTTCCATGCTTCGACGGGAATATTTCTCGATGTGTATTTTCGAACAACACGCAATCGCATGCATACTTTCCTCGATTACTATAGTTGCGTGTAAGACAGCGTTTTGGAAGCTCTTTCCACTCATATTCTTTTTCGCTAGTCTGTTCAATTCATCACAGGCTACGATGCGTTCGATAGACCCGAGCTTTGTCGAATTTCGGATGTTTATTAAATCCATTAACGTTTCTGCATCGAAGCAATCGAGTTTTAAGATTTCATTCGCGCTCGGTGGAATTTCGTCGAAAATAAGCTTCTCGATAAAATCTTTAACAACGCTTGGTATTTCGTTTGCGTCGTCGCTCTCGAACAAATATCTTAGCTCTTCCCTAGCATCATTTTCGAGCAGTGCGTCTTCAATATCTACAAACGCTCCGAGACTATCGACGAGAGCTCTTTCACGGATCTCGCGAAGGTGTTCGGGAATATCGCGGCCGGTGAAAACTGTAAATAAAGCCGCTCCAAGAGCTCGCAAGTCATTAACGACGTCTTCTTCAGCGTTAGAGAGGTCGTCCATATCGTAATCATGTTCGTCGTGGTCGTCGTTGAATGAGTCGTTCAAAGAAACGTCTCTATATTTTCTCAATAAATCTTCGTGTTCATCATCGTCGTCTTGTCCATCGTCTTCTTCTCCAAAACTTAACGAGCGCAGAGGACTGTTTTTAGTTCTTCGCTGTGGATGCGCGTATCTAAAAACTTTCATTCGACCAAATTCGAGTAACTTTCCTACGTCTTCTCCGAACTTACAAGTATTCTTCGCGAAAACTGCGTGAGGGTTTGAAGCGTTACCAACCTGATATCCGAAATGTAAGTCTATCCATTTATGCAACCGTTTACTGACTGAATCTGACTCTAAACACGATCTATGAATCCTTATAAATTCTTCCGCGTCGCCATTTTTAACCCACTTTGGTACTTCCAAGTTTTGTAATCCATCTTCAGAGCTTAAAGTTGAAGTGAAAATTGTGGGATCGTAATAGAAACGAGGCAAACACTCGTCTGGCGTCGTTTCGAAGATGCGCTCGATACTTTTAGGGTACTCGTTCGGATCCCAGTCAGGCCTTACGTATCGACAAAGCATAAATTTAGATAAATTCCGCGCAGATTGAACGCACGCACCTAGTTCGGACAAAGCTGGATCATCAACGAGATGGAAACCAAAATCGTCGAAAGATTTATCGAGCATTTCGTCGCCTTTCATTAATCGCGCTTTTGTCTTTGAAAGATCTCTATATCCGAACAAAGGTTTATCGTCGTCTTTTTCGTCGTTGTTATTATTAGCGCCATCGACATTGCCTAAATCTTCGTTGTTCTTGTGATTTTCGTTTGCAAATGGATGTTTCGAAAAATCAATGACCCAAGGCATGAACGCATGAAATCGAAAATCACCTACTTTGCGACCGCTAACGACGTTTATTCGCGATATGTATTCGAGATTCGAAATTGCTCCAATGCGCCAAGCTGCTGTTAACCCGCGTAAATTACGTCTGTCTAGTTCGCTCGCATCATCTTTATATTCTTCATCTCTATTTTCCAGATATTGATGACTTTTCTTATTAGAATGATTTCGTCCTTGTTTTTGTCGTCGTCGTCGTCTCCTACCAGCTTTCCCATGGAACGCAATCTCAATCAATGGTGTTAAAGTCTTCTCATCAAACCCTTCTTTTTCTTCGTCAACAATCACGAAATTCTCTAATCCACAGCTTCCATGAAACGAATACCCTTTCTCGTGCGCATACGTAACCGCTTGCAAAATCTGCATCGCAATAATCAATCTCCTCGTACGAGACTCTCCAAAGCACGAATACGAAAATTGCGCGCAAGTCCTCAACGTATGCGTTCGATGTTCGTATACAAAAATAATCGCGCTCGCGCATCTCGTCTCGAACACCGCCAAAGGTTCTCTCAAGAAATAATCCTTCCCTCGTCGCGTGTTCTCGTTCGTTTGTACTCTATTAAACGCATCCTCAAACGCGTTCGCGTTCGCGCAATCGAGCGCCGCGTTCGCATCAAAATCACTCCTTTTCGCTCGAATCTCGAGCTCTAATAAAACCGACCCTCCGCTTTTCTCGACCACCGCCCTCTGTGGTTTCGCGGTACAGACCACGAACTTTATCTCTGCATCGATCGCCCTTAAGGCTGGTTCGATTAAACTTAACAAATCTCTTTCACTGAACTGCATTTACTGTTCCTATGCGCTCTTAACTCCGACTTAAACAGATCTGAGTATCGAGATTAGTAAATACGCGATCGAGCTCATGATCGAGAGCGCTAAGAAGTTCTTCGCTACGTTACACGCGCGTTCCCTTTTGATCATCACCGCGTTCTTCGTTCTTCCCAAATTGCTCAACACGTCTTTTACTTGGTCCTCTTCTTCGACCGTCGTCGTCGTCGTTATGTCGGTTTTCGTGAGCAATCGTTCGTATGGATCCATGTTCACCGTTTCTTTGTTTTATTTACGCCGCTGCTGCTGCTGCTGCTGCTGCTGATGATGGTCGTTAAAGAAGTGCCGTTTTCCGTCGTTTACAACTTGCCACTATTGATTGACATGCTGGGGAAAACTTTTGTGAGTTCTTCTTGCATACTATCATACTGCGAATTTTTCTTAATACGAGGTTATGGATGCGATAAAACGTGTTGAGAATCAATACGTACTAGTATGCATGAATACTCGTTTCTTTGTCGTGTTTTAAGCGCACTAGTTATTGATCGAAAACAACGTCTTGAGAAGAAGGTCAAACATTTAAACGTGTAGCGAAGATCTCGGTTTTAAAATCGCGCGCGTGTTTCGTTTACGATGCGAACGAATGTTTTACGACGATATTTAGCACAGAAAAAATCTTAACATCGCCGTCAATCGTTGAAGTTATAGCTCATCGCATTTTCATGTGCACAATGTACATATACACAAGAATAAGATTATTACAGTGTAAAAAATGATTAGGGCGAAACCCTAAATAAACAGAATTTTCCTATTCATGAAGAGGGATTCCCCTAAAAAATGTGTGCGCTCTTAATGATTACTTTACACGCACAAAGAGCACTTCTGTTAAAGGCAGCCGCGTAGGTGTACGGCGTACTCTTCATACATTCGTTTGTGTGTGTGCGTGTGCGTGTTTACCATGCGTCGCGGTGAATAGAGAGTTTCAAAACAACACTACATTCGATGATGCGCTGATCCCCTATTAAAGGTTGTGATACGTTCTCTTCTTCTTCTTCTTCTTCTTCTTCTTCGCGTGTTTAAAAGCGTGATTTAGTAGCAGTAGCAGTAGTAGTAGTAGCAGTAGTAGTAGTAGCAGTAGTAGTAGTAGTAGTGGTTAGTTATCAGCAGCAGTATCGCGTCGTTGTAGAGAATGAGGAGTCGATTGCAGCGAGTGCTTTCGAAGGAGTCTTTGGGTGAAAAAGAACGCGCAGACGTCTTCGGTAACGACGAGAGCGAGCGCGAGATAAGAAAGGATAGTAGTGGTGATAATTGCTTAGCGAAGACGATGGAAGAAGTGAAACCGACTGCTACGACTAATAAATCAGTTACGACGAACGGGAGAGGAAAGATCATCGTGAGGAAAACGATCGAGAAGAGTAAACAAGCGGCGAGGAAACGTATTACGGGCGATCCGAATTATCGAATTAGAGATTTTCTGAAAGTACCAAAAACGATTAAGACCGTGGATAAAGTAGCGTTTTTCTCTGGTGTGTTTGGTTTGTTGATCACGGAAGCGATTGCGATGAAGTATCCAGAGAAGTTTTGGATGTTTTATTTGTTAGCGATGCCCGTGGTTCTAATAACGAGAGTGTTTTATTACGTACAATTGAAGTGGCATTATTTCATGATTGATTTCTGTTATTTTTCGCACGCGGCGACGATGTATTTTCACTTATGGGATTACCAAAACGTGAAGTTATTTAGGACGATCTTTACGTTCGCGAACGGGCCGATCATTTTAGCGATTCCGATTTGGAGAAATTCTTTAGTGTTTCATTCGTGGGACAAAGTACAGTCCGTGTTTATTCATTTATGGCCGTCGGTCTTAACGTGGTGCGGCAGATGGTACGGCCACGGCGAAGAAAAACGATTAGACGTCGATGAATTGACGCAAGACGCGTATAAGCATTACACGAAAGAGTTTTGGATCTACCCAATACTCTTATACACGATTTGGCAAATAGCGTACTTGGTAAAAACGGAATGGATGGATGCCAAAAAGTTCAGGGACGACCCTGAACTCGTCACATCTTTGCGTTGGATATCAACGAAACCGAACAAAAAGAACCGAATATCTTTACAATTCTTTCGTAAAGTCGGTCTATTCGCCGAAGACGAGGAATTCTCCGCCGAATCTTTCAAAACGAAATTCGTCTTTGTCGCGATGCAGTTCATTTACACGGTCATCACGTTTATCGTAGCGACGATGTGTTACGTGAACTTTTACGTGCACACGTTCGTGATCTTGTTGTGTTTCGCGTGCTGCGTTTGGAACGGCGCCACGTATTACATCGAAGTATTCTCGCGTAAATATGTTCAATTTATCGCCGTAGCCGAGGAAAGGGAGAAGAGGAGATTGAGCGAGGACGATTTCGGGGGCGAAGGTTCGGCCGAACTCGACGCAATTCTGTTAAAGAAACCAGTTTAACAATAATGAGAAAAACATTGCCCCTCTTCTTCTTCTTCTTCTTCTTCATCAGTATTATAGCCGAGGAAAGGAAGAAGAGGAGTTTGGGCGAGGACGATTTCGCGCGCGAAGTTTCGCCCAAACTCGACGCAATTCTGTCAAAGAAACCGCAGCTCGCAAAATGTTACGCGTGGAAATAAATGCCTTATTAGAAAACGCGGACGTTTTCTCAATCGCGACATTTTCTCAACGCGACTAGAGCGACGCAGAATGGTGCGTTACTAGAAAAGAACAAAAGATGCGCAAAATTCGCTTTAACGACAAACACTTCTTCGTGAGTACCATTTCTTAGCACGCGAGAACACACTTTATTTAGGTAGCGTGTAATGAATAGATATACGCACTAAACATGGACTTTCCCCCTAAAGATAAAAAACAAGAAGAAGAAGAAGAACGCGCTGATGAACCGGCAGAACTGATCAATGAAATCGCAGAATCTGTCCAGGGAGACTTAATAGCGATCGCCTTACTGGACGCGTTCACGAAGTTCGCCTCGCGAGGATTCGTTTCAGACGTCTTCAACGTTCAACGCTTCGCGGAATTACTGACGAAACAGACGAAACGGAACACTCGTCGAGCGAATGATAACAGCGATGGTACCATGAATTCTTCTACTCATCGTCCACCTTGCTCTTCTTTGACCGTGAATGATAAGAACGTAGCACCGAGAGCGTTCGATAAAGTATCCGAAATAGCGATTTGTGTATACTATAGATATAGGAAAGGGTTCAGTGACAGTGTTTGCGTCTCGCGCGACGGAGCGGCGGATGATGAGAATAACCGTAACGAGCGATTTGCAAAAAATGTGAGAACCGAGATTAGTAGTGCGATGACAATTATTTCAGAATACGGAGTGAAGAGAGAGTTTAAGTCAGCGCGAGAGCTCGCGGAATGTTTGTTAGAATTCGTAACGCATAAAATGGCCGAAGAGGCGTACGTAGATGCGAAAGTGTGCGAAAGCGGATCTATAAGGTTTTGCTCGAGGAAGTATTACGAGCGAGCGAAAGAAGATGGATGGTGGCGCTGTTCGATTTGCGGTAACTTTGTGACCGATGAACGTTCGTTATGGTGGCATCAGAAGACCGCGCATAAGTTTAGTCACGTTGATGCGATAAAGGAGGTTGAACATGAACGTTTAGCGCTTAGTGTGATATTGAACGATGTAGGAGGTTATAATAATAAATCACAACAGAGTAAAATAGAAACGAAGAAGAACAAGAAGAAAGATCCAATGGATTTGAAAAGATGCGTAGAATGTGCAAAGAACGGTGATTTAGGGGAAGAGTTTGAGAAATGTATAATAGAGAAAAAAATTGCGCGACTACCATCTTCGCTCGAATATTCTCGAAGAGGTGATCTCGAAGCACTCAAAGCACTTCGTCAAGAAGAGCCTTCCGAAATCTTGCAGAGGCGAGATGCGAACGGAGCGTCTGCGTTGCACTGGGCATGTGGTAGTGCTCATTTGCATGTAGTAAAATACCTCGTCGAAGAGTGTGGATTTGACCCAAATAATCATCCTCAAACGGGTAAAAGGAGTTATGAAGGTCGTACGCCGTTACACTGGGCCGCACGAAACGGAAACATGCTCGTTTCTGAATACTTACTCGAAAAATGCAACGTCGACGTGAACTGTAAGACAAACGATGGAACATCAGCTTTCGCCTGGGCAACGTGGCAAGGTGAGATCGAAGTCATGAGAATGTTAATAAAGTTTGGGGCTAATCCGAGAGAGTGTGCAAATCAGTACGGTTGCAATGCATCGATGTGGGCCTGTCAAGGAGATGGTGATAACGTAGCGGTCTGTGAATATCTCATGGGATTATCCGTCTCGTTTCGACTCGTCAATTCAAACGGGCACTCTGTGTTGCATAAAGCGGCTCAACGAGGAAATGTAAAAGTAGTTGATTGGTTGATTAAGAACTCGCGCAGACTTGGAATTTCCAATCTACATGTCGCGAAAGATTCTGAAGGGTTTCGTCCAAGTGATTTAGCAAAAATGGAAGATAAAATCATATTGAGCGGAACTCTCGAACGGTTCCAAGAACGGATTCAATTGGAAAATTCAATGCTAAATTCTCGCTCATTTGAAGAAAAGGAAGACGACGACGATGATAATATTTTAGTTATGCGACATCGCGTATTGTATCCTCCATCGACGTTCTATTGCAGTATTTCAATAGGCCGCTTGGATATATTTCGTTCGATTTTAGAAGCAGATCCGTATTACGCTGGTCAAGATAACGGCTCTGGTGCACCGTTACACTTTGCGTCTTCATATGGTCAGCAGCATATGATTCCAGAATTGCTCGAACGTGGTGCTAATATCAACCAAAGAGACATTTTTGGAATGACTCCTTTACACAGAGCGGCAATACTCGTTCAGAAATACATCGTCGGTTTGGATTTGCTCCAAGAGTGTGAAAAATTGAAAATGAAATTGGCTGAAAGCATCGAGAAAAAAATTAATATTGAAAAAATAGCTTGGAAACGTCATTCGCAAAGGATTAAAGAAATTGAAGCCATGCTTGATAAACCGTCGCATCTTTTAGGTACGAAGTTTGCGATACAAACGTATCGTTCGTTACTCGCACGTGGCGCAGATTCAAACGCAAAAGATGCTATTTTGAAATGCACGCCTCGCGAACTCGCGAAAAGAAGTTTGCACGATAATTTTGCGAAAGAAATCGAAGATGAAAATACGAGACTACAAATTGAGATTCTTATTCAAGAGATGGAGAACGACACGAAAGAAGCACCGATAGAATCGATTGATATTAATAATGATCGTAGCAGCAGCAGAATAGACGACTTTAGGAATTGGCGCGCGTTGAAAAAACGCTTCGCGAAGAAAATAGAAAATATGGATGATACGCCGTATTGGTGTACGTATTATACCGAGCGTGATAGAACACTCGAAGATAAATGTAAGGAGAATGCGTGTAAGGAAGAAATCAATATAAATAAGCAGCAGAAGCAGACTGATGATGTTGACGAGTTGCAAGCTATTGATGCGCTTGAAGAAGATTTCAAAGAAGACCATCAGGAGATTATAAAAGAAATGATTGGCGGTGTTCCGGGAGCGTTTCGCTTACGGAACTGTTTTTCAAAAGCATCATCGCGCGTTCTCGCTAAATATTGCGATCAAATTCAACCGAACAAATATAATCAGACAAACGCGCGTAGAGAGTCGATGGCTGAAAAGATCATGCGCACAAACATCGAGTTATTGAAACGAAACGAGGACTTGCAAAAAAAGGAGAACTTAGAGTCCATTCTCGAAGGTTTTAGAATTCTCGCGGTTGATCCAATTATTACTTTATCGACGACTGATACGTTTTATGGTGAATCTCGGCTTCCAGTTGAACCGGTATCGTGGACTCCTGATGAAAACAACAACAAAAAAAACGAAGCGGTTCTCGAAAAATTGGCGAAACGAATTCGAAGATTTTTCCCCGAACGCTCTGGCGCCGACGCACTAAGTGGTCGATATTTAGTTTCAGACGATAAATCAATGCTCGACAAAAGATTGCGATGTTATCGGTACAGCGAAAAAACGTGTTCGATTCCGCATTACGACAAATCGACTGTATATAAACAGGAAAATAACACGAGTAGTTCGGCGTATTCTTTAATAATATACTTAAATGGAGACGAACACATCGGTGGAGAAACTGGCTTCTTCGTAGACGATAACGAATCGAATTCTCGTAAATCAAACTCTGGTCTAACGAAATCCTGTGGAGACGGTAATTTCCCGCTCGCTCGATACATAACGAGCGTGAAAGGGAACACTGGCGATATCTTATGTTTCCCGCACGGTGCAATCGAAGGCGACTTCGCACACCTATTACACGATGGTCGAGAAGTCCTTCCGTCCAGCACTGGTCAATCATCAAAGTTCTTAATTCGTACGGATGTCATGTATACTAGTTAATTACTAATACTGGATTAAAATCTCTCTCTCTCTCTCTCTCTCTCTCTCTAATTTCTAAACATGTATATCAGCATAACCACGAAACCATCAAAAATCAATTCGCTTCCATCATTGCTGTGGTTGTTGATTCGCGCCTAACAACTGCCCAACGATCCCAACGCTCTGCCAATACTTACTCGAACACCTATCGACGCAAGCGCTCTCACCGACGTTCAAATCCCCATCTTTAAATCGTTTATCGATGCACTTCTCGTAACAAGTATTCACTAACTTATTGAACAAATCTACTCTGTATTCCATTTCTTGATTCGCCATTTGGAACGCTTGTTCGCGCTGTTCGTTCGTCATTTGTTGCCGTTGGTCGTCGTTATTACTCGTATTACTCGTATCACTGTTCATTCTCTTTTCTGTCTTATCGATTATTTCTGCTGTGTCCTAATAAGTAACAATACTATTCACGACAGTATTATAACAACAACACTACTACTACTAAAAGTACCCTCTCTCCCTCTGCTGCCCATTTCTGAGACTTTTCCAATTTCGTTCAAATTCTTCAAAAAAGAGAGAGTTCGTTCGTTTAAGAAGACATCTTCAAGCGAAACAAAGATATATAGATAGATAGAATAGAATGCTTTGTTATTCTTCGTTCTCGATGATCGACTGCTCATCTTCACGATCTGCGTTAATTATCACGCAAAGTAGTCGTAGAACATCATCTTCATCTTCATCTTCAACATATTCGAGGTCGAACGAGCGATATGCGTTAACTATCGCTGAAAGTAGTCCTAGGAGAACATCGCGATCGAACGAGCTAAAAGAAGAAGAAGCAGTCGATCATCGACGAACGGATAATGTCTTTAGGAAGAGTTTAGAGAGCAGTAGCAGTAGCAGAAGAAGAAGAAGAAGAAGAAGACTCGCAATTTTTAAGGCCAGTACTCGTTCGATCTGTGCCAGTACTGAGAGCACCGAGTTCGATAGGTATTGGACGAGCAAAGGCATGGGTTGGAGTACGAAGAGACGAGCGAGGATGAACGTGAAACAGGCGAACGCGTCTTCTTCGTCTCCGTCTTCGAGAACTGAAAAGAGTGCGGAAGGTGACGCAGAGGAAGAAACGGCGAACGATGAAGCGACGACGAACGCGCTTAATAGTAACGGTAGTAGTAGTAATAGTAGTAGTAGATTTAAGAAAGTGGAAAATGGAGAAGAGAGCGCGACGACGACGACGACGACGACGACGACGACCAACGTAAGCAAAGCGCGAGCGATAGAGTCGAATAGTACTAATACTATATTGGACGACGATGATGATGTTATGATAGCGAACGAATGGGCGTTTAAGTTTCCAACGTCGACTGGAGATTTATCGAATACGTATCATTCCGCGCCGGCGAGGTATAAGTTAATGCTATTATGCGCGTGCGCGTTCGTCGTGTGTAACATGGATAAGATTAACATGTCCGTGGCTGTTATACCGATGTCGAGAGAGTTTTCGTGGGATACGGCGCAATCGGGAATTTTGCAAAGTTCGTTTTTCTATGGCTTTGCGCTTTCACAAGTACCTGGCGGGTTCTTGAACACGAAATATGGCGGGGCGAAAATTTTACCGTTAGGATTAATGTTCATATCGTTCGCGACTTTGGCGATTCCATTAGCTGGAGATAATTTACCGGCGTTGTTTTTCGCGAGAGCGTTGGTCGGTTTAGGCGAAGGCGTCGTGCCTTCGGCGGTGACAGATATCATCGCGAGAACGATGTCAGTTGGTGAACGATCGAGAGCGGTAGCGTTTACGTTCAGTGGCTTTAATGTCGGCTCAGTTATTGGGTTGTCGCTTGCTCCTTTTATTACGGAAAAATTAGGATGGCGAGCGGTTTTTGAGATTTTCGGCGCTGCCGGAACGCTTTGGATCGTTTCCGCTTTAACGTTGTTCAAAGAAGGCGGAGTAACGCAAAAGGCAATAGGAGAAGGTAAAACACCAGTAACAAATCTTTTTGGATCTAGACAAGAAACATACTCAACTTCTTCGTCACTGGAAGTAGATACACAGCAACCGACGATAAAGAAGAAGGAAGAAGAAGACGCGATCACGTTTGAAACCGTGCCGTGGCGACAATTCGCAAGCTCGGACCCAATTAGAGCGTTGGCATTTGTCCATTTCGTCGGAAATTGGGGAACCTACGTCGTTTTAGCATGGCTTCCTTCATATTTCACTCAAGAAGTCGGTCTTTCGCTGACGAACGCGTCTTTACTGACGTTATTACCGCCAATTGCAAATATTGCCGTCGGTACTTTAGCTGGACCGACTGCGGATAATCTCATTCAAGGTGGGACGGATTTGACATTAGTTCGAAAGGGTTGCCAGTCAGTCGCGTTCGCCGCCCCAGCGATTGCTATGTTGCTTTCAACTTATTTCGACGATCCTTATGCCACCGTCGGTTTACTAACCGTAGGTATAGCGTTCCAATCGTTCAGTTATGCTGGTTTATATTCAAACCATCAAGATCTAAGTCCGAAATATGCATCGATATTGTTAGGTATTACGAACACGTGCGGTGCGCTCCCGGGCGTTATTGGTGTACCATTAACTGGTTATTTAATAAAAGAGACGCAAGAATGGGAACTATCAATGTTCGGACCGGCTATTGTTTTTTATATGCTCGGCATTTTGGTTTTCTGGAAATGGGGCAGCGGCGAACGCCTCGTCTTTACTCCAGCCAGTATTAGTGGGAAAAGGAAATGAATAAAAATGAACGATAACAGAAATATTATCTAAATAGATGAAGTCACAGAGTTGTACGATATATAATAGTATGTAATTTTATATTAAAATAGCGGTCGTTTAGTTCCAATACGAATCGCTTTCAGCTGGTTTTTTCGCTTCGATTAGAACGGTCTCGATTGCAATTAACGACTTACAACCGGGAGGTACACCGAATTCTTCGAGCGTAGATTCTTCTGGAATAATCTCGCATGAATAAAGAAGAGTTATAGCATTGAAATGATCAACCGTGCGTCGTTTACCAGTCGTCATCTCGTCGCCTCTACCTAAACCGGACTCGAACAGTCTTTTCTTCAAAGATAAACACGTTTCTTTGACCGACGCTTTGATTCGATATCGACATCCGGAGAAGAAAAACGCTAAATGATCGAAATCCTGTCGTCTCTGGACGCACGGGATACCTTCGAATACGAAATCGCCTTCCTTCGCGGTCGCGATTTCCTCAAAAACAATCGCCTCCTCTTCCGGTAGTATCTCTTTCCGTAAGTCACAGTCCCACGCTCCTTTGCCTGTTTTTAATAACATACGAAGAAGAAGTAAAAAAAACGCATCATGTCAGTAAAAGTATGAGTACTAACTACAGACTATATCTATGCTCGACGATCACGAAAGAGAACAAACCTCGCGCGGCGTTCTGTTGATCCTTTGTCCTTCGTTCGTCTCCTTCGGCGTCGTAGCCCGATTTCCCGGCCATGTTGTATTCGTTTTATAAAGTCAAAAGAATTCTGTAGATCTGGCAGCCTCTTAAAATCATCATAGTAACGCTTAAAAATAACGAACTCGTTTCCTTAAATAAAAGAGAATAAACTTCACATTAATTGAATGCGAAGACGCGTTTAGAAAGACGAAGAAGAAGATGTCGGCACCGGCTCGTCGTGTTCGCGATCGCACGACGACGCGAGCGCAAAATCTCGCGCAATCGCCAACTGAAACTAAACCCATTCCTTCGATCGATTTTGATCTAAACCAAGACTCTGTCGACGACGAGCGCGTTGCTCCTTTTTGGAAATCGTTCGTAGTCTCTTCGAAGATCTTGAACAAACATTCGCTGCTCGAACGCGTCGCGAACTCTTTAATAGTTCTATTAACGAAACAAAAGAGACCGCGAAATGCGAAGGAGCTAGCGAAAATCGCGAGAATGAGCGAACGCGTGATCAGAATTCTCGGCGAGAACGCGTCGCAGTTAACGTTACAAGGCACGAATACGTACTTAGTCGGCACTGGAAGTTCGAGGTTTTTGATAGATTGTTCGGATGGGCGAAAACGAGAGTATGAGAAAAATTTGAAGAAGGCGATGAGGGATAATAAAGTGGACAGAATAGAGGCGATATTGATCACGCATTGGCACCCGGATCATTGTTTTGGTATCGAGAGCGTGAGGAAGTGTTTGAATGATTATACTATACAGGCGTATAAGATGGTTCGGGCGAGAAAGGGCGAACTCGCGGTGCGTAAACAGAAATTCCAGAAGCAGAAGCATAGACATTATGTTGATATTAAAGATGGCGATGTGTTCAAGTGTGAAGGGGCAACTTTAGTGGCAATGCATACGCCTGGGCATGCAGAGGACCATATGTGTTTTCGCTTAGAAAATGAAGGCGCTATATTCGCCGGCGATTGTATAATGAACGGAAGCACGGCCGAGTTTGAAGATTTAAGCGCGTATTCCATGAGTTTAGACCGTTTACTTGAAGCGTTTTCAAGTGCGAATAAGAAGAACAAGAATTACGATAACTACGATGATTGTGATGATCGTCCAATCGATGACCGTGCGAAGTGCTATCCATCGCACGGCGACGTCATCTCAGACGGCGAGCGAATGACAGAAGGGTATTTAAAACATCGAACGTCGCGCGAAAGACAGTTCTTGAAAGAATTAAAGACATTCGGCGAAAAAGGTGCGAATGTTTGGGAGCTCGCCATGAAGGTTTACGGTAAATTAGTAGGCGCACTGGTGTTCATAATGAGTTGTTTAAAGATTACGAAGCAACACCTCGAAAAAATGCGCCAGGACGGATCGGTAACTGTCTTGCAAAAGCAAAAGTTTGGTATTTCGATGATATTATCGTACGCTCTGGCGATACTATCGCTAGGTTTGTTAGGGAGTACGAACAGCACGAGATATGTCGTCGTTATGAACGCGAACAAAAATGAATGATTAAATTAAATTAAAGTATTATTCTTATACATTATTATAACAGCTGATGCGTACTAAATCTAAAAAGCTAAACTACTAGTAGTACTACTGGAACCGTATATTATTCATAATACAGAATATGTCTCCTCGAGATCGAATGGGTCAATTTTTTCACCATCACCAGTTTCATAAACGGTTCTTCTACCTTCTAAATCATAAATTTGTCTCTCGAAGCAACCAACAGGTAACGCTTTAAACATTCCGTCTTTCCCGGCTTCGAAGAATATCTGCGCGTCTCTTCTCGCCCACTTTATAGTCGTCATCGGTCTTACGTAAAACTCTTTATTCGCTTCGCATATCCACTTTTCATCGCATTCGATCAATTTACAGCACTCGACCCACTTTTCGCCGTGATCCTCGTACGGACCGCATATCGCGTGCGCTATTTCGTGCCTCAACACGCCAACGAATACTTCAAAATCGTCATCGAGCAACGCGTACTTCGATACATAAATCTCCCCTCGCGCTTTTATACTATTACTATTATCATCATCGCACTCGTCGACCATGTACGTTTTCCCTACGTACGACTTCTTCTCGTGCCACCCTAAGAACCATAACTTTTCGTTCAATCCAACCCTCCTTCGCTCGGAACTGAAAACTTCTAAAGCGAGTGCCCATCTTTCTCTCAATAAGTTCAAAGCGGTTAAGTTCTTCTTCGCTAATTCGATCCATTTCGTTCGATATCCTGATATTCGTTCTCGATCTTGTTTTTCTATTTTGCCCGTCCCACCGCCTGACCAAGTGATTTCTAAAGACGAAGAAGAAGAAGAAGAAGAAGAAGAAGAAGAAGATATAAAACTCGACAAAGGGCGAGTAGTAGTAGTAGTAGTAGTACGACGACGACGACGATTACTAATCGTGCATCTAAATTGGTGATTATAAAGTACTACTGGTGACATTTATTATATGCAAGCTCGTGCTGTGCCTGTCTGTCTCACAGTGACGAATTAGTTCTCTTGTATAGTCTTTTGGTATTACGAAGTTCTCTATGAAGTAGTCTATACGACGGCTTGAACGTAAGCGCAAATCGTAGCTATATACTCTCTCTAAATAAAAATCACACGAGTGAGTGATTGTAAACAT
>Ga0302126_10001045_pt1 | contig 16930 bp, 20 predicted proteins | sample CB4_20m_MG_FD_203108 | JGI IMG/M metagenome (GOLD analysis project Ga0302126, IMG submission 203108) | Marine microbial communities from Western Arctic Ocean, Canada - CB4_20m | ecosystem: Environmental > Aquatic > Marine > Oceanic | place: Canada: Western Arctic Ocean | collected 2017-09-24 | reverse complement strand
TTGATGACTGTGACAACGTGTCTTTACCACGACAACGACACGAAAGCTCGCAAGAACGCGCAGCAGCGCGCCGACGAGGAGCGCAGCCGTCGCCAGGCGATGCACGACGCCATGGAGGAGGCGGAGCAGGCGGAGGAGAAAGCCAGAGCGCTCCGCCGCCGCCTCCAGGCCATCGAGTCTCGCCGCGTGCGCGCGGCGCAAGGAGAGGCGGCGTTCACCCCTCGCCGCGAGCCCCCTCGCTCCGGCAAAGCCGCCAAAAAAGCCGACCGTCAGCAGCGTCGCCAGGACAAAGCGGCGGCGACTGAGGCGCAGCTCGAGCACGAGATCCACGTGCTTCCGGAGCAGCGCGAGTACCGCGAGGACGCCTTCAACGTGCGCCAGATGCTCATCTCCGTCGAGGCGACCGCCCGCAAAGCGCGCTCGCGCGCGGCCGACATGAAACAGCTCCTGGCCAACATGTCCGCGGCCAAAGAGGCGGCGACCCATGTGGTCCCGCCGCCGCCCACGCTCTTCGACGCCATGGGGCGTCTCAGCGGTTGAGGAGCGGAGCGACAGTCATGAGGACCATCCGCCAAGCGGTGCCAACACCGAATCGAGCGTAGAGGTTTTTGACTCGTTTGCTGGGTGTGGTGGGTTCTCTACTGGAGCGGTCATGGCCGGTGCCACGGTAGCGTAGGCGTGTGATTTTGACGAGGAGGCATTGAAAAGCGTTCGTGTGCAAACAACACGCACAGGGAGGAGGGGGGCCGACACGTAGCACGCCTTATGCTTGCATAAATTACAAACGCACATTCATTGCCGTGCTCCACGCAAGGCACTACGATACACCATGCACGCGAGACGCTACCTTCCGCTTCGCTACTTGAATAGGTCGTCGTCACGCATGCCTGCGTGTCTCACGGCACAGACGTTGTCAGGAACAAGATTGGAAAGGGTGCAGACAAGTTGCTCTGCGTGTGACTCGGCAATACCACACCGCACCGCGATCGCAGCGTCGAGATCTGCAGTGTGCGACGCCGCAGCGCCAGCTGAGATGCTTGTCCTTGTAGGCCGGTCCTTTCTTCCACGCTCGTGGTACGCCCTTGCAACAGCGTTGAGCAACGCGTAGGCAATGGCCGACGCGGGTAGATCGTTGAAAACCGAGATGCAAGTGGCATTGCCCATCACATTCTGCGTCTCAACCATTTGGCACGCGCCATCACGCACTGCAATCGGAAGAGAGCTGCGGTACAGAGTGAAGACCGCAACGACAGCATCGCGAATCTTCACGCGTTCTGTGTCTCCACGCGGCATTGCTCCTGACGTGCATGGAGCCGCAGGCGTCGCAGGCGTCGCAGCCGTCGCAAGCGTCGCAAGCGTCGCAGGCGTCGCAGGCGTCGTGTGCGCAGGTGGACAAACCCCACGCGCTGCATGTGCACTTGTCCTGCATGGTTCGCACCGTGTCTGCACCTCACTGCCAGCAGCGAGTAGCGCTTCCAAAGCTGCGCGCGTAGCTCCTCGCTGTGTCACTGATGTCTGACTTGTGAAACATACGTTCCGGCGCATGCGGTCACGCAGTTGCGCCAGGCGGCTATGCAATAGGCTAGACTGCGTGGTCTCGGCTTTGAGCATGCGGTTAATTGTCACTTCAAACGCAGCTGCGGCCACAATCACAGCGTGGCGGTTGGCCAGGCGCATGCGACACGTGACCTCGTCGCATGCAGAGTTGTGGTGTGCCGCGCTCGTGATAGCAAACGAAACTGTTCGTCGTATCTCCCGCGCGACTTGCATATCGACGGGCGCAAGTTGCATCAGAAGATTCTCAACCTGCTCGAGCATTCTCCTCTTCTTCACCACTTCCTTATCCGATAAGATTCCGTTTTCGCCAGCAGCACACGCCCGCGCCGCCTCTTTGTCGACGAGCCATTGTGCGTACCTCAACCCGCCGCCGTCAGCATGAGGCGGTGGGCGCGAGCCCTGTGCATCTTGTAGGTGACGTGCGCGCTTCTGCGCTGCTGACTCCGGACCTTCGTCAAACTGGCCAGCACGGGCGTCGCGCTGTATGTAATCGCCTCTCGTCGTCTTATCTTTGTCCTCGTCACAGTTTCGCTCGCGTCGCTGGCTCGTGCCAGCTGTCTGGTCAGGCGCGACGATACCACAGTCGCATACCATCGATGCGTCCGGTCCAAAACTCAGCTTTGTTACGTCTGTCGTGCCACAGCCTTTGCACATCCATCTTGCAGTCGCACCGTGCGTCCGCTGGGCATTCGCGGGGTGCTGAAGCGGCGCATCGGATCGTGCGCCATGGCGTGCGCTTGGTAGGCGCTTTCGCTTCCGGAACATGCCAAAGCACTCTGCGTGTAAGGAGCGCGTCAACGCGTCAAGGCCGTCAGTCACGGGCGTCACCCGATCAAACCTGTTGTACAGCTTCCAGCTGTAGCCGCACCCTAACGCATGATGTCGTTTGTACACAAGCACCGCGCTGGCGTTGCTCTGATGCAACGTGGTGGTATTAGTGCGCACCAGCCCTGACATTGTTGCTGCCGCTTTGTTTGCCATGGTGACGGGCGCGAGATGAGCAACAGCAATTTTATCCGATGGTCCAATCCGCGCCTCCGACCACACCCTCCCTCTCAGACCACCAGGCCGCTGTTTGACTCTGCGCAACGAGGCACGCCGGCGCGAACACTTGCTTTACACGCGGGCCTGTTCGTGGATCCGCCGCCACGAAACAGCCGCTCGGCAGCCGTCTCCTAGATTTCTGGAGGCCGCGGCCGTTGCCTAGGCAACGATGAGCATACGCGTAATGAGGCAACGCGAAAAAGGAATCGTGCTTGTAGCTAGAAGAAAAGCCGCTTCGTTAGAGTAAGACGCGCCGGCACGACTAGACATGCGTACGACACAAGCAGCAAATGGAAAAGCGCCTTGCGTGGATTCTTCGGCGGCACGGCCTTGGCACTGGCGCAACGCGCCTGCTTGCGAAGACGAGCACCTTGCTAAGAGGCCAACGCTGACCGCACAACACATCGGTGCCATGGACGCTGCGTTTCTGCGCACCGCGCCCACAGGCAATGTGACGTTGGCACAGTTCACCATATGGTACGATGTTGTGGACATTGCATACAGCGGATTGGACCCCGCCTTCAATGTTCAATTTAGATACCTTTATTACATGTCCCGTTACATATGCGTGAACGCGTGCACCACTGGCTTTGCGGCGCGCACGTCAAAGTGGAAGTCTTGAATGGGAGAGGTTGCTTCGCTCGGACAAGATGCATAACGTTGACTGGCGCCTCGCTCGCGGTGCTTTGCTGGTGGCGCGGACGCAACACCAGCCCACTGCAAGTAACCGCCCGGCACTTTGATGCAACCGCTTAGCCCGATCGCGATGGTCGTCATTATGCAACACCCAGATGCTACTAGGCCAACAGTTGCCACCAGTTGGCGTCTCCGTGTTGATGATTGTGAGGGTGGCGATGCCGCCTGGACGGGCGGCGCTACGGACGTAGGTGCACTTGATGATCCAAGCACGAGCAATAACGTCAGCAAACGGCGGTGCGAGATGGTACGAGTCGTGAAGCTTACGTTTATCATAAGTACGCTACAACTCACTTATCTAGAAGATCTCGATTCAGCGCTTTTCAAGTCGTGAGGCGCGCGGCGCGGTGCATGTCCGGTTGCGTTGCGTGTGTGGCTAGCGCAAAAGCCGCAAACCGCGAGGACACGGCTTGGTACGTGGGGTGCTAGCGTTTGGTCTGTGGCTGCAAGGTGCGGTACTGTCCCGACAAAGCTTACAAGTTTACCAAAACACAAGGTAAGATGCTGCGAGCGCCTTTTGTGGGGGCGGCGGTCTCTGGAGTATGCAAAACACACGGCCCGAACATTATGCAGAGGCTTGCTCCAAACATCGCAATGGCGATGCAAAGCACGGTTGTCTCGCCCGTCTGCATGTCGTAAACAGGCCGAGGTGCCGGCTTCGCGCTTACAGACTCGACCGCTAACGCAAGGGTGGCCTGTTCGCGATATTGCATATGGCTGACACCCCGCACCAGAAGCAGCTTCTTATAAACGTCGTGTGTGGCACGGGCGTCGGAGACGATGCTCGGCGCCGTGACCGAGCGAGGCGATCGCTTTGGAGGACTCGAAGGCTACCTACAGCAGGTTGCGGGCGGTCCGCACCGAGTGCCGTCGCGGCGGCCAGAGTTTGCGGGCGCAAAGACAGCCCCCACGGCGCCCGTGCCAGTGCCACCCATCAAGAGCTCCGCCGCGACGCCAGGTGCAAAGAGCAATTCGGTTATTCCATACCCGCGCGTCACGCCGTCCAACTCTGTTTTCAACGCGGCCAAACCAGGGCATCTCTCGTTTGTGGCTGCCGAGGCCACCGTGCCCACCAACCGGAAGCGCAGCGGGTACCCAGAGCGACACAACGTCTGCGGGTCGATTGAGGTGGTGAACAATCTGCTCACGCCAACAGGCACCGCGGACGATTCTCGCCGCGTGTTGGCCTTCGATCCGATGAATCCGTTCACTTCCCCGCACCCGCTCGACGACTGGCGGCAGGTGCAGGTGCTGCGCGAGTGGCGCCTTGATGGCGTCGTTCTTGGCATCGACAGCGAGGAGAACGCGTCGCCGCTTGTCAACGTTGCCATTGGCGGCATTGCGCGTCAGGTCGTCAACGTGTTTGGAGCGGCACCGTTTGCTTTGGAAGATCTCTTTGTAGGCTTGATTGCCACGCTCGACAGCGGCAATAACCGCTACACGTTTGAATACGTGCCGTTTTGCGGTCGCCTCCTCGACGCCGCCGTCACGCCGCAGTGGCCAAATTCGGGATCGCATCCAATGCTGGCTACAGGCCCAGGCATGAACCCTGATGGAAGCGCGCGCAGCGATGCCACACGCATCGAGCGCATGGTCGGAGCGTGGCGGCTGGGACGTGTGACAGATACGGCGTCCGTAAAATTCAAGCAGGCTCCACCTCCCGAGCACAACGTCAGCGTCCTTTTGGCCATTGAGTGGTGGGACTGGCGGATGCTTCGTCGCAAGTATCCCAGCGCAAACGTCGGAAACGATCATCTCAACCGCGAGCTGCTCGTCGAGTGCGGCATCGTGTTCAATTGGCCTTCCGAGACTCCCACGGAGGGACCGCACAATCCCGAAGGGGAAGATGTCATCACTGGAGAAGACCGAACGCGCCTAGGCCTTGACGAGCTAGACAAATGTCCAGTGGAATGCGTTTACCCATACGCCACAGCACACAAGGGCCTATTGAGGAGTGGTGTCACTCAAAGCATGTTCGCAGACACGGTAACGAAGTTCAGAACGTTCTTCGAGGACGACGCGCGAGTTCAAGCATTCGAAGACCTCAAAATAGAATTGGGAAATCTCATAATGAACAACGCCCCGCGTGGGGATGCGGAAATGCGCCTTAAGGAGCTTTACAGGGACGATATATATGAGTATAAGGCCCTTTTGAATGCAAACGAGGATATGAAAAAGGTTGCCCTTTATTTGTGGCCTGCTCTTAGACTGTACACTGCAACATCCGAGTGGCCGGGCGCAGAAACGTCCTTACAAGCATTACCAAATAGGTGCAAGCAGCATGCCATAGAAATCTTAATAGGCATAAGACGATGGAATGACAAATTGCAGCAACTGCGTGTTATGAATACAACCGTCGGGAAGCTTCCTTGACCAGACGTCTGCGAATGACAATCTACACCAAGAGCGTTTGTGTGTGTGAGTGAGTGGGGTCATGTCGTGTTGCAAAAGCTTTTATCGCGTGTTACATAGCACACCAAGAGCGCGCGTTTTACCTTACAAAGCGACTAACACAGCCTTTCGCCATGCGCCCCGCCCCCCATTTTCATAGCATCGTACGAAACAGCCGCGCTGTTGTAAGTGTCTGCAAGCTCTTCAACCCATAGCGAGTCCGGATCAAGCGTCTCCTCCAATTGAACCCTGAAGCGTGCAAGACGGCGCCACCGCATGGGAACGAGTCTTTCCAGCAAACAAGAGGACAATTCTGATACGAGCGTCTGCCCCCGCGCCACGCGATGTTTGTCCAAAGGTATACAGATATCCACGACGCACTTTGCGTTCCGTTCGTAGTGACTCACGCTTCTGCTGTTTATGGCTAGAGAGCAAAGTCCTCGACGCACAATGTCATACATGACGTCGGCCTTCTTGTAGATGACCATGTAGTGACACGCCCTAAATACCTCCTCAAATCCAAGCTGTGCCTTCTCCGCCTCGCTCCCGACATGACAGGCACACAGGATAGAAATAAAACGGGTTGCGGACGTCTCGTACCGTTGCATGCGGAGTGCGTCGTCTGAGCGATCCCGCGGGACAATTACAAATTTGGCCCTCTTGGACGAGCGAATAAAAGGCTCGTCTTGCGCCATCGCAGCAACTGCCGGCGCGCGTGGCTTGACGCAGTCGCGCCGCGTTGCGTCCGCACCGGCAGCTATGGCATCTGAGGCACTGACACAGCTGCGAGCCCTCGTGCAGCACGTCAAGAAAGCAGCGCTTTATCCCGCTTTGCAAGCGTCATCTCCAAGCAGGTCCTGGCGATGCGCGGGCGGGCTAGGGTTGGGGTTGGGCACAGATCGAGAAGGAGCGTTGTGGGGGAGAGTAAGATTATATACAGTGTGTTGGGCGGCAGCAACGCCGCACGGGAGCAACCACAGGCAAGGGTGCTGCGTCGCCGACCCTGGCATCACTCCGATTTCAGCGCCACAGTCAGCGCTTCAATAAGCCTAATTGTGCGGACGAATGGTAAGAGGAGGTGGTAGATGACATGAGCACCCGTCGCGTGACTCCGAAGGCGTCCACTCCGCTCGCCACGAATGGCGGCTCGCGGCTGGAGCATGTCCTCTCTGTGGGCATGAGCAACTTGAGCATCAACAAGCCGACTGTCACTCCGGAGAAGGCTGCAGAACTCTCGTTTGCGAACGCGCACAAGGCGCCTATCATGAGCCTCAGCACGGTCGTGCTCTGCAAGACGCGGAGTGTCGTACCAACGGCGAACATCGGCGTCAAGTGGGAAACTTGGCCTCCCGGAGGGGAGGAAGAAAAGGTCCAGAAATGGCTGGCCAAGATTGAAGACGCGTTGTCCATCCTTCCTAATGTAGGCGGCAATCGCAATAATATCCACAGTCTTGTGGATTCTGTTAAAAAAATGAGAGATTTAGGCGGCGTTGCGTCGCCCATCTCGGCGAACAAATTTGTGCTCGGCTACTACGTGTACCTCTTGCAGGTCGTCGAGTCGGCGCTGCGCAGTGCTCAGGCGCAGGGCTCGACGGACCCTAGTTTCGAAAGGAACTGGCCAGGCATCGTCAGGGCGGTCGATAAAAAGGCCGCGAAACTCGCGAAAGACGCCCTCAACGATCCGGACATCACAGACGCCGTGAGACATGAGATTTTTGCGTACTTTAACTATTGCAATGAGCTCATTTACAACTACTTCACTGAGGGCAACATCATGAACAACCCTGAGCTGGCTCGCAACACGTCGCCCGAGCTCACTCAATACCTCTATGAGCGCGGCACTGCCGAAATCCTCCGCGGCATGACTCAGGTGGAGTGGCAATAGAGGTAGGCAGTGAGCTTGCTCCCCCTGTCGTCAACGGAGTGTACAAGGAGCTGTGAGGCTAGATGTGGGGCGTAGTGTGTGTTTGTGGTCGTGTCTTGGCAATGGGCGATAATGCTCCTCAACCGCCGCTCTTTCGCACAAGAATCCGTCGCTTGTAAGTACGGGTTCTATCGGCAGTGCATGTGTTATTAAGCAAAGCAGCTGGTCCACCGTGTCCGAATCGCGCCGCGTGTTATTCACTCGCATGCTGACGCAACTAAAGGCGGCCAATATGCACAACTTGAAGACACCGAGAAGCGCACCAATGTACCACGCGCCACCCGGCAGGAAGTGCTACCTGCCCACGCCCAGGCGCCACACACGCGCGACCAGTGGGGCGCGCTGTGCTTAGGCTATCGTGCGTCGTCATGAGCAAGCGCCCTCGCTCGCCGCTCACGCCTGGTGCTTCTCCACCTTCGGATTTGGCGCGGTTGCAGTTACGCGAGGGGCGTTTCGGAGACGGGCACGGTGTGTCGGAAAATGTTTGTGCGTGTTAGCATTGTCTGCCTTTTGAGTGTTTGATCTGCTTGTTCGAAAATCGAAACGTAATGCCATCGCAGCCCATGCCCTCCATGCTCCTGTCGAAGGCGAGCAATTCAGATTGCGACCTGCCGGTTCGCACGCTGCGTACCGGCACGCTGCGTACCGGCACGCTGCGTACCGGCACGCCGCGCAGTATCCTCACCGGCAGATCGACAGCCAACGCGCTTGCCACTTCCTCAGAGCGAACACACGAGCAAAGCCTTCCTGACTTCAACAGCACCTGGGCGAATGGTCGCCTCGCCCGCGAACCAAAAGACACCCTCGCCGAGCTCCGCCGCATCCGGCAACACAAACGCTTTTCAGGAGGGCATAAACGAAGTGCGCGCCGCCATTCGTTCTCTCATCGGCCAAAGAATCAGCTGCGACAAAGACGACGCATTCACCGAATTGTGGGGTGGACCGCAGCAAGTTTCGGGTGTCATCAGAACTGCCACGACCGAAGATCCTTTTATTGCCGAGGTTTGCTTTGAAAACGAAGGCCTTTCGTCGCTCAGCGCGGCTTCCTTCATGCTCAGCACGACCAGGTGGGAATGGGCCGACCGACCTCGTCGCGACGATTCCAACCCGACGCCAGAGGGCGACAAACACGAGCGCTCTATGCAGCGCGCGTACGACCTCGCGACGATGATTGCAAAACGCGTCGGACTCCTGAATATGAAGGGGACGTACATCGTCATTCTAGACGGCAATGGGGAAAACAGACGCGCAATCGAGAACGCTTTTGACGAGCTGTGCGTGCCGCACACCTGTCGTCCCGTGGTCATCACACTTGAGTTGAATCCAAACGTCGCGCTTGCCAGCGCGCTTCGCTTCGGGCGCAAGCACGTGCGGCTGACGAGCGGGGACTTCCACATGCAGATGACCAAGGGACAGGTATGCGGAGTCGAGCGCGCAATCTTATTGGACGGCCACTCGGTTTTGACTGATCACGAGAAGGACAACTGCATTGGACTCTACCTTGATTACTGCGGCAGTCCGTGTAAGATGACTGATTTTGCCAGGGTTTACAACCGTCTTCCACGCCTTGTCGGATGCGCCATCACCGTTGCCAAGCGCCAGCCAAACCTGAATCTTCCTTGCGCAAGGCGTCGCAGCATGGCTGCCCCGCCTCTTGAACGATTCGAACTGATTACTACATACGACCACGACAAAGTGCTTTGCGACGTGTACGCACTGCCGCTGGACGCGCAAGGGCACCAAGAAAAGCTTGAGAAGGCCCAGGAGGAGCAAAAAGAGACCAACGCACGCATTGAAGAAACGTTGGCGGCTAAGAAGCGTGCGAGGAAAGAGGTTCAAAAGGGCAAGGCGGAGCAGCAAAAGAAGGCTCGTGGCGCCGAAGCTGCCCGTGTGCAAGAGCTCATTGGAACCGACGTCGCAATTCCACTCAGTCATTGGACCAAGAACGGACCAGGACCGGCGTATGCGCAAGTGATGCGTCGCAACGACGCCTTGCTTTTCAAGATCACCAAGAGCCACCATAATTACAACTGCGCGCTCCAGGCAATCATGGCGGATGGCTCGCTCCACCCGACCACCGAATGCTTCACGCTGCGTGCCGATCAAGCAGACGACTTTGCAATGCTTGCGTAAACATATTGCACGACGCACAGGTAGCGGATGTGGTGCGTGTGTCGTCTTTTCGGCGCCTTATTTAAGAGAAGCAGCTACCTGCCGACGCTAGCTCTGCCGATCTAATAGTTACAATCAATCATGCGAGACCGGTTCCGTAGTCTGTGAACCGGAGGCCGCCGGAATCTCTTCCGGTGCGCACCGGAGGCGGCTTCCGGTGGCCTCCGGTTCGAGTCGCCTCCGGCGCGGTGGTGCGCAAACGAGCAGCACCCGGCCTCAGCCTTATCTCTCTATTGGCTTCTGAGGTTTTTTGTACCTACAAAGCAACACACGCTCACAACCTTTACACGTAATCACTGTCGCGGCTGGCATCGCGGATGATCACCCGTCGCGGCCGCTGCGTCTGCGGTGTGGAGTCGCGATTGTGCGTCTGTGAACATTGCGACAAGTCGGAGTCAACGCGTGATTCCACAAGTTCAGTGGCGCACTCGGTCTCAGCGCTTCGTGTCGTCTGAACAGCCGCCGCGCGCACGAGCCTTGCGCGCTGACTGCACCCGTCGTAGGCCTTTTGTTCGTACTCCCCCAGGCGTCGCACCACAGAACGAAACGCGTTGATGGCAGCCCAGTTGCTAGACACGACCGCGAGGGAGTCAAACACCTTGCCGAACGCGTTGCTGGCCTGCACCAGCGTTCCCAATGTAATCCTGTGCGACGCGTCGGCGTCGAAGAGTCGGGGCGCGCACAGTACGTACGGCACAATGGCCCACGTCTGGTCGAACAGCGACAGCCACGTGTTCATGAGCACAAACTCCCGGAACAGTCTTGAATAGTTGATCCAAAGCTCGCGCAGTTGTCCCGAGAACGCAGTGCTAAACGGTGCAGGCGGTGCGTCTTCTGGGCGCTCCGCCAGAACGACGAGGCGGGTGCGCAGCTCTGCCTCCACCAACTGATTCTTGACTTCTAGCGTCACGAGGTGACATCCAACAAGTGCGCTGATGCCAACCCCGCCAACGGCGCCGCAAACGGCAACTGCCAGTAGCCACCAATCGGGGGCGTCGCCAAAAGGTGCCGAGATCTGTGTGCCAAGCTCATACAAGAGCGGGGAGAACGTGACCAGAGTCATCACGCTGTCGAGTAACATCGTGACGCAAGTGTAAACTCCATCTGAGAAGCGCTGCGTGTCTTCATGCAGGCGCTGGGCCGCGCCTTCGATCGTCACCACCGCCGGATTCCACAAGTCAAGGTAGGCTCTGATAAGACACACGCGCCACGCGTACGTCCAGCGAGACGAAATGTACCGAGCGGCGGGGTGTATCACGACGACCGGCGCGACGATCGCGCAGAATTGCCTGAGCAGTGTTTGTACGGCCCTGCGCTGCGTCAGTAGGTACTCGCCATTCGCAGAAAGCAGGTTCCCTGACGGTTCGTCACCCGAGGCGGCTTCGGTAGCATGACTTTGGGTCTGCATCAAGTCGTAGAACTCGGCGTACCACGCATTGAGTCGCAGCTTTAGCCATGCGTTGAATACTCCATGCGCTACAAACGCCATGAGCCCTATCCATGCACCCGCGACCCCGGGCCAGCCGTTGCGCCAAAAGAATTCTACTAACATGGTTGCACAGCTGGTTGCACAGCTGGTTGACTCCGCGATGCCTGTCGTGGACGTGCCTTTCGGCTAGCGGCCGTGGCCATTTGTCATTGTGGATGCATCCAAAAGGTTGTCTGGCATCTGACGAGTATGGCCGCACAAGCGGCAACATTTCTTGTGTGTGCACAAGGAATGTGCGGCCAGAACGACACATGGCCGCTCATTTTCCCACGTTTACAAAAAATCTTGTCGTGTGTGTGCGGCCATGGCATGGAATGACTGGATTCACTTACGCTCAGGTGTGGGCGTTACACCGGAGGCGGCTTCCGGTAGAGCGCGATCTCCAGGATGGGAGATATTTTGACAGCCGCCGCTTCCGGTGGGTGTCTAGTGCGGTGCGCACCACCGCGCCGGAGGCGACTGGAGCCGGAGGCCACCGGAAGCCTGCCCGCCCCCGCACCATCCGGGTTTCCGGCCGCGTCCGGTTCCGGTCGCCTCCGGCGCGGTGGTGCGCACCGCACTAGACCCTCACCGGAAGCGGCAGCTGTCAAAGAGACTGTGTTTTTAACCTTGAATACCGTACCGTACCGAAGCCTAGCACCTGGGTGTCAAGGTTTGGTTGACCCGCATCCACAGACCAAACACTCTCAACGGAGACATGCTACTTCTTCTGGCTCGTAATCAAAGTAATCATCAGAACGGCCGTTCTTAGCGTATGTATCAATTTTACCTGCCACTGTTTGTATGGCTTTAGTATCAAGCCTTTGGGAACCCACAAAGAAAGCAACACCGACATGATTGGAGATGTGCACTGTTGGAAGCCGGACATATAAGGACTTTGCACTCTCTGGAATTCTTGAACTGTCAGCAAGCTCGTGGGGCGGCTTGCTAAAACCTGCTTCAGATTCCAATTCCAATCCTTCATGTCCTTTCATCAGCGTCTTAAATAGTTCACCTGTGGTAGTTTCTTCTGTCCACTTTTCTGAATCCCATGCATCTTGTTGACGATGGTCGACTTTTGTAAACTTTACAAATATGACCGGTTCAACGTGCTGCATGGAGCCGAGGGAACCTATGAATCGGCTTGTTTCTGATCGTGATTTATAATCAAGGATTACCCGCATAGAATACGGAACCACTCACGCCGACGTGCGCCACCAGCCGTACTCGTAGGCGTACAGCAGAAAGCACAGCGGCCACTGCACAAAGAGCACGTGCACAACAGCCATTGGCAGGGTCTCAGACCTTCTGACCAATGCCCATACGACAGCAGCCATCAACGAAACCAGCGCAGTGCATGGCTGCCAATGCGTTAGAGCGTTTACATACAACACTGCCGCGACGTTGAATCCAACGTCGACCATTCGTAAGTATTTCGCTGTTTTGGACTGCAGTGCACCGCTCGCGTGTGTGATGAAGCCAATCGTAAAGACGAGCCACCCAAGAAACGCACCTGCAGACCCCGGGGCAAAAGGTGCCGCTGCAAAAGGGAACGGGATCAATCCCAACGTCATGAACACCTCGCGCAAACAGATGGTTCGTCCTACATGACACACCCCGATACGATTAAAATATGTTCTCCACCGCAAAACATTGAGCAAGCCACCACCACCACCATCACTCTCACACTCATGTACACATTCCGCTGGTACCGCCTGCAGCATGCGCAAGTCGCGCGTGTCGTAAGCAACGCTTTTTGCGTGAGCCCTCGTCTACAGCTAGCGCACTGGAGTGTCCTCTGAAGACCCACGCTGCGATTCGCCCACGTCTCGTTTCTTTTCACCCAGTCCGCGTCTGCATGGCCACCTTTCCCCTCGTGGTGTGAACCTGGCGTGACACAACAACTCAGAGTTACACGACTACCAGCACCGTACCAGTAATCGTGTGCTGCACCATGTCTCGGCCAGGCTCTATGCGGCCTGAACGGCAGCCGCAAGCAACATAGCTGCGGTTTGCACGTTGGCGTCCTGCGTGTTGGCGTCCTGCGTGTTGGCGGCCTGATGCTCCACCGCCACCGTCTTCGGGACGCCGCAGATGTGGGCTAGCTTGACCTGGCCGCACACTGCGCAGCGGTTGCTACCCTTGACCCCACCCTTTGCAACCTTCACGTAGCGGAGGTACCAGTTGCGAATCATGTTCTTCGTGCGGTTGGCGAGCATTGGGTGCTCTGTCATCTTTGCCCACGCATATCCACACCTCTCCACGAGATGCAGCACGAGTTGGCATTCTTTTGGCGACCACGGCGTCATGAGCTGAATCCCACCAGGCCCCGCGCCTTTGCCGCCCGCCTGCTTGCGCTCCAAGACTGGTTTTGGCTTTGGACGCAACTTCGGCTTGGACTCCGGCTCCCGTTTCTGCATGCCGAGCATGGACGCAGCTGCGTGAACGTCGTTGCTGTCGACCGTGTCCATGGCACACACCTGTGCAGACGCGGGTAGAAGGGTGAAAGAGTGGCAAGATCGCTGTCGCCATGCCAGCTGCAACGAGTAGCGTGCTTGCAAAATGGAGAGCGGTGCGCCGCCGCCGCCGGTGGCCGCGTCGACCGCGGTGGCCGCGGTGGCCGCGGTGGCCGCGCATGCAGGCGCCGCGGATCCGCTTAGCTCAGACCCTGCATGCGGGGGGCGATTGCGGCCAACGCACGGGTCGCCCAGTGCAGCACGGCCGGCGCTGGCTCCGTACGGCGAGTGCGCCGTCGATGGGTAGAGGGTCGCTGGTGGCAGGCAGGCAGCCAACGCAGGCAGGGCACGCACCGCGAGAGGAAGTGGCCTGGCGGGCGCGGCACGCACCTTGCAGCCTGCGCGCTTGCTGTCGCAGCGCGTGCGTCGCGAGCAATTGCGCAGCCAAAGTGAAGGCGCTCGCTCTTCTTACCAACAAGTTTTACTAGGGCCCGCATCGGCAGCAGCCGCACCGGCAGGCTGCGGTACCTGTCGAAGCCACCTCGTCTCGCATGGAGTCTACCGCAAGTGATGCGCAGCAAGACAGCAACGCGTCGTTGGCGTGGACAGTCTCCACGCGCGGCAGAGCACTCCATCCCACCATTACAAACCATCATCTCCCGCAGGCCTTAAAACCTTGCATACGGCAAGACTGCCTTGAGAAAGTTCATTCTGACGCATGCGATGCGATGGTGCAAGCGGTCAACGCCGCCTCAGGTCGCATCACCGACACCGCGGCTCGTGAGATCGCGCGTCAGGCCAACGTCATGCGCACATGCCCATTGGATGGTCGCTGGTCATGCGTACAAAACGTGTGCTTCTCGGTTCTGCACCGCATGGAAGAAGAGGTCATACAAAAGAAGATGCAGGAAGGCCCTTACAACGATATCTCAAAGCTACTAAAGACTATATTTGAACTGAACCGTCCATTTGCTCTGCCTCCGCCATTTGCTCTGCCTCCGCCATTTGCTCTGCCTCCGTCTCTAGCTCAGGTCGCGTCATCTGCGCGTCACTAGAATGTCGACGTTCAGATTGCCTACGCTAAGGACCTTAGCATACGGGCTGCGCGCGTGCTCCAGTAAGCGTCGAGGTTGTAGAGCTGTGTATTCTCATCATCTACGTAAAGCAATGCACCTGAAATCACAGGGTCCACGCCCAGAGCGAGAAGTCGGTTTAACGTCTTGCGCTCTCGCAGTAGCAGCTCGCGAGTGCAGGCCAGTTGTACAAAATGGCGGTTCAGCACACAGTCGGGGACCTTGTCTAGCGGTGCCTTCATTGCGAGCGTCTTGCCGTGCGTATCGACGGCGGCTGCGGTTCTGTCTCCTGAACACCCGCACTTTAGCTCAAGGACAACGAGCTGCCGAGTCAGTTCACAGTAGCAAATAACGTCCGCGGCCGTACCCAGTTGTAAACGTTCGTCGCACACAACGCGCTGTGCTACAACGGCCTCAAGCCCGTGCTCTGCAAGCGCGGCAAAGACCAGCTTTGTTAGCGAGTACTGCCGCGATTTCTGCTTCTTCGTCCCAGAATTGACGACTCGTGTGACCTGAGCATCCACAGCCCGACCGCGACGAATGCCGCCATCGCGCCCTTTCCACCCTCCCCGCCTCCACACCGTCGAGGCTGTCGCGACAGCTGGTAAGCTGCCGATGCTCCATAGCCGTGTGGCAAGCTTCTTTGTCAGGCCTCGCAGCCGTCTCCCCGTGGGCTTTCCTTCGCGCAAGACACGGAATGCGCGGCGGCCGCCACTTCCAATGAGGCGTCCGGGTGCGGTGCGCTTCAGCAACGTTTTTACGCCGCGAGGAATCATTACTCAGCCTGCACACACACACACACACACCCTTCCCACTATTTTCATTCTAGCGGGATGTTGCAGGTGCTCAGATCTGCGCCGCACGTCCTGCTCTGCCAACTCCTGCTTGTTTTCATCGTTCTAAGACGAGGCCTTTTGCGTGCGGCTGCCATCATACGAAGTCCACGCCTTAACAGCAAACTCACGCGCCTTCTCGCCCAATTCACCCGAGCACCACGTGCACGACGCCGCCATGCTGGAAGTTTTCGTTGCGGTTGACGCCTTCATATAGCCCAGCACATCGATTGTGGCGCTTGCATGTTTGTCCTGCAAATGACCAATGCACTTTGTGAACGCGAACGCTGCCTCGGGTGTAAGGTACACCTTTCCCACGTCATTGATCTTGCACATCTGCACCCACTTACGCTTCACGTACGTCTTCATATCATGCTCATCCTTTTCATGCTCCAGCTTGGACTTCTTTGCCCCGCCGGCGCGGCCCTTGCCACCTCCAGCGCCGCTCTTGGCCACCATGTGCAACGCTAGCTTTTGGCGCGCGCACTTTTGCTACCAGTCTTTTCTCATACACCCTCCCTTACACAGACATGCGCCTAGCGGCGCCCTCAGTACAGAGCGCGTCAGGCTCACACTACAAGATGCAACTATGATTACAATGGTTACAGCGTTTTTACACGTCGCGTGAAGTTGACTGTGAAAACCAACGCTGCCAAAACCATTTTTCGTCTGGCTGCAACTCGAGGAGATTATTTTTGCACTCTTCCAGCTGGCGCTTGAGGTCTTCCACTGAGGGGTCTTCTTCGTTTCCTAGCTCATTTATTACTTTTTCTTGCTTCTCAATTACAGCAGTAAGTAAATTCACCATGTCAGACATTGTCACGTTTTCCATCATTTTCTTCTCTTCGTCTTTCTCGCTACGATCGACCATAGCCTTCAAACGTTCCTCCCATCCGTTCTCCTTGGAACCTTCCTCTAGAATCGTACGCCAGTTCCCGCGTACGCCGACATCCGCTGTTTTCAAATGGAGGCTGGGAAGCATGCCGACGCAAAGCCCCGCGGCACTGCCCGCGGGCGCACTGTATACACAGCATAAGACTACACACGTCTTATAAAGACGCGCTTATGTTTTAAGTTTCTAACAGCAGCGGCTGCAGTTTCGGTGTCACCGGCACCGGTACTCGGCGGCCGGGCGGCACACCCTCTGGAAGAGGCGGCAGCGTGCCGGTTTCTGACAGCAGCGGCGGCGGCGAAGGAGGCGACGCCGGCCCATCAGGAACGCTTTGACCATCACCGTCAGAATTGATGCCTTCATCTTTTTCGTTGCTCTTTGTCCATGTTATGTTAAATTTTCCTTTGATAAACTTTAACAGATC
>Ga0302126_10001031_pt1 | contig 17109 bp, 1 predicted proteins | sample CB4_20m_MG_FD_203108 | JGI IMG/M metagenome (GOLD analysis project Ga0302126, IMG submission 203108) | Marine microbial communities from Western Arctic Ocean, Canada - CB4_20m | ecosystem: Environmental > Aquatic > Marine > Oceanic | place: Canada: Western Arctic Ocean | collected 2017-09-24 | reverse complement strand
TCTGCTACGCCAAAGCCAACATCAATCTTGGACAAGTCATCGAGGCGTGTGTCATTCGAATGATTGCTGGCAATCAGCGCACTGGCAAAGGCGGCTTTGGCTGCAACAGCAAAAAGTCCAACGAGTTCCGTCTGGCAATCAAGAATTCGGTCTGGAAGCTACCCTATGTGCGCTTCGATTACACCGTGCCTCCGCCACCGCCTCCACCACAAGCTGCCTACACCGACGCGCTCATCAAAGAGTTTGACGGCGCCTTTTACGCGGGAATGCGAAACACGATGCTCAAATGGTACCCGCCCGTCGATGCGCTCTTTACGCACAACACGACAGAGCTCAACAAGTACCGACTTGCAGGTCAGAAGGCGCAACCTAAACTGCTCAACACGCAGAAGACGCGCATCACGTTGGCGCTTGTCGGGCAGCGCGATCTAAGCAGCCTGGGTGCACGCATGACTGCGGCGCTCTTCAGTGGACACTGGATGTACGGCTGCAAGCAGCTACATGAGTTCATGAACGACGACGCCAATGCGCGCGCCGGTGCAACGCACTCCCACTTTGATGCGTCGCCACCTCCTCCGCCTCCACAAGGCGTTGGTGGTGGCTTTCAAACGGGCGACTATCAGCCTCCGTACGATCGCAACCTGCTGCTCTATTGGGCCTCAATCTATTGGGAGTCGATCACCTACGCCTTGGACGCTCCCTTCGACCCGCTGCTGCTCCATCGTCAGTTTTGTGAAGAACCGTGTCGATGGGGTGAGGCGCTTCCACCGCTCGACATGAGCGATCTGGTCACGCTCTACGGCTCCACCATAGATTCCTTCAATGACCCCTACCAACGTTGCAAGGAGTGGGCGCCATTGGTCGGATTTGGATCACTTTCTCAGTTGCAAGAGTACGACAGTGGCGATGCATTCAATCCGCAACATCATCCGGAAGATCTGACGCTCCGAGTCAAAAGCGTGGGCGCAACGTCAAGGTATTCGCGCACCCAATTGAATGGCATGCCGTCGGATTACATGATACAGTTCGTATGCAAACTTGTAAACAACAAGAACGACGCACAAGCCTGTCGGACGATGCACCAAGACTTGCCGGCAGCCATAGACCATGTCCTCCCAGGCGGAAACGCGATGTTACAAAAGGATCGCTCCGCCGCGTCCGAAAAGGATCTCCGGTTCCCTCGAGATACGATGCAATCGCGCGCGCATACAGTTTGGGACATGTATGTCCCGTCCAAGCAGTTCCCGAATCCACCCGACGACAACGCCGACGCTGAGTTGTTGAAACCTATGAACAAGATGATTGGATACAGTTACGATACGGAGTGGTCGCAACGCTCGATAAACGCCTACGTGTACGTGACTTCTGGCATTAACGGATTGGGCCAACTCAGTCGCGTTGGTGCGGGTGTCTATCGTCGTCGCGATCTGAAAGCGTTCCAACCGTCGCTGTGCAAGGGGACGCATTGGGCGACCTCCCATGGAACGATGCCCTCTCCACCACCGGCTGCGACAGTGGCGCAAGAGACGCGCGACAAGGACGCTCTTGCTGTAACCATGCACTTGCTGACGAATGAGCAGCAGAGAAAATACACGCCGCCAGTGTGTCCGACGAACGACCTAAGCTTTCCACCTCCTAATCCACCCCCGCCACCCCCGCCGTCGCCTCCACCTCCAATACCACCTCCAAGCACTCCACCGTCACCACCACCACCGTATGTGGCGTATCTGACGCAACTTCGCGACGAAATCATGCTACCCGTCCAAGAACAGTTTTGTGAATCGGTGTATCGCGCGTCGCTGGACGACAGATGCGCCTCCTTTGCGTTTTTCACATACAATCAACAGTTCAAGGTGCTCCCCGACCCACCAGAGGTGGCATCGCCCCCTGCGACCGCATTCAGGGGCGTTTTCGACAGCCTAGGGCCGCCGATGCCGCCGGACAGACCGCCTCCGCCACTGAAGGGATATGCGCTGCCAGACATTCAACTCTTCAGCGCGCGCCGCGCCTATTTTGGCCAAGTACCGTGCATTGCACAAGCTTCCATCGTAAACGTCACGTTCCAACGAGGAAGATACGGTGTGCATTTGAAGACTTTCCAACTTTCGTCAGGTGGGCTCGCATACAACGAATCAAGAAACGAGCTCGAAAAAGAAGGGGTCTCTGATACATTGCCACCGCCATTTCCATCCCCCTTGCCACCAAATCCAAGCCCGCCACCGCCACGCCGCCCACCACCGGGCCCGTTTGTTCCACCACGGCCGCCAAGCCCGCCCAATCCAAATCCACCGCCACTTTACCGATTCTTCAACGCCAAAACCAACTCGAATCCAAATTTATGCTGCACGAAATACACCCCCCCGCTGTCAAGTCATTCTGTGTTCCGAATGATCAAATTTGATCCAAAGACACAGGATGGCGCGCGCCTTTGCCTTCAAAACTGCAAACGAGGAAACGCAACCATCAACTTGCGACCCTCTACAACGGACTCGCAGGATCCGAACAGTTGCGTGGGTTACAGTTACAATCGTCCACCCAAGGAAAGCACCGAGACCGACGATCCGATACAGGGGTATTGTTTGCTATGGACACGATCGTCCTCCATTGAGTACAATACCGAGACGTTGTACAAGCCGTTCCACGAAATGACGTCTCCTTATCCAGGACTGCCACAAGGGTGTTACCAGTTGCATTGGAATCAAGCGGTGCCTGCACCCTTGCCGTATCAAGCAGTGGAAGCCCCAGCGTCTTCTCCACCTCCACCGCCCATTCAATCTCGTCACGAAGCGAAGAAGTCCGACTTTTGGGGACGTCGTTTGTCAACAACCTCGCCACCCCCTTTGCCACCACCGCCCTCGCCTCCGCCCTCGCCTCCGCCCTCGCCTCCGCCCTCCCCACCGCCCTCCCCACCGCCCTTCCCACCCCCTTCGCCACCACCGCCCTCGCCTCCGCCCAATCCGCCTCCGCCCGCCTCACCGCCTTCGCCACCGCCCGTTCCTCCACCACCGTCTCTTCCACCCTCGCTTCCACCTGCTCCCCCACCGCCGTCTCTACCACCCTTTTCACCCACTCCTCCCTATTCACCGCCGCCGCCTCCAAACGGTGTAAGCGATGGCTGTGGCGATTACAGCTTCCACAGTTGGGCGACTGTAAGTATGTACAATACGCCTGCATTTATCGAACTTAACTTGTCAGACCACTTACCACCCGCAGCACCGGCCATACCACCGCCACCCTCCAATCCTCCGGTGCCTCCTTCGCTACCGCCGCCGCCGCCACCCAACCCGATGGAACCGGCCTTAATGGTGAACAGCCAAGTCGAGTTTGTAAATCTCTACTCCAGCTCACGTACCACACAACGACAGTTGTCGCCTCCTTCGCCGCCCACCATGCAACTCTTTTCCTCGGCACGCTACGAACATCTCGAGCATGCGTCGTATCCAATCACATTACCTTCGCGCGCACAGCTGCTGGCGGGTCAAGGAACCGTCAAAGTTGCGACGCAGTGCACCCCGTTTGTAACACCTCTTACAGCCTTGCACGACGACCCGCTTCCGCATTATCGCGAGCTGCCCGCGCTGCATAATTTGGTAGTACTATGGACGTCGTCGGTCATCTTCCCGCCGCGTCTTACGGTGCAAGTCAATGATCCTACCATCTACGATCTGACCCACCTGACAACGATGACCGACTATGAGCAGTGTGCCTGTCAATGTGCGACCGGCTACGGAAACGGCGGTAAAGCCGCTGACAGCGCCAATGGCAACGCTCCACTGGTGGGATTTGTTGTGCAACAAATGGAAACCCAGGAGTCCACGTTCCAATGTGGCTGCGTCAAGGGCGCATCTATGGACGGTCGTCTTTACAAGTCGGAGCAGTCTGCTGAGTTTTTTGGCGACATGTGCGATCGCGCAAGCGGACGCTGTGCGGTGCAAACTTCTTACTACCTGTTCGCCTTCGTACCAAAACTGCCGATTCGAATCGAAAACGAAGAGAACGCCATCCCATTGGTTCACACCATTCTTCAACTTCACAAGATCCACTTGTTGGGATCTCAAGAGAATAACGTTTCCGATTTCCATTCAGTCGTCCGCTCCCCATTGCCGCCACCTTCGCCAGCACCTTACCCTCCATCGCCATCGCCACCACTATCGTCACCACCATCGCCACCACCCTCATCGCCACCTCCCTCTGCACCTCAGTCTCCACCATCCTTGTTGGTTTCGAGCACCCAAGCGCCTCTTCCGCCGCCACCGTTTCCGAGGTTGCCACCTCTTCCAACACCGCGCATGCCGTCCTTTACGCCGTTTGCGACGCGTCGGGTTCTGCAAGAGACGCTGATGGACGAAGCGGTCGATCTCTCGGAACCGACGCCGTGGGATAGTCGCGATTGCGTCGACGGCAACGCCGGTACGGCCTGTGCCACCGATTTTGTAATCGACGATCTTCTCGCGACCAACAACAATGTGGTCGCTCAACAATTTTTGGGTCTGCCTCTTTTAGTGTCAAACTCACCGCATGTCGATACGAATTACGAGGTCGATTTGCGTTTGCGCGTCGATCGGCCCGAGAATGCACAAGACCAGACTCGTCTGCTGGGCGTACGGTTGCAACAGCTACACGTGTCGGCCAATGTTGACAATTCGCAACGCGCCAACGTCAAGATCATTTCGTTTGCACCACGCAAGCTCTTGTGGACCGACATTCAGAGTTCATTGGCCAATCCGTTCGAGCCGTCGTTGCCAGCGGGCGCTCCTACCAACGAGACCAACGGGGGTGGCTACCTTTTGGATTTGCTTGACGTCGAATCGGGCAACGTCTTGCGCAACTGCCCCACTTACGCCTACAACCCAACGGCGGGCACACTCGAACATCCGTGCATCTCGGAACTGCCGGTCATTGTGCGTTTGCGCCTGCCTGGTCCACAGCGCACTCTCTTGATTGGTGATTTGTTGCCCATCTACTCTTGTCCGATCGAGATGCCACGTCCAAGTCCATCGGGTCCTCCGCCCGTCCCTCCGTGTGATCCACCTTTGATTCCTTGCCCACCTTCGCCGCCCGCTCCGCCGAGCCCGCCGCCTCCCGAGCGGCCTTGGTTTGAACCGTTCCAAAACGGACGTCGCATGGACCAATCTGTGGACCAATCCCCGAACGAGGACGTGATGTCAAAGCCGTTGGCCGAGTTGGAGGTGTGCCTACCGAGTTGTGTCGCCGTCGCCCAGCGATACGACCAGCGCACCTTTTTGTTCCCTGGAGCGTCGTTGCCGCCGTCCTCTGCGCCGTACCAATCGTGCAACTACTTTACGGCAAACATGTGCGCAATGGGCGCCGCCGACGTGCTCCGTCGACAAGTCATGGGTCACCAACCGAAGCCACCCCCTTCGATGCCGCCCGAACCAGGACCCATGATGGCACCCCCTTCTCCCTCACCTCCTCCTGACGCGTTGAGCGAATTGGCCTCGGTGGTCGCAATGGATGTCATAGGCAAGAAAGCTCTCATGCCGTTCTGTACTCCGGCCAACTCACAGACCACGGCGTCGTTACGTCGAGAAGTGACGGCGGGTTCGCCTTTGCAAGCTACCATGTGTCAAGCCTTGGTGGACGGCCTCTTCAATGTACAACCGTTGCTGGCAAACCAGCGTTTGATCGATATCCCAGAGAAGATCTGTCCACCGACGTGCGCCGACGTTCCTGTCGTTCGCGGAGGCGTGTCTTTGGTTAATTGTGAAACATGGATCCAAAACTTTGACAACTCGGCGTGCATCATGGAATACGTCACGCGCAGGTACATGAACTCCAACGGCAAAGGGATCGAGCAGGCGTTTCAGTATGATCCTCGCGGCCAACCGTTGTCGGACAATATCTTGCATATCATCTTATTTGAGCCGATCTTGCACGACGCCTGCGATGCGGAGGATCACGAATACACAACGCCCTCCGGCTCGCAAGGCTGCTACTATTGGGACCCTCAACGTCAAGGCCTTACAACCGAAACGGAGAAAACGCTGATCCTGGGAGAAGGCATTTCGGGCATGTCGACGCAAGCCGAACGATCCGGCGCTGGTCTGGGTGTGTTTGGAAATGTGGGCAAAAATGCCTACATCTCACGGCAGCCGCTGGTCGCCTCGCAACCGTTGGAATGCACCAACTTTTGCAGTAGCTCGGGCTGGTGCACCGCGTTTGAGTTCAACCCAGGCACGCGCACGTGCAGCTTCTTCAAATCTGGAACCGCGCCGTTCCAAATGACAGCTCACCCGGGCACGCAGCTGTCGGGACATCCTTGCAATCTCAACATGGAACGCGTGGTTATGAACCAAGACGTCACCAAAGCCATCCGCCATCGAGGCATGACCAACATCTGCCAGAGCACGAATAACACGTTGAACAGCATGTACGACGATATGCTCTCAATTCGCAGTGCACTGGGCTTCTCTGCGCGAAACCAGCCGCGTATCATGCTGCTGTCCTTCTGTCGAAGTGGCTGCCCCGCGACGTGCGCCGAGTTTCACGCCGATCCCGACCAACCCTTTGGGAGACCCTGCGCCAACTTTATCTCGCAGCATTGCCAAGGGACCATATCACCCGAACGGCTGGAGCACATCTGTAAGGAGGCGTCGTACACCACGTTCCATTCAGTGCCATCTCCTCCGCCTGTTCAACCTTCTCCCTTTCCACTACCGCCGCGTTGGCCCGAAAATGCGCCACGATCCCCTCCTTTCCCGTTGTCGCCGCCTTGTCTTCCACCGAAAGCTCCATTGCCTCTACAACCGCCTCTTTCACCCAGCTCACCCATGCTGCCGCCGTCGGTTGTAAACTTGGATCCCTTCTTGTGGCCTTCTCCTCCACCACCTCCGTCGCCCGAGGCTCCAAGCCCGCCGTCTGCACCCCCTCTGCCTTCTCCACCTCCTTTGCCTCCTCCGATGGCTCCTCAGCCTTCTCCACCACCGTCGCCTCCACCTGTTCCGCCACCGCCATTGTTCCCACCCTCTCCTACTCCGACACCCCCTCCGCCGTCTCTACCGCCAACATCACCTCCTTGCCTTCCTCCGCCGTCTCCGCCTCCAGGACCGCCAGCGCCAACGCCTTCCATTCCTGGCGCCAGCGCCCTTGGACTGAACGTGGACGCGACGAACTTGGGTTTGAATTCACAAAACACTTGCCCTTTCAAAGCCACCCCAGATGGACCTCTCGTGACGTTGCAATTGCATGCCGAAGCGTTGGAACAACCCGTGCAATCTACAACGGAACCGCACACTCGGTTTGGACTTGGTCGCTGCAAACATGTGCAATATGCGCCAATGCGCACCGTGTGGAACGATCACATCACGATGCTCGCCGTGCGGCCTTCCACGTTACTAGGCTATTCGACGGTTCAACTGGCAGTCGAGAACAACCCCGTCGGCTTCATCTCAGGGCGCACCAGCGGTTTGCCGGGAGGTGTTGTCAACTCACAAACGCGCCTTAAACGTGTACATCTCAGTTCGTACCTGCGCAACGACATTCCGCTCGAATGCGGCTGCCTCTCGCTGTGCCGGGCGCGGCCGTCGTTCAACAAGTCAACTACGCGTCGCGGCGGAGTCGATTCCGGCGTCGATATCAGAGGGGACAAGACCGGACGATTTCACAACTACTACGGATGGGTCATGGCGTCGCCAAATGTGTCTTCGCAGTTGAATCCTCTCGATGCGTGCAACTGCGAACACTTGAGCATGGACCAAACCGTGGCGTCACAAACAGGCGGGTTGATCGTGGCGTTGCAAAACCCGATCCCTGAAGAAACAGCAGGCCATGCGCTTTACCCATCCAACGTATCGCATCAAACGCTCAGCAATCCTAACACATCCACTTTGATTAAACAGTTGCTATATTGCCCTCGCAAACCCAACGATGGCTTCAACGGGTATGTGGCCACGTCTCCTCACTGGACCCCAACAGATATCGATTCTTCTTGGATGGTTTTGAATTCGAGCAGCTCGATTTACGAAAATCTCTACACGCGCTCGGTGTGGACGTTTGACGTGGCGTACCCGTGGACAAATACACCCAACGCTCCACCCTCGCCGTCCGCTCCTACGGCCCCCTTGCCGCCTCCTGTCGCCAATCTATTCTTCCACCCATTCGAAGGACATTTGCTTGCATCTGCGCAGCAAGATCTTGTCATAACCACCCTGTTGCACGAAGCGTTTGCTCGTGGACACAACCTACTAAGCCAAGTCCAAGTCCCAGAGCTTTCGATTCGCAGCGTGCAAGACTACGCCAGCCAGCTGCAACAAGACTATTATAAAATCGCGCATTCCAATGGCATCTCGGCGTGCAGAAAGCCCGCATACACGCCGTACAATTCGGTGCACTTGGAGCAAATCGCGTTTACTGGTGAAAGCGACTGCGCAACACGGTGCCGCAACCATCCGCTCTGCGCGTTGTTTGAGGTATCCCTTCAATGCACGCTTTATGCGAACACGCAGTGCGAGTTGGGTGAGGTAAACCTGCGCATGGGCTTGGACAACAGCCTTAACAACGCCATGCAATACACGCTCTACGCGCGCGTGGGCGTCGACAACCCAATGGCGTTGCTGAGCCCTTCGATTGGCTTGCCGACGACGCAAGAAGCGTTGAAGGCTGAAGTGGATGCCATGAAGCGCGGGACGCCGTCCTGGGCTGGGTTGCCATGTATCAATGCGATTCCGATCTCGGCGTGCATCGTCAGCTTCGACTTGTCCAAACGCTTGACGTGCGACGCTGCGTGCGGACAATCCAATGTGATTCCATCGACCGAGGGACCCACCGACGGAGTCTTGTTGTCCAATGACTTCGATTCGCTTCTGGAAGTGACTCCGATGCTGAAGTTGTCGACCTTTTTCCCGCAGCAATCGCGCCGGGCGTACAATGTGATCGGATACGACGACGGCATCAAAGGACACTGTTTATGCCATGCGATGACGCCCTACACCCCGGCCGTTCTGGGCGACGAAGATGCGTATGGTTCTAACCACATGCAAAATGTGCACGATACGCGCTCAAGCTTGCATTTGCAGGTGGGTGCAGTAAGGGGCATAGGACACTTCCGCCGACTGCAAGAAACGGCGCACACGCGCCAACTCTTTGAGGATCACTTGGAGCGAGTTACGGATATGGCCACCTGTGAGGCCAACCCGCGCTCGTGGGCCCTCGTCGACGCCACGCAAGTGGTTTGTAAGCTGTTGGCCGACTATGAAGACACCTACGGAGTGAATGCGTTGCTCTCCGCTGATCCGCAGCAACAACGCGTCACTTTGACACGCTTGAAGATGTCTTATACGACCGCCTTCCACGCGTGGGCCAAGAGCGCCGACACCGAGCACTGCTGCGCGGCCTGTCCGCTCTTTGAGCATCAGCCGTGGCTGGGCTGTGGTCACCTTTTCACGCACTTTTCGCAACGTTGGAAATCGTTGGACGCCAAGCTGAAGCAACTGAGTGCCGCATTGACGGCCTCAACGCCATCGAGCGCACAGGAAGACGCGTCGGATTCGTTTGGCACCTTTGGACACTTGCGACGATTGGACAGCCATCGTTCCGCCAACGAGCACGCGTACAGTGAAGACGAGATTTACGAGATGCTTGGCGAGCACCTGGATAAGGTCTGTTGCATCGTGCCATTGACGCTTGAAGCGCGATGGAATGTGGGCAACGTGAGCGAGCATTGCGATCGCTCGCACTGCTTGGAAGACTTTAAGCGACGCGCGATCGCCAAGCAAGGACGTCGCTTACGACACGTGTTGCGTCATGCGCCCAAAGAACCGCATCAAGAGCGCACGTACAAGCAAGGTCGGCGCATGGAAGAGTTTGATCCGATCGACGAGTCGAAGCCCAAGTCTCGACGTGCGCTTTCAGCCCCGCAGCAAGTGGCCGTCGATCTGCTCAACGACCACGCCCATCCGATCGAAGGTTGCAACCACGTTCTAATGAAGCACGGACAGGAAGACGACGCGCACGATCACTTTTCGCGTGCAGAGTGCGCTTTACGTGGCGTGGTGCACCGTGTTGCCGAGTACCACGAGATCGATGCCTCCAAGATCATGTCGGTGTTCGACGTACTTGGCAAGAACATGGCCGAAGTCATGGCCAACGTGGCTTCTGTGATGCAGAGCGACGACGACACACAAGCCGCCGCTTCCAAGCAACGACACACGTCCGACAGCACCTTTTCGCACGGAGCTGGTGACAAGCGGCGCGTGTTCGAAGAACGCCTTCGTCGACGTACGAAGGAGGTGTTTGGTCGCGCGCTCGGCGACGAGGACGATGACAAAGGTGATGCGGATCAAGATGTGCAAGATGTGGAGTTACGAGACGATGAGCAAGTCGATCCAAACGAACCGTCGGACGAAGACCCCACTCAGACCCGTTCCAAGCGCGCCGGTGATCGTCTCCAACGTGTAATGGACACCTTCCACACGAGCAACGACTGGGGCGTCAATGCCGTCGAGTTTGCGCGCGAGACGCAGCGTTCCAAACGTCACAACGACTTGGTGCAGACGCAGACGATGCGTCAGAACGACACGTTGCGTGTTTTGGCCGATGACAGTATCTTTGCACATCGTAGCACATCGACATTCCAACAGACGGTGCATCGTGCCGAAACCGTCGCGTCCGTCGTGATAAATGCCGACGGATCCGTGGTACGCACCGCGCGCACCATCAGCAGCGTCGCGACGACGCTCGCTTCCAGCGAGTTCAACGTCGTAGGCACCATTCGGGAAAGCCTCAAGCAGACGCAGCAAGATTCAAACGTCAACGGCGAGTTTATAGCGTTCAAGACGACTTTCCAAGATACCAAGCTCAAGGTGTCGCAACACCATCATCAAGCAATCCAAGAGCTGACCTCTTCGACGTCTCGGCGGCGTTTGACGGCCGACCAGCTGCGTGAACGCGCCCTCACGTTCCAAAAGGCCTTGGAGATCCAGACAGAACGCGTGGATTTGAACTCGCACAAGTGGCTGGCGCGACGACTGGAACGCCGCTTGCAAAATGCGACCGAGGAGCACCGTTCCAACTTGGCGCGCCGACTGGCGCGAGTGCAAGCGCATGTGGACGCGTTACAGAACGATCCGATGCCGTTTGACTATCACGACGATCTAGACGATTTGGGTTACGAAATGGGGCCAATCCATCGCATGATCGTCGAAGACATCGATTGGGTAAGCTTGGTCGACGGGATGCACCGCATCATTGACGAGGAACGCCAACGAATGCGTTGGTGGAGCCGAGGAGCACAAGGCACGCCTCCGGATTCCACGGTTTCGCGCTGGGTCGGAGGGTACCTTCCGCCTTCGGCGCTGGGACGCGGGCTTCGCGCCTTTGGACACGCCATGCGCCATGGCACCTTCCCAGACTGGGAGCACGGCGGCGCCATGCAACGCGTCGTTGAACAACATCGCGAAGCGTCGCCGAAGGATCGACTTGATGCCGTTTTAAGCGTCGACAGCGCTCCAAAAAACCCGTTTGCGGCACGGGGTCGTCACCTATCCATGTTCGATCACGTCACGGACGGCCGCATGCGTGGCGGCACCGCGCGACGCAACCTCGAAGAGACCTTCGAGACCTTTGGAACCGGCATCTTTGGAGGCACCCTCTCCGTGCCCTTGTCGGACCAAGCGGGACTCATCCACAACAAGACCGCCAACTTTGTGGAAGCGAGCCTCTCGTACATGATTTACAACGTGTTCTTGTGCTACTTTTCGAAGCCCAAGAGCGGCGAGGCGGCGGGGAGCGCGTTGACGCCGGGCGATGGTCAGACGGTGACGACGCGCCGCACCAACCACCTTTGCTTCCCGGCGGTACCGCTTTCCATCCCGTTCCTTCCTAACTTTACCGAGTTCACAGGCATGGACGCCAGCACATTACAAGATAAGACCTTGGAAGACATCTGCGGTCGCATGATCATCGCGCCGCACTGGATCGACACCGCCGATGGCATAAGCGACACCTTCGGTCTCGGTCCGGCTGGAAAGCTGGCGATGCGTCGGCTGTTACAAAATCCGGATGGGTTTGTGACGACGATACGCAACTTTGGGCAGTGCTTGAGCGCGTCGACGCGTGGGGAGCGTACGGCGCACATTGCGTGTGCGTTGGCGCGGATGAACTCGTTCTTGTGGATGGTGATGCTGTTTTTGCTCATTACGCTGTTGTATTTGAGCGTGTGCTGGCCGTGTGTGAACATCGTCTCGATGAGCATGCGCCTATTCTGTTGCTGCTTCTGTCCAGGAACCATCTTCCGCCGCAAACGACGCAAGGAGAAAGCGAAGGACTAAAGAGCGTGTAGTGTGCTCGAGTTTACATATTGGAAATTAATTTCATAAGTGCACTATAAGAAAAAATAGAATCTATTACTCGTGTACCACCCTTACTCATGTAATTATAAGTCTACTTATAAAATAGATCCCCATTAAGTAAACTCGATCACATTTACAGGAGTCGAGCACCGGCGTCTACTTGTACTCGCAATGTTCGAGCAAGAGAAGCGCCATGACCACCGCTTGTGAAGCCTGTTGGTCGGGCATAGGAAAATCTGCGTTAAGCCATGGCTGATACGCGCGTGGTTCGTCGTTCTTCCGCGCCGGATTGGCATACACTGCAGGCGCCCACGTGTTCCACGCGTCCCAATTGTCCCGCTGCAAGAATCGCTTCATATATAACCCCATGTATTCAATAGTAGTCAGATCGTAGTCGCCATTGTCGGCGAACACTATCGGTCTCAATGGAAGGTATGCCGATGGAGTCGCCTTGGCCCAATCGCGAGAATTCGTAAAAAACGTCTCGTATTCCACCAACTGCGTCATCGGCCGTTCCATAATCGAACGAAACAGCTCCAGATTGACTCCATAGGGCGTCATCACGCGTTCGACGATATTTACCACAACGAGGCGATCAATATAGAAATCGACCATGTAATACATTACCAAATCGCGTATTGAGTACACTAGGCGCGTCGGCGGGGTCTGTTGGTTGTGGATGTAGTATTTGTTGAAGCAAACGCCCGGGTCGGCAAAGGTTGCGTTGCCAACAACCAACGCCGCCTGGATGTGAGTGCCGCCTTCCCGCGTCGGGTAAGACACGTTGCGATTGACCTGCGCCAACAAGTAGATGGGCGGGTCCTTGTCCAACCCAACGGCCGGCGTGTCCATGAAAGGAGGTGCATTCAGCTGGATGCGCAGCCGCTCGTCGGTTCGATCTTGCAACTCGTAAACGCGCGCGCGCTTGCGTCTCCACCCAGGAGGTGTCTCACTCTGCAATTGCGTATTCAAAGCGTCTTCCTGTTCGCGCCGTTTCTCCGCCACGTCGCGCAGGAACTGGCTCATAGCCAAGAAGGCAATCCTGTTCAAATAAGCCAAGCGAGCCGCCGCTTCGTGAAAAGGCGTATCATTCGCCGCATCTCCCGCCCCTACCGCTTGCGGACTCTCCGCGTTCAAAAGCCCTTGTATCATCGCAAACCGAAGGCGCATCTTTGTTATTTGCGCAAAGCCGTCCGGATCGGCCTTCTGATCCGGCATAAATGACGGAAGTTTCACTCTCGTATCGGGCTCGGTCAAAAAGTACAGTTCCAGCACGCGCCGCATGCTCGCGATCAACAAGCCATGATCGGACATTTTTAAAGACTGCTTGTCGGAATAATCTCGCTACACAAGTACGACCCGTCGCCTTGGTTGATATAGCGTCGTATCAACCCATACAACGACCTTGGACGACTCACCAGTCAAGTTCAAATCGATCGACGCGCTCTTTCACCTTGGAAGCGCCGCGCGCAACCTCGATGCGCTTGTAGAAGCGCTCGCAGTCGTTGTTGGCGCATTCGACCTCTCCCGAAGCGGCCGCTTGGATTTGGTTGGCTTCTTGGCATTTGCGGCAGTGCTCCAAGTAAGCGTTGACTGTGGCCTCGACGGCGTCGCGCTCGATGTAAAGTTGTGTGCGATAATCTTCCGCTTGTGGACGACAGCTGACGCAAAACGCTTTGCGTTTAGGATCCATCGACACGTTACAGATGCAGCAGCGAGCGCGACGTACCACGAAGGCCATCATGGGGCTACTGGCGGGGACCTCCTGCACGCGCTTGCGTGAGGCGGAGCCTTCGAAGATGCTGCGCATGTACCTGCCGTCCGTGTCGACCATCCCCAAGATGCGTTCCAATGGTTCGCGCATGCGCTTGATGTAATGGGCCGAATCGATCGGCAGGTTGTTCTCGAGCGCATACAACGGGTCCTCGCTCTTGTCGCCCTTTTTGGCCTTTTTGGCGCCTTCGACGATGACATACGGCACGCGTGAGCCGACGAGGGGCGCCGACGCCGGGTCGCGTTGGGCTATGCGCTTGGCGAGCTGCACGTGTGCGGGTGGGAACGGGTAATCCTCCGGTGGTTTGCTCAGCTGTGATGACTCCACAATTTTGTGGAATTCGATGCGGTTCATGTACAGATCGGCTGCGGCGCGCTTGGCCGCTTGGAAGGACCACTCTTGCTGCTTGACCGTCAGCATCTCCTTTAACGTGGCCTCTACCACCTCACGGACCAGCGTGCAGTTGTCGCGGCGTCCATTCTCCAGGCCCTTGCTGTCAAATTTCCCACGTAAGTCGTCTTCTTCGTACTTCCAACCGGCGTATCGCTTCTTGTTCAAAAGCAAGTACGGACAGTACACCTTTTCGAACTCGAGCTTGATGGGTTTGATGAACAGCTTCTTGGTGACGTAGGGTGCGGCTTCGGCGCCCAATTTCATGCACGTTTTCAGGTCGTCGGGCCCAAACTTGATCATAACCGAGTCGGTGTCGCCATAGATGACTTGCGCGTCGTGGCTGTAGCCGTTGGCAATCGTGTAGGTGTCCTCGACGCACTGCTTGGTCGCCTCGATCATCTCGCGCCCAAAGCCAGTCACGCTGTTTGCGATTTCTACGCACGGCAATTGGCCCACAGCGGCGCCGGTGAAGCCGTAAATTGAGTTGGCGCTGACTTTGAGAGCGAGTTGACGACCGTCGTAAACACCCAACAGCGTCTTGTCGGCGGCGTCGCCCTTGGCCTTCTCGTCCTTGAGCGCGCCTTTGGCCTTCTTGCGCGCGCCGAGCAACTCGCTCAGAATCAGCGGCAAGATCCCTTGGCATTTGGTCGATTTTACAAAGCAGTCGTTGGTAGGCGTAAGTGTGTATTCGGAAGGGTCCATTTTTTGAACATCTTCCAATCTCAGGAGCGTGGTGTAGCAGAGGTTGTGCGCCATCATGATGGACGGATAAAGCGATGCAAAATCGAGCGTCGTGATGCCTTTTTCATAGAAGCCGCGAATCGGTTCGATGACGGTTGCGCCCTGGTAAGCAAACGATTCGGCCTTCTCCTTGGTGGGAACAATGAGCAGCATATGACAGTACATGCCCATGGGCCCGATGATGCGTTGGATTTGACAGATGACGCGGATCGCTTGCCCACGCGTCATCAGCATGGTAAGCGTGACACCCGTGACACGCGCCATCTCGATGTAGTTGAAGAGAGCACAACAGCGTTCCAACAGTTGGTCGGCGAGCTGGGCGTCCTTTAAGCAGTAAGTGGCCAGATTGCGCCGTCCGGCTGGGCCTTGACGTTGACGCACAGGAATGAGCGTGTGGTGTAAATCTTGCTTCTGGTCGCCCAAAAAGTGGGCCGCGCAGGCGTTGAGGGTGTAACGAGGCAGACGGGTGCCTACGTCTTTTTGCAAGTAGATGTACATGTCGAATTGGGCGCGGCCTTGCATGTTGGTGTCGACTTGCGCGCGTGTCCCGGCCTGGTTGGAGGAAAAGTTGCTTTCTTTGCAACGCGTGGGGCGGTCGAGCAGCCTACCCAGGCAAATTGGCGGCATTTCGAGCGTAACCAGTCGGTTGACGAGGTACGGCAGATCAAAGTTGTTGATGTTGAATCCGGTAATGACATCGGGATCGAAATCGATCAGAAATTGGTGCCAAGCGCGCAACATCGTGCGCTCGTCGGCAAAGCTTAAGACGTCGTCGTCGCCGGTGAGCGGTTCGACCAGCTCAAGTGCAAAGATGATGCGCTGTGACCAGCGACCGTGATGTTGATCGCGGATCGTGTTTCCGATTTGGATGATGGGACATTTCTCCGCCGTCGGGAAGACGCCGTTGTCGCTCATACACTCGATATCGAACGACAAGGTGCGCAGTTCGCGTGCGATCTGTGGCTTTTCGTTGGTAGAAATGTTGGTCACACTCGGAGCGCCGACTTGAATTTCGAGCGAGACCCCGGCGGTTGCAACGCATAACCTAGGGTGTCGATAAGTCCAGTCTTTAATTTGCAACCAGCCACATCCAACCATATCGTTGTCACACATCCAACGCTGCGCAAAAGGGAAGCTCGTCTCGAACGTTTGAAACGTGTACTTGTGCCCCTTGTAGAAGACTCCGCGTTGCATGGCGCTCGCGGCGCACGAGATGAGAGAAGGAGACTCAATCTGAACGCGAAACGTGGGCGTTGTTTTGCCAAAGCTATAGTACTTGATGTTGATGCGCTCTTCAATCGCCAATTTGACCTCTGGCGCACGAGCGCGTTTCTGATCGTCGACGCCGAGGTCGCGTAGTCGATTGCTCGTTTCGGCCTGTTGCTTGACGGCTTTTGCGAGCGCCGCGGCAAACCCATCTGGATCGGGCAGTGAAAGGCCTTCTGTGGTCAGTTGTGCCCAAAAGTAAGGTTGCACGCCGCTGATGTGGACGACGACGGAGCCACCGCCATCTAAGACGCCCGCCACACGCAAAGTGGGCGTATTGCAGTAACTTGAGACGATGGTATGATCCACGTCTACGATCATCATTTGAAAGGGCTCGCCTTCTGAAAGCGCCGGTATGTTGCGCTTCCAATTTGCGCGCACCCTATGCGCGTGCGTGTGCCCCTCCAGGCATTGTTCTAGAGGTTGCGTCGTGCAGGCGGCGGATTTGGCGTCTTCCTGAACGTCGACAATGTCTTCGAAGCCGTCACTTTCCTCCCATTCGTCGTCGTCCTCGTAGTCCGACAGGTCGGACATGCGATGAGGGTCACGAGAGTCGTCCAGCTTGGTCTTTGTTGGTCTTGTTTGGTGCTTGTTTGGTGCTTGCAATGTGAAATCAGAGAAACAAAA
>Ga0302126_10001030_pt1 | contig 17111 bp, 10 predicted proteins | sample CB4_20m_MG_FD_203108 | JGI IMG/M metagenome (GOLD analysis project Ga0302126, IMG submission 203108) | Marine microbial communities from Western Arctic Ocean, Canada - CB4_20m | ecosystem: Environmental > Aquatic > Marine > Oceanic | place: Canada: Western Arctic Ocean | collected 2017-09-24 | reverse complement strand
CAATCTTTGCATCGCAGCAACGCAAGTTTGAGAACAAATTAGGACAAGAATTATTAGCAGCTTCTGCAGCTAAGAAACAGCAGCAAACGAAGCGTGGAAAAATTAATTAATTAAACAGAGAGTATGTGTTTGTGTATATTACCATTAGTAGTACTGGTACTGTAGTTGCACATGCTATTTATTCTTTTTCAAAGTCTCCATCTGATTCTTCACCATCTTCTTCTTCTGCGGAAACATCATCATCGCCAGCCAACTCATCGAGAAAATCTAAAACTTCCTTCTCAACATCTGGATCAAACTCTCGCTCGCCTTCTTCCTCCTCTTCTTTTTCTTCGTTGTCGTTATTGACAACTTTGGTGATATCCGCATTTTTATTGGCCCCGACCGCCGCCGCCAACGCCGCTGTGCGAGAAGCAGCATTCAAATCTTTTGGTGCTTGGTTGGACGAATCCATCATCATCGCTCGCTGAAATTCTGCCACTGCGGCAGCGGCACCTTCGTCGTTGTTGCCATCGAAGAAGAATAAATCGTCGTTCGTCGCCTTTTCGGGATTCAAATGCGCGGTTGTTAAGAACTTCTTTGCCGAGATCCACGCAACAAAAATAGCTTCAAAAGCTTCTTCAGAAACTGCTGAAAGCTCTACTGAAGCAGACGATGGATCGATGGCTCTAATCATTCCTTCTGGCAATTTTGCGAGTAAAAGCGTTGGAGCGGGCGTGCTCCCGGTACAACGCATTAAAGTATCAGCCTTGAGACGACCGACGCTTGTTCTTTTAGCCCTGAGCATGTTAATATAGCGACGTAAAACTCGCATAAAATCAAAATATGCCCTAACTTCACCGATCGTTCCGCTCGCCGTGTCGTTTTCATCTCCTATGTCTTTTTTTTTCTTCTCTTCATCGGAGATTTTTATTTCCTCGCGAGGGACTTCCAATTGCTCTTCTTCGTAAAACTTGGATTCATCAATCATCATGTCCGGATCACTCATCGGTAAATCATCGTCATCAAGGATATCATCATCTTTGTTGAGATCGAGAGAAGACATACTTAATTTAACTTCTTCGCTAAAATTTGATGGAACGTCTTCAAAATTTTGATTCTCGTAATTCCACTGCTGCAGCATTGGACGTCTCACGAGTTGTGGACCACTTTTACTGCTTGCTGTTTTACTAAAGTCCTCTGAATTAGTCGTCGTCGTCGTCGTCGTTGAGTTTAACTTTAACCCAATTGCACGCTTAGCTTGCTTTTCCCACTCTTCACTAAACCCGCCCATTCCTAAAGCGGCCTCGAATATTTCGTCATCCTCGTCGATAATGTTTGGCAACAGATCCAGAACAAACTTAGAAGTTGAAAACATGATATTATTTACATCATCGCCGTCGTTCTTTTTCAACGAGATTGCACTTTTGCTCGCAATGCACTCTGCTAAGTAATGAATGAGATCACCGCGATAGTTGCCGCACAAAATAGCTCCATCGTGCATGGCTGTAATATCTCGATCTCTTCGTTGTTCTTTCGTTGAGGATGGTAAAAAAATCTTACGCGCATGCTTTCGGAAAGCGTATTTGAAGAAAACTAGCCGCGAAATGTACCGCTGCAACTCCGCTGGGCATTGTAAAACGCATCCAGCGGCGCGACGCAAACTTGCGATTGAAGTAATTTTCCCTAAAATTTCCGACAACCCTCTCGCGTCGTCTTTACTAACATTTGAAGCAGTAGTGTTTGTTATGAAATACTTCACGCATCTCTCCACACAGTCGATACTCGTCTTCATGGATTCGATTCGTTTAACTTCGGCTAATGCGATATCTTTCGCTTCTGCGCCGCATTCGCGCCAAATATAACTCGGAATATCGAAAGACATTCGTTTCATTGCATAATCGGCTTGAATGAGGAGTTCGGCGAGATTTAATGTCGACCAGTCCTTCGGAATTTTTTGCGTCATCGCGAACCAAGCGTTATCTGGATCTTCAATTTCTTTCTTCAACTTGTACAATTCAGAATCGATTTCCTCGAGCGGTTTGCACTCGTTTTCTCTGAATACTCGTTGAACTAAAAGCTCTTTATATAACTCTAAATCGGCTTTGATCTTCTTCCTCACTTTGGACTTGTTTGGTAAAGCTTCTACGGATTCTTCAAACGCGTTCTTAACAGTGTCGTCGTTCCAATCTTCGTTTTCGTTCACGGCTTCTCTTAGAAATTCGGCTATTTTTGAGACAAACTTTTCGGCCTTGTCCCTGTGCTTATTCGCTACTGCTACTGCTGCTGCTGCTGCTGCTGCTGATGGTGAGGATGATGTTTTTTTAACAAAATCATCATCATCATCATCATCAGCCGCTCTCTTGCGCGTAGTAGACATTATTATTATTATTATATATTATTATTATTATATATTAAATATATATTATAATATATATTACCAATGACCACTGACTTTGCCCTTTCGCTTCGATGTCTTCAACTTCTTCGCCTGTTTTAAGTTCTTCTTAAACTCAGGATTGGCCTCGTTCCTCTTCCCTCTCTTCCCTTTCCTGTTCTCTAACTTCAACGCAGTTTTCTTCTTTTTCCCTAAGAGTTGTTTCGTTTGCTGAGACTTTGATTTCTTCACCTTTTTCGATAACTGTTTCAAGTTTAAGATTTGATCTGGTCTTAGGTTCTGCGGCACGTAATACTTTTGTTTATGACAATCGTATTGTTTGCCCATAATATATTTATAGAAGAAGAAGAAGAAGAATTGATGTGAGGCGGCTGTCTTACCATTCAAGCAAGAATACAAAACTGACGCATGATGAAAAAATAGAAAATAGTAGAGAGTCATATTTAGCACGTATTCATTTTCTTATTATCAATATAGTATCTTTAAACCTGCCCCTAAATCGTAATAATTATAATAATAACCAAAACTTACAAGCCAAAAACGGATCCACCCTTGCTGCCAGCGAACGTGCCTTCAGAGGCGCAGATTTTCCCATCCTTCGTCCCGTCGCATTCCATCTTCAAATCGTCCGATAAGAATTTTACCGATCCGAATTCGGCGGCATTTTCGCAACCTAAAAGGTTATCAGGGAACTTGCAAAAGCCATCAGTGACAGTTCGTGATCGTTCGAAGTTAGCGGATGAAGTCATTGCTCTTTGTTTATCGTGCAACTCTTTGTTCGCGGCTGATGAAGCGAGCAAGTCTTCGGTCAAACCGGCGTGCGCTTGCATAACCGGGTTCGAGAACGATACGACGACGGCGGCGGCCAAGGCGGCGGATTTGTTGAATCTCATCACGGCGTTGTTCGTCTTTTGAGCAGCCGGTTGCGCGACCTATATGATAAGAAATAATAATAATAATTATTATAGGTTTAGTTTTTTGTTATTTTTAAAAGACTCCCTTTCTCTCTCTCTGCTGTCTTTTCTTGTGATATGTGTGATCGCACAGCACAAAGAGCGAGGATGCGAGAAGATACTCTCTAATTCTCCTCCTCCTTCTTCTAATACTCTTTCTCTCTCTCCCTCTCTCTCTAATATCACGAGAGACAACAACAACAACAACAATAATAATAATAATAATAATCGTTACTATTCTGTTTAGTAATCAAGAATTCTCTCAAGCACTTTACATGTTATAATATTCTTCATTATTATTATTATTATTAAATACTTGTGTGTTGTTATCTCCTCTTTTCCAATCCGTGATGGTGGGGTGGAATTATTTTATTTTATTTCATTTTTGCTCTCGTAAAACGCGCGGCGCACGGAAGTGTGTGCAACAAAAAGAACGACAGTAAAACGACACAGCGACGTGATGATTAAAAAACGAGGGATAGATATGCGGCGTACCGGTGCGACAGTTGTTTTCATGGACATCGTAGTAAACATTTTATATATTTTATTTTTTTTTATCTGTGTGCTTTTATGAGGAAACCGAGAGCAGCAGAAACAATAATCAGATAATAATATCTGCTGGTTATCTGCTGCGATGCCTCTCTAAACAATCAGCAGACAACGCTCGCGAAATAAAACAATTTTTTCTCGCGCGCGTATAAAATTTTCAAATTCAAAAACGACAGAACTTCGCAACGTCTCTCTTTGCACTTTTCTCTTCATCGTTATCGCACGAGTAATAGAGATAATATTAATCTACATCTCTAAAAGAACGGGATATATACAGTTCCTCTCTTTCGAATAAATTCGATCTGTTTATCGTATATATATATACATACATATATATATATATATATTAATCAATATAATATAATAATGAGCGCTGCAACTTTAGACTTCGAAGATGTCAGAGTAGTTGAGGACACTTTTGAATTAATCTCAGCCGATGAAGTCAATGAACATCATCAACAAGCACCGAAAATGCTCGTCGCATCACAACAACAACAAAATCTAACGAACAGTATTAACGCTGCTGGTATCGAGATTGTGATGAATAAATCTTCTTCTTCTTCTTCTTCTGCCTTGACAGGTGTTTCGTTATTGAACGAGCTCTTTGCCTGTAATAAGGGAAGCAACATTATTGGCAGAAATTTAAAATTCGAGAATAATAATAAGAACCAGCAGCAGCTGCAGCAGCCGCTGCAAAACCGACAACGAGTTGCAGGTGCTAAAAATAATAACATAATAAACGTTGATGGAAATAAAAGGAAACACCACGCATCTAATTCTCCAGCGTTTAAATCAAACAGACGAAAATCTGCAAACGGGTCGAGGATGTCCGATATGGGTAGAATTGCGAAAGACGTGTGCGCACAATTGGGCGAGCCAAAGACTTCTTTGATGAAAAGAGCTTGTGATACTTGTGGCAACGATATGGTATTAAACTTGGCTTCGGAAGTTCAAAACATCGAGAACAAAGGTGGGATGCAAACAACAGATGGTACGCGCAGACGCACACCTGGGGGGGTGTTTTGGGCGTTGTTCAAACAACGCGTCGAGGCGCAAGTTTACGACGAAGTCTTTGCGGAAGAGAAGGAAAAGGCTAAGGAGCGCCAAAGAAAGAGAAAGTCCGTCCAGAGAGCAGCAAAGGAGAACGACGATGATACTAATATGATGTTGGATACGTCCATGTCTCCACCGAGCACGGTTGAGAAAGCTGCTTCTGCTCAAGAAAATGTTGATGGTGAAAATACACCGTCATGGGCAGCCGTTGCAAAAACGCCAGCAGCGGCAGCGGCGACGATTAAGAAAACATCCACCATGAACTGCGAAGACTTAACCGAAGAACTCCCGTCGTACGAAGAGATGGTTTCCGATAACGAAACTCCAAATGGGGGAGGAGGAGTAGCTGCGTTTACTACTACTACTACTGGTGAGAAAGAAACGATGGCCATGAAGCTTTTTAAGAGTACGCAAAAGAAGACAACAGCCGGTGTTGGCGGTTTCCTCAAGCCAGTAGGTAAAGAAAAGCAAGACGCGCTGCCGACTTTGGATACCAACTTAGCCGCCGCCGCTGCGGTTACTTCGTCCTTTGCCGAGAAGCTCGATATGGTCACTCCAAAAGCTTCGTTGAGCACGAAAAAGGCCATGAACTGGGCGGATATGGACGATGACGATTTTGATATGTTTGCCGATGGAAGCAAAGAATCACAAGATTTTCTCTTAAACGCTCCTTTGAAGAAAGCCGCTCCTTCTACTACTGCCGTCGCAAATGAGACGGAGAAGCCAAAATGGGGCGGCGGAAGCGCGTCGTTCGCGTCAGTGATTGCCTCGAAAAATTAAATATTCATCGTATTGTTGTTGTTGTCGTTGAAATAAAATAAAGTAAGAAAGAAGAGTGAGAACCGTGTGTGTGTCTGTGTGAAAACAGCGAAAGACTGTTTGTGTGTGCGTAAACGCGTAGATTGTGTGTGTGTGTGTGTGTGTGTGTGTGTAATAAAAAAGTACAGTACATATTTACAGAGATTATATTATTATTATTAAGCATTCATTCGCTGCTCGTTGTAGTGGTGGTTCCTGATACTTGTATGCCAATCGTTCGCTCTCGCTCACCATCTAGTTCGACGAACAAAATCGATTGCCACGTTCCGAGCGTCATTTTGCCATTTGATATCGGAACGACGACAGATTGTCCTAATAACATAGCAATTAAATGCGAATGCGCGTTTAACGGTTCTTGTTTCCTCCACTCTTCGACCGTTCCTTTCCATCTATCGTCGTTTGGTGGATATCGAACGTGTAAGTCGTTATGTAAATATGGATATAACGGTGGGCAAAGCTTCAATAAGAACTGTCTAGCATCATCGACCAATCGGTCTTCCATTTCGTTAATAGTCACAGCAGTCGTCGTATGTCTGCTATGGACGATTATTTGTCCATCTATGATGCCATGCTTCTTAATCATTTCTGAGCATATTGCGTTCATGCACTTGAACGCAATACCGTGTTTAGTGATACCTAGGTGAACGGTTTCATAAACACAATCGTTCTGACGTGCTTTGGATATTATTTTCATCTTTTTATTGTTTATTCTTCTTCTTCTCATGCGTATTCTCTCTCCTCGCTCTTGTCCATCGTAAAGTGATACGTTAGTAGTTTTGGATAACATCGTTCAAAGTCGTCGTCGTCGTCGTCGTCGTCGTCGCTGTGTATTATTTGCTGTTTTGAAACAATTGAAACAATACTTATTGCTGATGACAATTTTTTATATCTACAGTGTACGTACTATATCATCTACTTTTATGATGGTCACAAAGAAGCCTGATAATAATTAATTATGCGCTGCTTAAGTATATTGGAATCATCATCAATAACGACGCGTTCTTTTACTATTCAACATAACCAAAGTCGTCGTCGACGTTCTACTACTACTACTTCTACTACTACTACTTCTACTTCTTCTACTTCTTATTGTTGTTCGAGCGAACAAGGTTTTTTGAAAACGAAACAAAAAATAATATCAAACAATATTAATAAAAATAAAAATTCGAGGCAACGACGACGAATGGAATTAGTCGCATCATCAGCATCGGCATCAGTAGCATCAGCATCAGCATCGGCATCATCATTTTTTATTAAGAAGCGACGACGAAGAATGGAACTAGTGACATCAGCAGTGACTCAAAAAATAAAAGGTGTTGATGACAACGGAAATTATAAAATACCGTTTGAACAAACCGTATCAATTATTGCCGTTATGTTAGCAGCGTTTTTTCACTTGCTAGGATTCACGGCAACTGGGCCGATAACGCCAGAATTAGTAAGGCATTTTGCAATTCCTGGATCGAAAATAGGCTATTTAACGAGCGCGTATCCATTCGGAATGTTTTTTGCGCTTTTTGTTTGGCCTCGATTATCAGATTTACCACTGATTGGTAGGAAAAAGATTATGACATTATCGCTTTTAGGCGTAGGCGCGAGTTTAATAGCGCAAGCAAAGTGTGTTTCTCTCGGATATTCATTCGAAACGTTTCTAGGTTTACGCGTATTAGCCGGATGTTGTTCAGGAGCGTCACCGGTCATTAAGGCGTATTTGGCAGATGTTGGATCGAGCGTATCATCGAAGAATAATGGCGCGTTTACTGCGCGTTTGATGGGATGGAGAGAAGCGTGTTGTACTTTAGCCTTTGTCGTTGGACCGACGGTGGGAGGAATTATATGTTCAGGATTTGATTTATCCGCGACTATTGCATTTACTGGATACGCTTCAATTTTGGCTTCAATTTTAGTCCTCATTCTCGTCGTAGAACCAAATAATAATAATAATAATAATAATAATAATAATAATAATGATGATGATAATATGACAAAATCGAAAGAGCAGACAACAGCAAATGATGATGATGATAATATGCCATACGATGCCGATAATCTGAGTTGTCCACTAGGTATTAGCTTAGTCGCAGCAGTTGGCACTATTTGTGTTATTTCGTTCTTATATAATGCGGGACAATCGACGTTTGATTCCTTCTTCCCTCTCGTCATTTCTAGAACTGCAGGCATGGGACCGACGATGATTGGAGCCACTCTTACGTCTTTATCGTTAGTTTCGCTATGCATTTCGTCGCTTCTGTTTGCCCCAATATTCAAAATGCTTGGTTTAACGAAGACGTGCGGTATCGGCTTAGCGCTCGTCGCATCTGGATTATTCATAATTGGTATCTCGAACACTCCATTCACTATAGGCTTGGGGGCATTTTTGTACTGTTGTGGAGTACCTTTATTCACTCCATCGATACCAATTCTGCTCATGCAATGCGTCCCAACGACGTCGCGAGGAGCTGTAATGGGCTTTGATTCGGCAATAAACTCATCCGCGCGCATAATCATGCCCGTATTGTTAGGATCTGTGTTTGCAGCGTCTCGAGGTAGGGCATTCATATGCGCTTCGGCGTGCGTCGCCGCTGCATTTGCTATAGTTATCATCAGAAGTTTCACCGTGTTCAAACAATCGTCTGCTAGAGCGGAAAAGAAGAAGAAGAGGATTTCTTAAAGAGGCATCTTTTTTGCATCGTCGCCGCCGGATTCGGATTCAACATAATCATAATCACGATTATTCACTAGAATAGAAACCAAATGTCCGAAATTCGATAGCTCGTTACGCAGACTTTTCTTAGCTATTCTAATGTGTCTTATATCCTTCGTTTAACCCGAGAACAATAAAGCGATATCTTCTGAAAGCTCATTTTATGTATTTCATGAAATACCTATCGTTCAAATTGCCGTTTGACCACAAAGCGTTGAAGTAGGAGAAACCATAATCACTCGGTAAGCTATTCTCAAATGGCTTTCCGTCTTTCGCAGTTGCCTGAAACATGGTCGGGACAACGAGAGATAGTTCTCGGCACATTCGCATGGCATAACCTGGGTCGTCCGTCACTAAAATTAAATACCCTCCAACCTTCAGTGTACGATGGGATTCGATCAAGAAAGCTGAGTCGACGAGACAATTCGCACTCCCGTTCCATTCTGGAGGATCGGGGAAGTTTACATAAATCTCATCCAAGACATTGTTTGGTATCTTCTTACGCATGCAATCGTGAGCTAAACCGCATAGCATGGTTAAATTTTGAACGCCCAATCTTAAGGACTTGATCCAAGTCAACACCACGCGATTCTCTCGCATTTCGATACCGAACCATTCAGTACCATCGGTTTCTTTTGCACATCTCGACGTTATCCAATCACCGTGACCGGAACAAACCTCCAATTTTCTTTTTGCTAACGGTCTATCGCCGTTCCTTTTATTTCTTTCCAGCCAATATTGTTCGCGCTCACTCTCTTCATGACTGTTATCTTTTACATGAATAATATCTTTAGTCATTCCATTGACAATGAAAGCTTCCGCACGCTTTTTCGCAGCTCTTCGTAAATGTTCATTTTCTTCTGAAAGAAATTCTTCTATTTCCATGATCTCTCTGATTGCGTCATTCGCTCTCGCTTTGAAAAATTTCTGAACAGAAGATGATATTATTTCACCTGTATGTTGTTTATTCTGTCCGTCTCCATTACTATATCTATTATTATCAGTATTATCTACTTGTTTCAGTTGTTCTTTTTCAGCTCTATCTCTACACATTTCAATCGCTCTTTTCGCGACGTCGTACTTGCCAGTCGTCGCTGCGACGCCGGCTAAAGTCGCCAACGCCGACGCAGGTATTTCTAACATTGCCCCTTTTTCATCAACTTGCAACTCCAAATCATTCAAAGCTTTTTCGGCGTTTTCTACATCTAATCTAGAAGCATACGTCTTTGAGAGATATTCGTAGCATGCTGCATCTGGAAGAATATCAAAACATTCACGCATCAACTCAAACGCTTTCACAGCCGATTTTACGTCTCGATACCTAACGCAGTTTCTCAAAATAGTCGAAAACGTTCTCACGTTTGCTTTCGGTCTTTCAAATTTACCACGAACCATATCTTCAACCAACTTTAACGCTTCTGCAATCAATCCTTCTTCGCATAATCCTTTAATGAAAACCGTACAAGTTACTTCGTTTGGTTTTTCTTCGCACTCTTTTTCCATCGCCATGAATACTTTTCTCGCTCGCTCTAATTCGCCAACACGAACACATGCGTTGAGTAGGTTTGTGTATGAATACACATTCGGTTTGATTCCATTACACTCTTCTTTTATTATGCGAAATGCTTCTTCTGCGAATCCAAATTGTTTATCGTTTGCGAAATCTCGAATTAGCCTATTAAAGAATTTGACCTCCTTCAATTTTTTCGCTCTCTTCAATAACGTTTGCGCATCACGAGCTCTCTTACGATTTGCTCGAAAACATCTATCCATTCCTTCGTCTAATTTCGCGAGCTGACTATATGGCGTTGGTTGTAAATCACTCTTATTATTATTATTATTATTATTATTTATTTGTTTCACTACTGTTTCTTTCACTTCTTCTTCATCTTCATCTTCTCCTCCTTCTTGACGGCTAGGTGTTATATGTCGTTCTTTTTCTTTTTCTTTCTCTGCGATGAAACGTGCGAAATCGCTACCGATGATAGTGGTTAATGTGTCACTCTTCTTCTTATTATCATTACTATCGTTTGCGTTCTTCCTTTTCCCTGTCATCGATATTCGATCGATCGATCCGATTATGAAAAGTGTGTAACAAAATTCTTTTGACGTCTTTGCTATGAAATCTGATGGAAAACTCCCCTAAATGCTAAAACTGCTAAATACAGAAATAGAGAAATAGAAGAAGTATACTCGCGCTTGATAAATATTTCTTCACTTCTTTCACATAAAGTACGACATGCTTGATGGATTAAATGATCGATTTATTTAATAGTAAAAATGTTCATCTCATTGCCTTGTTCTTGTGTGTATTTAATTACAAAAACACACTGATGCTAAATTCATTAAGGATATATATTTAACAATAATAATAATAGTAATAGTAATAGTAATCGTAACATAATGAACAAAACGAAAAACGAACGATGACGCAACAACAATCAATTTCGACAGGTAGCGGGCATATAGAGACCATTTGTGGGGTTAGAATACGCAAGAGACGAACAAGAATGTTTATAATATTTACTGCGTTCGTAATATTGGCCTATTTCGATCCCTTGTTGAAGAGAGAAGTAGGTGAGAACCCGAATAATAAGCTTTCTCCTAAAGAAACCTCATCGACGAATGGTGATATAATAGAAGCAGATAATACATCCGACGCAGCTCAATTATCATCGACATCAAAATCAAAATCAACGGCAGATGCTATTATTTCTTCCAATTACATATTCCCCATTGGAATGTTTCCGTCATCTCATTCGGCAACGATTTGCGCTCTCGATAACGGAAATCTTCTCGCTTCATGGTTTGCGGGAACAGAAGAGAACGCACCCGATGTGGCTATCTATACATCTATTTATGATTCAAAGAAGAATTCGTGGCAAAAAAATCCCAATGTTGCCGTGAATGCTTTTGAACCGAACGAGAATGCTTGCGCTATAAGTAAAGGCGGCGACGGTTGTAAAATGCAATACGAATCGTTATGGAATCCAGTTCTAGTAAATAAAGGAAATAACGAGCTCGCGCTGTTTTACAAAACTGGAAAGCACCCGTCAGTTTGGGAGGGTTATATTAAACGACTAAGAAATACTGGCAAGATTTGGGATGAACAGAGCACGACGAAATTACCGTTCAATGTAATTGGACCTGCGAAGAACAAGGTTTTGGTAGAAGAAGGCGGTTTATGGTTAGTGCCCTCTTCTCGAGAGGCGAATTCAAAAGACGGATCTAGAAATTGGAAGTTGATTATAGAGCGCTCGCATGATTATGGTGAAACGTGGGACGCTCGAGAGAATGTAGAGATTCCATTTGACGGAAACGCGATCCAACCTTCTATTTGGCGCGGCGACGACGGTTTCTTAAGAATCGTTGCGCGAACGGCGACAGATTACGATGATAAAGGAAGACGCGCTGATCAAATAAAAATAAAGAAACAAACATTCATTCGCGGAAAGAAGTATATAATTTATAGCAAATCATTAGATTTAGAAGGGATACGTTGGATGAAGGCAAAACCAACTTCGTTGCCGGGCCCGAATAGCGGAATCGATTGCGTCAAATTGAAGGATGGGCGTGTCGTCATAATTTATAATCACTCTTGGGGATTGAAAAGTTTAGGTAGAGGAAAATTAAACGTTGCGATTTCACACGACGATGGTTTAACATGGAAGCAAAGTATAACGATTGAGAATTTCGATGACGGTAGATTGAGCGACAAAAACATTGATAAGAACAAGAAACAGAAACCTATCGAAATGTCGTATCCGGCTGTCATTCAAGATTCAAAAACGGAATTAATACACGCTGTGTATACATATGACAGACAATCGATTAAACACGTCGTAATAGATCCTAGCAAATTATAGATTAAAAGAGAGTTTGTCAATCATTTTTCTAGCGCATCTATCATCCTGCAGTCTGTCCTGTTCTTTTTATCTTTTTCAAAACACACACAAAATACCTAATTTTAAAAAAACGTGAAAACACCCACGCGCGCGCGCGCATAATAATAAATTTATTAATCAATTAATAATAATAATAATGAACTCTGACGGAGAAGACGAAGAAGACGTCACCGCCGCTGAAGCTGCTAGACGCGCGTTCTTTCTTTCATCGGGTTCACCGAAGCACTTCTTTAACTGTCGTAACAATAAAAGAGCTACTGCTGTTCAGGCAACGGGCGAAGGGTTCTTTAGAGAAAAACAGAAACGAAAGAGCGGCGCGATAACGAACGTAACGACGCCGATGAAAACACCAACATTCATGCATCAATCACCTTCTAACTCGAAAAGGGCATCAATGCATTTGAATAATAATAATGATAACAATGTCAGTGACACCTCGTTCATGCTTCGTAATAATAATAACAATAAACAAGGACAGTCGTTTTCTTCTTTTCAAACAAAAATACCTACGACGACGAAGACGACGACGACGAATAACAATAATAACAATAATAATAATCATAATAATAATAGTTCTTCACTTGGAACGACGACGAGTTCTATGCTCGATACTATCGCGATGACGAGAGATGATCTACCACGAGGTAAACATAATCACAATAACGCACAACAAACGTTAAATAACAACGAAGAGAAGAATAAAAGATTGAAGAAACGTATTTTACTCGATGCCTTAAGAGGAGGCAGTTTTCAGCAAGAAGCAGACGCAGACGAGTTTGAAATAAACACCCCTTACAGTAAAGAGACGAACAACAACAATAAGAAGAAGAACGACAGCGCAAACATACCTTCTTGGGTGAAACAACAGCTCGACTCGAGAAACGTCTCTCGAGGCGAAGAACTCGTTACGAATAGATTGCCTCGCGCAACAAATATTGATACGGAAACACACGCAGAATTGATTCCAGATGTATCTTCTCTGTTCATTCCAACCGGCGCGCTCGAGCAATTACCGCCATTCGCGAGATTCTATTGGAGCGTTAAATCGCAAATGATGGATTGTTTAATGTGCATACAGGTTGGACGATTTTTTAATCTCTTTCAAAACGACGCCGATACGGGCGAATCAATCGGTTTACGCTTGAATGGCAAAAACAAAGGTTTCATGCGCAAAGTTGGTTTTCCCACTTATACGTTTGAAGATTGGGCGACGAAACTTATCGCGCACGGATATTCCGTCGCAAAATGCGCAGAAGGTAAAGAAATCGATCCGAAAAGAAAGCTCTGCGAACGCAAAGTTGTCGAAATCATCACCCCTAGTTTGAATAAAGGGCTTCTCATTGACGACGTCGACCAATCTTCGTGGGCGTGCTTACTCGCACAAGAAGGCGATTCACTCGGAATTTGCCTAATTGATGCAGACAAAGGCAACGTAAAGTTTGGTTCAATCAAGATTGCCCGCAATAATAAGAAGAAGAAAGAAGAAGAAGGCTACGACGAAGAAAAAAATAACAACAAGAAAGACGACGACGATGAAACTTCTTTTGCAAAGCTAGTTTCGATACTTACGCAAACGCGACCAAAAGAGATTATCATTTCCATGCGCGGTCCAAACGCGTGCTCTTCAAACGTGAAAAGAGCAATTAAAAGACACTACGTTAGCGTTAGCGCCGGTGCATTCGCAAGCAATGAAGAACTCGCGCGCTACGATGACTTTAATGATGATAACGACAAGAATATTAACGAAGATAGCTACGCCAACCACGCGTCGTTACGGAACAATCCAGTCATTCGCGTCCTTGAGCGCGGCTGCGATCCTTTACCATCGATTAATATACTTGACGTTAAACGAGCAATTAGGCAATATGCAGGCGAAGCTGAGTTCGAAACCGACACCGACACGCGACGAGCAGTTGAGAGTTGCGGCAACGCAGGTCTCATCGCATTAGCGTTCGGTATTCGATTCTGCGCTTGGGCTGGTCAATCTGACGCGATATTCAAATCTGCAAAGTATGACACGTTGGCATCTTTAATTAATATCGACGCCCAAGAGTACGGCGACTTGAATCAACGCGATGGATCATCATCACGTCGAACGATGCTCGAATTTCATGGCAACGCCTTGAAAGAGCTTAATGTCACGCAAGGAGGTAAAAATTCCTTGATTGCTTCCCTCTCTCGAGATTGCACGACGCCACATGGAAAACGACGCGTGCGCGATATGGTATTCTGTCCTCTCGTTTCGATTTCCGACATCATGGCGAGACAGGACGCGATTCAATTCTTGCTGAAAGATTTCAGCGGCGGTGGCGGTCAGCACAATCAAGAACAGAAATACGCGATGCGCGATTACTTAAAGCGCAAACTTCCTCACGGCGATTGCGAGCGCTCGCTAACAAAGTGTCTGAATCTCGCTCACAACTGTGCGAGCATGATTGACGCTAATGCGAATGTTTTAATTGACGGTACGGATCCTTCCTCTATATTAAAACGCGACGCTGTTATAAGTTTAACGGCGGCAACGATAGGAGGCGCCACGGGATCTGACGAGGTCTTTGCAGACGCCATGGAAAGTCTCAACGAAGGTGAAACGTTAGACGACGCACTCGTCGCGTTCTGGGAAACTAACCAACCAAGACTCGATGGGTTTTCCAAAGCTGTAGAGTGTTTAATGATTTTAGCGAAATCTTTAAAAGGTTTGCAAAATTTTTGTGTTGACCATCCACCCAGTGCTGAAAATAACGTCGTTCCAAAAATTATCGAGCAAGCAATCGCTTTTGGTGAAACAGCTTGCCCACTTCTTGAAGACGTTCGTGAAGCGCTAAGAGTGGACAAGATAAACGACGAAGAGAACGCGCATAGAAAGATCAGAATCGTAACTCCCGATAAAAGAGCTTTCAAAACGTACGCGCAAGCCGATGCCGATGCCACCGAAGCGGATCATGAAAGAAATATGCGCCGCGCTAAGAAAAATGAAGAGCGAAACTTTGAAATTGAACGATATCAAATGACCGGAAACGACGATGAAGAAGAAATTGAAAATCGAATCGTGGAGGACGAGCGCGCAGCATTCTTATTCGACCGAGCCGATCGCGCTGGAGCGCGAGCTTTCACAACTGTCATAGCGCAATTCGCCGCTCATAAACGTTTATGGCGCGCTCTTATTGGAATAGGCGCCGATATCGATGCGTTGAATTCATTCTCCAGATTGAAAGCAGAAGATGATTTGATGGAATTTTGTGTGCCCAGATTTCTTAAACCACGCGATTGCAATGGAACGCCAATCATCTCCATGAACCATTTTTATCATCCGTTATTGGACTCGTCTCGAGGTCAGATTATCGTAAAGAATAACGCCCAATTCGGCGGATGCAGTTTGGACGAAGCTGATCAACCGATTGAATGTCCAAGATTTGCGCTCTTGTCTGGACCGAACATGGGAGGCAAAACAACCTTGGCGCGTGCGATTGGTTTGACCGTCATACTCGCGCAAATAGGAGCTCACGTACCAGCGTCAGAGTGCGTTTTAACGCCAATGAATCAACTCGTAGTCAGATGTGGAACATTGCGAGATGATTTACAATCTGGAGTATCGACGTTCTTGGCCGAAACAACTGCGTGTGCGACGGCGATGAAGGTAGCTTTGCAGAACACATTTTCTCTTCTGATTATGGATGAAATCGGTCAAGGAACGAGTACGTCGGACGGGTATGCAATCGCATCAGCCGTTGCTCGTTCTTTAATGAAGTCAAACACTGCTATTACTCTATTCACGACGCACTTCCACGATTTGCACGAACATCTCGCCTCCTCGAGCGCACTTTGTTTCAAATCATGTCATATGTCGTCCGAAATAAACGAGAAAACTCGCGACGTGGTAAAATACAACTACGAGTTATGCGATGGCGCCGCGCCTTTTGGTTCGTGTGGTCTTTCCGTTGCCAGACTGGCCGGACTCGACGGTAGAATCATCGCAAATGCGCAACGCGTAGCGCAAACGTTGCAAAGTACGAGACGATTGTCAATACAGGAAGCAGACGATCTCGTGCCACGTGAAGTATATAGCGCGTTTAAGCAGCTTCTTCGCAACCCAGGAATTAACGGCCACGTCGCCGTCCAAAAAAATGAGCGCGAGTGGGCAATCGAGTTCTACCAGTTCTGGACATACGTCCAAAGACTGCTACATAAATAAATAGTGTGCACGCTATTAAATATACAAAGACTTACGTTACGATGATACTACACAATTTGAACAATTTTAATCAATTAAACTACTGCATACCTATCCTATTTCCTAGTACAGTACATTAGGTTTTGAGAAATAAAAACAATAAAATCTGGTTGATACATTAGTACTAAATATAACTCGTCACGAGATCTTTGGCGATTTTACTCCGTTCTCTTGAAAACGGCAAGCTGATGAATACACCTTCGTTCAAAGCCGAAGTCAAGATGCGCAAGAGGGAAAAAGATTCTATATCCTTAACAACATCACAAAGTCAGCCATCTCAGTCCAAGGGAATATCTAAACTTGACAGAGCTGTTCAATTCATGCGTGCTCATGAAGTTAAGATCCTGGATAAACCCGATGACGCGAGATGTGCGATTCGCGTATCAGGTATTCACAATTCCAGTGCTAAACTCTCAGTCACTTTGATGAACAACTTGTATGCGCGACTCCTGGGAAAGAAAAAATATATTTTTATTCTCGAGAAAAACGCCGACGATACCTATGCTCTAACAATTGTATA
>Ga0302126_10001028_pt1 | contig 17124 bp, 11 predicted proteins | sample CB4_20m_MG_FD_203108 | JGI IMG/M metagenome (GOLD analysis project Ga0302126, IMG submission 203108) | Marine microbial communities from Western Arctic Ocean, Canada - CB4_20m | ecosystem: Environmental > Aquatic > Marine > Oceanic | place: Canada: Western Arctic Ocean | collected 2017-09-24 | reverse complement strand
CGGATATTAGGGGTTGCGTGTATGTCTACGGGTAACACTTACACGCAAAGGTGACCTGAGCGCTGTACCCCCCCGGCCCCAGGAGAGGTCTCCAGTTCGCAGATCATGTTCGAAGAAAACGTACTCGCGTGCAGAAAAAATCGAGTTCGCATGCCAAAGTCTAATATCCCCGTACCGTGTAAATAGTGAGTTTGGTCCAAAGTAAGTTTTGTAAGTTTAATTTTTGGGATGTATGTTCACACTTGTGTTCACAGTAACACCCCTCATGTATCCTGGGCCAGGAAATGCGTCAGACGCGGTTTGCAGAGTGATTCGACAAGGAAACTCAAGGGGGGTTCTACAGCTCCAAAATACCGCCCCTCTGCACTACATTGTGGCCCCAAGTCATGGGGCGTTTAAACGCGATGTTGCGTTTGTAGTTGTAAAATTGGGCGTAGCTGCCGGTCCAGTCGACAACGGACTGGTTGTTTGACTTGATTTCGGGTTGGACGACGAGGCGGTGCTCGGAGTCCATGCAAACGACGCCGAAAACGCAGCCTTCGGGTGGATTGAGACACGCGATACGCGTGACGTTGTCGTTGCGCAACGTGGGTGCAAGCGAGTTGAGCCATGTTTGTGGCGTGATGGTCGATGGGATATCGCGCGGCGAAGACCAACCATGCATCCGCCAATGGTCGCGTATGTGTCTGATATGGTAGTAACAAAGGCCGCACTTTCCAAAACGGCAAGAATACTCGTTTACAAGCGCAATGCCGTGCGCCAACGTCCACAAAAAGTGGGCGTCGCACGCGCCGGTCCAGAGCATGCAGGGATGCTTGGTGTGCGTGCTGCGATAGGGCTTGACGTACTCGTACTCGATAATGACGCTGTCGGAGGCGTCGGAGGCGACGTCGGACGTAGTAACCGATGCGGTGTCGGTTGTGGTGTCGGTTGTGGTGTCGGTCACGGTGCGCTTGCGTTTGGAAGACTTGGTGATCGACTTTGGAACGGCGATTGACTTGTCAATCCACGCGCATCCATTTGCGCGCAGCACTGTGTACAGGATCTGCAAGGTCTCCACGGACATCTTGACGATGTGTGAGTTACACATGCGGCTCGCCGCCTCAGCCGGACACCTATCCAGACCAAAGAGCTGCATACGTCGTTGCGGGGTGCGTCGCAGTCGTCAACAGCCCGTGAGCGCAAGAGGCAGATGCGCACGGTCAAGAGCGTGACACAACAAACGCTTGGATTTTAGGTGTTCTAATTTATTAAAACCACCATTGTTTATGGCGAGGACACTCCTTTCAAAACGCCTAGCGCTTGTTTAAGGTCTGCACTTTCTCGCATCGACGAGGTCGGTAAACATCCCGGTTTTTCAGCAACTCTTCTCAATCTTACTAATACTCGCTTATAAGCCGGGTGAGGTAGTTGTTGCCCACAACGCGCACACGATTCAAATAGTGTTGGATGACGCGGTTGCGCAGCTCTGCCATCTCTGCGACTCGTTGATCCGCGGTTTGACCGCCAGGGAAGGTCGCCACCCAATGGTAGACCGTCACGTCTTGTTGGTCCGCTGGTAGGTGGCGGTGCGAGGTGAGCCGTGCGGCGCGGCCGATCGCTTGCTCCTCGTCGCTGATGTTCCAAGAAGGCTCCATCAAATGAAATTTGCGAACTCCGCGCAGCGAGAGCCCTTCGCGCGCCATGGGAGAGATGAGCAACACTTTACAGATGGGCTCGTCGTTGTGTTGCCATTTGGTCAAGGCCGCGTAATTCTCGTTGCTCCACAAGGCCACCTCCATGCGAGTGCCATCCGGCAAGGTTCCGGTCGCGTACTCGTAGGTGCGTTTGCCGGGACGACGAAACTGTTTCGTTAGCAACCACACAAAGAAGCCGTCGACGCCCTCATCGCGAAAGTTAGAATACACGACCATTCGTCGAATGCCCTGTTGGGCGTCCTGACTCATCACGTCCAAGATTGCTTGGAATTTGACTTCCGAATTGCACACGCGACGGCTGTTGACCAAGAACGGGTTTTTGGGCAACCCTCGCGTCGCCGCAACACGCGCAATGGTCGTGTTCCACCGTTCTCCGTGAAGATGGTCTTTGGTCAGACCCTTCTTCAAGTCTTCAATGCTCTCTTCGTCGAGGCCGGCGAACAGCCCATACTCGTCGCCAAGGGTGACGATCTTTTGCACTTGATCAATTCGTGGAAATTGGGACCGATCCTGCGCTTTGTAGATCAAGGCTTTGTTGAACAGCTGGCCTATGCGCATCGACGAGGTGTCTTGATCAATCTCGTCGAGGGCTTTGCCGTGAATGTAGCTTAGCAGGGAGTTGGCGTCGAGGATGGTACGCACCATGGGCGTCGCCGTCAACAGGATCGTGTAAGCGGATTGCGCACACAGGTCGATCAGTTTGGGCGCCGATTGTGAGTTCATGTTGCGTATGAGGTGCGCTTCGTCGACGATGATAAGAATCGGGTGGTCTTGGGGCATGTTGAGCTTGAAGATGGCATCGCGCGTCCCCCATTCGAGGGCGCGCGTGAAGCGTCTCGACGCACCAGGTTGTTGCTGGTTGAGCGCGGTGGCGTAGACGCTCCAATCGCGACTCCAGGTCGTTTCGATGTTGGCCCTGGTGGTGATGATGTAAACGTGTCCTTTTGCATGCCACTCAAGAAAGGTGCGCGCGGCGTGCAATGCGGCAAATGTTTTGCCCGTGCCCACTTCAAAGTAGGTAAGCACGCCTTTGGGAGCGTCGTGCTTGCTAAAGTGGCGTTTCATAGCCAACGACGGCCCATACTGATGCGCTTGAAGTCGCAAGGAGCCATCCATTCGCGGAACGCTCCATGGTTCGTTCACCGGTTGCTGCATTGGTTGTTGCATTGGTTGCTGCATTGGTGGATCGAGTCGCGGTCGTCGGGGTGGTGGGCCGACATCGTCAAACAAGGGCGAGTCGTCCTGATCCGCCGCCACCGAGTCGTGCAGCGACAACTTGGAGAGAGAAGGGAACATGAACAATCTCGACAAATGAGAAAAGTACTACAAAAAAGAAGAGTTATATACCTACAGTGCAATTACGCTCGATGTTGCAGACCATGTAGAAACGCATGCATTAGGCAGGTGGACGCTAAAGTGTCGTAGACAAGAATGGGTGTAGAAGCGTGTAGAAGCTTGTCCAAGAAAAAGGCAATGTCACAGTTTGTATTTGGATTCGGAGCGGAGATGGCCTCTTATGGCAATGGTGGCGGGTTTCTGAACGAGCCGGATCGTAGCAGCGCTTCAAATATTGGCGCAGTCAACGGACCCGCCAGTGAGCAACGGGGCTCTTTTACTTATGCGTCCGTCACTCCGACCAATATGACTGTTTCGAGTCCGACGAGTCCGTCGCTAAAACCGCACAGCGCTTCATCGAAAGGTGGTAAATCGTCAAAAAAGGACGCTTCTACTGCCTCGGTGCAATACGAAAGCACGGACTCAAACACGGAGTGGGAGAGGATGGTTGGTACGAATGCGGCCAACGGCTTGCTGCGTAGCACGTACGCGCAGATCAACTCGGGCGCGGTCACCAACGCCGCGCTCATGCAAATCATGGGCGATTCCATCAATTTACAAGTCTCGCGCGCCAAAGACGTCCATGCGCCGGCTCAGATGGAGATTTCGGGCGACGCGGCGGTGCGACGCACGATTCAAACGTTTCTTACATATTCGCAGCAGCGCCAGCTGTTTCGCGACGTTGTCGGTTCCAATCACGGCGAACGCGTGCGCGCTCTGTTTGGGGCACCGCCTTACAACTTCTTGTGCAACGGAGACTCTTTACTGCTCGATGCGGCGGGTATAGCCCACGGCCGTGTCAACATGGCCTACGACACGATGCGCGTGCCGAATTACGGCCAATTCGGCGTCGCCGCGTGCGTGGACCAAAAGGGGCGTGAGTACCGTTTGCACATGCGCGTCGACGCGACCCAGGCCAAAGACGAGGACCGTCTTGCCGCATTGGGTATCGACGCGATTCAGATCGCATTGGACGCCTCTTGCGACGGCGCCTGTGAGCTCGTATGTCGCATCCCGCGTAAGAAGCGCCTGCGTAAAGACAGCCGTGAAGAGATGATCGAAGCCGGCCACGAGGTCGTGTTCTTATCGCAAGGCCTTCCACACATGAACGAGCTGATTACTCTCATGAACGCTCCGATGCTCAAGAGCCTTGGGAACTCGTCGTTGTTTTCGGATACAATGCAGCTTATGGTGCGAGGTGTGACCTCGTCGAATCCACGTGCGTCAACAGGACGCATCCGTGTCACTCGTGCTGGTCGTTGATCGTCTCACGCTACATACATGTATCTTCCGTGTATGGGACAGCGGTTTACTTTATGTCTCGCGCATTTCCTGGCTCAGGATGGCTCCTGGAGATAATCGAACGTCTTCGCCGGCCGTATACATGTATTTACAGGGAAATAAATAATGTACGCTAGGCTCTGTTGAAATCATTGGGTCTGGAGTGTTGGTGAGTGGTTTATTCATTGGTGTATTCACTGGTGCACCTGTTGGGGCGTGTGGTGTTACATGTACTTTGAAATTTGAGTTTTATCTCGTTCGTGAGATTATATGAAAAAAGCTCGTACGGCATTGGCTCAGTATCGAACGCCGCGGGCAGCACTTCCGCCTTGAGCGACGCGCCAGCTGCGTTCCCTTCATCCCTCATTCCTTATCAACGCGTTTGGCGCTCCATTCTTGCACACGATGCGCATGCAGGTTTTCGTATTGGGGGTGTTCATCAATGGCCGCCGCCCAAACCAGAGGTCGACAGCACAAAGACTGTAAAGGCGGCGATTGATATGAAAGATACGCCGACCACTCATTTGCAAACAACTCGCGGGAAGGGCATCATATGCATCGATACGCGCTTAGACTCATTTGGAGGCGGCTATCGCAAACAAAACGCACAAGGCCGCATAGAGCCGACGGCACCGGCGCCTGCGACGAGCACACCAGAAAACGTTTTCTTAGACACAGGTTGCCTTAAGCACACGGCAAACCCTCCTAACCCGAGCTCGCCGACGCACGACGACTCGTATGAGGATACACCTTTTGCGGGTCTTTTTGCGCTACGCTCCCGTGAGAAAACAGGACCTGATGCGCCAACCGCCAATCCACCAACGGCAGCCGACTTTGACCCAGACGAAAAGCCACAAGGTTCCGCTTCATGGTTAGAAAGTGCCGTGAACGTGGCCGAAACGGCCATTGGTGTCGATTTTGACGGCGATGGTGATGTAGGCATGACGGGACATAAACAACAACCGAACGTGTTGTTTCGTGCGATGACAGGATTTATGGAACGATTTTCGGGTCACGAACCTCAGGCGGAAAAAGATGTGGAACAAGATGTCGAACCAAAAATCGCCGAAGCCAATGTACCCGTCCTGGCCAGCTATCGAGCAACCGATTACTCTGGTCGAGAGAGTCGTGCGTTTTCAATGACGGATCGAGCCGCGCGGAACACCGCCGTGTCGTCCGAAACCAAGCTCATGGCCGCCTTGGACGACGACAAGCCAACAAACAGTGGCGGAAACACGTTTCGATCACGCATGCAAAACGTAAACAACGGAGGCGTGTCGTGTCGTTTACGACATGCAAAAGGCGCAATGCTTAGCCCAGAGTCATCTTCTAGCAAACCGCAGATGTCGACGCTGGCACCAAAATTTCTGTCACTCTCATCAGAATTGGACGCGCTCAAAGAAGAAGACAAAGACAATTTGTTTGAAGAGGCGCAAGAAGGTGTCGACCATCTTGTGGCGGCGCTGAGCAGTCGCATTTCTAAACAGTCGGCGATTCCGGAGGTCGCCAGCGCCACGACCACTCGCATATCGACCGGTGAAATCGTGTCAGTGGCTATCAGCGATGAGTCTCAGAAACCTACGGATGAAAAAAAGGCAACAGCATTCGATTATGTCGCAAGTTCGTCTCGGAGCTCTGTGGTACGACCTGAGATGGTCGCACAGTTGGATGTTTCTCGTGTGTCGGACATGATGGCCTCAGAGGTCTCAAATGACGTCTTTGGCGACAGTGACGTAAATCAACGTTCTTCCAAAGGTAGTCTTTCAGCCCGCATTTGTGTCTCCTCTCTCAAGGTCGAAGATGGCACTCGCGCAGGCCCACTGCTATCAGCACGCGCAATGTCCGGAGGCGCCTCGGGTGCGCAAACTGCTCGCACTTTCGCAGCGATTCGTCGTTTGCAAATGCGTCGAGGCAGCGTGTCTGCCAGAGCTCCAGCGACAATGGGCGCGGAAAAGCTCCTTGAAATGATGAAACAGCGACGAGAGTGCGACGATGAACGCAAAGCGTTACGTGACGCCCCACCGCTTTCGCATCGAGGTGGAATAGAAAGCTGTAAAGCTCGTTCTTGCACGCTGAGCACAGCGGCATTGATGCGCACGGAGAGCGCACAAGATCAACAACAGCGCGTCGCCGCCGAACGGAGTCGCTTACCGAGTCCACCTCACACCATCATAGCGACCGCCAACTCTGGGTCGTTTTCGCGCGAAATGGTGCGCACATTGATACAGAAGAAGGATCATGACAGCCTTATGAAGAAAGATGCCAATGCAATGACCAGCGCTGCGACCAGATCCACCACCAGATCCACCACCAGACCAGCGTTACCAACTGATTGTGCTAATGCGAGTTCGTCTGTCATGCAGGTTGGCGAGCTCGAACCAAGTTTTGATGCGGGTGAAGAACCAATCGCAGAAACGACGCTTGCGTCGGTGGCTGTGCCTGCTGTGGAGCAACCGGCGGAAGAACCGGCAGAAGAACCGGCGAGGATGGTGGTCAATCTGTCCGATTCTGGTAAACTTCGAAGAGCCATGAGAAACGCAGGCGCGGAAACATCCAATCCGAGCGAACTCGATATGTTGATGCCTCGTGCCAGCCAACTTCCTGCACCCGGTGGCAACTTCCGACCATCAACGTGCTCGCGACAATACAGCGGCTCGGTTGCCGACTCGGTTCGTGAATCGATTCGTGCCTCGAAAAAAGGGTCGCAGTACGGAAGCATGCAAGGGAGTTCGACTAGTCATGTCTCGAAACCACCATCGCACTTGCACTTGCACCACGAGAGTCGAGACTTTTCTCGACGACACGGAGATCAACATTGGAATAGACATCATGAACAACAAGCACGACATGACGATTCCGACTATACTTCACATCATGATGGTCGCGACACCCACCACCACGCTCACGACTACAGAGCATCGCAGCAACCGGTCAAATCAACAGACAAGACGTCGCGCTTGAATTCGTACGATAAGCCAAACTCAACACATTACGAGTCAAACAGCCGCATTTGTTACGGAACGACGCAGGGTGGACATCCTGGGTCGTCGAAAAAATTGTTCTCGCATACAGCGCGTGAGCCATTGCGCCAACGCACGCGTCAGCACCAGGATCAAGACTTTCTTCGATCGTCGCGTCATCTCAAACTGCGCCACGAAACGTCCGAAAAGACGGCCAAGCGTCTGTTGTCACCTCACGGAGAGCCCGTCAGCGAGCTGGCTCTGGTGGTGTTGGGCAAAGCGGTTAACAAACGCGATACACGCGAACACAAGCGCGAAGAGCGTATGAGCTCGTCCGCCACTGATTTGCTCGCGCCGCCCGACGACGACGACGTTGGGCGCGCCAGTGCCAAGCTGCATGCAAACTACGCCTTCAAAGTAGCTCTGTACGCCGACGAAATCGAAGAACGCGTGCCGGCCATTGTCGTGTGGCGATTCAAAAAGGCCATCTTTCTACGCTTGTCGAATCGCGAGCCGCGCTTCCGCGCGGCTCGCGGCTTTTACGCCGACATGAATACGGCCTGCACGCAGACCCAACGACCGTATTATGGCTTCAACGTCGTCAAGCTCTTAGAGGCACGCGCGGCCACGCAGGAATCAGCTCTACCGGACGACATCGCGACGCCTCGCAACGCACGCCGTTACGAACTCGTTTATCGCATGCATTACAACGAAGCGGGTCGTGTACGCTCCATGTTTGAGCTCAAAGTGGTGGTACACGCCACGTCCGATGGAGGTCTCTTACACCTTCGGCTGGCGCAAATGCGACTCAAAGGCCAAGAGCATATCCTGGGCGAGCGCAATTTGGAAACGCTGGCGCTGCAATCGCCGACCGATAAGCCGACGATCATGTTCACACCCCAACTCTTTCGCAACATCCACAGCGTGGCCATCTCCTTCTTCTTTGTGCGCAACTGGCAACGTCGGCTGAGTCGCGAGGTTTGGACAGCGCTTGGCCAGCTGAGCGATCGCGACTGGTCGCAGTTTCACCGTATCCGGCAGCATTTTGTGCGTGAGTATCGCAAAAACCTCGAAGCATCCCACATGGCAATCGACGAGCTTGATCAGTATACCGAAGTTGATGCGTAAACGCAGTACAGGTCACAGGTCGATCTCTTACTGTACTGTAATCTCTCTGCTCTGCCTCACTTTGAGGGTTTTAGTGGCAAAGGTTACTTGTAGACATACACGCAACCCCTAAAATCTACGTACCGTGTAGGGAGGCTGTCGAAGGGATGTGAGGTGTACACATCCTTCCTATCACTACGATGGGAGGTTGAGAACGTTCACAGAAATGTGAAGTTCATCAACTTGCATGCCGATGGGTCCGCACTTGTAGTACACAAAAATCGTGTACCAATTGCTTGTACGACGTCAATTCACACGCCGGGTCCGAGCGCCCAACCGCTCATGGGATCATCGCTGTCCTCTTCCAACGCTTGTAAGGACGAGGCTGCTTGTTGTGTGTCTTCTTGAGCGTCTTCTTGGGCGAACTCGTTGTGAGACGTGGCCGATGCCCGAGGGGTGGTCAAACGTTTCTGATTAGATTTACTGACGGGCAGGACATTGTTCTGATAGTAACGCTGGATCATGCGATGTCGCGTAGAAGTATTACTAGCCAACGATTGCATGAAGGGCGCCGCCTGATTGTCGGCGTGGTCGGCGTGGTCGGCGTTGAATGTCGTCTGCTCGTTGGCTTGCCACCAATCGGGAGCGTCAGCGCTCGATTCGTTGTACAAGTCGTCATACATGTCGTCGTCAGAATCCAACTGCCATTGAACGCGACGAACCATTGCATTTCGCGCGGGAGATAGATTGCGAGAGGACGGAGGCGATGTCGTGTCCGTAACATGCAACAGCGATCTGAGGCGATTCGTGGGTCGCATCGCCTTTCTCGTTGCGTCGGCTGGCGTTTCGACGCTTGACTTGACGGACGACGGGCTGCTCGAGGGTTTGAACGTTAGTGCATGTGCCGGTTGTAAGGAGGGTGGTTGTGACTCGGGTATGTCGTCTTCAAACTCCTCCATGTCTTCTTTCGTGTTCACAACTCCCAGCGAGGAGGAACTGTAACGCAGCAGCTCTGGTATCATACGAGAGAAGGATTCCAGCAGGTCGGTGTAGTTGCGCGCCTTGGAGACGTTGGCACGGCCTGTGCTATAGATTTCGATGCAAATTGGCTCGCCGCGCGGTCTCCAAGTCTACGCCAACAAAGGAATCACATTTGCGAGGAGGGAGTGGCGTCAGATATGAAACGTAGCCAGGAGTGTCAGGGATCAGAATGTCATTGTGTATGGGGGTTGGGTCAGTCTAGAGAGCATGCGACTTACCATTCCGACGAAGCTAGATCGATCGAGCATCGTGGTGGAGCTGTGAGCTTTTTGGAACTCCTCGCAATCGAGGGTCGTTTTGAGCGCAACCGCGCCGACCAAGTTGACCACTTCGAACGATTCGACCTGCATGTGCACTCCGGCCTCCTTAGACATTTGCACACATGCCATGATCGTCGCCAGACGCGCCTCCACGATGCTCTTGCCGCCCGTACCAACGAGCCGGCCTGTCTCAAAAATGAGCATCCGGCATCGAGGGCAACGAAATGCCAATTGAACCGCAGAGAATCGCTCTCGTGCGAAAAAGGCACCCGAGCAACGTTTGGCGATCAAATCCAGCGGCAACGTGCAGGACGAGCCGTCCACTGGTTTGAGCGTGGCCAGCGTTACAACGTTGACCAAACGCGGCACGTATCGTAAGCGACTAGAGTACTGTTCCAAAGGAAGCGCATCGCTCAGACGCGCCAACTTGGAAACAAATTCGGCGTCGTCTTGTTTCAACTGTAACAGTGGACGCCGAATTATCTCTCGTTGCGCATCGGTGACTTGACGATAGACGCCGCATGCTGTGCATACGTCGGTGGCGGCGCGTTTCATCTCGAGAGTTTCGGGCGTTACTAACTCTTTTAAGGCGTTTCCAAAGACGCCTTGAGCTCTGATCAGCGTGTTTACATCCAGCGTGTTAAGCAGAGCGGTTTTTGCTTCTTCGCATCGCGCGCGAATCTCCTGCTCGACGTCCTGCATTGTAAGCACTTTCGCATCCACCAGCACCCTGACTCTTGCATCATTGATCGTTTACATACTTCTCTTAGCGGGCTTTGGCCGTTGGTGGTATGTAATTGACAAGGCGCCACGCTAAAAATGCCGACAAGAGAGCGACAGTCTACAGCTGAAACTACATGTAGAGTACGAGATCGATGAAGAAGGTCCGTGTGACGGTCTCGGAAGGCGGCCGGGTTATTGCGGTACGAGAGCGAGATGTGGACGTCGCTTCCGCAGACGAAGCGGTCGAAGCGCAACCACTCACCGGCTCGGCCAAGATCATCTACGATCTCCTGACGCATAATGATCGTCCTATGGATGCCAGCGGCGTCGACCGAACCCGTCGCATTGGTCGGTACGTCGATCACATTCGCCAACTGCCCGCCTTGTATCGGTCTTCCGCCATGGAGATCACGGCACACAATCCGGATCGTGGGTTTAAACAGTTGTACGACATGATGGACGACGACAAGAAGCGCGAGTTCGATGCCGAGTCGGATGCGAAAGAACTCAAAAAGCCTATGATGGTCCTCTACACGCTGGTGTCGGCAACCGAACGGGAGGAGCCGATCTGCGAGTTAACCCAAGCGACGACCAGACACATGCACTTTTTGAAGGAAGACATCGTCTTGAACGGTATCAACTTGCGCACGTGCGACTATTGCGTTGCGAAAGAAGGACCCGACGGAAAGCGTCTCTTACGCTGTGGACATTGCCGACGCGTTTGTTACTGTGGTCCGGTTTGTCAACGGATGGCATGGCCGAGCCATCAATCGACTTGTCGACCGATACATGTGTAGATATAAAGCATGCATGCGTTATTTATCCATTTTTGAGTATTACACGGTTCATTCAGCCCATGCCAAGCTCCTCCGTTGGGTTTCAACCAGTGTGGGTTTTAACCCTGCACACGCTTTTGATGGGCGATCCACCGCCGACAAGCCCCGAAGAGCAAGTCTTGATCGATGGATTCATGAGTCGACTGAAAGGAGGTGCACTTTCCGCGTACGAATCGGTCAAACGGGGCGCGGGGAATCTCGCCACGGGCACGCGCTCCTTTTACAACGGCGCTTCGGCCAAGGCAGTTGAGTATGCAAATACCATGTCGAAGGCTGTTCAGAAATATGGCGGACAACTGGAAGGCGCTGTCGATTCGATCAAAGAGGTCGGCGGCAAAGGCTTTCGCAAATTTGGACAAGCGGCTCGATCGATTCGAGAACGGGCAGCCGAGTATGGCTCTAATATCAAAGCAGGTCTTAGTACGGGCGCTTCAAGTTTGGCAGAAAACGCCAACAAAACCTATCGCTTCGTATCTCAACAGGCAAGCAACGCGCGTGCTTTGACGACGTCGGCTCGCAACGCCGCTTACACGCAATGTTCGGCCATGTACAACAAGTTTCACGATCATGCGACGGCATTCGCCAGTAAGACGCACCTTACAAAGCTCTTTTCCACAAAGGGCGCCAACACGGGTGTTCCGGCAGCGATGATGGCAACGGGTGCGGTGGGAGCCGCGGCGGTTGTGGTCGGTAACAAACCCTCCCTTTGGACGCGACTGACGCCGGCGGCACGTAAACCGTTGGCGAAGACGCACAAAAAGCTGACCGATGCGAAAACCATGGCAGAAAAAAAAGAACGAGCCGGACTGGACAATGAGACCGAACTGCTCACACTCAACACACACGGCGCCATTCAAACTCCGTACAAAAATCTAGGTGACACGCTGAACAACCCAACAAAGTCCCCTTACGTGCCAATTTCTGCAAACAAGGGCTCAAATAATCAAGTGCTCGTTCGCGCGGGCGCCGTTGCGGACGGCTATCCAATCGATCAAACAAATGTGGAAGAAGTGACCCGACTCGCGGCTGAATCGGCCAAGGAACGGTTACAGGTCAATCATCTGCAAAACTACAAACACCAATCCACGAATGGGCTACTGATGGTTCCTGAGGTGGCTCCTGTTCATGCCGATCATGCAAGCCCAATTATGGAACCTCAAAAGCAACAGCCCTTGTACGCAGAAATCCAACGTCAGGCGTTCGAAGCTGCACAAGACAGCATGAAACGCGACGAAGACCACGTGAAGGCGCGCGCCTTCCATCTTATGGCGCTTGAAAACGGACGAGGTATGGTTGCAGCGGGTCTTTCCGATGCAACGCTGGAGCCCACCGAGTCGCTTCGCGCCAATGTGTACCAATCGTTCCAGCCTAACAAAGAGACGGTGAGTGAAGCGGCTCAACCAACCATGGAATCCACATCGACGGAAACGTCAACTGAACCACTTTGCATTTCGAGGCGCATGCCTGTGGACGTCTACGATCAACCGTTTGATACACCGAATTTGCGTCACTCGTTGGCGCGAGTTTCAATGTCACCAACGGTCGTGCATGCGCTGGACGCACACAACGTGCCCATCGCCGAGTATCACGACACTCTGGGTGAGAGCGTGGTCTCTGATATTAACGAGACGTCGTTGAAATGCAAGAAGCTCATAGAGGAGTACGATTTGCGACGTGCGGCCGCGGCGGTCCATCCAGAGGTCTACGTGCACACGCTTGGGGTGTCCAACGACGCGGCGCGGCGTGCGCTCCAAGCGCGCGTGGCACATGGAGGTATTAACCCATACGACACCACAATCGAACAGCGATCGGTCGCCGAAATAACGGCGAGTCCGTCTATCGCAATGAAGTCATTGAGTGAGTTGCTAGATCGATCCACGCTCTGTCAAGCTAACCCAGTGATCGTCGAAGTGGTGCACAATAAACATTTTGGCGGTCGCACAGCCACGTTGATTTGTGGCGATGGCAAATCGCTCGACAAGAATGGCAAAATCAGCCACATGACCATCGAAGGCGACGCACGTCGCAATCAGATACAAGCGCAACTATACGCATACGAGCCTTTTTTCCACCCACAGACATCTGGACAACAGTACGTGTTTTCCAACTTGTCAGAAGGTGGATTGCACCACTTTCAAACGACGCAATGCGACCCGGCGATCACCTTGATTATTGACTGGGTGCTTAGAAACATCATTCTGGATCCGCTGCTGCCTCCTATTGACGTCTATTGAAGGTCAGTCGAATGTCACACTAACAATAAAATAAGCACCACAACACGTGTTTATCGATTATCTCCACGCGTTTGACCTGTACAAATGCCCATGGACTGGAACCTTGAGGCGCTTGGAGATGAGCGCGTTACTCAAGCCATCTTGATGAAGAATCAAGATACTCTCCACGGATCGCATGAGCTTAAAGCGTTGATTCCTAGTCCACCCGCTTCGCGTTTCAATCAGCAAGCCACCGAGGTTCGCAGTCAGCTGGCCTCGCAGCGCACCGGCTTTAACGTCTTTGTCATACGTCTGACACTAGCAATCTTGATTGCCTCGGCTCTGTTGTCGGCCTTTGGAGCGCTTTCCGAGTTCAGCAAGGCCCGGCAGGTGCTCTCTTGTGCCTTGTCGTCCACTGTTTGCTTTGTAGCGTCCATGCATTACGCGGGAATATTGTCTTTGCGTTTGGGTGAAAGCAACGCCGTTTTTGTGATCATGCAAGACAAAGGGTTGACGAAAAGCCCTTACCCCAAAGTAAGCGCCGGCGAGGCTTTCTTGCAGGATGAAAACGTCGATCTCTTACGCCACAGCGACTGGCTCATAACTCTACCGCTCATCGGAGTTGAGCTTTGCAACTTGTTGAGTGATTCTAATGTAACAACGCTTCCTTCTGCCGCATTGACCGCCATATTGCTAGCTTTGGTAGTCGTCTTTGGAGCCATATATCGATTTCCGTTTAAAGAAGGTCGTCTTGTCTCACAACGCGACGGCAGCACATCAACAACGAGTCGTATATTGGCTATCATTTCGTGGTTGGTCGCCGGCGCGCTCTTTGCGTGGGTGGTGGTCGAGTTGTTGATGGCAAGTACACGCGGTCCCGATACCAGCAGCACGACCTCGTCCAGTACGAATCACACCACGGCGGTTCTTTGGTTTGTATTGGTGTGGATTTGTTATCCTATAGTCTCATTAGCCTCGCTCGTCGTCATCGTCATCAACAACTATATGGACCGACAACCTCTTCCGATCGAATTGGTGGCCCTCAAAGACACCACGTACGCCGTTCTGGACGTTGTCTCTAAAGCCGGCTTGGCGGTTTACACATCATTTTTAACCATGTCTAGGTAATGCATTACATGTAAGAACGGGCACAACAGCTGTACTCTTTTCTACACGGCTACACTAAACATGTGACCCCACCCCAAAATGCAAAATCTGCTGTGTTTTCAAGTTAACGCGGAACAGTTAAACCGGGTCGCAAAGGGATATTCCATATGAAAGCGAGAAACTCACCAGGAGGAGTTTCTCGGGTAAAGCTCCCCAAGAGGAGTTTCTCGCTTTCGTATGGACGACGCCATCAAGACGATCCTAGGCTGTCCATGGTCACCGATGGGTTTACTATTTGTAGAAAGGGACACCTTGACCATGGACAGACCTTCCTGGCCCAGGATGGCGACGTTCGATTATCATTTTGTCTCGCTCATTTCCTGGCCCAGGATGGCGACGTTCGATTATCATTCTGTCTCGCTCATTTCCTGGCCCAGGATGGCGACGTTCGATTATCATTCTGTCTCGCTCATTTCCTGGCCCAGGATGGCTCCTGGAGATAATCGAACGTCTTCACAGGCCGTGTACATGTATGTACAGGAAAAATAAATAATGTACATGTAGTGCGCACCCACAGGCTCCACGGCTCCACGGCTCCGCTGCTCCACCGCATGCAAGGTCGTTACAACAAACCTGAAGCGCTTGGCAAAGTGAAGCTACGACCTGTACTACAGTCAAAAGTCTTCGTTCAAGACGAACGACCGCGTCTTGTCATCTTGGTTTAGGCTGTTCATCACGCCCGCGCGCTGATACTCTCCGACGCGCTTTTCGAAGAAGTTGGTCTTACCTTGGAGCGAGATGAGCTCCATCCAATCGAAAGGGTTGTAGGCCTCTGTCTCTTCGTAGAGAGGCGCAAAGTCCAGTGCCACCGCCAGACGATTGGCACACAGCTTGATGTAGCAGCACATCAGATCGGCGTTCATGCCGAGCAGGCGCACAGGCAGGGCGGAGGTTACAAAATCGAGCTCCACCTCGACGGCCGATTTGATGATTTCGTGCACCTTCTCTTGCGCACATGGGTTCTTGAGCTTCTTGTGCAGCAGGCAACCGAAATCGCAGTGCATGCCCTCGTCGCGCGAGATGAGCTCGTTGGAAAAGGTGAGCCCCGGCATGAGACCCTTCGACTTCAGATAGAAGATCGCACAGAATGAGCCGGAAAAGTGGATGCCTTCGACACAGGTGTACGCCACCAGGCGTTCCGCCAGACTGTGATGCGGGCGCGCCCAGTGAAGAGCCCATTGTGCCTTTTTTTGCACGCACGGCAGCGTGCGGATCGCTTCACGCAGCTCGCGACGACGCGCGTCGTCGCGCACGTATGTCTGCAGCAACAGGCCGTACGTTTCCGAATGAATGGTCTCCATAAAGTTTTGGCACGCAAAGAACTGGCGCACTTCCGGCACGGTGAACGAATCTTGCACGTTCTTGCAGATGTTGTCCGCCACGATGCCGTCCGATGCGGCAAAAAAGGCTAAGACATTCTCCAGAAAGAACTTGGTGTTATTGTCGAGATCCTCAAACTTGTCTGAGGCTAGGTCGATTTCGGCTGTAAACCAGGTCGACGCTTCCTGCTTCTTCACCAGCTCTTGGATTTCTTGATCCGGCCTGTCTGACAGCGCGTAACGCGTGGCGTCAGGGTGCGTCATTGGCTCGTCGGGGTCGACAAACGGGCCATCGCGACGACCATACAGACCGGCACGGCGCACCAACACGTCGTGCAGCTCGGCAAGAGCCGCATCCACGCGACGCAGACGCATCGCGACTTCCATGTCCGTCAACACTTCCTCGGCGTCGATCGGAAGGTCCGCGTGCTTGGCGAGCAGTTCCGTCATGCGATCGATCGTGGTCGCTTCGACGGAATCGCAGTCGGAAAGGTCGCTGTTTGAGTTGGACAAGCTGATGCTCGTGGTTATGACTACGCTGGGGCTCTTGAGTTGAGACTCTTTGAGTCCGCGCTCGACGACGCTCATTGCAACCTTTTCTTTCGATTCGCCGCGAAACAAAATAGGCGCGTCCTCGTACTGCTTCGGATCGTCTTCGGCGGAGGTCGACCTTGCAGAGAGTGAGTTCAAATACATCGAACTGGAGCAAAATGTGCTTGACACAGGGCTGTGCGAATAACATACTGTGCTAACAGACTCCCACTGACACAGATATAGCGAGGTGTCCCATGATTCGGAACCAACTCACTCTGATAAATGTAACTCAACCAAACCGACCGAACACTTTCCTACAGTACAGTAAGACCTCGAGATTGTCTCAGTTACATGAGTCGTAAAACTCGATTTCATACATGTAGCACCGATGAAAAGGGCGACTTACATGTATACTTTTCCCGCCATGCGAAAGCAAAAAGATTTCCGATAAGCATTTCATGGGTTGCGTTTAGTTGCACACAGCAGTTATACACGCAACCCCTAATATCCGTACCCTGTAAATAAGGAATATATTTATTTGACTGTGAACAACAGTGTGAACAGTAACTGTGAACACCGGTGTGAACACACATCCCCAAACTTAAACTTACAAAACTTATTTTGGACAAGACTCACTATTTACACGGTATG
>Ga0302126_10001015_pt1 | contig 17247 bp, 9 predicted proteins | sample CB4_20m_MG_FD_203108 | JGI IMG/M metagenome (GOLD analysis project Ga0302126, IMG submission 203108) | Marine microbial communities from Western Arctic Ocean, Canada - CB4_20m | ecosystem: Environmental > Aquatic > Marine > Oceanic | place: Canada: Western Arctic Ocean | collected 2017-09-24 | reverse complement strand
ACTCCTGCGGTAAAGACAAAGAGAGATCTAGAGAACAGTACTCTTCTGCGCGTTCGTTTTAGATCTTCAATAAAGGAATTAGTTGTTTGATCGAGGGAATACGTTCGTAATAATTACAGCGAGAGATCGGGACTAATCGTGATGATCTCGAATTGTGATTTAGGGTTTAGAGTTTCAAAGCCTGCAGCAAAAAATTGGACAGAAAAGACCGGAAAAGAAAGGAGATGGACGAAACGCGAGAAGAACGATAAAATCGTAAACGTTATGAGTTTATTACTATTGATCGTAACCGCGGTGATGAGTAGTTTCAGGGGTACTGCTGTTATAGTGAACGAGAGAGGCGCTCGAGCGCGCGCGCGCTTGGGAGTGATTGGCGATACTGACGGGCCGCGAGAGATCGCGAGGACGAGTAGTTTGGGATCGTTGTTTTTGTTCGCGAGTGCGCAAACGGACCCGAGTCCACCGCCGTCGCCTCCGCCGAGTCCGCCTCCGAGTCCGCCTCCGTCGCCTCCGTCGCCACCACCGTCGCCGTTGCCACCACCGTCGCCGCCTCCGAGTCCACCTCCGAGTCCTCCACCGAGCCCGCCTCCGTCGCCACCACCGTCGCCACCACCGTCGCCACCACCGTCGCCACCACCGAGTCCTCCTCCTTTGCCACCTCCGTCGCCACCTCCGTCGCCTCCTCCGTCGCCTCCTCCTTCGCCACCGCCTCCTCCTTCGCCGCCGCCGTTGCCGCCGCCGTCGCCGCCGCCGTACCCACCTCCACCATCTCCTCCACCAGCGACGTTCTCTCTTAGTGCGACTACGACTTTGCAGGGTTTGAGTTGCGACGAGTTCAATGAAGCAGCGAATTTGGCAAATTACAAAAAGGCGCTCGGGAGAATTTTGAACGTGTCAGCGAATGCAATCACGAAAAACTCTTGCGATGAAATAAATGTTGTGGCAAAAAGAAAGCTCTCTGCTTTTACTACGTTCAAAACCATCAAGGTGAATTATAGCGTTGCCGCGCTCGACCAGTCAGACGCGGAAAGTTTAAACGCAAAGTTAAGTAATGTCGACAAGACTGAATGGGTTAATGAACTCGCGAGAGATAACTTCATCATCTCAAGCGCGAGCACGGAAATTGGATCGATAGTGACTGCTGCCCCGCCGCCTCCGCCGGCTCCGCCTCCACCGCCGCCATCACCACCACCTCCAAGACCACCACCATCGTCACCGCCTCCTCCTCCTCCTCCGCCGCCGCCGTTTCCGAAACCGCCACCGTACGAATTAGATCTCGTTCGTTTGACGGCCCGTATCGACGCAGCACCGGATGTGAACGAAAAGCACGGGTTTAATTCTACGACTTGGGAATACGGCGGTATTCAAATAGTTCGAGAGACCGAGCGCGTTTGGACTATCTTTGAGGGCAACGGGAAACCAGGCGTAGCGGTTGTTCGCGTGACCTTGAATAAGTTGGACGCATCGTTTGGACCAGAAAATGGAAACAGTTCTACTTTAATCATAGCGGATGGATGTACGGTTGGTACTCCAGCGCGTGTCTATGAAGATCCCGCGATTACGTACTCAACCGGGTTGTACAAATGGGACGTCGAGTTGACTTGCGAGTCTGGTACGAGAGTCGTAAACTTGGACTTTGATAAGTTGGTCGCCAAAGACGGCCGTGGTTCAACGTCTACACGCGAAGGCATTAAGCTTACCTATGATGCGCTCCCACCAACGCCAACAATTACGAGTCCAAACCGTGGCTTTTCGACGCAGACCTATGTTGGTTTCCTCGTTGATTTTGGTGAACAAGTTCGATTGACTCCGAGTACGCTTTTAGCAGCTTTGAACATTACTAATTGCTGGGCGAAGGACGTTTTATACGACGCCTCTGTTGGTAAAGTGTACGTCAGATGCTGGGCAAACACGAACAAAGTTTGCGCTGTTGGTACATATCCGTATTCGACGAGAGATATCTCTGGCAATTGGAACGGCGACGCAGTCTCTACTGAAGTGTTTCAATACACGGCTTCGACTTCGGTTTCTAACGCCGCGCATTTGTCAACGTTTGGATTAGCAGTCGGCTCGCTCCTTTCTATCGCTTCGTTGACGCCAATGCCCGGAGGAGGTCCTATTGTCATCGATACGCTTTCGATATTGCCTTTGATTCAGTTTTTTCAACAGTTGGCCTTTACGTCCATGCTCTCTGTACCGCTTATGCCCGCAGAGTACGCCGTTTCAATGGGTAGATTGATGTTTTTGAACATGGCTATCGCGGCGCCTGAAGTCTCGAAACCAGAGTATCACGATTCAACCTATCAAACAGAATTGTTCGGCGTAAAGAGAGGCATGGAACTTGACGAAGATTCAATTTATGATGAAGTCGTGGAAACAACTTACACGGCTGCTGCGAAAAGCAGTAGTCGTCGCAAATTGCTCCAAGAAATAGCGGATGATTGGAATACAATCTCTATCGATGATGAACTCGCAATCATCGATGCAGCTGTGGGCGTTTACGACACAGAAGGTTGGGATAACTTTGTCGAGGTTGCGTTTTGGGCATCCGTCTTTTGCACCTTTGCCATCTTTGGACACGTCGCTGGTATCATCATGTGCTTACGAAAATTTTGGGTCATTCCGGCGTTTATGACTATTCCTGCGATTGAATTACTCGCTTTATTACTTTGTGGTCCAGGTGTAACCAGAGCTTTAATGGTAGTAATAGTTGGTCAAACTGGAGCCGGCTACGCGGTTGGTCTTTGCGGCATGTTCTTTGCATTTTTTGCGATTGTTTGTCCGCTTATGGTCATCATCTATCGCGCAACGCCTCCGCATCCAAAATCTATACGCGAACGCGGTGACTGGTGGGGATTTAGCGCCATTTTGCAAGGTTTGAAGTCCAACGCCGGTAGGTTCAAAGCGTGGGAAGTCGATCTAGAAGGTGCGTCCTTTAGAGGCAAAACTCTCTCGCCATACTGGTACAGTTACGCCATATTCCTTGCATATGCCAAGTTGTTCTTCTCGGCTGCTATTTATGGCATGTATAGAGAAGATGCAGAGGCGTCGTCTCAAGCCAAGATTTTGTTTTGCCTCGACTTTATGCACGGATTTTACGTTTTGCTCATTCGACCGTATGCGTTGTTCTGGCAAAACATTTCGTGGATTGTCCTCGAAGGCTCACTTATGATTGTGCATGGATGTGCCCTTAGTCTTAATGACGATGTTGATAACGATTATGCGCAAAATCTTGGTTCAGGTATGATTGCGTTTGCTGGTTTGGGAGCGATCGCATATGGTTCTTTGTTCATGTTCTCGTGGTATCAAGACGTGAAAGACTTTAACGAAGAGCTCGGTGATGAGTTTCTTGAACCAAAGAAGGGCATCCTCGGTCAACTTAAAAGTTTTAAAGACAACACGGTGATCATTTTGGGTCTTGCGCGTAAAAAGGGAAGCGAAGATACTGAAGTGGAACAACTTAAGAGAACAAACACGTTGTCCAGAGTCGCGAGTCGTTCGACTTCGCTCAAACGCTCGCCAACGACGAGTAAAAAGCAAGTGCGTAAAGAAACTAGAAAAGCTATGAGATGGACAATTTATATGACGATTATTATTACTGCGATCATGTCAGGTGTTTATGCCGCCGTTTATTATGGCACAGGTTACGGAAACTCTACGCCATCAACGGTTGGTACGTTGTCTTCGAAGATTGTGGCTACGGTTCGCGTGGATGGATATACGACGGATACTTTTGTAGAGAAAAACTTTTTGTCTGGATTAGCTCTGTGGTTAGACGTCAACAAGAAAGCTGTAGGTATGGACGATGTCGAGAACACCCCTCTCGAAGACGCTTTTAGGCGACGAACTCTTTTAAGCGAAGCAAATGATAATAATTTCTTGTCCGTGAGCACGAGAAATTTGCTCGTTGCGAGTTATGGATCAGTCGATGTTGATTTTTACGTTTTGACAGATCCAGAGCTCGTTCAAATTACTATCGACAAGATCAATACGCTCAGCGGAGACGACGATGCGGCAAGAAAAACGTTCCTCTCTTCGCTCCGAGAAGGAGGTTTTACCGAGACGTATACCGTCGTTCTGACGCGTCCGGCGTATCAGTTGATGCCGCCACCGCCATACTCGGCTCCAGCGCCGCCGCCAGCAGCTCCAAATCCTCCCTCTCCGTCTCCTCCTCCGCCATCTCCGCCATCTCCTCCACCTTCTCCGCCATCTCCTCCTCCGCCAAATGCACCGTCGCCGCCACCCCCGCCTTCTCCGCCACCATTACCTCCGCCGCCTCCGATCACGCAATTGGTCGGATGTACGATTGATCCGAATGATAGTAACAAGGGGCTCGTTTCCTATAACCTGAATAGATTGTATATCGTTAATGATGATTTTGTTGATGGTTACGGACCGGAGCGGTTGGTTGATTGTGTTAGTAAAGATGGTGCGAGTGGAAATGGGTGGAAAACTAAGTTTTCCCCAGCAAACGAAAATTTTCCGCCACCGGCCGAAGTCGTTTATGAATTTGCCAGTAACATTTGGGTGAATAGGATCGATGTGTACGGTTCAAATGAAACGAATGCAAAGTCCCAATTTGTGACTTTATACAAAGGCAATGGCGGCGACGATGGAATCAATAAGCCTTGCGATAACACAATCTGGACAGAAGTTGCAAATTTGACGTTTGCTACTGAAAATAACATGCAATTTAACCGCGACAACAAGGTCACATTCTATCCAGAAGCTCCATCGATTTGCTGGAAACTTAAAGTTGAAGGATTTAACGAGGAGGTCTGCGGATATAAACAGAGATCCAGTGAAAGAACGTGTGACTCTCAATACCAAGTCGGGCTCGATGAGATTAACTTTGAAAACTGGGATTGGTTAGGCATCGCCGGTCCTGGAAATCAATCGAGTTCATCTGGGTTCGTTGGATCGGACTTTAATAAGGCAGCGTATAATGCGACAAACGGAGAGCGTAAGTAAGTAGAGTCGAAAAAACTATAGAGGAGGGTCAAATAAATAATAATGAAAATTAAATTAGAAGCAGCACATTTTTAAATACACGCGTAAGAGAATAATATTACTACCAGTATATATACTGTATATATAATATCTACATACGTAAATAATACGGGTTGTTTTTCTAAAGACTAGCCCCGTAACCGAAAGCGTTTCTGATGCGCGAAAAGATCAAATTCTTCCATCCGTTTTCTGTGACTTCCATAACGTTTTCGTTCCCATACTCGTCTGATTCTGGCACGTCGGTTTGTTCGAGAAGTAAAATAGTATTTCCAGGCTCGGGCTCAGAAAAAGTCATCTTCACCGTCGAGAAGTTGTCGCCCCACGATTTAAACCTCCATTTTTGAGTAATCGATTTCCCATCCTCGAACGCGATCGTCTCTCCATCGACGCCGCCGTCGAACAAAGAGAATTTTCCTAATCCTTTCTGCCCAGTACATTTCGTTCTCGTGAAATGCGCAACTCTCTGCGGATCCAATAAAGCTTCGCATACATCTGTCGCTCTGCATATGAACGTTTCTTTTAATCTTATCGTGTGCTTCGTTTTCGAAAGCGGCGCTTTCTTATATTCGTGTTGTTTTTGTTCTCGTATTTTCTTCGTCGCAGTCTCAGTCTCAGTCGCAGTCGTCTCCGTACTCTTCGCGCTAATCGCCGCCGCGGCGCCTTTCGGTTGTTGCTGCGTCGGTATACCGCTCGCCATCTCTTTCTCCCACTTCTTCACGATCTCTCTCACTTTCGGTTTCACGATAGTCTCGCAATACTTCTTCGCCCCTGACGCTTCTTCGCTCGAGAACGAGAACTTCACCTCCGTATCGTCCCCGTGATTCTCATCGCTTACGTACGGCAAAACCATCTTCCCCATCAGACACTCTCTGCTATTAAACACGAACTCGCATTCGCACTCGATTTCATAGCCGGCGATGATCTTCCCTTTTCGTTGATTCAAATACGCCTCGCCCTTGATCTTAACTTGCTTAAACTCTATCGCGTCATCTTCATCTTCATCATCTCCTTCTTCGTTCTCCTTCTTCTTCTTCTTCTTCGCAGTCGTCAGCATCGATAGCTCTCGCTGATAGAACTGCTTGGACCATTCTAAACAGTCTTTCTCGACCCAGTGCCAGCCTTGCACGTTCGTCCCATCCTCGCGCTCTTCCACGATCCATCTCTTTTCGCCTTCGCCGAGTTTCGCCATTTATTATTATTATTATTATTATTATTATTATTATTATTATTATTATTATTATTATTATTTATTATTATCGTGGTTACAGTCTTTTTTTAGTCTTCGTTTTTATTACTCTTAGTTTTAAGAAGAAGAATTCGTTTTCCAAAAGTTTCCAAAATCAATAAGTACGCGCGAGCTTGAATAAAACGTATATACTCGTACTCGATCGAATGAAAAACTGACGCCTATCTTTACTTATTCGTTTGGAGAAACGTGTAAGTATGCTCGATCGGAATAAAAAAATTGATCGTGCTCTCTTTACTTATTCAATTAAATATGTTCTGTTTCCACTGAAACCCTAAATATATCCAATGAAAAAACGAGGAAAAAAACAGGAAAAAAGTTTAGGGTTTAGGGTTTAGGGTTTTCATAAATCCAGTAAAAAAGAAGCGATAATAGTTTCGTCACAAAAAGAACACATCGGAAGACGAAGAAGATAAACAAAAATAAAATATGCTCGCACATCAAACACGAACGGTCGTAGGATTCACCACGCGTGCGAAGAAGAAGACCAATCGCTCGTGGTCCAGCGCTAGTGCGAGTGCGAAGAAGATTCCAATGTTGAGCGCTACCAATGCCGAGCGATTCGTACGTTCCGAAGGTTTTGGATATGCCGTGATGAAGAGTAGGATTGTCAGTATATGCAGTGCTACTACTCGTGCTCGTGCTGGACTAGGTACGGATTTAGGGCAAAGAAACATGCCGCTGCTGCGTCGTACTCATGCTCGCGCTCACGCGCGTACTCTAGCCTACGCCGCCGCAGATCAAGGACAAAGAAATAGTAGTAGTCGTAGTAGGAACAAAGCTCGATGGGAACAAGGGAAGCGGATGGACGGGTGTAAGATTTTGAACGCGCCGATGCCGGACGTGGACGAGGACGAGGGATCTGTTTTGGACCTACCGGAGGAATACGTGCGCGCGGTGCCGTCGAGGAGACCTGATATATTCCCAGATTTGAAGGAAATTAAACAACCGATGCCGAACCAGTTACCGGGGGACCCGGAGATGCCGGACGAAGAAGAGGAGGAGAAGGAGAGGAAAGAGAACCCTGGAGAACCTGGGGAAGATGACGAGGAAGACGAGAACGGGGAGAAGATTAGTAAGAAGGAGAAGAAGAGGAGGGAGCGAGAGCAAGAGGAATGAATGATGTTGATAGATGGACGACGCGCGTCGTTCGAGACTTCTTTTTTTCTTATAAATAAATACCAGTAAATAAATAAATATATAATATACACACACACGTACGAACAAATGCTCTTAATATTTTCTAGACTAATTCTGTGCACTAATTCTATGATACTTTTATGTTTATCTGACGTCGCGTAAGGAGACGTTTATTCTAGTTCTTCGAGCGAATTCGAGTAAAAACATTTCGTCCGAATCTTCTTTGTCGTAGGTCTCGGCGAGCTCGTCGGGGAAACGAAAGCTGACTTCGTCGTCGTCGTCAAAGACTCGAGGAACACCGTGGTAGAACGTTCTAGATTGGCCGCTTAAGACTATTGCATCGCCGCTTTTTATGAACAGAGCCGTGATCGGTTCTACGTCTTTCGATCCTTTGCCGAGTAAGAAAATAGCCGGTAAACCGAGAGATAACGAAGCGATTGGTTTTGATAGATTCGTTTCCGCGTCATCGACGTGGCCGTTTAACGTATCTCCGGCGGCATAAAAATTTGCAAGACCGACTTGACCGTCGAATTCGTAATTGTTGCAACCGAAAACACGCTCGAGCGTTCGCTTACAAGCGCTTCTGATTCGTTCATCGACGAGAGGCGCGTCTTTAGCGGCATCTTCTTCGTAAACTCTCTTCGTCCAATCAAACGCTGGACCGACGGTCGCCCATCGTAACTTACGCAATATAAATCTCGCCGATTTCGACTCCATACCGTCCCCTTTCTTCGGTTGCTTGTTCAACTTAATCCACTCGAGCTCACCGGTATCGTTCTTATTCGATAAGTACAAATCGTCCTTAGCGGCTTTGAATAAATTCTCCGGAAGCGCTTCGTTCAATCTTTGAAAATGATTCGTCTTATTCGGTCGCTCCGGCAAAATCTTAGCACATATCTCAATCATTTCTTTCTGTTCTTCTATATTTAGCATGTTTTGTACGTAATACGCTCCTGAATGTTCCATTAATTCCCACACCTTCGTCGCTCGCTCTGCCGAGGAAGAATCTTCCCGCCATTCGCTCGAATCCGTATCGGCTCTTCTTGTAGACGATTTCAATCGCACTCGTCCTTCGTTCGTTAGCTTTTCCACGCAGTCTTCGCTCGCGAAATCGTACACCGCTCTCATGAACTCTGAATCTTCCGATTTTTGTTTCTTCTTCTTTTCCTCTCCTGCTTTCATTCTCCTTCGTCTGCCAGTCCTTCTATCGATCCTTATTCGCTCCTGTTGTTTCCATTGATATCTTTTCTCTGTTAAAGTGAATAAACTGACATGCTCGCGTTTATTTTGTATCGGTTCTGTATCGCAATCGCCATCTGCATCGTGCGAAGGAGAAGAGTGGTACATTTATAGGAATAAGAAGGTATCGCGCGTGTTTAATATCGAGTTTGTTCAAGAAGCCGGTCAGAACGGACTTGTGTGGAACAATAAATAATTAACAAAATGGGCAGTTTGGACCCCTCCTGTTTGAAATTTTTGCGCGCGACGATGAACGACGACGACGACTTCTACTCTCTCCCTCTCTCTCTCTGTATATATATATATGAGCGATGACGACACAACACTACTACTGTCTACGTATATTTCCGATTGTTACCGGCGCCGGCGGGGGAACTTTTACGGTCTCTTTGCTTTTGTTGATATAACATCTGCAAAGCGTTTTTGGCCGAACAAGCCGGAAAGTTACTTAAATCGTAATAATGTTCGTACTCCTCTATTAACCATTCGCCTTTGATTTCAGTGACCGTGCGCACGTATTTCTTCGAAGTGAGCACGAATTCGTTATAGACGACCCATTCGGGCTTACCGGATAAACACGTCGATGGGTGCAAGAGAACTTGTTCGTTATCTTTGACCGTTAAGTAACCGCTCTTTTCCTTGTGCGCGACTTGCATGAAGAAACCGTTCAAAATGGCTTTGCGGATGTTTTGGTAATAATCGCGAGAGTTGAAATCAGTGCTTTCTAAAGCGACGCCGTGTCTTTGGCATAATCTAACGAGCTGGTTTCTAACGTTATCGGCAGATTTTAAACTTCGATGGTTTAAGTAATTTTCCCAACACCAGTTTTGGTTTTCTGCGTTTTGTTTAAACGCGTGGAACGCGTTTAACATAGTTAAATGATCGCCGTCGAGATGGTTGAACTTAGCTTTAGCCGCATCCGCTCTTTGCTGATCGTCTCTTGGTCGAATAAAACACTGCGGCACCGACAACATTGCGACGATTGTAACGATTTCGTTCGAACACTTATATTTCGTACTACCGACGAGCATTTTTGCCAACTGCGGGTCTAAAGGGAAATCAGCCATGATTTTCCCGGCTTGCGTTAACTCGCCTTCGTCGTCTAAAGCGCCTAAATAATTTAACAATTCCAAAGCTCGCATTAAAGTCTCTGGAGCAGGCGGATCCATGAAATCAAAATGCACTAAATCATCGATGCCGAGCTTTTTCAGTTGTATGACTACGGAACCTAAATTACTTCTCAAAATCTCTGGATACGTTTGCTCGATTAAATCTTTCTTAAATGAAATCTCTGTGTATAAACGAAAACATTTCCCGGGTTGCGTACGACCGGCTCTACCGGCGCGTTGTTGCGCGCTCGCTCGCGAAATCGGCGACACTAATAAACTCTCAACTCTAGACCTCGGGTTATAAACTTTTTGTTTCGAAAACCCAGGATCGACGACGTAGACGATACCATCAATGGTCAACGACGTTTCGGCGATGTTCGTCGAGACGACTATTTTCCTCCCCGCGATACCACCAATACTCAACGCATCCGGTGCTTTATCAAAAATCTTCTGTTGTTGCTGAGGCGGCAACGTCGAATATAACGGGACGACGTTCACTGGTCCAACCGAATCTCCAATATTCTTAATCTCGTTCCTTATTTTCGAACACGCGTCTTCAATCTCTTCCTCGCCGGTTAAGAACAACAAAACGTCCCCGGGCGGTTCGCATCGATGTATTTGCACGCAAGTCCTAATCGCGGCTTCTAAATAATCCCTCTCCGGCTCTTGCGTATAAAAAATCTCCACTGGATGCGTTCTCCCCGGTACGCATACTAAAGGCGCTCCAGTGAAATACCCTTGAAACTTCTCCGCCTCTAAAGTCGCCGACATCACGACGCATTTCAAATCCACTCTCTTCCTCAAAACCTCTTTCAGTAACCCGAACAAAACGTCCGTCGCCAACGTCCTCTCGTGCGCTTCGTCGATCACGATCACAGAGTACCTAGACAACATCGGATCCGTCATCGCCTCTCTCAATAACATCCCATCCGTTGCATATTTCATGATCGTCTTCGCGCTCGTACATTCCTCGAATCTGATCGAATATCCAACCTCTTCGCCGATTTTCACATCCATCTCCTCCGCCACCCTCTTCGCGACCGACATCGCCGCAACGCGTCTAGGCTGCGTACAAACGACCATCTTCTGATCGATTAAGAACCCGTTCGAGAGTAAGAATTGTGGGATCTGCGTCGTTTTCCCTGACCCGGTTTCACCGACGAGCACGATCGTCTGCGCCTGTTTTAAGGCCAAAACGAACTCTCTCTCCTGTCTATGCACTGGCAAAAGTCTTCGCTTTTCCAAGATCTCGAAGTACTTACGAGAGAATGGGAGCGCAGTGAAAGGGTTAATTAATCCATCATTGGCGTTTCCAAGATTTTCATCGTGTTCTTCTGATTTTGTTGTTGTTGTTGTTTGCTCGATGTCGATGCGTTGTTTCTTCGGCGTAGTCATTGTCGATGATACATGCAACGCCTTTTATTTAAGTGATGATTATGATGATGATGAATATGTTCCAATGCTTAAAAAGTGGCAATGATGATGGGAACTTTAGCGAGCCAGGGCCGGCATTTATCAGACTACGATATACTCTACGTTTTGTTACTTAAACGAGCTATTGATGGTGGTATTTACTGTACAGAATAAGTGATCTAGGGCGTGGATCGAAAAACGAGCGAGCGCAGTGCTCTGTTGACCGGTTTGGTTTACGCGTTTGCGCTCGCGCTATATAGACGAGCGAGCGCTTCAAGGATGAAAGACTGATCTCTCGGGGACTTGGAGTACCTCGTAACTTTTACGATCGTCTTTTCCTCTGTCTTCCGTCTCGCGCGTTTGTATTATATTTAAATGGCCAAACCGCCGGATCGATCGCCGTAGACGACACCTTTACCTAGCCCGGCGCCAGATTTGAAATGAATTTCACCTAATTGTCTCTCGAGCTCGTCGCCTTTAACGAACTTCCTGAAACATCCGTCTTTGTTCACGGTGCATAAACGCGCGCATCCGCCAGAACTCGAATCTACGGCCATCGCTAACGTCAAAGCCTTCAAAACGTACTTCTCGCATTCGTCTCTCGTGAAATTCTCTTTGAACTCTGAATCGAGAAATCCCCATATATACGTACTCCCCGACCCGTCCGTCGTCCAAGGCGTTTGCACCATGTTCCCACCAGCCGTACACGAAAACACTTGCGCACCTTCTCGTTCATCGTACCCAGCACATATGGCATAACAGCCAAGACCTTGCCCTCCATTCGCGCCCTTATTCTCGTAATTAATCTTATTCAATATCCTCGCCACCGTTTTCACTTCTAGAACGTTCGCTTCTTTCCCGAGCTCGATCGCGTGCGAAGCCGCGTGATGTCTCACGAACCCTGCGACGGCTTCCGTATCCGCCGCTGACCCAGACCTTGCCATGACGACGTTATCGGTCAAGTTACACATTTTATCCGACGCCCTATTCGAGATATAAATACCTACGTCGTTCAATTATTATCGCGCAGAAGAAGAAGAAGTATTCAAAGTCAGTTCTCCAAAGTCACTCACGGAAAAGCCGAGAAATAAGACGACTTTCGAAACAGGAACTTTCTTAATGAGCAAATTCATCTCGCGATGTGTACGGCGCTCTTTGCTCGTTCACACTATCGCGCGATTGAACTATCGAAACATTAACCACGCGCTGATTCATATCCATTCGTTTTGATACAAAAACGACGGATATAAAATAAAACACTGCGCACGAAAAGATCTCGCAAATTACGAGACTTCAAAAACAAACGAGCTTAATTAAACACACACACACACACGTAACACAATCGATTAACATAACGCACCAGTAGAGACGCGAGTATCGGCACCGATCACTATCCCTCCATCGTATACCGCGGCGACGATCGTCGTTCCAGTCTTCGGCGCTTCCTGCGAGACGTTCATTTCTTTTCTTTTATTTTATTTTATGAAGAAGAGTTTCTCTCTTGTTTTGCCAAAAGCATCAGCGATTGGAAATTGGAAATTGCTGCACGCTTTGGAAACATGAAGGTATGAGAGAGAACGGCGTGATGGTGAAAGCGAGTGCACGCATGAACGAACGGTTTCGAGTTTCGCTTCGTGATAGAGAAGCGTTGTCGTGCTTTTGTACGTTTGAATGGCGACATTAATCACGCCGCGCGGGAAGCAGTTATTATCTGATCAGATCTGAATTTTAATTTCGTTTTCGTTTGACCGTCAAAACGAGCGATGACGAGAGATATGAACGGACAGAAGATGACAAGAATTCTCATCGCTCGCTTTTCGTACTCATTATTTTTCGTATACTACACCGATGTCTATAAATCGATCCGTGACATCAATCACGCCGCGCGGGAAGCAGTTATTATCTGATTTTAATTTCATTTTTTCATTGATTCATTTCACATGTCAAAACGAGAATGGAGAGAGAAAAGAAAACAGACGTCTTCAGAACGAAGAAGAAGAAGAAGGAAGAAGAACAAAGAAGAACAAAGAAGAACAAAGAATAAGAAAACATGGACGATGACGAGAGAGATCACTTAAAGCTCCCGAAATGCACGAACAACCTCGCGACAGCTCTATTAACCGACGCGTATCAAATAACCATGGCATACGCGTATTACAAGAACCAAAAACATGAACAACACGCTTCGTTCGACTTAATATTCCGAAAGAACCCGTTCAATGGCGAGTTCACGATCTTCGCCGGCCTGGAAGAGGCCTTGAAATTCGTCTCGAATTTCAAGTTCACGAGAGCAGACGTGGAGTATTTAAGGCAATGCGCGTTCGCGAGTGCAATGGACGAAGAGTTCTTCGATGAGTATTTATTGAAATTGGACTGCTCAGAGGTCGTGATTGAGGCGAATTTAGAGGGTTCGGTAGTGTTCCCGCGCGTGCCGTTGTTACACGTGACTGGGCCGTTAGGAGTAGCGCAGTTGTTAGAGACGACTTTGTTGACTATGATTAATTACGCGAGCTTAGTGGCGACGAATGCGGCGAGGCATAGGCTAACCGCCGGGGACGACATAGAGTTGTTAGAGTTCGGGTTAAGGAGAGCGCAGGGAGTCGACGGGGGCGTTTCGGCGAGTAGGTATGCGTACGTTGGAGGGTTCGATGCGACGTCGAATTGTGAGGCTGGGAGGCAGTTTGGGATTCCTGTGAAAGGAACGCACGCGCATAGTTTCGTACAGGCGCATTCGAGATGGGAGGATATTAAATGCGGTACTTTAAAATACGGTCTCGAGCCGGCAGCAGGGCTCACTCATCAAATTTGCCCCGATTTCCCTAAATTAGTTAGACAAACGCTCGACGATCTGCGTCAATCTTTATCGAATTCGCAACAGTTTGCGTTTGGGGAGACGAACGAGAGCGAATTGATTGCGTTTTGCGCGTACGCCTTGGCGTTTCCAAAGACGTTTTTAGCACTGATTGATACGTACGATACTTTGAAATCTGGGACACCGAACTTTGTAGCCGTAGCTTTAGCTTTACGAGCGTGCGGGTATTCGCCTTTGGGTGTTCGAATAGATTCGGGCGATTTGAGTTATTTAAGCTTGACGATTCGTAAATTTCTCGAAGAGGCTGAGACTTGTTTCGTATCATCGAACAAACTAGTGGAATATAACGATGACATGAAAGAGGGTAATACACAAAGCGGATACCCGGAAGTTTTTGCTAAAGGGTTAGCTAAAAAAACGAAAATAACTGCCTCGAACGATATTAACGAGACCGTTTTGAGAGAATTGAAACAATCCGGGCACTCAATAGACGCGTTTGGCATTGGAACCGCTTTGGTAACGTGCATGGCACAACCAGCTTTGGGTTGTGTCTATAAACTCGTCGAAATAGATGAGAAACCAAGAATAAAATTATCCGAAGACGTCGATAAAGTCACAATTCCAGGTAAGAAACAGTGCTTTAGATTATATGGTAAAATTGGTGAACCGATTGTGGACGTGATGATTCGCAAGGGCGAAAAAATACCCGAAGTTAACGAAAGAATTTTATGTAGACATCCGTTTTTAGAAGGCAAACGCGCGTTTGTTACACCAGCAAAGGTTGAAAAGTTACTACTTACCGCATGGGACGGTCCAAATGGCGGATGTCCTATTGAGTTCTATCAAACGTTAGGTTTAGAAAAAAGTAGAGAGAGGGTGAAAGAACAAGTGAAACTGATGCGTGCGGATCATTTACGATACACGAACCCGACGCCGTATAAAGTGAGCGTAAGCGATGGTTTATATACGTTCACACATCAGCTATGGTTAGATAATTTACCTGCTCGAGAATTGAGTTAAATGAGTATGAGTTTATTATTATTATTATTATTATTATTATTATTACTAAGTGTATATTTCTTGAGTGTTTACTATTTCTTCTTCGTTATCTTCTTCTTCTTCTTCTTCTACTGGTTTTTGATGTTGCGACATTGGAAGTGGTTCGTATCCAATTTTATTTTCATCGCCATCATCGTCATCCGATGCTAATATTTCAATCATTTCGATTGTTTGTGCTGGTGGTTTCATCGTTTTTTCTTGCGCCGCTTTAAGATCTTTAAGATGCTGTTGTTTTTGTTGCATCGCCTCCGCTTTTTCTAAATGTTCTTTGAGTTCAGGCCTTTGAAATAACTTATTGAAAATTTCACTTTCTTGTTTCTTTTTATTATTCATGAATGAGTTGCCCCCAATGAACAACGATTGTTTAACCATCAAAGCTGTCTTTTTTTCCTCGTCAATCTTCGCGTCTTCTTCTTCCTCGATTGTTCTCACGATTTGTTCAATATCCGGTTTCCTCTTATAAAATTCGACTTCGTCGTTATGAGTCGATCTCATTTTATTATATTTCACTCGTAAATCCTCGAACGATTGCGAGTATACTTTTTGCTTATTAAAATTGTACGTTTCAACGAGCGTCTTGCGCAACTGGTCCAACTTTGCCGCGCGTTCTTTATTATTCGCTTTGGTCGACGTCAACATTGGCGGAGGCGCTATTAATTTCAATGGTTCTTCCTCCTCATTCTGTTTTTTTTCTTTTTCTTCTTCTTCTTCTTCTTTGCCGTTACTATTATCCGTATCCTGATGATGATGATGATGATTAAGAATCAACCTTCTCAACCCGTTCTCTGCTACCCAGTCTTTAATCATCTTCTCTCTGCCCAAATCACATCGCATCAAAACTTTCCCAGTCCCATCGAACTCCGAATCGCGAGTAACCTTAGCATTACACTGTGGACAGCACCGTTTACGATCATCATCGAACGTACGCATATGATTTTGTAAGCACTGTAAACAAAACACGTGTTGGCATATTTCTAAACACATCGGTTTTCTCAAGAAATCTTTACAAATTGGACATTTGAAATAGTTTTGTTCAAATAACGTGAATTGTTTATTCGCGAACTCTCGTTCTAAATAATCTTCTTCTCCTTCTCCTGTTGTAACGCTCGTTTCTTGTTTTTTGTTTCTTGCTTTATCGTTGCTGTCGTTGTTGTTGTTGTTGTTGTTCGTCGTGGTGTTGAAATTATTAAAAGTAGTTGACTTGCGCTTGTTCGTCATTTTTTTCAAGGCATTTTTATGGCGACGAATCGTTTTGCGCCTTTGACTTTATAAAGAGAGTAAAATGAAACGACGACGCACGACGACGACGACGATGACGACGACAACGAGACATCACCACGTGGGAGCGCAAATTGATTGAAAACCCACTGAGTAACTGAAGCAAATATCAAAAAATTTATATTTCTTAATTTTGTGGAAAATAGCGTCAAAAATATGTGCAAGGTCGTGAGTTCGATTCTTCCACGCTCCATCTTCATTTTGGGGTGTTAGCTCAGTTGGTAGAGCGTGCGCTTAGCAATTTTTTTTTTGTATTTCTGCATCCTGCCATCGATGCGGTCATTTTGCGATTATCCACGATCGATTTGGTCAAGATGTACGAGTAGAGATTCAGTTTGTTAATTTCAGCAACTCATGAGCATGACAGACTTCTTGAGAAAAAATATCTAAAATCTACGAGAAAGATATCGAGTCATCAGCTCAAAACGATAGAAAACGATCATACGAGTCGATTAGTATCTTAATATCGATCTATATTAAAGAAATGGCTAACGTCATTGCAAAAAGTTCCACGGTTTGAACTAAAGTTCCCACGGTTTGCCGTCCAGCTCTTTGTTTCTTCTTTTTTGTCAGAAAAAGAAGAAAAAGGAAACAGCGTGCTGGATTTTTCCAAGGGATACAACTATTTCTTCGCAAACTCTTCTAATAAAAAGTTACTCAAAAACGCGGCAACGAAGCCGCTCTCTTCTTCGTAAGTGTTTTCATAAAAATCGTAGTTCTTCTTCACGTGTTCTGTTTGTTTCGCCCAATTCGGATCGTTCTTTTCTAGTTTCACAAAGCGTTTAATTTCATCGTAATCGAACACGATTGGTAAATTATTTCCGCTTGACGAAAATTCGTTCGTGACGACGAATTGAACTTTACCGCCGCCTTTATTATTAGTATCAGTAGATGCTACGACTAAATCTAAAGTATAACCGAATAATAATTTAACCGCATCT
>Ga0302126_10000999_pt1 | contig 17421 bp, 13 predicted proteins | sample CB4_20m_MG_FD_203108 | JGI IMG/M metagenome (GOLD analysis project Ga0302126, IMG submission 203108) | Marine microbial communities from Western Arctic Ocean, Canada - CB4_20m | ecosystem: Environmental > Aquatic > Marine > Oceanic | place: Canada: Western Arctic Ocean | collected 2017-09-24 | reverse complement strand
TTCTTTCTGAATTCTATTCTTGGGTCCTGAAGGTGCTACCAGGGAAAGCTGAATCCCAAACTCTCTGGCCAACTTTCTTACTGCGGGACCAGCATAAAAAGATCCCCTGTTACTAGAATCTTGAGGTGGCGCAGCTGTTATCAGTTGCTCAGTAGCTTCCTCTAACTTCTTAAAGGTCTGGGGAATCTTTGCGGTCATAACAGAATCTATGGCTGGCTTCTGCGTATCAATAGACGGCTCATCTGCATCACCTTCAATCTCTAAAAATGGTGAGCCTGCGCTCACTTTGTCGCCAATAGATACTGTAATTTTAAGCACCTTACCGCCCAGAGAGGTTGGTATTTCCATCGCAGCCTTATCAGACTCCAAAACAATAATAGGATCTTCTTCGCTAACAATATCTCCAGGTTTGACGCAAATTTCTATGACTTCTACATCCTCAGCTTCTCCTAAATCCGGTATGTTTAATACTTGAGTACTCATTAAACCTCCCAGGGATTAGGCTTGGCAGGATTAACTTTGAACTTTTTATAAATTTTATTAATCTCAGCTTTAGTCATTGCGCCTTTTTTAAATAAGGCATAAGCAGCCATTCTAGCGATATTATTTGCGTCTATTTCAAAAAACTCTCTTAGCTTTTCTCTGGAATCACTTCGACCGTAACCATCAGTTCCAAGCGTATAAAATGGAGCTTCGATATAGCTGCGAATTTGCTCAGGATAGGCTCGCATATAATCAGTGGAAGCTATGACTGGAATGGATTCATTGCTCAGGCATTCCTCAACATAACTGACTTTTGATTGTAGATCAGGATTCAACTCATTAAACCTCTGCTTATCAATACCATCTTTTCTAAGCATATTGAAACTGGTAACACTCCATACCTCTGCAGCAATTCCAACAGAGCTTAAAATCTCTAAAGCTTTTACAGATTCGTTTAAAATTGCTCCAGATCCAAGCAAAATAACTTGATGCTCTTTGTTTTCAATAAGTCGGTACATCCCTTTAATAATTCCCTCATCGGAACCCTCAGGCTTAGCAGGCTGCTCATAGTTTTCATTGGTTACAGTAATGTAATAGTAGTAATTCTCTAACTCTACAAACATTTTTTGAATGCCGTGCTGAAAGATTACTGCAAGTTCGTAAGCATAAGCAGGATCATAAGAAAGGCAATTTGGGATAGTGGCTGAAAAAAGATGGCTGTGGCCGTCTTGGTGCTGAAGACCTTCTCCATTCAGCGTTGTTCTGCCCGATGTTGCGCCAACAAGAAACCCTTTGGCCTGTGAATCGCCTGCCGCCCATGCCAGGTCATGAATTCTTTGAAAGCCAAACATAGAATAAAAAAGATAGATTGGAACCATTGGAAGGTCATAATTTGAGTAGGCTGTAGCCAATGCAATCCATGCGGAAAAAGCACCTGATTCATTAATGCCTTCTTCAAGCATTACGCCATCCTTTGATTCCTTGTACCACATGACCTGATCCGCATCCTCAGGTTTATATTTTTGACCTTCAGAAGAGTAAATGCCTATCTGCCTAAATAGTCCCTCCATACCAAAGGTTCTAGCTTCATCGGGAACGATGGGAACTATATGTTGACCAATTTTTTTATCCTTAATGACATCAGTCATCATGCGAACAAAGGACATGGTAGAGGATACTTTTTTGCCATCTGAACCAGTGACGTATTTCTCAAAAATATTAGCGTCTGGCATGGTTAACTTTTTAACGTGTTGACGTCTTCTTGGTATTGGCCCACCCAAACCTTCGCGTGTTTTTAATAAGTATTGAATTTCAGGAGAATCTTTAGCCGGCCTGACATATGGTAATTGCTCGATATCATCATCTGAGACAGGTATATCAAATTTATCTCTAAAAGACTTGATATTATCTAGGGTCAATTTTTTGACTTGATGAGTTGTATTATCAGCTTCTCGTGAACCAGTCCCGTAGCCCTTTGTAGTCAAAGCAAGAATTACGGTAGGAGCACCCTTAGAGTTCACTGCTTTATGATAAGCCGCATAAACTTTATAAGGATCGTGGCCTCCTCGATTTAATTTGTAAATATCCTCATCAGTAAGATCCTCTACCATCTCCAAAACATCTGAATCTTGACCAAAAAATTTTTCTCTGGTGTAGGCACCACCCTTCGCTTTAAAATTTTGTAGCTCCCCATCAACCACCGCATCCATTAATTCTTGCAATTTTCCCTGTTTATCTCTTGCAAAAATTGGGTCCCATTGTCTTCCCCATACAACCTTAATAACATTCCAGCCTGAGCCCCTAAATTCTCTTTCAAGCTCATGAATAATCTTATTGTTTCCTCGAACTGGGCCATCAAGCCTCTGGAGATTGCAATTAATAACAAAAATGAGGTTCTCCAGCTTTTCTCGTCCTGCCAGCCCGATAGCTCCCTTGGATTCAGGCTCATCCATCTCGCCATCTCCACAAAATACCCAAACCTTACGATTATTTCGCGGTACTAGACCTCTAGCAGAAAGATATCTCATAATATTTGCCTGATAAATTCCCATGATTGGGCCCAAGCCCATAGAAACTGTAGGGAATTGCCAATACTCAGGCATTAGCCAGGGATGAGGATAGGATGAGATTCCAGGCTTATCTACCTCGCGTCTAAAATTATCAAGATCTTCTTCAGAAAAATATCCCTCCAAAAAACTTCTTGCGTATATGCCAGGCGAGGAATGACCTTGAAAATAGATTAAGTCCTCTTGATTTTTTGCTGAGCCCTGAAAAAAATAGTTGAAGCCGACATCATAAAGTGTTGCTGAGGATGAAAATGTTGCTATGTGGCCACCTAGATCGTCATCAGATTTATTTGCCCTTAGAACCATGACCAAGGCATTCCACCTAATCAGAGATCTTATTTTTCTTTCCATAAATAAATCCCCAGGCATCTTTGCTTCTTCACTTACAGGAATAGTATTTCTAAAAGGGGTTGTGAGATTATAATTCGGGATGGTTCCCAGAGCAGTGAGTTCTGATGCTAGCTTGCCCAAGATAAATGAGGCTCGATCATTACCATCCTCAGAAATAATATTTGTTAAAGCGTCAAGCCATTCTTGAAGTTCTGGATCATTCCTTGATTTCTGCATAAGATAATAAGGTTATATTGAAAAAATCTACTGTATTTTACGAACTTTTGAATGTCGCTTTGTTTAAAACATTGTTATTATAAATGTTCTTTTACATTTAACCTAAAGGTAAAAATCATGCGTTTTTCATACCATCCTTCAATGTGCAATCCATCTTTTTATTTAGAGCTTGGCAAGGCAGCAGAGGCTGCTGGCTTTGATGCTATTACTTTTCCAGATAGCATTTGTTACCCAAAAGAATGTGATTCTACTTATCCCTATAATGATGATGGAAGTAGAGACTTTTTAGATGGCGTGCCATTCTTAGAACCTTTTTCTATCATCCCAGCCATTGCTGCGGTTACTGACAAGCTAGAATTTTCTACATCAGTTTATAAGCTAGCGCCTAGACAAGCAGTTACAACTGCTAAATTTGTTACAACCTTGGGAGTGATGACCAATAATAGATTTCATTTTGGAGTGGGGGTAAGTCCCTGGTACGAAGATTTTCTGGCAACAGGAGAGCGCTGGGAAAAACGTGGCAAAAGAATGGATGAGCAAATAGATATTTTAAAAGGACTTATGAATGGCGAGTATTTCTCTTATAAGGGAGAGTTTTATGATATTCCAGAATTAAAGCTATGTCCTGCTCCGACTAAACCTGTTCCCATTCTTATTGGTGGTCATTCAAAACCAGCATTAAGGCGAGCTGCAAAGGTTGGTGATGGTTGGATAAGTGCTGGCCTTAGTCTTGAGGAGACAAAGAGCTTAATTGATCAAATTAATTCTTTTAGGGATGACTTCGGAACAATGAATCATCCTAACTATCAATTCCAGGTTATGGGAGAGGCAGCATATTCTCCAGATGGAGTTAAGCAATTAGAAGATTTGGGAGCCACAGAGGTAATTGTTGCATTTAGGAATACCTATGAAGGTGGTGCCGATGAAAGAACTTTAGAAGGAATGATTGCTGAAATAAACTGGTATGCAGAAGAAGTTATAAATAAATCAAGGTAATATACGCATAATTAATAATGGTGGGGATGGCCGGATTTGAACCGACGGCCACCTCACCCCCTGCGAGGTGCACTATCAGGCTGCGCTAAATCCCGAGAGAACTACTATAATAGATTTTTTTTTCGTAGAATAGCTGCTCTTTTCTGATAAGTTTAAAAAAAACCTATTTTTACTAATTTATAAAAAAAGCTATCTATTAAAAGAAATTTGTTTAAAATACAAAGAAATCGGTAAAAGTAATTCAATTTACAAGTAAAAAAATTTTAAAAAATTGCCTTTTATGTTTTTTTTTAAGATAATGAATATTCTACATACAAGGAGTAGTTAAAAATGGCGAAAATTAAAAATACACTAGCTTACATGCTGGCATTGGTGGCACCAGCTTTCTCAATGTCTTTAAGTGCACAAGTTGATCAGCCAAAAACAGCCGGCTCTGAAGAAGAAGCAAAAAAAGAAGCGAAAGGCTCCTTAAGCGCTGGAGCAATTGCAGCTGCAGTTGCAGCAGTAGCAGCTATTGCTGCAATAGCTGATGATGATGATTCAGCACCTGCACCAACAGCTGCACCAACAGCTGCACCAACAGCTGCACCAACAGCTGCACCAACAGCTGCACCAACACCTGCACCAACAGTCATTGAGGAATATGTAACAGGTACATCAACCAGAGCAATCAGCAGCACATCAACAGTCCCAGCGGTGGGTACTGCTGTAATTAGCACAAATACCTCAACAATAGCTACTGCGACTCAAACAGTCTCTACAGGGACTCAAACAGTCGTTGCGGGGACTCAAACAGGTACTACGACTCAAACAAGTACTGCGACTCAAACAGGCACTGCAACTGCAACAGCTACCGCGACTCAAACAGCTGTTGCGACTGAAGCAGGCACTATGACTCAAACAGCTACTGCTACAGCAACAAACAACAACAACCAAGTAGTAGAAGTTGAAGTTGAAATAGTAGTTGATGTAATCAATGAAATTGAAGTAGTTGAAGAAGTTGAAGTAGTTGTTGAAGTTGAAGTAGTTAATGAAGTTGAAGTAGTTGAAGAAATTGAAGTAGTTGAAGAAATTGTAGTAGACGAAGAGGTTGTTCGAGAAATTGAGGTGGGAATTGAGCAGGTCAATGTAGTAACGGGAACTGCTCCAACTGATGAGGTTGTTCAAGATAGTATTGTTATTTCAAACACAGCTACTAGAGTTCAATAATAAACTTTCTTTCTTAAAAAACCTTCTAATGCTCTATTAGAAGGTTTTTTTTCTAAACCTAAAATAAATTTTTTAATTCTAATGAATCAATCATGGGATCATTCTGCTGCTTTGAAATTCCTTCAATGGAATATTAGGTAGTATTAGAAGGTTTTGTAACATCAATACTTAAAATAAAAGTTTATTTCTAATGGATCAAGCATTGGATTAATCTGCTGTATTGATTTATATATCACGCCATCTTTAAATGTATAACTCTCTTTTGCTTTCCACCCAATTTCTGGAACAATTCTAGTGTATTGAAAAACATTCATTTCATTTCCTTTGCTGTTCTTATAGGTAGTTGAAGAATTTCTTCTAAGTGTAATATTCGCAAAAATTAAATCAGGATTATATAAGTCTATTTGAGAGTTAAAGTTTAATGCCTTTTCTAAGATTGAAATATCATGAGAGTAGAATTTAATATCTGATCGCAAGCCCTTGGTTTCAATAATTAACCCATCTTTAGTTTTAATGCTCTCATAGTTACTTCCAATCCATTCATACACTCCAAACTGATCAATGTTAGAAAGAGTAAACACTGCATCATTTTTTGAATTTGATACCTTGATAAAGGAATAATCTTGCTTACTTATAAATGATTCATCAATCAAAATTTTGTTTTTAGAGTAATAATTTTTTAAATCATTAAAATAGGAGTAGTCTATTGACGCACAAGAGGTACAAAATATAGAAATGAATAAATATCGCTTAATCATAAAAATCTGCTGTGTGCCTATCAAATTTACGTTTATGAGATTTATACGCCACGCCCCAGAGGTTATAACTATGAGATAATATGGCACCGCCATCCCTTGTGATTGGTTTAAGACCCCAGCCAAAATGTCTGTTATTGTAAGAATTAGAGAAAATTTCTAGGGGAATGTAGAAAGAAAACCCTTTATCAAAACTACCTTCTCCAAACTCCTCTTTGCTAATGTCAGTTCGTGTAATGAAAGCGCTTAGCCTGAGCCCTGAATAAAACTCTCTTGTGAATTCAAAAGATATTCCAGAATCTTGAGCTAGGAATTTTCCACCCTTCATTTTAAATATAATATTAGTCATAGGCTCATGGTAGTAAAAGGATATATGGCCAGTTGTAGTTTTGTAATCTACATCATCTAGGATTCCAAACATTTGATCATAGTTTCTTTGATACACTTTCCAGGCCTCAACACCTATTGCGTAGTTTTTATCAAAAGGTTTAAATAATACTTCGCTGCCGTATCCATTGAACATAGACTCTAATATACCCGCAGAAAATTTATAGAAAATAGAAGGAGATATTTGGCCTAATTTATTTAATTGCATGCGTGTAATGCTTAAATCTCGGCTCTGTTTTAAGTATTTAACAATATCAGTCCTGACATGGGGTAACACACTATCAGAAGCAAGCTTAAGATCGCCCATGTTGTCATATAAACCATAGCTAATCACAGAAACAAGCGATAACCCTCTTTGAATCACAAGCTCTGAGCGTGATTTAAGCTTTAGATCACCAAAGAAAAACCCATCAGGACCACCAATTTGAGATTTTACATCTGGACCAATTGTATGAAAGAGCGCTGGATACTTTGTTTCAGGATTAAATTTATAGTTTTTATTATTATTCTTTTTATTATTATTTAATAAGAATGGCTCCACGCTTATATCTGTGTCAGGCTTTGGAGGTAAAAATAGCTTCCGATCTCTAATAAATGTATTTCTATTAACTGCTACTGAGTACAAGCCAAGCCCCCCATTTATCTCGCTAACCTTAAAACTGGTAATATTATTTGGAGCAATTTGATCTAAGATACTCAATGCTCTTCCAGAAGCAATAACAGGATTTCTATATTTTGATTGAGCAAAAATTACTTCAAGCTCATTTTCATTAATATTTGCATGCTGAAGAAATATTTTTTCATCACCCAAATACTTTAAGGCCCCTTTAAATAAATTTTCTTCAGATCTTGATGTAACAATTTTTATGACGTTGCTATTACTAATTCGAGATTGTTTTTCTTTAGATATGGTTTGAGCATTTTTATTACCTAAATTAAGCTTATAAGAAAAGCCAAAATTCACTGTATTTCCTCGAGTGAAATTTAATTTATAAGAAAGATTTTTAGATTGAGGAAAAACAATTCCAAAATTGAGATTGCTATCTTGTGAAAGTGGAACAACACTCTCAGTTTTATAGTTTGTGCCATCATATTCAAACTTTATCTTCATACCTCTAAATTTTGGAACAGAGTACTCAAAACCAAAAAAGTATCCTGCAGGTCCAGAAAAATAATCATCTACATTAAATTCGCCGCCTAGACCTGTGGATGAGCTTCTAGTTGCAAAGCGACCAGATATCTCTAACAGAGGATTTCTAATTGTTTGGCCTGTTAAATTTCCCCAACCAATTCCCATTGTTAGGTCTAAACCTTTGGATAGATGCTTGCTTGCTACTATGAACTCAGAACTGAATAAGCCAGTACCTGCTAAATCTCTAAACCCCACTGCTATCTGCGGCAGCGATGGAGATTCTTTGATTAACCTAATTTTTGTATCAAAACTTTTATCTTTTAAGGACTGAGATCCACTAAACTCTTCAGATTCACTATAAAGCTGATTATTGATGTCTACATATTGATAAGAAACCTCTAGCCAGCTGAATGGATATGCAACTAATGAGCCTCTCAAATATGGTTCATTGTGGCTCCACGAAAAGCCTAAAGAACCTTCATCTAAAAACCTTGCATTAGGATTTTGAATAAGCCCAAGGGTTCCATAGTTTGAGAAGCTATATTCTTTAAATGGATATATATAGTCATCCGGGGCGGCTCGTAGATGAGAGGTAAGAACAATGCAGATTAAAAAAGCTTTACGTAGAAATTTCAGACGCCAAAAAAACGAACACATTGAAGGTTAATATTTAATTAATACTATTCAGAGATGCTAGGGACAATGCCATACTGCTGATGATTGGTGCAAGGGTTGCTGTATATGCGATACCTTCTAGTTTTCCAATCTCTCTAGGCACATATATTATTGAGCCAGGGTAGATAGTTGAACCTGAGTAGGAAAAAAATAGTTTTGCTTTGACCACCTCAGCATCCCCATTTGGTTTAATTACAACAATCCTGTCTTTGTCAGCAAATCTGCCTAAGCCGCCAGATAGTGCTATGTAATCTTTAGATTTCAATTCTGAGTTATATCTTCTGCCACCTGGATTTAGGATATCTCCTGTAACGAACACATCTGAAGTAAATAAAGGAACAACAATCTGATCACCATCAGCCAAAACTGTGTCTAAAGATGGGTCTTGCTCGACTTTTCTTTCACTAAATTCTGCGGATAACCTGCCTTTAAACTTAGATGCTTTGAGCTCAGCTAAGATAATTTGTAAGTTTGACGAGTTTGCCACTGAACCAACATTTGAATTGGATGCGAGAAAATTTATTAAATTGGCATATGTTTTATCAAAAGTTTCTTGCTGAATATCTGCAACTCTCTTTCTAAATAATGAACCTCCATAAGGGTAGGCATTGTTAGTGTATCCACCAGCCTCAGCAACGATTTCATGAAGTGTTGTGCCTTCATTAAAGGAATACTCCCCAGGTTTTTTTACAGCACCTTCAAGAGTAACGGTTAATATTTTTGTAGTGATTGGTGAGAAAAGTGGGATTTTTACACTATCACCATGGTTTAGTTCTGTAAGAATCATCTCTTCGGGTGATACTTTTAGAGTACTCCCTTCAGAATTAAAAATTAATATTTCATCTGTGGCGGATAGTGATAAGCCCTGTGCTAGATTGACTAGATCATCAAGTGTCTCATTATCTTTTAATTCATATATAGCCGGGGTATTAACACCACCAGAGATGGCAATAAGTCTTTGGGATGGATTGATAATTACAGAGTCACCACTTCGCAACGGGGATTTAAAAAGTAAGTTCCCTTGAATTAAAATATCATATAAATCAATTTCTTGGATGCTTTTATTATTTCTCTTATGGGTTATTGATCTGTAACTTCCACCCTCACTGATGCCTCCCGCAGCATGGAGAAGAGATAGAATATTTGAGCCACCTGGAAGCGTATAAATTCCAGGCTTAGCTGCATTACCAATAAGAAGAATGCTCATATCTCTTGCTTGCTCTAGATTGATATATAAATCCATACTCAGATACTTTGACTTCGCAAATTCTTTAATGCTGCTGATTGCTTCGTCATAAGGCATTCCTGCTACATTGATCTGCCCTACTTTTGGAATGTTTACGGAGCCATCCCTAGCAACAACAATTTTTTGCGTGCCGCCCCTAATATTAGCAGTGCCGAGCGTTTGAATAGTCAGTACATCACCAACGTCTAGGACGTAGTCTGCTGAAAAATTTAGCTGATTGATTGGAGCAAAAGAACTCTGATATGAAGTAAAAAAATTTGAGCCAAAAATTATAAGGTCATCTTTATCTTTTGAATCTTCTCTGGTCAATTGAGTTTCCAGAGATTCGAGTTGATCCTTGTATTCCTGAATTCTCTGCTCTACTTTTCTAATGCGAGTCTCAGGTCTTTCATTGAAATTTTCATTTAGGGACTCATCAGCATCAGCAGCGTTCAAAAAATCTTCTTGGATAGATTTTGGCAAGCTTTTAAGAAATTTCTCATTTAACTCTTGAGAAGTCACTGCATTAGAGAGAACAAATCCATAGAGACAGAGAAAGCTTAAAAGTAATTTTTTCATTGGAAGATTATAACAAAGTTAGATTTAAATCATACCTATTAACATACTCATTTAGCCATGCGAGCTATACAAAAAAAAGATTAAAGAGGAAAGTTATACTGGCAATTCCGAGTGAGTTTTCTTAAATTTTTACTCTTCTTTATTACTGCTACTGCTAAAATTAAGTCTCTTTAACTCTCTATAATCTATAAAATATAATTTAATTTATTATATACTTTTTCAAACTCTGGTTTGCATGATGGAGGCTGAAGCCGGAATCGAACCGGCGTAAACGGCTTTGCAGGCCGCTGCATGACCACTCTGCCATCCAGCCTTATTGCTTAAATGTAGCAATTGTATATGAAAGTCCTGTTTGGATAGTAATTATTAGCGCTAAAAATAAAAAGAAATCTGCTACAAAGAGAGTCAGTGCGCTACCCAAGAAAAGGCCTAGTAAAAATAAAATTAATGTTACAAGTTGAACAAATGTTTTAGTTTTTGCTAGGAAAGTTACTTTTGTTGCGCCCGCATTCCCCTCTCTCGCATTAAAATCTCTTAAAGCGCTCACCCAGTATTCCCTTGCAAGCATCAAACTACCAAGAAAACCAATATAAATACTCTCAAGATTTAATGAAAGCGCAATCACTACAAAGGTAATTAATATTTTATCTGCTATCGGATCAAGAACAGCTCCTAGCTCAGACGTGAGTGCATATTTTCGAGCTAAGAAGCCATCCCAGAAATCTGATACGCTTGCTAACAAAAGTATTGCTAAGGCCACCCCATAGCTTTGAGGGATTAATATTAAAATAAATATAATAGGGCCAGCAATAATACGAAAATAAGTAAGAAATTGAATAAAATATTTCATGGCGTTATAAAGTTTTTTTAACCTCAGCTGCTAGTTTAATACTTATTCCTGGAACCATGCCTATTTCTTGGAGTGAAGCTGATCGCAAACGCTTTAATGATTTAAAATACTTTAAAAGGCTTCTCTTCCTAGAGGGACCTAAGCCATTGATTGCATCCAGTGCTGAGTATTGAGTAGATTTATTTTTCTTCTTTCTGTTACTGGTAATAGCAAAGCGATGAGATTCATCTCTAATTTGCTGCAGTAAATTGAAGCCTGAACTATTGACAGGAATTTCTAAAATACCTTGCATGGATAATATAGTTTCTGTTGCCCGCACCCTTTTAGCGCCTTTTACAATGCTTAGGATAATAGGCTGAAGGCTATTCATTGACCTGAACACACGCAATGCTGCATTTAATTGGGCTTGCCCTCCATCAATTAAAATAATGTCTGGTAAAGGGTATTGACTTGCCTTCTGCGCCCTTCTCTCTAAAACATGCTCAATGGAGCCAATGTCATTTCCAGCATAAAGGCTTGGGATGTTATAGAGTCTGTAGAACTTTTTGTCAGGGCCCTTGTTTGAAAATTTTACCGCGGAAGCAACTGCGTACTTGCCAGAATGATGGCTGACGTCATACCCTTCGATTAAAAGATTAGTCTTATCTAAGCCAAGGTAGCCGGCAAGATTCTGCATTGCATGCTCATATTTATCTGATGTACCAATTTTATTTTCTATGGATTGATTGGCATTAAATATAGCTAGCTTTACAAGCTTCTTGGTACTTGATGGAGTGGAACATGAAATATTAATTGATTCAGAAAATTTAAGCTTAATTGCTTCCCCTATTAAATTTAAATTTTTTGGCTTCACTGTAAAAATAATTTTTTCTGGTAGTGAGAAAGTATTTTGATAATAAGAAAACACTAGGCTCTGGAGGAGATTATCTAAATCATCTAATAAATTTTCTTTAAAAAAGTATGTTTTAGTCCCTCGTATTTTTCCATCTCGTGCAGATAAAATACAAGCACCTGTTTTGCCATATTTTTCAACGCAAGCAAAGAAATCAATACTGGAATGATTTGTGGAGAAGGATTGTTCTTGCTGCAAAATATCTAAACTTGCAATTCTCTGCTTGAGTTCTTGTGCTTTTTCAAAATTACACTCGTCGGCAAGTTTTTTCATTTGCGATAACATAAGATTTCTAGATTTTTTACCTGTGGAAGCAAGGTAATTCTGGGAAGAGGAAATATCAGTGCTGTAATCTATCTCGCTAATATGCTTCACACATGGCGCAGAACATCTTTGCATTTGGTGCTCAATACAAGGCCTAGATCTATTTCTGAATGTGCTATTACTACAATTCCTAATTTGATAGATCTTTTGCAAGTCTTTAATCGTAGATTTCACAGCATAAGCACTTATAAAAGGACCAAAATAATCTTTTGAAACGGCATGTTTTGATCGCTTCATGCTTATGCTGGGAAATTTATCGCCCATTGAGTAATGAATGTATGGGTAAGTTTTATCATCTCGAAGAAGGATATTAAAACGAGGTAAATTCTCTTTAATTAATGATTGCTCTAATAACAAAGCTTCAGCCTCGGTTTGAGTTGAAAATGTTTCAATTCTATCGGTTAATAACTTAATTTGAGATGTCTTACGATCCTTGAGCGATGATCCAAAGTAGGAAGAGACTCGTTTTTTAAGATTGATTGCTTTACCAATATAAATAATTTTATTCTCTGCAAAAAATTTATAGATTCCTGGAGTTTGGGGCACCTGCTTAAGATCAAGCGTCATTTGTTAAGAAATTTTTGAGTAACTTTCTTTCCAGCTGCAACTCCAAATTGATCAAATGGATTGATCTGCAACAAACTAGCTGTAACAAATACTCTGTGCTCCCAGGTTGCCACTAGAAAGCCTAATTCTTTAAGAGATAATTTGGGCAAAACAAATAAATTTAATGGGATATTCCCATTGGTCAGTTCCAACAAATTAGAAGATTGATTTTGGGGAGAGGATAGAAGAGATGCCTGACCCTGAGCCTGAGCTGAGCTGAGAGGGCTTTGGACTGATGGACTATAGATTATATCTGCTGAAGCTTGAGAAGTGCCCTGATGCAGTAACTGAAAATATGAATGTTGCGCCGTAGAGCCGAAGCCACCAAAAATTGTTTGTCCAGTTTCATGAAAAATAGACTCAGCATTAGAAGGCTTTCCAAGAGACTCCATCTCAAGTTGCTGAATATAATTTACAAAAGACCTGAGCTTCCAGTTATAAGTGAGGACTACTCTATTTTTTTTATTACAAAAATTAGCAAACCAAATATCTGAAAAAGCTAAAGTTTTAATTAATTTTTGATACTTTTTTGCTTCTAATGAGCTACCAGATATTAGGATGTCTGATAGACCTCCACCCTGAAGAAATTCCATGAAATTATTTTCTATTGAAGCTGTAAGCGATACAGGAGACCAAATAGAGTATCGTCCTCCGACAGACTCTGGAAATGGTACGATTGATACATCAGTAAAGCCCATAGCTCTCGCACCCTCAGAGTTAGCGGTAATAACTAATGAATTCTTGTCAGTTCTATTTTTTCCAAGCCACCTAAGACACGACAGAGTCTCATCAGTAGCAAGAGATTTTGAGGCAAAAATATATAAATTCTTTTGGCCAAATAGAGGTTTAACGATTGTATTAAACTCATTTTTATCTGGCCCAGACACAAAAGAATAGTTGATGTCAGAAGCAGGGTTTAGTAAAAATTCTTTCAGTAGCCTAGGGCCTTCATAAGAACCTCCAATACCAAAAGTAATAATATTTTGATATTTTTCTTTTTTAATTTGCTTAATTAGCGGGCCGCATATTTTTCTAAAATTAAACTCTGGAATTGGATCAGGGCATCTGTATCGATGATGAAGAGCCGGCCTATTTTCAGTTTGATTAACAATGTCTCCTGCCATAAGACTGTGAATAGAATCTTGAACCTCTAACTCATTGAATAAGCTATCAAATAGCTGATATTGCTCAGGTGAAAAATTGCTTAAATAAGATTTATATTCTAAAAAATCTGATTTATAGGAAAAAGAAAATTTTTTCTTATGGAGGACTGTTTTAGATGTCTTGTTAAGTGCATTAAGTATCTGCTGTGCTCTTTTTTTATTCATTTATAGATTGATTAAAATATTTTAAAGCTTCGGATATATTTGAAGCTTGAGAAATAGGTCTGCCGACCACTAAATATGACGCCCCATGCTTGATGGCTTCATTGGCGGTCATAGTCCTAGACTGATCGTCGCTAACTTCAATGTCTCGAATACCTGGAGTAATTTTAAGCATCTCAGGAGATAGGATATTTACCGCTAAATCTAGCTCCAATGGAGAGCAAACTATTCCATCTATGGCAGTTTCATTGGCTAACTTAAATAGCCTAGCAACCTGCTCTCTGGTTGTACTTTGAAATAATACTGAAGTGTCGTCATCATTAAGACTGGTCAAAATTGAAACTCCTATTATTTTGGTCTTGATAATTTTTGCTGCAGCCATAGCTGCAGTTATCATTTTTGGACCGCCAGAAAGATGAATGGTCAGTAGCTCAATATTGCAGTCAGCAAAGCCCAATATGGTTTCATGTACAGTATTAGGAATGTCATGGAATTTTAAATCAAGAAAAATTTTAAACCCTCGCTGATCAACAAGTCTGAGAAAATCTTTGCCCAACGCATTAAAAACTACGCTTCCCACCTTAACCTTGCATAGCTCTGGATTTAACTGATCTAGAAGAGCCACTGCGTCTTTATAGTCATAGGTATCAATGGCAACAATTATCCTGGGATCAATCATGGCTCGTTAGTAATTTATCTGATGCTTTAAAATGCATGGTTGATGTCTCGCCAAGGTATGAGATTTTCTTGGTCTTGGGATTAACAAATTTCCTTGGTCTAATATTCTTTTTAGAAAAAACACCGAATCCCCTGATTTCAATTTTTTGATCTAAAGCTGCGTTATTAATAATTTCTTGAAGCAAGATATCGACTGCCTCAACAATAGTTTCTTGATTAAGATGTGAGAACTTTCTCTCCATTTGAAGTATTAAATCTGACTTATTAAAAGAAGTTATAGAGAGGCTCATAATTAATTCAAAAAGCCTTTTGCTTTTGTTGTTGCTGTAAATCTCACTTTATTGCGAGATAAAATAGGGAAAGCCTCCATAGTCTTAGGGTTTCTGCCTGACCTTGCTTTTGTCCGGAAGACTTCAAAAGTTCCAAACCCTGAGAATTTAACAACCTTAGAATCACGAAGTGATTTTTTAATCGTGTTAAAAAATTCATCAACCAGTAAATCAGTTGTCTCTAAAGTTAAATTTAATTCTTGCTTTAGCTTGTGACTAAGATCTTTCTTTGCGAGGCTCATGATCTAATTTTTGCTTTTAATGCTTTATTTAAAAGTTTGAATGCATGATCCATAGATTCGTTAATCTCAGATTCCTGCAAGGATTTACTTGGGCTTTGAAACATAAAGCGTAAAGTCATGCTAATTGAGTCATCTGGAATACCCTTACCCTTAAAAGTATTAGCAAGAGCAAGACTCTGAAGAAACTTAATCTTACTATTTAGTAACACTGTCTCAATTTCAGCATACGAATAAGATTGATTAATCATAATATTTAAATCTCGACTTGATGATGGAAATTTACTCACAGGCTTTAATTTCAGATCCGATGACTTGGTAGAAATTTTCTCTGGATATATCTCAAAGCCAAAAGCTGGATTCTTAATAAGCTTTTGAGTTGAAGCAAGGTTTATTTCTCCAAGCATTCCAATTTTATTCTTACCTGAAACTATATCCATGGCATTTGCAGTAAAGATAGTTGCTGAAGCATTAGGCACAAGCTGAATAGATTTGACCCGCAGAGTTTCAAGTAACTTTAATACTTCTGCTTTCAACGAATACAAATCGTATTGAAAGGATTTATCGCTCCATGTTTTTTGTGATTCATGAAAGTAAATCAACCCTGAGATATGAGACTCTTGAGCAAAATCATTTTTTACTTTATGAAATACATTGCCGTGTTCAAAGAATTTAATTGCTGAATGCCCCTTCTTTACATTGAGATTGATGGCAGAAAAAAGTGAGCCGAATAAGCTGCCGCGCATTAATGGCTCATTTTCATTAATGGGATTTGACAGTTCTGCTGGAATCCATTCATTTGAATTTAATGCATTGAAGGTTTCAGTTGAGACAAAAGGCATGTGCATCAGTTCTTTAAAGCCTCCAAAAACTAAACAGCCTTTTAACTTTGCAGATACAGAATGATCAGTTACTTTTGCTACCGGTCCAGATTTAGGAGGATTGATTGGAATATTGTCATATCCATAGCACCTTAAAATTTCTTCATATAAATCTTCCTCAAGCTCCATATCAAATCTATGGCTTGGTACCTGGAACTTAAGATAGGCAGTCTTGGCTTGTATGCAAGTAAAGCCTAGAGTCTCTAAAAATAATTTAATCTTCTTTGAAGACAATAAAAGTCCAGAGAAATTATTAAATCGCTCTACATTCAAAGAAATAGCTCTGGGTTTTAATTTTGATGAGCTTCCCTCATAGCACCCAATGGAATCATATTGAGCTATCTCTTTTAGTAGAAAAAGAAATCTTGCAAGAGCTTGCTGTTGAAGTTCAGGATCAACGCCTCTTTCAAATCTATGAGAGGCATCAGTTGCTAGTCCATATTTTCTTGCCTGGTTCGCTATCTTATCTGGATTAAAAAATGCAGCCTCTACAGCGATGCTCTTTGTGCTCTTTGAGACCGCAGTTTCGTGCCCTCCTATGATGCCAGCAATAGCCTGAATACCTTTTTGATCCTGAATAGTTAGAGATGAAGGTTCGATAATTTTAATGTCTCCACCAATGGCATGGAATGGTGTTTTTTTAGAAATGGGGAATAGGATATTCAGAGGAAGCTCAAGATGATCGGAATCAAACACATGCATTGGCGTACCCATCTCAAGCATTACATAGTTTCCTAGATCAACAAGGGGATGAATAAGAGGAACGCCTGCTGCTATAAGAAAATTACACTTCTTTTTATCTAAGGCCTTAACTGAGTGGAGTCCTCGAACTAGCATTAATTGATAATTACCACATCCACTTTTATCAATTGTATCAATAATAGTTTTATCCTTCTGAAAAGTAAGTGTTTTGTAATGCGATTTATCTTTGAAGACCTTGGACTGCTGAGCTTGAAACTCTCTCTGCAAACCCCTTAGAGACAATACATCTCCACGATTAGGAGTGATATCAAAATCAATAATTGGACCATCAGACTCACATTCAAAACCAACTTTTGTAAAAACATCTGTGAGTTTTGCTTGCGAAAGATCAGTAGATAAATAATCCTTTAGGAATGAATACTGAACTTTCATGATGAGAATTGATTTAAAAAATCTAAATTAGATGCGTAAAAATCTCTAATATCATCTACCCCATAATACAGCATGGCAAGTCTCTCAAT